>Ga0307318_10000601_pt1 | contig 11756 bp, 9 predicted proteins | sample ER_DNA_367_FD_194500 | JGI IMG/M metagenome (GOLD analysis project Ga0307318, IMG submission 194500) | Bulk soil microbial communities from the East River watershed near Crested Butte, Colorado, United States - ER_DNA_367 | ecosystem: Environmental > Terrestrial > Soil > Floodplain | place: USA...
GCAGCCGGGTCAGCGCGTGTACCTGCGCGGCGGGGACGTCCCCTTCGAGTACGAAGGACACACCCTGCGGCGTGGTCTGGTGCGGGACCGCCTGGACCTTGGCAAGCATCGCGAGGGTCGCGGCCAGCGTCTCGGCAGGCAGCTCCAGCCGGAACCGGTGTACCGGCTCGCAAACCCGCGTCCCGGCCTTGCGGAGGGCCGTCATCACCACCAGCGGGGTGAGCTGCCGAAAGTCGGCACCGGTACTGGACATCGACTTGTCGAACTGAGCATGCGCGTGTGACTGCCGCGGGAAGTAGCCGGTGTGGGTCAGCGTCACCCGGCAGTCGGTGACCTGCCACCCGTACAGACCCTGTGCCAGGGTGGCGTGCACGGTGTCTTCTACCGCGGTGAAGAACGCCGACGGCATGGTGCCGAGCACGAACCCGTCGCGGGCGTACGCGATGCCGCTGGCGGGTGGGCCGGGCTCGATCCGCAACCCGACACCGGCCAGGAACGGGTTGTCTTCGGCGTCCTTGGTGGTCACAGCCTTACCCGTCCCCACAACCCGCTCGATATAGATGGTGGTGGTCTCCTGGAAGGCGACCAGCAGCCCGTACTCCTCGGCCAGGGTTGCCTCGATGACCTCCTTTTGTACTTCGCCGTAGAGGGACACTGCGGTCTCGGCGCCGGCGGTCGCACGTCGATCAGCGGATCCTGCTCGGCGAGCTCGGTCAGGGCCTGACGTAGGCGAGCGGCTTCGGCGGGGCGGGCGGGGATCACCACTGTCTCCAAGGTGGGCGGGGCGAAGACTGCGGTAGGGGCGCCGCGCCGACGGCCGATTGGGTCGCCGATACGGGCGTGAGCGAGGCCCCAGACCCGGGCGATCCGGCCGGCCGTCACGGCCTCGGCGGACGTCCCGGCGCCACGCTCGACGACGCTGATCCGGGTAACCCTGTCCTCGGCTCGGCCGAAGCGCATCCGGTCACGGATCCGCAGGCTGCCGTTGAACATCCGGATCAGTGCCACCTTCTGGCCGTCCGGCCCGCGTTCGATCTTGAACACCGATCCCGAGGGCTCTGCGTCGACGTCGCCGCCGGCCGTCGGCAGTAGGGCGACGATGCCGGCGGTCAGCTCGGCCACTCCGGCCCCGGTGGTCGCCGAGCCGAAGAACACCGGGTGCACCTCTCCCGTCCGAGTCTGCTCGGCCAGCTCGCGGCGGACTCGCTCGGCGGTCATCGGCCGGTCGGCGAGGTAGGTGGTCAGCAGCAAGTCGTCGTGGTCGGCCAGCGGCTCCACCACCTCGGCGGCCGCGCCGGGGTATGGCACAAAGGCCGCGTTCTTCGTGCCGAGGTCGCGCACGGACCCCATCGGTACCACCTCGATGCCCAGCTTGGCTGCGATCTCTCCCAGCAAGGCCTCCGACCGGGCGCCGCTGCGGTCGATCTTGTTGATGAAGATCAGCACTGGAAGTCCGAGCCGGCGCAGCGTCCGCATCAGTACTCGGGTCTGTGGCTGCACGCCCTCAACCGCGGATACCACGAGCACCACGCCGTCGAGGACGTCGAGCACCCGTTCCACCTCGGCGATGAAGTCGGGATGGCCCGGGGTGTCGATCAGGTTGACGACCGTGCCGTCGACCTCGAAGGAGACCACCGCAGACTTGATCGTGATGCCGCGGCGGCGCTCCAGGGCCAGGGTGTCGGTCTGGGTGTCGCCGTCGTCGACCCGGCCGACGTGGTCGATGACCCGAGCTGCGTACAGCAGCCGTTCAGTGAGAGAGGTCTTACCGGCGTCGACGTGCGCCAGGATCCCCAGGTTGAGCGTGTCCAAGTCTCGTATCCTCGATGTCGATCGATTGGGTGGGTACGAGAAGTTGGCGCATCGGGTGATCGTCTCCTCTGTGGACTAACAGGTACGTTCGAGATACTACACTAACCCGTACAGGGCTGTTCAACAAGACTGGGGTCTGATGGCACGGATCGCCTCAGAAGGGAGCACGGAATGACCACCATCGATGGGGTGATCAAACCCCGACGCACCCCGGAACCCCTGCGACTGCTTCTGGAGAGCGCTGACAGCAGCGGCGAATTAGGTGTCGTTGAAATGCAGATGCCGCCACGGGCTGGTGGACCGCCGCTGCATGTGCACCCGACGCACGGTGAGGGGTTCTACGTTCTCGAAGGTCAACTGGCGTTCCAGGTCGGGAGTGAAGTTGTCACCGCCGGCCCCGGAACATGGCTTTTCGCGCCTCGCAACGTACCGCATACGCTGGCCAACCCGGGGGACCAGCTCGGCACCGTGCTGTGCTTCTTCGCCCCTGGCGGCTTCGAACGACGGTTCGCGCGTGCTCTCGCCCAGCAGGCAGGCGGATCCCTTCCTGCTGATCTCGAAGCCCTGTCTGAAGCTGAGCGTCTTACGAAGGCAGTCGGCCCCCCGCTGCAGTTCTGACGCCTGACCGCGACCCGACGGGCCCAGGCTGCCGTGTTGTGCCCGCTGCGAGGCGGCACTTATGGACAACACCAGCGAGGTGCGGGCCTTCTACTCCATCATGCTGCCGCTGGTACGCCCGGGCCTGGCCGCGGTCGCCATCTTCACAGCAATCCAGGCGTGGAAGGAGTTCCTCTTCGGTCTCACGATGACCACCGGGGGCCCTACCGCGCCGCTGACTGTGGGGCATCGCGTCCCTTGTCTCAGCGTTCGCACTCACCTGGGAGTAGATGGCCGCGGCTGGCTCGCATCTTGTCTGGTCGATGGCGCCCCCGGCGACGTAACCATACGCACCGAAGACGGGCCCCGCGAGAGGTTAGTTTCCAGCCGTCCGGCGCACCGCCTCGACGACGACGTCGATGAGCTGGCCAGTTTTTGCAAAGGTGCGGCGCTGGCCCGTGGCACCGGTGCCAACCCGCGTCAACCGGTCGATCCCGGCCTCGACGCGCTCGATATCGCCGAACCCCTCAAGGGAGTCGTGCACGTGGATGACCAGATCGCGCATCACTTCGATCCAGGGCCGGGGCCGTCGTGACACAGGGTCGATCAGCACTCCGCCGACGCCGTCGTGGCCCGCCCGCCAGACCGCAAGACGTAGCAGCGACGTCGGCATCTGCGGCACCGGATCACCGCGCGCCGCCTCGGCCGCGGCCGTCTCGACGAGCGCTCGGCACAGCGCCGCAACGACGAGGGTGTCTTCGAGATCGACGCACACGTCGGCGACTCGGATCTCGACCGTGGGATAGCGCCGCGACAGGCGTGCGTCGAAATAGATCATCCCATCGTCGAGGAGCACGCCGGACTCGACCATCGAGCGCACCAGTTCGTGGTACGCGTCGGGGGTCCCAAACGTGTCGGTTGGGCCCGCCGACGGCCAGCGCATCCACAACTGCGACCGGTAGCTGGCATACCCGGTGTCGCGACCGTCGTAAAACGGCGAGTTCGCACTCATCGCGAGGATGACCGGCAGCCAGACCCGGATCCGGTCGATGGCGGCGATGCCCTCCTCGTCTGATTCGACGCTGACATGCACGTGACAGCCGCAGGTCAACACCTCCTGCGCTGTCGGACCGAAGCGCTCCGCCATTCGCTGGTAGCGGGGGGCCGGCGAGATCAGACCGGCACCCGCCACCGGGGCGGTGGCGATGGCTGCGACGCCAGCGCCGGCTTCCCGGGCGGCACTGGCCACGACACGCCGCCACTCACGCAGCTCTTCTTCAACGTCGGCAAGCTCGCTCGCCACGGAGGATTGGGTTTCCACCATGTAGCGCTGGAGCTCGGCCTCGACTCCGCCCTCGCCGGCTCCGTGCACACTCTCTCCATCCGTGGCTGCGATGACCTGGCTGGCGACTGAGCGCGGCTTCCCGGTGTGCACATCGACGAGCAGCAGCTCCTCCTCCACGCCCACTGTCCGCATGGCGGAAGTCTGCCCGCACACCTCCGGAGCGCCGCGGCGAGGCCACCCATCGCTCAGACCGACTAGAAACCGCGAAATGTCTGTCCTCATCCCCAAGTCCTCGACCTGTCGCGTCGCTCGACCGACTCATCACCGTGTGTATGAGCCGGCCCGATCTGGGAGAGCGTTCGCCCAATGATCTTGAGACGCCAGCGAGCGCGGGTGATGTCAGAGCCCTTTGGCCACGTGGCATGGTCTGGCGTCTGCCCTGGTGAGACCACGCATGGTTGACCACGCCTCCAACGCCGGGGCCTCCCAGAACTCGGCACCAACCGCCGTCATCGCAGACATCATCGCGGCATACCCCAGCCATTTCCTGTTCGCCCGGCTCGCCATCCACGAGACCATCGCTCGGTCGGCGCGGGCCGACTCCGCGCAATCCCTCGCCGAATTGGATTCTGCTACGTCCGAGAGACGGTGAAGCTGAACATCATCCCGCTTTGCATGTGTTCGGCGATGTGGCAGTGCGCCATCCACAGGCCGGGGTTGCTGACGTCGAACAGGATGTCCACGGTCTGGCCCGTGCGGATGAGCACCGTGTCCTTCCACACCAGGTTCGGCTCGACCCTCCCGTCGCGGGTCAGGACCAGGAACCGGCCTGCGCCGTGGAGGTGGAAGGGGTGATGCATGGGATGGTCGGAGTCCATTTCGTTGATCAACCGGATCTTGACCCGCTGTCCGACGCTGAACCGCCAGTCGATTGCCGTACTCTCGACCCCTGCGGTGCGATCGATGAACCTCCAGTGCATCGTCGCGGTCGTACTCAGCCGATTGACCTCGGGCATGTCGTCTTCCCACTCGATCCCCTCTGAGGCGCGATGCCCGGTGTGGGAGTCGTGGTCCGGCTGCTGGCGCATGACATCCGCGTCCATGCCCATGGCCATGTCGTGGTGCATCCCAACATCCTCGTTGCGTGTCGCGGCGTGGTGGTCCGCCATCGGCTGGCTGGCAGGCTCGACGGCGAGCAGCTTCATACCGCACTTGGGGCAGCGGCCGGGCTGGTCGCTGGTGACTTCGGGGTGCATAGGGCAGGCGTACGTGACGGGGCCAGCGCCTTCCGGCATGGCGGTCGGGTCGTCCATCTGCGCGACCAGCGCCAGCGTCTTGTCTGGCGGCGCTGCCAGCCAGTGGTCAAGCTGCTGCCGCTCGGCGGCCAGCTCTGGTGCGGTCCGCAGCTCGAAGAACTTGCCCGCAGACGACCGTCTCCTGGGCTCATCCTGCACATGCAGGCGAGCGAGCCGATAGGTCCGATCCGGAGTGTGGTGCTGCAGCGCGAGCTCCCCCAGTTCCTCGACGAGGACGTCGACCACGGCCCGCTCGGAAGGGGCCAGCAGCACGTGGTCGATGAGCTCCTCGTGCTCGACCCGGCCACCGTCCCCGCCGACCAGTTTCATCCGAGCACCAGGCAGTCTGACGTTGAACACGCGGGTGCTGGCGGTGTTGGTCAGCCACAGCCGGACCACCTCTCCTTCCGCCGCGATCAACTGCAAATTCGGGTCGCCGCCCACCAGAAAGACGTTGCCGAAACGGCCCATCGCCGCGTAGCTGGTTTCGGTGCGGCTGAATGGCGCAACTCTGCCGTCCTCTAGCAGCAGGTCGTCCAGGGTGAGTACGAGCTCCCGATCAACCGGCGGCCAATAGTTGCGTTCAGCGGGAACCACCACGATATTGCCGTATAGGCCTAGCTCCTGGGTGTAGTCCTCACGGATGTGTGGGTGGTACCAGTACAAGCCAGGATCTGGAAACTGGATGCGGTAGCTGAAACTACCGCCGATGGGGATAGGCGCCTGCGTCACGTGAGGGACCCCGTCGTACTTGTTCTCCAGCCGCAGCCCGTGCCAGTGCACAGTCGTCGCAAGGTCGCCCTCATTGCTGACGTTGACGACAATCTCAGAGCCCTGGTGGACCTTCAGCGTGGGGCCAGGAATTGAGCCGTTGTAGCTGAGCATCCGTACGGTGGTGTCGCCCAACCGCTTAGCCACCGGCCCGACCCTAAGGTTCAATGTGTCGCCGTCGGCCAGCTCCAACAACTGGTGTGGTCCGGCCTCTGGCAGCCCCGACGGGTCGGTCGGGAATCGATGGTGTTGATCATGATCGATATGTTGTTGCATCGATACCTCCTTGGCGACTTCCTTCCGATTACGGGCGCGAGGATCACCTAGAGTCGATCCGAGCATCTGCTAGCTGCGTCGGGGGTTGGGTCGCGTTCGCGGAGCCCTCGGGGGCAACAGTACGGCGAGCATGGTGCTGGTGATCGTGTTTGATGCCCGATCCACGTCGAGGCGTCCGGCGTCGATCTCGTTCGCGGCGGCATGGATGATCGCGGCGAACGAAGCCATCAACCAGTCGGCGGACAAGTCAGACCGGAAGGCGCCGGTGGCCTGCGCGCGAGCGATGAAGCCGCGGACTCGCTCTTCCAAGCCACCGGCATGCGCCTGTCGCACCGTGGCCGCGGGCAGCGCCTTCTCGGCGGCAACCAGCAGGCTGCCAGATCGCATGGTCACCCGCCACGTTGCGTCGACGAGGCGTTCGAGCGCGGCGGCCGGGTCACCGGACAGGTCCACCTCATCGAGCGCTGCGTTGGCCGCGGCCAGCACGCGATGGACCACCGCCTCAATCAGGACCTGGCGGGAGGCGAAGTGACCGTAGATCGTCACGCGACCGAGTCCCGCCTCGGCGGCGATATCGCCCATGCTGGCATCCGGGTCTCGAGCGAGACACGACTCGGCAGCCTCGAGGATCAGCTCGATGTTGCGGCGCGCGTCGGCGCGCGGCTGCGGTGGTGCCTCTCGGGATGAGGTCGTCGTCACAGCCGTCTCCGATGTCCGATCGCCAGTCCACGTAGTTTCTTGGACGTCGCTGTACGACTTAGGGTACCTCTCTTCACCGCTGACGCCGCCCAGGGGACGATCGGATCGTGTCATTTGGAAGGGATCGTCAGCGGACATCCCTTCAGCCTGAATCCGCGACTACAGTGGCGCTGCTCAACTTTGTTTGCCGATGGGCTGGCCGCCGAGGCGCCGCTCCCGGGGGATCTTGATCATCCTGGGGATGCCGGAGGCCGGACCGGTGATGTTCATCGGTTGATGGGTCGTCATCAGCGGGCGCGACAGGGGATATATGCGGGGTGGACGCTGGTCAATGTCGGCTAATGCCCTGCTCGTGCTGCTCGTCCTCGCAGCATGCACGAGCGGACGGCCATCGGTCGCAAGTACAGCGCCGGTCGCGCGGGCGACGATTACTAACCAGGTCGGCTCGAGTGGTGCCGTGTCCGCTGGAGCAAGCCAAAACATGGGATTTGTCAAGGGTGGTCGACTGACCTCGCTGAAAGTCGAGGTTGGTGATCACGTGACGGCTGGGCAGGTGCTGGCGAAGATCGACACCTACGCGGCTCGTCAGGTGCTCAAGCAGCAAAAGGCGAACCTCGCCGCCCAGCAGGCGGCACTGGACCGGATCATTGCAAATCCTGCGGTGTCAGGTGCCGAAGCGACTCTGAGCCAAGCGCGGGTGATCCTGACCGCGACGCGGCGCCAAGTCAGCGCGGTCAGTACCGCCGACGACTCCGCAATCGACCGGGCCCGCGCGCAGCTGCACGCCGCGCGGAGGTCGGAGGGGAAGGCGGACGACGCCGTCGACGCGGCGCAGGAGGCGTGCGAGGTGCCGGGCACGCCCCCTGCGACCTGCGCTTCGCAGGTAGCGACGGCGAGCTCGGCGCAGGCCTCAGCCGATCAGGGCGTCGAGGCGGCCAAGACGACCCTGGTAGCCGCAGAGCAGAAGAAGAAGGTGGATGCCGCCGCCGGGCAGGTGTCGGCGGAAACGTCCCGACAGAGTGTGGTGAGTGCCCGCAACGCGCTCAACTCCGCGTCCTCGGATCGGCCGCACGCCATCGACCAGCAGCTGGCGCTTGTCAGCGCTGCAGAAGCCTTGGTTCGCTCAGCCCAGAAAGACGTCGACGACGGCACGCTGACAGCACCGGCCGTCGGCGTCATCTCGGCAATCAACGGCGTGGTCGGCGAATACCTATCCCCGAGCAGCGGGACCACGGCACTGGCACCCGGAAGCCGCGCTGCGATCCCCGGTTCAGCCTCCGCCGGGGGTCCGGCAGTGACTGGCGCGACGGCGCCCCGACCCGGTGGTACCCAGTTCCTCGTGTTGTCGAGTATCAAGGGCTTCGAAGCGGTTATCCCGTTCGAGGAGTCGGACGCGGCCAAGATCGCAGCAAAGCAACGGGTGTCGGTGAGTTTCGACGCCATTCCCGGGCTGACCGAGGGCGGTACCGTGGTGTCGGTCGCGCCATCGGCGACCGCAATCGCTGGAGTGATTAGCTACTACGTGACGATTCGCCTCGATGACGCCGATCCGCGGCTGAGGGACGGTCAAACCGCGCGTGCAGAGGTGATCACCGCTGAGAGGACGAACGTGCTGAGCGTGCCCAATGGCGCTGTACGCCGGCAGGGCGACACAGATACCGTGATCGTGGTGGATCCGGACGGTCGGCAGCGGATCGTGACATTCCAGCCTGGGCTCGTCGGAGCCGACCGCACCGAAGTGTTGTCGGGGCTGTCTGAGGGGCAACGCGTGGTCGTGAGTCCCGGCAGATGACAGGCGCGGATCGGCGATCAGTCGTGCAGCGAGCGCGAGAGCGGCAGGCGGGCGAACCGGCTTGTTGGAGGAAGCCGTGACAGAGAACGCGGTGACCGAGTCACCGAGCGAACCCGACGCAACGTCTGCAGATTCGGCGTCAAGCGCCCCGGTACGCCGGCGGCCCTTGAAGCGGGCCACCAAGATCAGGTTGCTGGTCATCCTCGTCCTGGCGGCGCTGGCCGCTGCCGCGTTCCTCGCCTACTACATCTTCAACAGCAGCAATTACGTCACCACAGACAACGCCCAGATCGACGGCAACCAGATCTCGATCAACGCACCTGCAACAGGCACCCTGATCGACTGGCGCGGGCAGCAGGGCACGTCGCTGCACAAGTACGCCCCAGTCGGGAGGATCGAGATCCAGGGTGGCTACGCGCAACCTCAGATGGTGATCCGGTCGCCCGCCGACGGGACCGTCGCAGTGGACAACGGCGTTGAGGGGTCCTTCGTCACCGCAGGCACTCAATTGGCCGTCGCTTACGACAGCTCCGGTGTCTTCGTCACTGCCCGTGTGAAGGAGACTGATATCGACAAGGTGCAGGTCGGCCGCGCAGTCGACATCTCAGTCGACGCTTTCTCCAACGAGCTCCTCAACGGCCGGGTCGTCGAGGTGCAGACCGGCGCGGCCGGAGTCTTCTCGCTGTTTCCGCAATCCAACACCTCGGGCAACTTTCAAAAAGTAACCCAAGTGATCCCGGTCAAGATCACTATCGATGACCTGAAGGGCCTGCCCCTGGTGCCTGGCATGAACGTAACCGTCAAGATCCACCGCAACTGACCCTTCTTGAGCCTTTAACGCATCGCGCTTTATTTGATTGCTCGCTTCGCTCGCTGCGATGTTCGCTGGGTTGCCGCCGTCTTCGTCGGATCTGGCGGAACGGAAAGCGTTGTTCCGCCATCTCCTCCTGCAGATCGGCGGCGCGAACATCGAGAATCCGCCGCCGTCCCTCGCGAAGGAAAGAACGCCTCTGCTTGCTCCTCCTCCGGTCGGCAGTCCGCGGCATATGCTGGCGCTGTTGGGGCCCGCTTGGGTCGCGAGGTAGGTAGGTCCATGAGCACCGACACCGCGCCCGCCGCGACGACGGCTGTCCGCGACGAGGCTGCGCAACGTCTGGCTGAGCAGCCCAAGCTCAAGCCGAGCCCGCCCGAATCGGTCCCGGCGCAGCCGCTCGTAGCCTGGCGCATCCCACTCGCCGTGTTAATCGGCGGAATGTTCATGTCCGTGCTCGACGTGAGCATCGTGAACGTCGCCATCGCGACTATCCAGGCCGACTTCGGCGGCAGCACTGCGGACGTCGCGTGGATCACTACGGCGTACAGCCTGGTTCTCGGTGTTGTCGTACCTGCAAGCGCCTGGTTGGGTGATCGGTTCGGCCTCGATCGCGTGTACATGATCGCGTTGGCGGGCTTCGCCCTGGGCTCAGCGCTTTGTGGGCTGGCCTGGAGCCTCAACAGTTTGATCGCTTTCCGTGTGATCCAGGCAATCCCCGGCGGCTTACTACCGGCAGTGACTCTGACGATGGTTTATCGGATCGTCCCGCGCCACAAGATCGGCACCGCGATGGGAATGTATGGCCTGGGCATCGTGTTCGCTCCGGCCATTGGTCCTACGCTCGGCGGTTACCTTGTCGAGTACATGAGTTGGCGTCTCGTGTTCTACATCAACGTCCCCGTCGGGATTCTGGGACTGATCGCGGCACTAGTCGCGCTGCCGAAGTTCGCTCGAGCGCCGAACCGCCCATTCGACGTCTGGGGCTTCGTCACTGTGGCCTCGGGGCTGGTGGCGTTGCTGTTGGCCTTCTCCGAGGGCCAGTCCTGGGGCTGGACGAGCTACCGTGTGCTGATCTTGATCGTCGGCGGCCTGCTGTTGCTGGCTCTATTCGTCACCATCCAGCTCGAGGTCGATCACCCGCTGCTGAATCTGCGCGTGTTTCACAGTGTCGCGTACAGCACATCGCTGATCGTGATGAGCGTCGTGATGACCGGTATGTTCGCCACGCTGTTCTACATACCGCTGTTCCTGCAAGCCGGACAGGGATATCCGGCCCTCAACACCGGGCTGCTGATCCTGCCGCAGGCCCTGGTGATGGCTTTCCTCATGCCTATCAGCGGTCGTCTTTACGACAGGATCGGCCCGCGCTGGCTTGTTGTGTCCGGACTTCTGGTGGCCGCGTTCGGCAGCTATCTCCTTGCCGGAATCAATCCCGACATGACGCGTGAAGAGGTCGTTTTGTGGACCTGCATCCGCGCCGCCGGGGTCGGCATGGCGATGATGTCGATCATGACCGGCGGTCTCGCCTCACTCAGCCCCGATCTGACCAATAGCGGTAGCGCGATCAACACCGTCGTGCAGCGGGTCAGCGCGGCTCTCGGACTCGCTGCCCTGACGGCCATGGCGACCGCTCAGCAAGCACAGCTTGCGCAGGGCCGGGCAGAGCTGCTGGAAGGTACGAACAGCCAGGCGGCGCACCTACACATCCTCCAGCTGTTCGGGCTGTACCGGCGCACCCAGGTATCGGTGCTGGCCAACTCATATGCCAACTTGTTCCTGTTGACTGCGGCGGTCACCGCTATCGCTGCGGTAGGCGCGTTGTTCCTTCGCTCCGGTCCGGCTCAGCACACGGGTTCAGAGCCGGCGAGTATGGCAGTGGAGTAGTCGAGCTTGCTCGAGTTATCAGCCCGGGGGTACCGCTCACTAGCGAATGGTGAGTGTCTTGAGCGCATCTTGAAACGGGCCGGGTTAATCACCCCGGAGCCGAAGAAGAAACCCAAATCGGCAGGGATCCCGGTGGCGGTCTCGCCCACCTCGACCCCGCCGGCTGACCGCGGGACCGCCGTCGACAAGGGCTGGCCGCCGGCACGGCGGTCGGCTGAACTGCAGCCGACGGGCGGACGCCGCGGGGGCGGGCCGAACCGGGTCGACGACCACCCAGGACCGGTGCGCTCCGCGACCCGGCAGGCACTACGATGCAAGCGCCATGGGCGAGCTTCCAACCGGGACCGTCACGTTCCTGTTCACCGATATCGAGGGGTCCACACGACTCCTCCAGACGCTCGGCCCCGAAGCGTATCGCTGCGCCCAGGACCGGCAGGCCGAGATCCTCCGTCGGGCGATCACGGGCGGCGGCGGAACCGAGGTCCGCACGGAGGGAGACGCCTTCTTCGCCGTCTTCCCCACCGCGACGGG
>Ga0307318_10000602_pt1 | contig 11755 bp, 7 predicted proteins | sample ER_DNA_367_FD_194500 | JGI IMG/M metagenome (GOLD analysis project Ga0307318, IMG submission 194500) | Bulk soil microbial communities from the East River watershed near Crested Butte, Colorado, United States - ER_DNA_367 | ecosystem: Environmental > Terrestrial > Soil > Floodplain | place: USA...
GACAAGTACAACCGGCTACGGGCGCTGAAACGCAAGTACGACCCGGACAACGTCTTCCGCCTCAACCAGAACATCCCGCCCGCCTAATCAGTTGTGAAAGGGCTGTCCTAGCCGCCACCGTGCGGCGGCTCGATGCTGGGTTGGGAGCCAGCCCGATCGACGTGGAGCGGTGGCAAGAGCAGAAAGAGAGGGACCGAGGCGGTCGCTGTCCGCAGCAGCTTGGCCTCGTGCTGGGATCAATGGATCACCGTGTCACTGGAAGGGGGACAGCAATGCCTCAAGATATCGAGTTCGACGCCGAGGGAGCGACGCTAAGAGGCTGGCTCTACCTGCCCGAGGGAATCAGCGGCCCGGTCCCCGCCATCGTCATGGCTCACGGCTTCTCCGCCGTCAAGGAGATGTACCTCGACGCCTTCGCCGAGGCGTTCACCGAAGGTGGGCTGGGGGTGCTGGTGTTCGACAACCGCAACTTCGGCGCCAGCGACGGCGAGCCACGCCAGGAGATCGACCCCTGGGCGCAGGTGCGCGACTACCGCCACGCGATCACCTACGCCCAGACGCGCCCCGAGGTCGACCCCGAGCGGGTCGGGGTGTGGGGGTCCAGCTACAGCGGCGGCCATGTGCTGGTGCTCGGGGCGATCGACAAGCGCGTCAAGTGCGTCGTCGCCCAGGTCCCGATGGTCAGCGGCTTCCGCAACTTCCAGCGACTGGTTCGCCAGGACTTCCTGGCGCCCAACCGGGCGGCCTTCGAGCAGGACCGCGCCGCCCGCTACCGGGGGGACCCGCCAGCAATGGTGCCGGTGGTCCACCCCGATCCCTTGGCGGTCTCGGCTCTGCCCACCCCTGACTCCTGGGAGTGGTTCAGCGAGACCCGCAAGAGCCGGGCGCCGGCCTGGAGCAACGAGGTCACCCTGCGGTCTGTGGAGATGTTCATGGAGTACGAGCCGGGCGCCTACATCGAGCGCATCAGCCCCACGCCGCTGCTAATGGTGGTGGCTGCCGACGACCATCTGACCCCGTACGACCTGGCGTTGGAGGCCTACCAGCGGGCGCGTGAGCCCAAGCAGCTGGCGCTGCTGCCCGGCGGCCACTTCGACGCCTATGTGGAGAACCTCGACGCGGCCAGTGGCGCGGCCCGCGACTGGTTCCTCCAGCACCTGGACTCACGGGGGTAGCGGCTCCCGGTTGTCGCGCTCCACATCGCCCACGCCATAGCGTTAGTCCAGTGCGGTTCTGGGCAGGCAGCACCTGCCCGCAACGGTGATTCGCCCGGCGTGTTGTGGCTTCGTCGACGTCGAAGGAATGACCAGCTTGACCCATATCATCTCGGCGACGACTGTTTCAGGCCTCTGACCTGCAGGTTTGGTGCCCCTGGCAGGACTCGAACCTGCAACCTACGGATTAGAAGTCGACCCACGACCGTTCAGGCCGTGTTGCAGCGTGCCGTTCCGGCTGGTCAGGTTGGATGAGCCGTCCAGCTGATACGACGCTGTCGTATGGTGTAGTGCCTGGCGGAATGACCAACGGAATGACCAAGTTGTCGCCAGCGCGCGCTCGACCCGCCTCCAATGGCCGCGGTTACTCCGGCGAGTTCGGTCAGCTCGACGGTAGCGAATGTGGCTGACCCCGACCAGCTGCCCTCGTGCTCTGCGCCTAGGAGGGAGCGGGCTTTCCCTGGGCGAACCAGCTGGGTGAGCGGAGCGCCTGTCAGGGCCGTGCCATTAGCCGCGCAGGAGCCGCCGACGAGGCGAGGGGTCGGGCCCGAGTGGCCCGACCCCCTCCCAGCGCTAGGGCGTCTTGTCGCCGTAGATGTCCTGATCGAGGCCGCCGGCGCGCGGGCAGGTGTCGCCCGTGATCGAGCCGTCGGGGAGCGCGGTCCGGCATTGCAGGACGTCGGCCCCGGGGTCGTTGTCGTCGTCGCCGGCCTCACGGAGGTCCACGCCGCCGACGGTGTTGCGGTAGTCGGTCCATACGCCGAAAGACGTGTCCCCGAGCGAGCTGACCCAGATGTAGTCGCCGAGGAACGGCACCGTGCGCCCGCCGAACTGCTCGAAGTTGGGGTTGGAGCTGACATCGGTGATACGGGTGGACGGGGCGATCGTGGTGCCCCGGTCGGCCGACCGGGACGCGTACACGTCGAGGGAGGGCACGACGCTGCGGTTGGCGCAGTTGCCGACCGGCCGCGTCGGGGAATAGCACGGGTCGTTGCGGCTGTCGTACCAGATGAAGTGGAGCACCCCGCCGTCGGCGGACACGTCCGCCCAGAACTGGTGGCCCGTGCCGGCGTTCCGGTCCGTCGGGTCGATCAGCTTCGGCGTTGTGGTGGCACCGGTAGCACCGTTGAGCCGCATGAAGTAGACGCCGCCCTGGCCGCCGGTCCCCGGCTCGACCGTGCCGAATGTCGTTCCGGTCGGGGTCTCTGTGCCTGTGATGGTCTGCTCGAACACGACATAGATCGTCTCGTCCGAGGCGGCAGCGTACTGGTCGGCCGTCGCCCGGGGGGCGGCGTCGACGCGCGGGTAGGTGTAGCCGGAGGCGCACGCTTCGGTGAAGTCACCGCAGTCGCGGCGGGTGCCGGCTGGGGCGTCGGTCTCGTCCTCGCCGACGTTGTCCTCGGCGCCGACCTGCGCCGGCTCGGGTGTCGCGGCCGACCGGTCGACGTAGGTGAACCGGTTGAACGTCGTGAGGAGCTGGGCCGGGGAGAACGTCGCCCCACAGTCGGTCGACTTGTTGTAGAGGATCGCGTCGTAGGTGCGATTGCCCTGGTGCAGGGTGGCGTCGTAGGTGACGTAGACGTGGCCGTTGGCCGTTACCGCGATCTCTGGATCTTGGACGTCGTTCGCGCTCTTGGTCAGCAAGGTGCCATGGGAGAACGTGGCGCCGTGGTCGGTCGACCGGTAGAAGTAGATGTTGGACCCGCCGTTGCCGACAAACCGCGAGTTGGCGAAGTAGACATTGTTGCGGCACGCGCTCTGCGACCGGTCGGCCTCGATCGCCGTCTTGTCCTGGAACTTGCCGAGCAGGTTGGGGGCTGAGGTTCCGCGCGCCACGATCACGCTGCGCGCGAACTCTTTACCGTCGTTGACCGTCGCCCCGCCCGGACCCTGGGGGTTGACGAAGGTGGCGACCCAGACGTCGCCGAAGGTCTTTTTCGTGCCGGCCGGGTCCTCGGACGCTTCGGCCCCGGCGAACAGTCGTCCCTCGGCGTCCCAAGCAAGCACCGGGTCACCTGCCGTGGCGGTGCGGATCTGCGCACGCGCCGCGTACGGCGAGGTGTCATCCGGATACCCAGGCACCAGCGAGCTAGTGAAGGACGCACCGCCGTTCTGCGACCGGTAGTAGCCGAGCCAGATCGGGCCGGATGGGATCGGGGCGCCGAACGCGTCGACACCGTCGTTGTAGACCCCGCAGTAGTCATTCGAGCTGCCGACGATGACCTGAGTGTTGCGCGGGTTCACCGCCACCGAGGGTTCGTTCTCACGACCCCGCGAGCGGGAGCACTCGGTGAGCGTCGCGTCGGTGTACGGCGTGCCCGTCGTGATCGTGTAGTCACTTACATAGCCGGGTGTCGTAGGAGCATCGTTGCTGAGTCGCACGTCGGCGCCGGGCGTGGACGCCAAGGCAAGCGGAGCAGCAAGCAGGACGGTGACGACGACAACGGCGAACGTGCCGATTCTTCGCATGCGATCCCCTCAACCCTCGGTGGCTGCGTGGCCAACCAACCGTCATGCCTGAAGCAGGATGGATGTCCTCTAAGGAGGGAACCGTCGGTTGCGGCCAGGGCGTTACAAGCCAAGGGATCCTGCGCTTCTAGGACACGACAGTCGCCGCAACCGGCGACATCCTCCGTCGCCCAAGGGCGACGGGACGCCTTCGTGGTCCTGTGGCGCAGCCATCAGTCCGCGGCCCGATGTACCGGCGTGGTGTCGCGCTTCCCCCACCAAGTGACCTCCAGGCATCTCACGCTAGTCCGCAGCTCCACGGGGAATCCCTATACGGCACTGAGGCAGCTCTCATCGAACGCTCCCTCGGCGCCCAACGAAATTCTTCAATGATTGCGTATAGAGCTGTCTCAGCGTGAGGAGATTGCCTCGGCGACGGCGAAGGAATGACCACCATGACCGAGATCGCCGGAGGGACTCATGGCCTAGGCCTCTGACCTGCAAGTATGGCGCCCCTGGCAGGACTCGAACCTGCACCTCACGGATTAGAAGTCAACCCACGGCCGTCCACGCCGTCTCGTAGAGTGCCGTTCTCGCTGGTCAGGTCGGGTTGGCCGTCCAGCTGGTTCGGACCCGTCGTGGCCTGTCGTGCGTGGCGGAATGACCAGCGGAATGACCAGCGCTATCTGACTGCCTCAAGCACTAGCAGGCTTAGGACCGTCTCAGCGGTAGGCGTCGCCGCTTGAGCAGAGTGGACTGCAAGGCGACGGGCAGGTCGAGTCATATGGCGAAGCAGACTCACCGTCGGGCCTAGACGTTCAGTGCCCAGTGCCGTCCAGCGACTCGGAATAGCTGGCGACGTACTGGACCAGTCGGGGATTGCCCAGCTTGCGGGCCAGCCGCATCTCCTGGTCGGCGGCGGGGGCCTCCCGGTCGTCGGGGAGATGGACGCAGTGTCCCTGCTCGTGGACGAGCGTGCTCGCGGTGACCAGCGCCAGGGGAAGACCCCACTCGCTGGCGGTCCGCTCCAGCCGCGTCATATCCAGCTTGATCTCGCAGGAAGCGATGCCGACGACGGCTGTGCCGACGCGCGCGCTGCCCAGCGCGTCGATGCAGGAGCGGCAGGCCTCGACCAGAAGGGGACCGACCTGCTGGAGGCGCAGCCGCAGGATCTCCCGATCGCGCTGGACGGCCAGCTCGCCGTGGTCGCGGAGCAGGCCGGCGGCCTGCCAGACCATCCGCGTGTCCCGGGCCCCCCCAACGACCTGCACATAGAGCAGATCGAACAGCCGTGAGTTGCCGAGCTTGCGGGCCAGCCGCTGCTCGGCCGCGTAGGGCGCCAGCCGGCCACCGGTGGCCGCCAGGCAGAGCTCCTGCTCGTGCAGCACGGCCAGAGCCGTCAAGGTCGTCACCGGCACGCGGGCCTGCCGCGCCGCCCGCTTCACCTCCGGCAGGTTCAGGACCGCATCGCAGCTTCGGGTCCCCCGCGGGAACACGAAGGAGGTGTCGGCGAAGGAGCCGATTCCGCAGCGGTCGCAGACGGTGATAGTGAGGGCGGTGATCGGGTTGAGGTGGCGACGGGCGATCTCGGGACCGCGCTTCTGGTACAGCTCCCCGTGTCGGCGCAGCAGTCCACCCGCCTGCTCGATCATCCTGCGGTCGCCGCTGGTGCGGGCAAAGGCGGTGAGGGGCGGGATCGCGGGCAGGCGGTCCGGCAGGATCTCGGGCGGCACTGGGCTCGGCCGATCCAACCGGGCCACGGCGACCCCCGGGCCTGGACGGATCGGCTGCCATTGGAACCAGACGACCGTGGTCCCGGCCGCCGCTGCCACTAGCACCGCCACCGGCGCCCAGCGCCAGGACCGGAGCAGCCGCCCTGGTCCGGATACCGGCACCGGGCGGCCCGACAACAGCACACCACCGGCGATCAGCACCAGGATCACCGCCACCACCAGCAAGGTGAGCTCACGCAGCTCGCGGACCACGCCAGCCTCCTCGCCCAGGATCTCCACGGCGGCCATCAGCTCGGCGCTGGAGCGGGCCTCCACAGCACGCCCACCGGTCTGGCCGGCCAGGCTGGCGAGCTGGATGAGGTCGGGCGGGAACGTCCGGGGGGCCAGCTGGTCGGGACCCGAGCCCCTGACCTTCCCGGTCGGCGTGCCGACAGCGACGGCCAGGATGGGGATGTTCCGGGTGGCGGCCTTGCCGGCCGCCTCGCTCGGGTGGCTGCCGGTCGAGTTCGCCCCGTCCGAGAGCAACAGCACCCGAGCCGGGGCCGCCGGGTCGGTGGTCTGGATATCGTCCAGGGCCCGCTGGAGCGCATCACCCATCGCCGTCCCCCCGGACGGTTGGAGCCGCATGAGCGCGTCATGGACCGCATCGTGGTCGGTGGTGGGCCGGACCAGCGTCCGCGCGCTGGTCGAGATGCTGACCAGACCAACCCGCACCTCCGCGTCCAATCGGTCGAGCAGGTGCAGGCTGGCCTGCTGGATCGCTTGGAACCGGGTCGGGCTGAGATCATCCGCCTGGGTGCTCACGGAGACGTCCACGACCAGCCCCAGGATGCCCCCCGCCGGCTCCACCTCCACTGACGGCCGCCCAGCGGCCACCACCACCCCCACCACGGCCAGGCAAGTGCACAGCCGCGCCAGCCCCCGGCGGCCGGCCAATCCCGGCAACATAGCGGGCATCCCGTCTCCTCCAAGTTTGCCCCGCAGCGTCCGCACATCATGGCGGAAGGCGATGCCGCCGTACGAGACCGCCGGCATCGCAGCCACGCCGATGGACGGCCGCCCGCCGACCTCGCAGTCTTCACCGGCATCGCCATACGCGTCGGAGACCGCTGACACCATTCGTCGCCTCGACCCAAACCATTCCGCGGTGAGTGTGCATGCGTGGCGGGTGTATGCGGGACTGGCGGCGCAGTCGCATTGATCGGCTGTCCACGATCTACTTCCCGGTTGGGTCGGGGTGGCCCGCGATTGTGCCCGTGGCCCGCCCAACGTGGTGATCATCTTCACGGTGGACGTCGAAGGAATGACCAAGCTGCCTGGCTCCTAGAACGGTAAGTCGTTCTAGGCCTCTGACCTGCGGTTTTGGTGCCCCCGGCAGGACTCGAACCTGCAACCTACGGATTAGAAGTCGACCAAAGGCCGTCCACGCAGTCTCGAAGGGTGTCGTTCTTGCTGCTCAGGTGGGATGGGCCGTCCAGCTGGTACGGCCCTGTCAGCCGGTGTTGCGTCTGGCGGAATGACCACGAGAATGACCGCCCGCCAGCCACCGGGTGAGGACCAGCCTCCTCCTTACATTGCTGTCCGTAACGCTTCCGAGACGGAGGCTGGCCACACTGGCCCCGGTCCGCGGCGCTGGAGGATGGCACTGCCGGAGGTGAGCCAGGTGCAGCCAGGAGCATGGCGGTGAGCCGCAACGCTCGCGCTCCCGGCCCCGGCCGGTGGGCGCCGGGGCTGGCGTGGCTCCTGTGGACGCTGACCCTCTCGGGGCTGGCCGCCGTCTTCTGGTTCGATCACCTGCTGCGCCAGGCCGGTAGCTCCGAGGTCGACCGCCTGAACGCTGACGCCTACCCGGTGGTGCTGGCGGCGGTGAGCGCGGCGACGGTCGGGGCGGTCGTAGCCAGCCGCCGCCACCGCCACCCGGTGGGCTGGCTGCTGCTGGCCACGGGGCTGACCATGGTGGCCGACCTCGGCGTCAACGCCTATGTGCGCTATGGGGTCGTGGTGCGGCCCGGGTCGCTGCCTGGCGCACGGTATTTGGCCGGGGTTTCGTTCGGCATCTTCCTGGTCTGGATCTCGCTCGCCGGGTTCGTGCTGCTGCTCACCCCTACTGGGTCGCTGCCATCTGCCCGGTGGCGGTGGTGGGCCAGGGTCGCGGCCGCCGGGCCGGTGCTGGAGTTGCTCAGCGCCGCCATCGACCCCCAGCCGCTGTACCCGGAACACCCGGAGGTCGGCAACCCGCTGGCGGTCTCGACCCTGCGCCCGGTGCAGGTCGCCGCCGGCATCGCGGGCGGCGCCATCATCCTGGTCTCGCTGGTGGTGGCGGCCATCTCGCTGGTGCTGCGCTACCGGCGGGCCCACGGGACCGAGCGCCTCCAGCTTCGCTGGCTGGCCTTTGCCGCGGGCCTGGCGGCGGGGCTGCTGGTGGTTGCGGTGGTCGCCGGGTTGGTGGTCGGCAACGACGCCGTGGTCTCGGCCTGCCTCGGGGCCATGGTGGCGCTGGTGCCGCTGGCCACGGGGGCGGCCATCCTGCGCTACCGGCTGTACGACCTGGACCGCATCATCAGCCGGACGGTCGCCTACGGGCTGCTCTCGGTGCTGCTGGCCGGCGGCTACGCCGCGGTCGTCCTCGGGCTGTCCCGGCTCTTCCCGCAAGACTCCAGCCTTGTGGTGGCCGCCGCCACCCTGGCCGTGGCCGCCGCCTTCCAGCCAGCCCGCCGCCGCATCCAGCGGCTGGTGGACCGGCGCTTCAACCGCCGCCGCTACGATGCCGTCCAGACTATCGCCGCCTACAGCGCCCGCCTGCGCGACCAGGTCGACCTGGGCACCCTGACCGGCGAGCTGCTGACCGTGGTCGACCAGACCATGCAGCCAACCCAGGCGTCGCTGTGGCTGCGACCCCAAGCAGCGGCCACCGCAACCGACGGGACGGCGGCTCACAATGAGGGCGTCCGTGATGCTCGGGAGGGCTATGACAGTGACGGGACCAGACCGTAGGCAAGGTTCTCACCCGCCTGGAGGCCGGATCCCCCGGTGTCATGCTGCCCGCGTCACGCCATTCGAGGTCCGCCTGGACGCCTGCAGCGCGCTCATCCTCGACGGGTTGTCATACCGCCGCGCCGGCCGGATGGTAGGACCCAGGCCAAGGCCGGCGACAGCGTCGATCTGCTGCTCGGGAAAGCTGGCGCCGCTGGGGTCTGCCAACCCAATGGCTGCCCGCTCGACCTGCAGACCGTACGTCCACCGCTCCCGCGCCGACGATGGTCGGGGCGACAAGCGCATCGTGTCGATGTGACGGCAACCCACAGCATCCGGGCCGCACCTCACCGTTTCGCCGGCACCAGCACGTAGATCATGCCGCTGTCAGGCGAGTCCCAGCGAAGGATGACCTGCTCGCGGCCGACCCATCCCTGCTGCGCGCCAGCGGCTTTGGGTGGCTTGGGCAGTCGCAGCCAGCGGTCGGTCTCTGGGTCGTAGGCATCGCTGTTGTCGGCGACGAGCGCTCCACCGGTCCAGGTCAGCGAGGCGGCCGGTTGGCGCGGCATCCCGATCGGTGTCCACCGTGCACGGTCGGGATCGTAGCGACCAGCAAATGGTCGCGGCTCGGGCGGGACGATTCCGTTGCCGTTGGCGACAGCGACCACATCCCTGCCATCCCACACCAGCGACGCGCGGGCCAGCAGCGCGCGGACCTGGCTGCTCGGGGATGGGAGGGTCGTCCACCGGTCGGCGGCCGGGTCGTAGGCCCATGCCTCGCACCCGTCTGGCTCGACGGTCATGCCGGTCTGGGACACGATGCCGGGGTCGCGGGCGGACCGGCTCCAGTAGTTGAACACCAGCAGCCGCGACCCTGTCCACACGGTGGTCCGGTCCAGGAGGTGCCGGTCGGCGAGCTGCGGGCTTTGCGGGCTGGGTGCTAGGCGCCGCCAGCGGTTGGCCCCTGGATCGTAGGCGACGCCCTGTAGTCCTCCGCCGGCGGTGGCCAGCTCCCAGGTGGCGCCGAGGATCAGCAGCTCCCGGCCGGTCCAAAACAGAGGGGAGGACAACTGCTGGGGCGGGATCGGTGAGGGAGGGAGCCGCCGCCAGACACGCCGCGCGGGATCGTAGGCAAGCGCTCCGGCCGGCTTGAACAGGCGGGGGCGGCGCTGCGGGTCGACGGGGGTGTAGCCCCCCCAGATCAGCAGCTCCCGGCCGGTCCAGACGCTGCGTTGCCAGTCGCTTCCAAGGAGCGTCTGCCCTTCGGGTGCGGGTGGCAGCGGCTGCCAGCCGCCGGTTCGGGGGTCGTAGGCGGCGCCGGTGTTGAAGGCCTTGACGAACTTGTTGTCCGACCCACCCCAGACGATCAGCTGCCTGCCGGTCCAGGCGACCGCCGCGCCGCTGCGCCCGGCGATCGGGCCGGCTGGCAGCGGCTGCCATTGGCCAGCCGCGAGCTGCTGGGCGGTTGCGTCTTGGATGAAAGGACCAGGATCGAGCACCGGGGTAGGGGTGTGGTCGAGCACCGCTGCGCGGAGGGCGAGCGCCGCGGCGAGCATGGCGGCGACGGCCGCCATCTCGGCGGCGCGGCGCCGCCAGCGGCGCCGGCGACCCCTGCGGGCGATGCGCTCGGCGAGCCCGGCGGACGGCTCGACCGCCAGTGTGGCGGGCAGCTGCCGCAGCCGCTCGTTCAGGCCGGGTAGGTCAGGGCTGGGCATGCCGTTCCTCCTCAGCTGCTTGTGCAGCTGCTGGGTTGGAGCCGTCCGGAGGTGCCTCTTCGCGCAGCAACGCGACCAGGCGCTCCCGGCCGCGATACAGCCGCGACTTGACCGTCCCGACGTTCACGCCAAGTTGCGCTGCGACCGTCTCGACCGGCAGGTCGATGCAGTGGTGCAGCACCAGCACCTCGCGCAGCGGCAGCGGCAGCGCCTGCAATGCCGTGATCACCGCATGCTGCTCTGGGGGCAGCTCGACGGTCTCCTGCTGGCGGGTGCCGAGTCGGGCAAGCAGCGCCTGGTGCCGGGCGGCACGGCGCAGCAGGTCGATCGCAAGGCGGAAGGCGGTCTTGCGCACCCACGCCTCCGGCTGGTCGTAGCGGGCGAGCTGGTGCCAACGGCTGGCGGCGCGGACGAACGCCTCCTGCGCGATGTCCTCGGCGCTGGCCAGATCTCCGGTCAGCAGCCGCAGCTGCCCGACCATCCGTGGGTAGGCCTCACGGAAGAAGCTCGAGAACCCGCCGTCATCCACCTACCGCTCCACGCTCCGGTCGTCACAGGGTCCAGCCCTACCACGTCCGGGACCCGCTACGCGGTTCCCACGGGCCGCGGGGACCTTCCGCGTCGCCACGACAGACGCGCTGTGAGAGCAAGGCAATTCGGTGAGGGTATCCGTGATGGTCGTCATGTGGGGATGCGATGGAGCCATCGGCCGAGGCAGACGAGCGCGCCAGCGGCCCGGAAGACGTCCCGGACCCGGTACAGCAGCCCGCGCCAGCGGCGCAGCGCCCACGCGTTGGCCAGGTGCCCGATCGACTGCTCCACCAGCGCGCGCAGCCCTGCCTGCAGGTGGTTGGACGCCCGCTGCCCTTCCGTGAGCCGGTCCTTGGTGCGGCGATCCCCGATCGGCGCGTGCCAGTGCTCACGGGTCTTGGCCAGGCCGCGGAACCCGCGGTCCAGAAGGCTTGGCACTTCGACGCTGTCGAGCAGCTGGTCCAGCCCTGCCAGCTGAATGAGCTCGTGCTCGTGGCAGCTGCCCGGCCAGCCACCGTCCACCCACAGTAGATCGCCGTGGATGGTGCTCACCGCCAGCCCCTGGGCGGTGTGGCTGTGGCGCTTGGCGTCGTACAGGACCTTCTGGTTGGCCCACCTGACGGGTCGCTGCACCCGGGTGGCCAGCCCGTCGATGCACACCGCCTCGCCGGCTTGGGCCATCTCCTGCAGCCACTGGCCCAGGCCGGCGAGGGTGGTGATGAACATCCCGTCGGGCTGGCAGTACCCGATGGCGGCCAACTCGGCAAGCAGCAGGTCCATGCTGTCGCCGACCTCGGTCTTGGAGATGCCGACCATCCTGGCAGCGCGCCGGTACGACAGCCCGTCCAGCAGCACCGCGGCGACCGCGTCCAAGCGGACCTCCAACGAAAGCGGCGGGGTACCGCCCTGGCCGGGCGGGCGGGATGGCAGCAGGTGGGCCAGGCGAGCGGCCAGCCAGGCCAGCACGTCTGCGGGCAGCGACGAACGTGGGCAGTATGACAACGGGACCTGGCCTCCAGGCAGGGTGAGAACCTTGCCTATGGTCTGGTCCCCGTCAACGTCCGGGCGCACGGAGCATCACGGACACCCTCAATGACTCAGCAGGAAATGAACGGGATTCAGTCGCACGGCCAGCTCCAGC
>Ga0307318_10000603_pt1 | contig 11743 bp, 12 predicted proteins | sample ER_DNA_367_FD_194500 | JGI IMG/M metagenome (GOLD analysis project Ga0307318, IMG submission 194500) | Bulk soil microbial communities from the East River watershed near Crested Butte, Colorado, United States - ER_DNA_367 | ecosystem: Environmental > Terrestrial > Soil > Floodplain | place...
CCGTGCTGGTCATCGCTGCAGATGCGATCTCCGCCTCGCGCCCCGGTGCGCGCGGGGAGAGTCTCGAGAACTACATCAAGCGCCTCGAGTCGCTCGAGAAGATTGCCTCCACGAAAAAAGGGGTGGAGCGGGTGTACGCGCTCCAGGCCGGCCGCGAGATTCGCGTCATGGTCAAGCCGACGGAGGTGGACGACGACACCGCCGTCCTCCTCTCACACGAGATCGCCCGGGAGATCGAGGACCAGCTCGAGTACCCGGGTCAGATCAAGGTGACCGTGATCCGGGAGTCTCGGTCGACCGAGTTCGCTAAGTGATCAGGGTTTGAGGCCGAACGACGCGGTCAGACCTGGACGTTCGGCACACCCGCAAGATGACCGTCGTGGAAACTACAGAGGTACAGTCACGGGGTGAAGAGCTACTTCGTCTCGACGTTCGGGTGCCAGATGAACGCGCACGATTCGGAGCGGATCAAGGGCATGCTCGAGTCCCTCGGGCTCGGGGAGGCGAGGTCGCAGGACGCCGCCGACGTGATCGTCTTCAACACGTGCACCGTGCGCGAGAAGCCCGACCAGCGGTTCGCCGCCCACCTCGCCCAGGCGCGGGCCCTTAAGGCGCGCGACCCGGAGAAGGTGATCGCGGTCGGCGGCTGCTACGCGGAGGCGCAGCGCGAGCGCATCTTCGAGCTGTACCCCGAAGTGGACGTGGCCTTCGGCCCAGGCTCGATTTCGCACCTCGCGGACTGGGTCGGTGCGGGCGGCGAAGGCATTGCCCGGGGACGGTTCGCGGAGTGGCGGGAGTTCGCAGCCGACCTGCCGGCCCGGCGGGAGCGACGCTATCAGGCGTGGGTGCAGATCTCGATGGGCTGCAACTCGAAGTGCGCCTACTGCATTGTCCCCGCGGTGCGCGGCCGGGAGCAGAGCAGAAGGCCCGGCGACATCGTCGCGGAGGTCTCCCCTCTCGCCCGCGCCGGCGTCCGCGAGGTGACGCTCCTGGGCCAGAATGTGAACTCCTGGGGCCGCGACCTCGCCCCCGATCTCACGACGGAGTTCGGCGAGCTCCTTCGCGCGCTGGACAGGGTGGACGGCATCGACCGGATTCGCTTCACGAGCCCGCATCCGAAGGACTTCAGAGATCCCGTGATCGTCGCGATGGCGGAGTGCGATGCGGTCTGCGAGCACATTCACCTTCCGCTCCAGTCCGGGTCGACGCGGATCCTGAAGGCGATGCGGCGCACGTACAGTCGGGAGCGTTACGTGGCGCTCGTCGACAAGCTGCGCGCCGTGATCCCCGACCTCGCGCTCACCACCGACCTCATCGTCGGGTTCCCTGGCGAGACCGAGGAGGACTTCGCCGAAACGGTCGAGGTGGTCGAAGAGGTGGGCTACGACGGAGCGTTCACCTTCGTCTTCAGCCCTCGCGCCAGCACCGAGGCTGCCTCGATGCCCGACCAGGTGCCGGAGGACGTGAAGGCGGAACGCATCGAGCGCCTGATCGAAGTCGTGCAGGGCCTCGCCGCGCGCCGGAACGCCGAGCGTGTCGGCCGGATCGAGCAAGTGCTGGTCGAGGGCCCGAGCAGAACGGACGCTGCGGTGCTGCGCGGCCGGACGCGGCGGAACACGACGGTCAACTTCAGCGGGGATGCCGAGCCCGGCTCGCTCGTCGACGTCCGCATCGATGATCGCAGAGGCCGTCCCTTCGCAGATCGTCTCCGCCGACTCGATGCAGGTCTACCAGGGCCTGCCGATCCTCACGAACCAGCCCGAGTGGCCGGCCGCGCTAGTCGGCATCTGGCCGCTCGACCGCGAAGGCTCCGTCGCCGAGTACCAGTGTCTCGCACACGAGGCTGTCGACGGAGCGCTCTCTCAGGGGCGCACGCCAATCGTCGTCGGCGGCACGGGCCTCTATCTCCGCGCTGCGCTCGCCGACCTCGCGCTCCCGCCTGCACCACCGCCCGGCGCCCGCGAGCGATGGGAGCGCCTCTACGACCGGCTCGGGCCCGAGCAGGCGCATGCCGCTCTCGCCGAGCGCGATCCGCAGGCGGCGCAGGCCATCCACCCGAATGACCGCCGGCGAGTGGTCCGCGCTCTGGAGCTGCACGAGGCGGGCGGGTCGCTCGCACCACCGCGCGACCGGCTCTGGAGCGAGGAGACCCGCCACCCGACCCTGATCTTCGGCCTCGACGTCCCGAAGGCCGTCCTCGATGAGCGCATCCGTGAGCGCACGCAGGCGATGTTCGAAAGCGGGGTGGAGGAGGAGGTCGCACGCGCTCTGCGGGCGCCGGTCTCACGGACCGCGACCCAGATCATCGGCCTGCGCGAGATCGCGGAGCTCCCACGCGACGAGGCGGTTGCCGCGATTGCGCTCCGCACGCGCCGATATGCCGCCTACCAGCGCAAATGGATCCGCCGGCTTCCCCGCGTTCAAGCGGTTTCGGCCGACCGCCCGGCCGTGGAGACCGCAGCCGAGATCGTCGCGCGCACACACGGAGCCTGAGCCCGGAGACCGCTTCGTTACGCTGTCGGCGCTTTGCGGTTCGCGAAATGGCACGGGCTTGGCAACGACTATCTCCTCGTCGAGCGGGGCGACGTCGGCGCGCCGCTCGAGGCGAATCTCGTCGCTCGGCTCTGCGACCACCACTTCGGGGTCGGCTCGGACGGCGTCCTCGAGGTAATCGCTGCGGACGGGTCACGCGCGGAGATCGTGATCTGGAACCCTGACGGCTCGACCGCGGAGCTTTCGGGCAACGGGACGCGGATCGCCGCGCGCTGGCTCGCCCGCCGTGCCGGTGTCGACGAGGTCACGATCGCCGTCGGCCGGCGCGAGGTCCACGCCCGCATGCGCGGTGGCCTCGAGGTCGAGATGGACATTGGCGCGGTCGAGGTCGCGCCGACGGAAGCGCTCGACGTGAACGGGACGCAGCTCGAGTTCACGCCGGTTTCCGTGGGAAATCCGCACGCCGTCATCGCTCGCGATCCTGCACGGGAAGAGCTTTTGCGGCTCGGCCCGCTTATCGAGAACCACCCGCGCTTTCCCGACCGGACGAACGTGCAGCTCGTCCGTGTCGACTCGCGCACGGACGCGACCGCGGGCGTCTGGGAGCGCGGGGCGGGGGAGACCCTCTCTTCGGGCACGAGCGCCTGCGCCGTCGCCGGCGCTGCGGTCGTGAACGGATGGTGCGACAGCCCCGTCACCGTCCACCTCGCGGGGGGCGACCTGCTCGTCGAGCTCGATTCCGACCTGCACGCGCGGCTCACGGGGTCGGCACAGGAGATCTGCACGGGCGAGCTGAGCCCTGAATGGCTGGCGGGATGAGGTTCGCAAAGAGACTCGACCTCGTTCCGCCCTACCTCTTCGCCGAGCTGGAGCGGAAGATCGAGGAGAAGCGGCGCCAAGGCGTCGACGTGATCAGCCTGGGGATCGGCGACCCCGACCTCCCGACGCCCGAGCCCGTAATCCGCGCGCTCAGGGACGCAGCCGCGGACCCGACGACGCACCGGTACCCGACAAACCGCGGACTGGACCCGTTTCGCGGCGCAATTGCGGCCTTCTACGAGGAGAGGTTCGGCGTCGACGTCGACCCGGGAACCGAGGTCGTCCCCGTCCTTGGCGGCAAGGAAGGGGTCGCCCACATCGCCTTCGCCTGTCTCGATCCGGGCGATGTCGCGCTCGCTCCGGAGCCCGGCTACCCGCCCTACACGTCGGGACCCCTCTTCGCCGGCGCGGACGTCCACTACTTGCCGGTCGAGGCGCCGAACGCCTTCATGCCCGATCTGGATGCAATCCCGGCAGACGTGGCCGCCCGGGTCAACCTGCTCTTCCTCAACTATCCGAACAACCCGACCGGAGCCGTGGTCGCGCCGGGCTTCTTCGACCGGGCGGTCGAGTTCGCCCGGGCCCACGACCTGATCGTCGTCCACGACAACGCCTATTCCGAGGTCGCCTTCGACGGCTACGACCCTCCGAGCTTTCTCGCCACGAGCGGCGCGAAGGAGGTCGGCGTCGAGATCTTCTCGCTGTCCAAGGGCTGGAACATGACCGGCTGGCGGGTCGGCTGGGTGGCCGGAAACTCGGAGGTCGTGGAGCACTTCCGCCGCCTGAAGACCAACCTCGATTCCGGTATGTTCGACGCGCTGCAGCTGGCCGGCGTGGCCGCGCTGACGGAGGCACGCGGCTTCCCTGCCGAGATGTCGGCGGTCTACCGCCGCCGCCGGGACCTCATGATCGAGGCGCTCGCAGGCATCGGCCTTCCGGCCGACCCGCCGCGAGCGACGCCCTACATCTGGGTGCGCGTGCCGGATGGCCACACCTCGGAGACGTTCACCGAGCTCGTCCTCGAGGAGGCGGGCGTCGTCGTCTCGCCAGGCCCGTCGTTCGGGCCGAGCGGGGAGGGCTACGTCCGCATCTCGCTGACCGTCGCCGACGAGCGGCTCGAGGAGGCCGCTTCCAGGATCGCAACTTCGCTCCGCGTCGAGGCGGGGGCATAATCCGGGTGTGACCCACCACCAGCCGGATCCCGCGCCAGGGGCCGAGCCGGAGCGCGGCTTCCTCGTCGCCGTGCTGGCCCAGGGCGTTGACGAACAGGACGAGCTCGCTGAGATGCGCGAGCTTCTGCGTACCGCGGGCGTAGAGCCCGTCGGAGAACTCCTACAGCGCCGACCCACGCCGGATCCGCGCACCTACGTGGGGAAAGGGAAGCTCGTCGAGCTGAAGCAGGCGGTCGCGGGCTCGGACGCCGAGTCTCTCGTCGTCGACGACGACCTCGATCCGGGCCAGCAGCGCCGTCTGGAGGACGAGCTCAAGCTGCGCGTGGTCGACCGTACGCAGCTCATCCTGGACATCTTCGCCCAGCACGCGACGAGCGCCGAAGGCAAGCTCCAGGTCGAGCTGGCACAGCTCGAGTACAACCTCCCCCGGATGCGCGGCATGTGGCAGCACCTCGAGCGCCTCGGCGGCGGAATCGGCACGCGCGGCCCCGGCGAGTCGCAGCTCGAGACTGACCGCCGGCTCGCGCGGCGCCGCGTCGGCCAGCTCAGGCGCCGGCTCAAGGAGCTCGAGCGCCGCCGCGACACGCAGCGCAAGGCACGGCGCCGCGGGGAGACCCCGGTCGTCGCGCTCGCGGGGTACACGAACGCAGGTAAGTCCACGCTTCTGAACGCGCTGACGGACGCCTCGGTGTCCGTCGACGACAGGCTCTTCGAGACCCTGGACCCGACTACGCGCGGCTTCGCCCACGAGGGCCGCCGCTACCTCGTGACCGACACTGTCGGCTTCATCCGGCGCCTACCCCATCAGCTCGTCGAGGGCTTCGCTGCCACCCTCGAGGAGACGCTAACGTCCGACCTCGTCCTGCACGTGGCAGACGCGTCCGCCTCGGACGAACACCTGGACGACACCATCGCCGCCGTCGAGTCCGTGCTCGGGGAGATCGGCGGATCCGAGCTTCCCCTCGAGCTCGTCCTGAACAAGATCGACGCCGTCGACCCCCTGAGGCGCCGCCGCCTCGCCAACCGCTTCCCGGGCGCGCTCGCGGTCTCGGCGCTCACCGGGGAAGGACTCGACGAGCTCAAAGGCCGCATCGCAACACGGTTTGCGGAGCGCCTGCGCCCAGTTCGCCTGCTGGTCCCCTTCGACGAGGGCCGCATCCTCGCCGAGCTCTACGAGCTCGGTGCACCGATCGACGAACGGCTGGACACGCCGGAGGGAGTCGTGGTTCTCGCACAACTTCCGCAGCGGGAAGTGCCTCGCTTCGCGCCGTATCTCGTCGCCGAGCCTGCCGCTAGCGCGAAGGCGCGCGGCCGGTGATCGAGCTCGAGATCCAGCGTCTCCGCGAGGACGCTCGCGTGCCGGACCGGGCCTATGACGGCGATGCGGGCCTCGACCTCGCCGCCTGCGACGAGGTCAGGCTCGAGCCCGGTGAGCGAGCACTCGTCGGCACCGGGCTCGCCGTTGCGATCCCCGAGGGGTATGCAGGTTTCGTCCAACCGCGGTCGGGCCTAGCAGCCCGGCACGGGATCGCGGTCGTCAACTCGCCGGGCCTGATCGACTCGGGCTACCGCGGCGAGATCAAGGTCGTGCTCCTGAACACCGACCGCGAGAGGACGTTCGTCGCCGAGCCGGGCGAGAGGATCGCCCAGCTCGTCGTCCTGCCCGTTCCCGAGCTAGCCATCCGCGCGGTGGACGAGCTCCCAGGGAGCGAGCGGGGGGTGCGCGGCTTCGGCTCATCGCAGACCGCGTGATGGAACCGAGAATCAGGGTGTCGGCCGTCCTCCGGCGCGAGGGCCGGACCCTCCTCATCCGTCAGGAGAAGCCGGGCAAGGAGTACTGGATGCTGCCCGGAGGCGGTGTCGACGTGGGGGAAACCCTTCTCCAGGCCCTGAACCGCGAGCTCGCCGAAGAGTGCGGGATCGAGGAGGACCTTCCCCTCGAAGGGCCGATCGCAGTCGTCGAGTCGATCGCGCCGCACGGCGCGCCTGCCAAGCACGTGGTCCACATCATCTTCGCCGGCTACCTCGGAGGCCGTTCCCTCGAGGCGGTCACGTCGAAGGACGCTGCCATCCGCGGCCATCGCCTCTTCAGCGGGGAGGAGCTCCTGGGGCTGCCCGTGCACCCGCCGATCCAGCGGTTCCTGGACCGCTGGCAGCCGGGTGACCCCGTGGTCTACCTCGGCGCCATGTGGGCTCCGTGAGCCCTAACGCCCATCACGACGGCCTCCAGAGTCTCCGACCGGCCGCGTAGCTCCAGGTTGCGCGTCTCGAGACCTTCGGTCTCCAGGCCTGCTGCCGCCGCGGCGGTCGTGGAAACGAGTATCTCGCCGGCGCGCGCGACAGCGGCGAGCCGTGCAGCCGCGTTGACGGGGTCGCCCAACGCCGTGAAGTCGAGTGCCTCCTCTTCGCCGACGGTCCCGATATAGGCGTTTCCGACATGTACGCCGGCGCCAACGGGGAGCCAGGGCGCGCCTTCCTCGTGGCCGGTTCGGATCAGAAGCTCGCGAGCGGCATCCACGGCGTCGGCCGCATGGTCGGGGCCCGCGAAGCCGGGAATGAAGAGCGCGACGAGCTCGTCCCCTGCGAACTTGTCGACGATGCCGTTCCGGACGTCGACTGCGGCGGCCGCCTCCGCGTAGAAGCGCGCCATCAGCCCACGGAACTCCTCCGCGCCGACTCTCTCGGCGAGCGCAGTCGACCCGCGGACGTCGGCGAAGAGAAACGTGGCCTCGACCTCGGCGCCCCCCGGCCGCTTCTTGAGCGCGTGAATGCAGCCGCTGCAGATCCTCCGGTTGATGCGAGAGGGGCCGAACCCGAGGAAACGGAGGACGTTCCCCGGGCGCCCGAACGGAGTGTCACAGAGCTTGCAACGCGGATCCGACGGAATCGCGCGGCTGATCCGCCGCACCGTCGGGTTCCAACAGAAGTGGCCGCGCCTCTCGCCCGTCAGGACGCGGCGCCATTCCTCGTCCACTGAGCCCTTGGATTTGCGTTTGAGCGTGCCGGCCTCCCGCGTTCGACCCGATGATACGAGAGCGGACGGGGCGACTCAGGTTCGCTCGGCGCGAGTGCGGGGATCGAGAGCGTCCCGCAGGCCGTCGGCGATGAAGTTCGCGCAGAGGACGAGCGTCGCGATGGCGACGCTCGGAACGAAGAGCACGAGGGGATGGAGGACGAACGCCGCGCGGCCGTCCTGGGCGATCGAGCCCCACGAGGCCGTCGGCGGGTTGATCCCGAGCCCAATGAAGGAAAGGAAGGCTTCGCCGAGGACGACTCCGGGCAGATCGAGGAAGGCCGCGATGATGAGCACACCGAGGGTGTTCGGAAGCAAGTGGCGGCTGAGGATTCGGTACCAGCGCGCGCCGACCGCACGGGCGGCGCTGACATACTCGTTCTGTTTCAGCGTTGTCACCTGGCCCCTGACGATGCGCGCGGTGGTGAGCCAGCTCGCGATCGTGAGTGCCGCGACCATCGTCCAGAACGTCACCTCGCCGCTCGGGCTCAAGATCTGGGTCGTGATGATGGCGAAGGGGAGATAAGGGAGGCCGTAGAGGGCGTCGAGGAGGCGCATGAGAACGTCGTCTACGGCCCCCCCGAGGAAGCCGGCGATCGAGCCGTAGATGACGCCGACGGTCAGGATCGCGATCGTCCCCGCGAAGCCGATGGCGATCGAGATCCGCCCGCCGACGGCGATGCGGGTGAAGAGGTCGCGGCCGAACTTGTCCGTCCCGAACGGATGGTCGAGGCTCGCTGGCAGGTAGGCGTCCTTGAAGTTGACCGCGTTCGGGTCGTGGGGCGACACGAACGGCACGATCACGCAGTAAAGGACGATGACGCCGAAGATGACCGAGGCTGCCACCGCCGCGCGGTTGCGCGTGAAGCGGATGAACGCGTCCTGCCAGAGGCCTGATCGCCGGAACGGCCTGCCGGCTGCGCCCTCCGAGGTCTCGCCGCCCAGCTCTCCGTGGGGAAGGGCGATTTCTCGGTGGTCGACGGCCATCAGTAGCAAAAGACGTTACGGGACTGACGAAGTTAGACTGATTCCGGAGAAAAGTCCAGTGGTCCTTCCGCACGAGAGAGATTCCATCGCCCTCGCCGTCGCCCTCGCGAACACGTGGGACGTCCTGAACGACCCGCCGGAGCATCTCGACGACGTCCAGATGCTGCGGCTCATCCTGAGGGCGTTCGGACTGGACGACGAGGCGGAGCGGGCGAGGGACGGCGACCTGGCGCCGCTTCGCGCGATGCGCGACCGCATCCGCACCGCCTTCGGGGCGGCCGACGAAGCCGCGGCGGTCGACGAGTTGAACGCCCTGGCGCGTGAGGCCGGCGCAATTCCGCAGCTCGCGCCGAAGAACGGTGGCTGGACCTTTCGCTACGGCGTCGGACGGCGGTCCCTAGTGGACGAGCTCGCCGGGCGAGCGAGCATCGCACTTCTGGGTGTGATCGAGGAAGGGGGCTGGAGCCGCTTCGGCCTCTGCGCCGCCTCGCCCTGCTGCTGCGTGTTCGTGGACCGCTCACGGAATCGGAGCCGACGTTACTGCTGCCACTACTGCGCCGACCGGGCCACGCAGGCGGCCGCCCGCAGGCGCCGCACGGCGCGAACGGCCTAGAAGCGCCCGCCGCGGCTCCGCGCCCGCTCGGCGGAGACAGCCTTCGCCGCGGCCTCGAGCTCGTCGCCCAGCGGATCGAGCTGCGGCGGCTCGCCGAGCCTCCTTGCCAGGGCGCAGGCAATGAGCCAGTCCGCGAGCCACGGGTTCCTCGGCAAGAGCGGGCCGTGGAGGTACGTGCCCACGGCGCCGGCCACGCGGCAGCCCTCGAATCCGTCCTTGCCGTTGTTTCCGAAGCCCGAGACCACGCGACCGAGCGGCTCGGCGCCCTCGTCGAGATAGGTCCGGCCTGCGTGGTTCTCGAAGCCCGCCAGGGTCCTCGGATCGCCTGCGTCGAGCTCGCACTCGAGGAGGACGTCGCCGATCATGCGCCGCTCGCTGGCGACGGTGTGATGGGGAAGAAGGCCGATCCCGGGCAGCTCCGCCCCCGAGCGGTCGCGGTAGAAGCGGCCGAGGAGCTGATAGCCGCCGCACACGGCCAGGAATGCCGCTCCGGCCTCCACGGCTTCGATGAGTGCAGGACCCTTGGCGGCGAGATCCGGCGCGATCAGCGCCTGCTCGCGGTCCTGGCCGCCGCCCACGTAGTAGAGGTCGTGCTCGCCGGGCCGGACGACGTCGCCGAGGGCGATCGTCCGGTAGTCCAGCTCGATGTCGCGCCAGGCCGTCCTGCGCCCGAGAACGGCGATGTTGCCGCGGTCCGCATAGATGTTCAGGTACTCGGGGTAGAGGTGCCCGATGACGAGCTTCACGCGACGGCCTCCTCCCAGTACGGGCGCACGAGGCCCTGTTCCGAGGCTATCTGCCGCAGCGCGAGCATCGCGGTGTACGTGGGGAGGACGACGAGCTCGCCTCCGGGCGGAGTGCCTTCGACCCCGTACGCGAGGGCTTCCGCGAGGCCCGGCAGGAGCGTGATCTTCGCGGGGTCGAGCCCGCCGTACTTGAAGCGAAGCGCCAGTTCCTGGGCCCGCGAGCCGCTCACGACGAGCTCCTGGAGGGAGCCGACCAGCGGCTCGAAGTCGACGTCCCAGATCCACGAGACGTCGCGTCCGTCCGCGATCTCGTCGTTCAGCGCGACGAGCAGGCGTCCCGGCGCGCCGGCGTCCACGAGCGTGCGGACGACCTCGTTCGCACCTGCAGGGTTCTTGACGAGGAGGAGCAAGACTGTGCGGTCGCCCGCCGTGATGCGCTCGAAGCGCCCGAAGGCCGCACGGAACCGCGCCAGCCCGGCCTCGACGTCGTCCAGGCCGGCACCGAGGACGAGGGAGAGCGAGGCCGCGGCGAGCGCGTTGTAGACGTTGTAGAGCCCGGGAAGGGCGAGCGACACGCGGTGCGTTCCTTCGGGGGTGACGAGGTCGAAGGACGAGCCCTCGAGGCCCGAGAGCTCGATCGCTCTTGCAGCCACGTCGAGCGAGGGCCGGGCCTCGTGGCAGCGTGGGCAGCGGTAGTCGCCGAGATGGCCGACGTACGCGGCCGCGTAGTCGTAGGGCGCCCCGCACGTGCGGCAGTACTTCGAGTCGGCGGCGTGGGGGAGGCGCTCGCGTGCCACCGAGGGGTCGTCGATCCCGAACCGGAGCGCCTCGCCGCGGCCGCGCGCGATGTCGGCCAGGAGCGGGTCGTCGGCGTTCACGACCGTCCACGCCGCGGGATCGAGCTCGGCGACGGCGGTGCGCCAATGTTCGGCGATGTGCTCGAGCTCGCCGTAGCGGTCGAGCTGGTCGCGGAAAAGGTTCCCGAGACACACCGCCTGCGGCCGGATGCGGCCGGCGATGTCCGGAAAGGCGCCCTCGTCGACCTCGAAGAGCCCGAGGTCGGCGCTGTCGGAGGCCAGAAGTGCCGACGCCACTCCCGAGACGAGGTTGGCACCCGCGCGGTTGTGCGCGAGCCTCACGCGGTCTCCGACGATCTCCGCGACCATCGCGGCAGTCGTCGTCTTCCCATTGGTCGCCGAGATGAGGGCCGATCCCAGCGGAAGGCGGCCGGCGAGTTTGCCGACAGCGCCGGGGTCCACCGTGGCGAGAATCTTCCCGGGAATCGTCGTACCGCCGCCTCTGCCGGCCAGCCGTGAAAGCCGTCCTGCCACCCGGGAGAGCGCGATTTCGACTCGGAGCCGCACGGGAGCCAGTCTACGGGCGCCCTTCGCTCACTCGAACGAGGGAACTTCGCCGCCCGTCCCTCGAACGGGGAGAGGCGACAGGCCGCTGCCGCCGATCAAGGGGTGGGTATGCGGGCGCTGCCCCGACGGCTCCAATCGTGTCGATCGACGTCATCGCGGCGGCCGATTGGATCCTGGCGAACAAGGGCCGGTATAACATCCGCGTTGCGAACTTCTCGCTCCAGTCGACGAGCGCCGGCAGCTTCATGTTCGACCCGCTGGACAAAGCGGTCGAGAAGCTGTGGTTCAACGGCATCGTCGTCGTCGCGGCAGCGGGTAACTACGGCGACAACGGGCACCCCACGACAGTCGCCTACGCGCCCCGGCAACGATCCCTTCGTGATCACCGTCGGGGCGTCGGACACGAACAACACGGGCTGGACGAGCACAGACGACACCGCTGCTCCGTGGTCGGCCTTCGGCTACACCCTCGACGGCTTCTCGAAGCCCGACCTGGGCGCCCCCGGCCGCTCCCTCGTCGGCCCGCCCAATCCGAA
>Ga0307318_10000604_pt1 | contig 11727 bp, 9 predicted proteins | sample ER_DNA_367_FD_194500 | JGI IMG/M metagenome (GOLD analysis project Ga0307318, IMG submission 194500) | Bulk soil microbial communities from the East River watershed near Crested Butte, Colorado, United States - ER_DNA_367 | ecosystem: Environmental > Terrestrial > Soil > Floodplain | place: USA...
TCCAGCCCGAGGGCCCGATGGGGACGGTCGAACGCCCGGGTGAACTTGGCGTCCCGGTCGCGGATGAGGAACTGCAATGGCCGATGCTCGAGCATCAGCAGGTTGCGGGCCTGCTGGGCAACCCAGGCGGCGTCCGGGTGGGCGGTCACGCCGGCCAGGTGGACCCGTCGGGTGTCCACTTCGATGAAGAACAGCACGTAGAGCCGGTGCAGCCAGATCGTGTCCACGGTGAAGAAGTCGCAGGCCATGATCCCGGCGGCCTGCTGGCGCAGGAACGCCCGCCAGGCGGTAGCCACCCGCCGGGGCGCGGGATCCAGCCCGTGCCGACGCAAGATGGTCCGGACGGTAGTGGCGGAGACCTGGACGCCGAGGCGCTGGAGTTCGCCCTTGATCCGCTGGTAGCCCCAGCGAGGGTTCTCCCTGGCCAAACGGACGATCAGCTGGCTCGCGTCCTCGTCCAGCGGTGGTCGTCCGGTCGGATGGTGCGGGTAGGTCCAGGCGCCGGCGACCAGGCGTCGGTGCCAGCGCAGCAGCGTCTCCGGCCTGACGAAGAAGCAGGACCAGCGGGACCGGGGCAGGATGCGGCTGATCGCAGGCAGCAGCGCCCGGTCGGCGGGCTCGAGCTTTGGGACGCGGCGTCTGGCGGCGTAGCACAGCGAGTTGGTGGCGCAGGACGAGGATTTCCAGCTCCTTGGCGGCATCACCGCGGGCGAGCAGCACGAGCAGCTGGATCGAACGACACAGCGTCAGATAGGCAAGTCTGGGCAGCACCTGGGGTGGCCTCCGCATCGGGATCAAGGAAGCGTCACGGTACCGACCCGCGCCTCAACCGAACTGGCAGGCAGCCGCCCAGATCCGAGTTTCTGCACCCTACGGGGTTAGTTCCAGCCGCCGCCCGACCACATGCGTCCGGTCCAGGTCCCAGCCGACCATATCCGCCCCGAGCACCCTTCGACAGGATCCCACCGAGGCGGCAGCAGGGCAGCGAGGTTAGCCGGACTCCAGCATCGTGCTCGGGACTCGATGGCGCCGGTCACCAGAGACGACTGCCGATCCCCCAGCCCTCGCCTCGACTATTCCGGTGCCCCGACCGGCGACCGCATAGCGCTCACCATGGATCTCAAAGACCGCTGTTGAGGCGAGCGCGTAGCCATAGCGACCTGAACGGGGCAGCCGCACTGCCAGCGTAGCCTCCGGGTGCCGCCGATCCACGGCCAATGAACCGACCGTCCGACCTTGAATGCGTAGGGTCACCCGCTCGGCGACCTCCCCAACCCTGAGCCGCTCGGTGACCCTGAACTCAACCGGGCGGGCAGGCTGGGCAGCCAGCGGCGGCGTACCGGGACCCACGAGCACGCTGACCCCAACGATCGCCGCTGCGCCGGCTAACAGCCGACGCCTCAGTGCTCGAGCTCGCATCCCAGCTTCCCCCTTCGCCTTCGCCTACCTTGAGCTTCGGATGCAAGGGGCCGGACCTTGAGTGCATCCTCGAGCACAACCGGCCGACGAAGCGGCGAGAGTGTCCAGCCAGGTCCGTCGGTCCAGACGGCTCCCGACGGATACGAAGGATCGTCTGGATGATCAGCTCCCATCCGACAAAGAAATCGGATGCCTGCTGCCGAGTGTCAGGTTGTGTCCGGTGCCATGGAGACGGTGCTCGGTTGCAGGTTGGTGGGCGCCGGCTCGGTCGCGACCTGGATCCGGTCCCGGCCGGCGTCTTTGGCCTCATAGAGGGCCTGGTCGGCGCGGGCGATGAGTTCTTCGGAGGTCTCGTTCCCGTCCCAGGTGGCCACCCCGGCTGAGAAGGTCTGGCCGGCGGGGGTGGCACTGCGCAGCCGTTCCAGCACCATGGTGGCGAGCTCGGCGCTGGCTCCTGGGAGCAGGACGATGAACTCCTCACCGCCGTAGCGGGCGAGGTGGTCGACCGTCCGGAGCTGTCCGGACCATGCGGCGGCCGCGGTCTTGAGCAGCCGGTCGCCTGCCTGGTGGCCGTACTCGTCGTTGAAGCGTTTGAAGCGGTCGAGGTCGAGCATGGCGATGGACAGGGCGACCTGGTCGCGGCGGGCCCGCTCGATCGCAACCGGCAGCTCGACCGACCAGGCCCGCCGATTGGGCAGCCCGGTCAGCTCGTCGACGCGGACGAGCTGGCTTAGCTGTTTGGACTGCCGCTCGATCTGCCGCAGGAGCTGGGCCATGCGCGTCACCACCAGCAGAAACAGCGCTACCGAGCCGATCACGATGGCGACCCCGTCGGTGATGTGCTGGTGCCATACCTGGTAGCCAAGGATTGCCGGTGCGATCAGCGAGGCAACCGTCAGCAGCACCAGCAGGGCCGGGCTCAGGCGCAAGCTCCGCTTGGTGGCCTGCTCGCCGACCTCCCGAACCGAGCGGTGCAGCCCCGCGGCCCCGAACAGCACATAGGCGGTGAGGAAGTTCATCTGCAGCAGCTTCACCGCGCCCGGGCTGGGCTCCAGGCCGACATAGTTGATGACCGCCCAGGTGGCGTCGCCGGCCAGGTACAGCAGCAACGCCCCGGCCAGCAGCCGGAACGCCACGGTGCGGCTGCCCGCGCCGACCAGCAGCCGGGTCACCATGGCCAGGACCAAGATGTCGCCAACCGGGTAGGCGATGCTGACGACACGGGCGACCAAGGAAAGCGAGCTGTCGTCGGCCACCGGGCGGATCAAGAACACCCAGGACAGCAGGCCCAGGCCGGTGGTGATGGTGGTGGCGTCGACCAAGCTGCCCCAGTCATGGCCTTGAGTGCGCCGGCGAATCAGGAGGAACAACCCGATGACCAGGCACGGGTACAGCCCCAGCCAGAGGATGTCCGCGACCGACGGCCAGGTCTCCAGGTGCAGGACCCGGCCCAGGACCGCCTCGGCCAGGGTCCCGAGTACGTTCAGCAGCTGCCCGGCAGCAAACCACCACCACGCCGCCTGTGCAGCCGGCTGATACCTGACGACTCCGACCACGATCGCCCCGGTCGCAACCAGCCCGACCAACTCGGCGTAGACCGTCTCAGTCCAGGTGTCGTCGGGAACCAAGAAGTACCCAGCCACTGCCGCGAGAGTCAACGCCAGATATCCGCTCCAGGCCCGATTGCTCATGCCCCTCCTATCGGCCGCACCCACCACCGGCTGAGGATCGACAGTCCCCGATCACGCGGGCCGTCTGCGTACGACGCCTGGCTCTAGTGGTCTTGGCAGCCTGAGGTCGCACAGGTGTTGGGTGGCTGGGTTTGGGGTGAGCGGTCACGCCACGATCCCTTGGTGGTGGGGTTGCGGGGTTGGCGTGGCCGCGTGCTGCTGCTCGAGCCAGCGAATGAGGTCCTCGGCGGGCACGGGCCGACTGATGTAGTAGCCCTGGATCGCGTCGCAGCCAACCGCATCGAGTTCCTGCAGGGTCTGCAGGTCCTCGACCCCCTCGGCGACCACCCGCAGGCCAAGGTTGCGGCCGAGATCGACAGTGGAGCGCACGATCACAGCATCGCTGGTGCTGCTGGTCATCTGGGACACAAACGACCGGTCGATCTTGAGCTCGTGCACCGGCAAGGTCTTGAGACGGGCCATCGAGGAGTAGCCGGTGCCGAAGTCGTCAATGGCTATCTGCACGCCCATAGCGTTGAGCTGGCCGAGGATCTCCAGGGCGTGGGTCGGGTCGGTCATAATGGTGCTCTCGGTGATCTCCACCACCAGCAGCCGCGCGGGGAGCTCCCAGCAGGCGAGCAGGCCGGCGATCTGGTTGGGGAAGGCGAGGTCGAGCAGGCTGCGGGCGGAGACATTGACCGCGACGGGCAGCTCGTGGCCGGCCTGTCGCCAGTCGCGGCACTGGTGCAGCGCGGCGTCCAGCACGTAGTGGGTGAGGGGGCCGATGAGCCCGGTCCGTTCGGCCAAGGGGAGGAAGTCGTTGGGCGGGATCAGGCCGTACTCGGGGTGCTGCCAGCGCACCAGCGCCTCCACCCCCAGGATCTGGCCGGTGTGGGCGTCGACCTTGGGCTGATACTGCAGCACCAGCTGCTGGTGGTCGATGGCGCGGCGCAGCTCCCCGAGCAGGGCCAGCCGGTCGGGGCTGTGCTGGTCGTGCTTGGGGTCGAATAGCACGAACCCGGCGTGGGTGTCTTTGGCCGCGTACATGGCGATGTCGGCGCGCTGCAGCAACTCATCAGGGTCGCTGCCATGCTCTGGATAAAGGGCGACGCCGATGCTTGTCTCCACGTCCAAAGCCAGATCATCCAGCCTGAACGGCTCGTCGAAGGCTGCCTGCAGTTTGCCGGCAACGGCCACCGCGTCATCGGCGGTCTGGATCCGGGGCAGCAGCACGGCGAACTCGTCGCCGCCCAGCCGGGCGACAGTGTCGACGGTTCGAAGGGCTGCCCGCAGCCGCTCGCCGACCTGGACCAGCAGCTGGTCGCCGTAGTGGTGGCCCAGGGTGTCGTTGACCTCCTTGAACCGATCCAGGTCGATCAGCAGCAACGCGGCCGGGCTGAGCTCCCGATCGGCCTGATGGATCGCCTGGTCGGTGCGGTCGCGGAGCAGGGCCCGATTGGGCAGGCCGGTGAGTGCGTCGTGGAGCGCCTGGTGTTGTGTCTTGGCCGCCTGGCCCTGGACTTGGGCGACCAGCCCGGCCATGCGCAGCACGACCAACAGAAACAGCACTACCGAGCCGAACGCGATCGCGCCGACATCGATCGGCTGATGGCGCAGCCCCTGCTGGACAAGCACGGCCGGGGCCATGAGCGAGGTGGTGGCCAGCAGGGCGAGGCGCCAGTGGGTGAACCGTGTGGCCTGGTCGGGGGCGACCTCCGACATTGACCGCATGGACGGATGCAGGGCGGCCGCCCCCCAGATCACATACGACAGCAGCCAGCCGGCATCGACCAGGCCACCCTCATAGCTACTGACAAGGGCGAGCACGGCATAGCCGATATCGGCGGCGAGCAGCAGCACCAGCGCCAGGCCGAGCAGCCGGTAGGCGGTGGTGCGGGCCCCCGGGCTGGTCGCCAGGCGGGCCACCATGACCAGCAGCAGCACATCGCCAAGCGGGTAGGCCAGCGAGATCAGCCGCTCCAACAATGACAGCGAGGCGTCGGTGGCGATCGGCTTCATCAGGAAGGTCCAGGACAGCAAGCCGAGGCCGGTGGCGATGATGGCGGCGTCGATCAGCCCGGCCCGGTCCCGATCCGAAATCCGGCCCCGGATCAGGACCAGCAATCCCACCGCCAGGACCGGGTAGCCGCCCAGGTAGAACACATCGGCGACCGAAGGAAATGGACTTTGGTGCAGGATGGTGTCGATGACCGAATACAGCATGTCGCCGACGACGAACAGTAGCTGGCCGGCGGCGAAGCACCACCAGATCAGCGGCCGGGCCGGCCGCAGGTGACGCACTCCGACCAGGATCGCGGCGACCGATGACAGGCCGATCAGGTCATAGGCGAGGCTGCTCCACAGCCCCTCCAGGGGAAGCAGGAAGTACAGGGCGACCGCAACCATGCCGCCGACCAGGTAGATGCGCCAGGCTCTTCCGCTCATGCGGTCCCAATCGGCAGGGCAGCCGAATCCATAAGCGCTGGCATAGCCTTCGCCGGTATTCGTCGGATCGCCGGTTGCCAAGTTCGGGGGGAGTCGGAGAGAGAACCGGACGTTAGCGCCTTGTCAGAACAGCTCGGGCTTGGCCAACTTACCGGGCATCCGCGTCCGGGTCTGGCTGAACGCGTCCCTTGGACAGGACTGCGGCAGCCGATGGAATGGCGGTTGGAGAATGCCGTGACACGGCGCGAGGCCCGTGGCGGGTCCGACGCCCGATCAGCCTGAGCCAGCGCACAGGCGGCTGCGTCCGCCAGCGACATCGCTGATGCGGCTCGGGACAGCGTTATCTCGGCGTTCGTCCTGGGGTCTGCCAGATTCGTGTGGCTCAGGTGGCGCTGAAAGGCCGCATTCAGCCCTGACGGCGCTCCTCGATACGCGCGATCACTCGTTTGGCGTAGCGCTTGAGCTGGGCGAGGTCATATTCGGTGAATCTGCGGGCCTCAGGTCCCTGAACGCAGAACGAGCCGATCACATGCCCCCTGAAGGTGACCAGGGGGACACCGGCATAGCAGCGGACTCCCTCCATGCGGACCAGTGGGCTGTCCTGCATCAGCGGATGGGTTTGCGCATCCTCCACTACGAACGGTGCACGGTTGCGGACCACGTGTTGGCAAAAAGACCACTCGGCCGGGGTGCCCCGGGTCGTGGCCATCCAGCCGTCCAGGCCGTGCGAACCGCGGAAGTACTGGGCCTGGTCCAGCACGATGCTGACCAGCGCCACCGGCAAGCCGAACTGCGCCGCCGCCTCGGCGGTGATCTCCGAAAGGATGTCGTCGATGTCCGAATCGTTGAGGCCCAAGTCGGCGATCTCCCGGAGCCGGGCGGTGTCGTCGAGCGTCTGGGCGTCGAGTGTCTGGGTGTCGGGCGGTGCGCCGCGGGCGGGGGTCGTCATGCTGAAGTCCTCGCAGTGGACAGCGCGATGTAGGTATTGACCCGGACCGCTAGTGACCGTCCGAACACGCCAGCGACGTCGGGCCGGGCGGCGAGCTGCTCGGCGATGCGCAGCAGCAGCTCCTCGTTGCCTCGCGGCCCGGCGTCCTGGTCCGAGTCGGAGGCCTCCCGCCAGGCGAAGATCGCGACGTCGGCGCCGACGAGCTTCATCAGATCGGCGATGACCTCGGCCTCTGACGGCAGCGTCAACCCGTAGTCAGCGGGGCTCAGCTGGTCGGTGCTCATTCGTGCTCCTCGTCGCGGTGTCGATCTGCCCGGAGGCCGGCTCCGCCGCTCACCCTCTGGGCCGGCGCTACCAGTTCATCGGCACGTTGCCTGGTTTGCTGGACCAGCGACGAGGGTTGAACTCCCGGCGCACCCGACCGCTTGGACAACAGCCGCTCCAAGGCCTCCGCGGGAAGCGGTCGGCTGAAGTAGAAGCCCTGGCCGGCATGGCATCCGACGGCCTGCAAGTGGGTGAGCTGGCGGCGCAACTCGATGCCCTCGGCCACAGTCTGGATCCGGAACGCCTGGCACAGGGCGATAATCGCATCCGGCAGCGCTGACTCCTCAGGTCCCTTGCCGACATCCTCGACAAACGAACGGTCGATCTTGACCACATCCACCGGGAAGCGTCGAAGATAGCTCAGCGAGGAGTAGCCGGTCCCGAAGTCGTCCAGCGCCACCTGGGCTCCGAGGAGCTGGCACTGGCCGAGCAGGTGGATCGTGGCCTCGGTGTCCCGCATCAGCGCGGTCTCGGTGATCTCCAAGGTCAGACGGTGAGGGTCGATGCCTGCCGCATTTGCCCCTTCGCGGACGTCGATAGGGAACGTCTCGTCCTGGAGTTGCCGCGCGGAGATGTTGATGCTCATGCCGATGTGCTCATGGCCACCGTCCCATCGGCGCAGCTGACGGCAGGCCTCCTGCAATACCCATCGACCGATCGCCACGATCAGACCGTTGTCCTCCACGCGGTCGATGAACTCCCCGGGACCAAGCAGGCCCCGGGTTGGGTGCTGCCAACGCAGCAACGCCTCGACCCCGAGGATCCTCTCGGTCCCAAGGTGCATGATCGGTTGGTAGTGGAGGACAAACTCGTTGCGATCGACGGCATGGCGTAGCTCCGCGTCCAGCTGCAGTTGCTGCACAACCCGTTCATGCATGGCCTCTTCGAAGAATGTGTATGACGCCTTACCCGCACGTTTGACCGTGTACATCGAGGTGTCGGCATTGCGCAGCAGGGCGTCGACGTCGTGGTCGTCGTCCTCGGGGATGGCGATCCCGATACTGGCACGGGCGAGGACCTCGCTGCCCTGCACGGTATGCGGCTCCTCCAGGACCGACACGATGCGGTGTGCGACCGCCTCGACCTCGGCGTGGCTGCCGACGCCGTCGAGTAGCACGGCGAATTCGTCCCCACCGATCCGAGCGGGCAGGTCGTGGGCGCGCAGGCAACTCTGCAGGCGTTGGGCGACCTGGATCAACAGTTCGTCGCCGGCGCTGTGCCCCAGGCTGTCGTTGACGGTCTTGAAGTCGTCCAGGTCGAGGAAGAGCACGGCCAGGCCGGAGGCTCGACGTCGGGGGTCCAGGAGCGCGGCTTGCACCCGCTCCTGGAATTGCTGTCGGTTGGCGAGGCCGGTGAGACTGTCGTGAAAGGCGTGGTGAGCGAGCCGCTCTTCCAGGGTCTTGCGTTCGCTGACGTCCCGGGTGGCCAGGACCAGCCCGGCGACGGCCGGGTCGTCAAGCAGGTTGCTGCCGACGGTCTCACCGTGCAGCCACGTGCCGTCCGCGCGGCGTAGCCGCCAGGCCACCGGGGGGAGTTGGGTGCAGCTCTGGGCAGGGCCGGCCAGGAACGGTCTGGCCCACTCCTGGTCATCGGGGTGCATCAGGTCGACGAAGGTGCTGCCGACCAGCGCCTCGGCGTGGTGGCCGAGGACCCGCTGCACCGACGGGCTAACATAGCGGATAGATCCTTCGGCGCTGACGATCATGATGACGTCGGAAGCGTGCTGGACAAGGGAGCGGAAGCGGCGCTCCTCAAGCCCTGGGCGGTCTGGTGGCACCTCGCTCCTCTCAGCCCCCAGCGGTCCGACTGCATGCCGCCACCGCGTGCGCGGTCTGTGCCTCGGTGGCTATATCGGGTCGTGATCGCTGGAACTGAGCCAAGTACCACGGGTGATCCTGCTCGACATATCTGTGTGGTGCGACCTCTACATCTGGCCGCGTGGTGTGCCGAAACAGCGGTAGCGGTGGCCGCGCCAGGGCCGTCGTTCCCGGAAGGAGGCAGCGACATGGCAGAGTCCCGCACGACCGACCGTCGCGATCTCAGCGGTACGTTCGCTACTCCGGCCGAGCAGCCGACCAGAGCCGAGGCCGCCACCGCGATCGCGCCGACCCCGCTCGCACAGGCCGTGGCCGAGCTGTTGGGTACCTTCGCCCTGATCTACGTCGGCGTGATGGTGCTGGTCGCCGGCGCGCCGACCCTGTTCCAAAACGGGACCAAGGATCTGCTCGCGGTGGCACTCGCGCACGGCCTGACCATCGCTGTAATGGTCTCGGCCACAATGCAGATCTCGGGCGGGCAGCTGAACCCGGCCGTCACCGTCGGGCTGGCGGCCGCCCGCAAACTCCCCATGGAGCAGGCAGGGATCAACATCGTTGCCCAGATCCTCGGCGGCGCACTCGGCGGCTGGGCGGCCAAGGCGAGCCTCGGCGGCGCGAGCATCAACGACGGCATCCCCGCGCTCGGACAGGGCGTTGGCACCGGCCGCGGCATACTGATCGAGGCGATCCTCACGTTCTTCCTGGTCTTCGTTGTCTTCGGCACCGGTGTGGATCAGCGCTTCGGTGCTCGCCTTGGCGGGATGGCGATCGGCTTCACTGTGGCGCTCGACATACTCGCCGGGGGTCCGCTCACTGGTGCGGCGATGAACCCGGCCCGCTGGCTCGGCCCGGCGATCATCCAGGGCACGTACGCGAACACCGCCGTCTATCTGATCGGCCCGGTTGTCGGCGGTGTGCTCGCTGCGCTGGTCTGGACTCTCGTCCTCCTCGAACGGCGCACGACCTGACCGGCGACGCCGTCGTACGCCGGCCTGGATATCACCGTCCATCGCTCCACTCAACAGATGCCCGCGAGCTCGATCCAGATGGGCCCGACCGCGTTCAGCCGTCTGTAACGGCGCCGCTCGTCGGTCAAGGGCCGAAGCAGGCAACCCGACCAGTTCAGGAACAGGCAACTGGCGGGCTGACAGGGAGGCTGGCTGTGACTGAAGACCGGTATCGGCTGGTGACCCGGAGCGATTTCGACGGGCTGGTCTGCGCCGTGCTGCTCAAGCAGCTCGACCTGGTCGGGGACATCGTGTTCGTCCATCCCAAGGACGTCCAGGACGGACAGGTCGAGATCGGCCCGGGTAACATCACCGCCGACGCCGCCCGCGAGGTCGAGGAGCTGGTCGGGCACCTGAACGCCACCGACGCGTCCCACGCCTAGCGCGACCGGCCGGGACGACCGGCTGATGGCCGAAGCGAAGTCGCCTCGGGTCCTCCTGGTCGAGGACAACGAGGTCAACCAGGCGGTGGCCATCGCCATCCTCACCAGGCTCGGCTATCACGCCGATGTCGTTGGCGACGGCCAGCAGGCCGTGGAGCAAGTGACGCGACGGCGCTACGGGTTGGTGCTGATGGACTGCCAGCTGCCGGTCTGGACGGCTACCAGGCCACGGTCGAGATCCGGCGCCGCGAGGGACCCACCCGCCACACACCGATCGTCGCGATGACCGCGGGCGTGCTGGAGGACCGGGAGCGGTGCCTGGCCGCCGGGATGGATGACCATATCGCCAAACCCGTCCTGCTCGGTGAAGTCCAGGCGCTGCTGTCGCGCTGGCTCGGGAGCGCCGTCATGGCCCCAATGCCAGCGGGACCCGCGGTTGCGGCCCAGTCTGGTGTGGCGGTGCTCGACGAGAGCCGCCTGACCGAGCTTGGGCGGCTGGACGCAACGGGTACCGCGGCGCTGGTTAGCCGACTTGTGGAGTGCTTCGTTGACAGGATCCCCGTCGACCTTGCTGAGCTGCGCGTTGCCCTCGACCAGGGGGATGCCGCCCGGGTAGCTCAGATTGCGCACCGTCTGAGGGGAGCTGCCGGGACCGTGGGCAGCAGTGGCATGGTCGGCCTGTGCGAGCAGCTCGAGGTGCTCGCGCACACCAGGCCGATGACCTTGGCCGGGGACCTTCTGTCCCGCTTGGAGCTGGAGTTCGACCGCGTGATCCGAGCGCTGGACGCGCTCGTCCTGCGGCGCCGATCGAAGGAGCCAGGCGGGGAGTAGCAAGCCCCCGCCTGGCTCCAGGTGCTGTTGGGCTAGTTCCAGCCGGCGCTGGACCAGGTGTTGCCGGACCAGCCGTCCCCGGACCACATGCGCCCGGTCCAGGTCCCCGAGGACCACATGCGCCCCGACCACATGCGCCCGGACCAGACCTCACTGGACCACATCCGCCCTGACCACATGCGGCCCGACCAGGTGGTGGCGGTCCAGTTGTTGGCGGTGAAGCTGGATCCGGACCACATGCGCCCGTTCCAGGTCCCCCCGGTCCAAGCGGTCCCGGCGGTGCGATTGGCGGCCAGGGTGCTGGTGGAGACCGGGTCGCCGAAGATGTCCCGCTCGCCATTCAGCACCACGCCGTTGTCGACCAGGTGGGCGCTGCCGCGGGCCAGCTCCAGGCTGCCGGTGCCGGTGCTGTTGGTGGAGCTGTAGGCGGCCGTCACCGAGGTGACCGACAGGGCCTTGGTCAGGTCAAGGGTGCCCTTGCCCTGGGCAGCTGGGGTCAGGGTCCCGGCCGTCAGGGGTTTGGTGGTGCTGGTCAACACGGCCTTGACCTGGTTGTTGGTCCAGCTCGGGTGCTGCTGGAGGATGAGGGCGGCCGCCCCGGACATGACCGCGGTGGCCTGACTGGTGCCGCTGCCCCGCATGTAGCCGCCGGTGACCGCCCCGGTCGATCCGTAGGTCTGGTCGATGAAGGACCCGGGGACGGCCAGGCTGATGATCGAGCGGCCGGGGGCCACCATGTCCGGGTTCTTGGTCCCGCCGGTGCCGACCACCCCGCTGGAGGAGAAGCTGGCCACCCGGTCATCGGAGGCCGCCAGGGTCTTCATGGTGTCGGTGGCTCCGACACTGATGACGTAGGGGTCGCGGGCCGGGCTGGTCAGCCCC
>Ga0307318_10000606_pt1 | contig 11712 bp, 9 predicted proteins | sample ER_DNA_367_FD_194500 | JGI IMG/M metagenome (GOLD analysis project Ga0307318, IMG submission 194500) | Bulk soil microbial communities from the East River watershed near Crested Butte, Colorado, United States - ER_DNA_367 | ecosystem: Environmental > Terrestrial > Soil > Floodplain | place: USA...
CAGCAGCTGGACGGGCGGTCGCCAGCGGCGTGGAAGCCAGCGGCGTGGAAGCCAGCGGCGTGGAAGCCAGCGGCGTGGAAGCCAGCGGCGGCTGGGCTGGTCCCCTGCCCGGGCTGGCGTCCCGGCGCCGACCGGCTCCAGGGTCTCGGTGGCCTGCACCTCGACGGCAGTTCTCCCTTGGATCATCCGGGCAGACGACGGCGAACAGGCATCATTGTTATCACGCGACAGCCTCGGCCGACCGGGCCCGCTCCTCGGCGCCTAGTATCAGGTAGTATCCTGCCGCCAATCTAGAGCATGCGCCCGCGACGGCCGCTCCGCCCGATCCAACCCCCCCGAGCAGATCCCGCCATGACCAGGACGCCACGTGACTAGCACGCCCCAGATCGACGCCGACCATTCGGAGGCGCCGCGGCCTCGGGCCCGCCTCTGGTCGACCGCCAGGCGTCAGCTCTGGCCCCTGCTGGAGCTGTTCGTACTGACCGGCTTCGCCATCGCCCAGCCGCTGCTGGACGTCATCGGCCGCAGCCCGGACTTCCTGCTGTTCCGCCAGGCTGACGCCAGGGACATCGCCCTGCTGGCATTCACCATCACCTTCCTGCCGGCGCTCGTCCTGTGGGGCGTGGAAGTGCTGGCCGGGCTGGCCGGCCGGCGGGTCCAGCAGGCCGTCCACCTGGCACTGGTCGGCGGGCTGATGGCGGTGCTGGGGCTCGAGGTGGCCAAGAAGCTGACCCCGCTGCGCGGCCCGGCCCTGGTCGCCGTCGGTGTGCTGGTCGGGCTCGGGGCCGGCGTGCTGTACACCAAGGCCCCGGCGTTCCGGCTGTGGATCCGCTACGCCTCGCCGGCCCCGATCGTCTTCCTGCTCGTGTTCCTGCTGGCGTCACCGGCCGCCGACCTGCTCCGGCCCGCGCCGACCGCTACCGCCCAGCCCGCGGGCGCCACCAAGAGCGCCACCGGTGCCCCGGTCGTCTTCATCCTCCTGGACGAGCTGCCCATGCGGTCGCTGCTCGACCACACCGGCCAGATCGACCGGCGCCTGTACCCGAACTTCGCCAAGCTGGCCGGCCAGTCCACCTGGTACCGCAACGCCACCGGGGTGGCCGGCATGACCAGATGGGCGATGCCGGCGATGTTCACCGGCCGGTACCCGGCCAAGGACATGGCTCCGATCGCCTCCCGCTATCCCAACAACCTGTTCACGCTGCTGGGCGGCTCCGGCTACGACATGCGCGTGTTCGAGGGCATCTCCCAGCTCTGCCCGCCGGGCACGTGCGCCATCCAGAGGACCACGACCCGTGGCGGGCAGGGCGGGTTCCGCAGGGTCGCCCGCGACTCGGCCGAGCTGTGGACCGAGATCAGCTCGCCGGAGGACTCGACCGTCGACCCCACCGCCACCCTCGAAGAGGACACGGTCGATCCCAACGACCAGGCGGCCGTCTCAGCGCCCGATGCCAAGAAGGATCCCACCTGGGTCAGGAGGCCGGCGTCGCTGGACGGCTTCCTGTCGACCCTGCGTCCCACCGGCGGGCCGTCAGTGCACTTCCTCCACATCCTGCTCCCGCATCAGCCGTGGAAGTACCTGCCGTCGGGGCTCAAGTACCCGGAGCGCTCGGTCGGCCAGGGCCCGCTCAGAAGCGGCCGCTGGACGACCGAGCCCTGGCCGGTCCAGAGCACCCACCAGCGCCACCTGATGCAGACCGCCTACACCGACCAGCTGCTCGGCACCATGATCAAGCGGATGCGCAAGACGGGCCTGTACGACCGGTCGCTGGTGGTCGTCACCGCCGACCACGGCCTCGCCTTCACCCCTGGCGAGGAGGGCCGCGCCAGCGTCACCCAGGACACCGCCCCGGACGTGCTGTGGGTGCCGCTGTTCATCAAGCGACCAGGCCAGCAGGACGCGTCGGTCAACGACGTCAACATCGAGCACGTCGACCTCCTGCCGACCATCAGCGAGATGGTTGGGCTGAAGGTCCCATGGGCGATCGACGGCGTCTCGTGGGCCGACCCGTCCAAGACCATGCGCGAGCGCACCGAGAAGTGGTTCTACCAGCGGCCGGGGGTGCGGGCCGTGCTCGAGGGGCCCGGCAACCGCGCCATCGCCTTCAAGGGTCTCTCGGACCAGGTCGTCCGCGTCGGCGACGACTACTTGGACTGGTTCAAGCTGGGGCCCGACGCCGACCTGGTCGGCCGGCGGGTCCGGGACCTTGCCGTCGGCAGCGGCGGCGGCAAGGCCCGTGTCATCGGGCTCAACGACTACCGCCGGATCGATCCCTCCTCCGGCCTGGTCCCGGCCCAGGTGGGCGGACAGCTCACCAGCGTCGCCGCCGGCCTTCCGGCACGACCAGCCGTCGCGGTCGCGCTCAACGGCGTGATCGGCGGCATGAGCGAGACGTTCTCCTCCGGCGACGACCCGGCGACCTGGTTCAGCACGATGGTGTCGGACTCCCTCATGCGCCCGGGCGAGAACAAGCTCGAGCTGTTCCTGGTGGACACCGCCGGCGGCACGCGACGCCTGCGCCCCCTGACCCTCACCAGCTAGTCGACCTATCGAGAGGTACCGTCCATGAAGCTGTCCGACGCCCACTGGGAGCCGGAGACCGCCCTTGGCCGCCTTGGCCTGGAGGGCCAGGACCTCGCCTCGCACCAGGCGTTCTGGGACCGATCGGCCGAGATCGACGCGATCCGCTCCATAGCCGACCAGGACGACGAGGAGAGCTTCGAGTCCTCGGGCATCGCCGACGCCGAGCCCATGCGTCCCCTCCTCTCGCCCGATTCGGTGTTCCTGGAGATCGGCTGCGGGATCGGCCGTGTACTCCAGCACGTGGCGCCGATGTGCCGCGAGGTGCACGGCGTCGACATCTCCGCGGAGATGGTCAAGCAGGGCGAGGAGCGCCTGCGGCACCTTCCCAGCGTCCACTTCTGGCACGGCAACGGCTACGACCTGGAGCTGTTCGAAGACGACAGCTTCGACCTCGTCTACTGCGGCCTGGTCTTCCAGCACATGCCCAAGACCACCGTCTATAACCAACTGGTCGAGACCTACCGGACCCTGAAGCCGGAAGGCGTGTTCCGCTTCCAGGTCCCCAACATCCTGCGCAACGAGCAGTTCGACGCTTTCCGGTACTTCACCCAGCCCTATTTCGTGCACCATCCCTACCCGATGCACTTCTACTCCCCGGCCGAGATCGTCCAGCTGGCGACCAAGGCGGGCTTCTGGGTCGAGGAGCTCGATGGGGACATCCTGGTCCAGGCGCGCAAGCGCGAGCAGGCGGGTGTCGCGCCGGCGATCGCCGAACGCGACGACCTCTCGCTGCTGGAAGGTGACACCCTGATCGGCTTGCGGGAACGGTTCAACCAGCGCAACGAGCGCAACCGCCACCTTGAGCAGCGGGTCCTGGAGCTAGAGGAGGGACTGGAGCGCATCCGGCGCCACCCGGTGGTCCGAACCGGGCGCCTGCTCCGCAACGGCCTGCGGCGCGTGCGCCCCTAGCCCGACCCCGCTCCGTTCCCGACCCGCCAGATGGAGAAGCGGAGCGGCACGCCGGTCGCCGATGCTGGGCGGCTCATGCGCGTCTCCTCCCAGACCGGCATGACGTAGCTGATGCGGTCCACCGGACGGAGGTCCAGGCTGGCGTAGCCTCGCGGGAGGCCGTGGCCCCTGGCGACCACAAACACGGGCTGGCCGGGGAAGCCGCGCACGAACGACCGGACGTAGTCGGGGTCCGGCTGCCGTGGCAGCAGCGCGCTGACCTGGTCCTGCTGCAGCCACACGGCGCTGCCGAACAGCGAGGTGACGGTGAAGGGCTGCTCCCAGAGGAACACCCCCTGGCGGTCACCGGCCGCGGCGGCGATTCGCTGGGTGGTCTCGAACGAGCCCCCGTGCTCGCGGTGCTGGCGCAGCGGGAGCGACTGGCCGGTGAACACCGCCAGCATGGCCACGGTCGCCACCGCCGCCCCGGCCCGCACTGGCCAGCGCAGCCGTCTGCTGGACCCGGCGGCCAGCACCAGCCCGGCGCCGAGGGCGACCGCCATCAGCACGGCCAGGCCGGGCAGTACGACCGGCACGAACCGCCTGGTCCACCACATGAGCCGGGGGGCGACCGACGCCCGGTAGGCGTACAGCGGGAACAGGCACAGCAGGGGCAGGATCAACGCCCAGGCGGGGGCCCGCCAGCGGCGCAGCGCGACCAGAGCGAAGCCGGCCAGGGCCAGGGCGAAGCCTGGAAGGGTGATGAACAGCGACAGCCGCAGCAGCGTCACCTCGTCATAGGTACGGTAGGGCCGGCCGAGCCACTCGCCGTAGACCGGCCCGAACAGCCAGGGACGCAGGAAGCCGAGCACCGCCAGCAGGGCGGCCACGCCGACGACGGCGATCCCGACCCGCAGCTGCACCGGCCGCCGCTCCAGCAGCTGCGCCACCCGGCGACCGGCGCCGGGCACGGCCAGGCGCAGGACCACGGCAACGACCAGCGCGCCCCCGACCACCGCCAAGACCACCGACAGGTCGGGTACGTGGTTGGCCAACGTGTAGCGCCTGGCGGTCACGTAGGCCTGGTAGAAGCCGTAGGGCAAGGGGATGGCAAGCCCGGCCGCGAACCAGCCGGCGCGGGCGTCGAAGCGATCGGCGACGATCAGCGCGCAACCCACCGCGACCGCCAGCAGGACCAGCAGCAGGCCGTCCGGCCGGGCCAGGTAGGACATGGCGATCAGGAGGCCGGCCAGCCCGGCAGCCGGGCGCCAGCGCGTCTGCAGGGCGACGACCACCCCGAGCAGCGCCCCGCTGACGAGCAGTTGGGCGAAGGTCTCGCTGCTGGGGTACTTGGCCTGCCAGACCTGGAGCATGTTCGTGGCCAGGAGCAGCCCGGCCAGGATCCCGGTGAGGAGGCCGAAGATGCGCCGGACGGCCAGGGCCACCAGGAGCACGGCCAGGACCCCGCACAGTGGCGTCAGGTTGTCGAGGCCGGTGTAGCCACCGGCCTCGAAGGCACTGGCCAGCAGGGCCGGCCACAGGTGGTAGAACTGCACGACGACGCGGCCGGTATCCCCGTCGGCGATCCACACGGCGGCGAAACGGCTCCGGACGTCCTCGGGCGTGACCTCGACCCGCGGGACCCGAGAGCGGTCAAGGACCGGGTCCTGGTAACTGGCCGACCCGGTGCGGGCGATGGCGATCCCGTGGGACACGTAGACGCCGGGGTCCTTGCCAACGCCGTATGGGAACCCCGGGAAGAACAGCGCGCCCGCCACCAGCGCCAGCCCGGCGAGGGCGACCAGCTCGGCCCGGTCCACGACCAGCCGCGGCCTCCCGCCACCCCGCCAGGCCACCACCACCAGCCCGATCGCGGCCAGGGCAGCCAGCGCCACGGCGGCGGGCAGGCGGTACCAACCGGCGTTGGCAAGCACCAGACCGGCCAGCGCGAGCAGGGAAACCAGGAGGGCGCCAGCGAGGACGACCACCTCGGCGGCGGAGAGGGCAATCCGCGGGGCCGGCCGGGACGTCTCACCAGCTGCCGCCGCCACGGTGTCGGTCTGCTGGATGCCCATGGCCCTGGAAGCCTAGCAAACCCAATGTGCGGGTTTGCTAGGCTGCAGCAATGAGCACCTCCCCTACCGGCGTCGGCGACCCACTCGAGGTCAGCGTGGTCCTGCCCTGTTACAACGAGCGGGATCACGTCGAGCTGGAGGTCAAGCGCATCCGGGCGGCCCTCGAAGCCGCCGGGATGACCTATGAGCTGCTCTGTGTCGACGACGGGTCCAGCGACGGCACCCGCGAGCTGCTCCAGAGCATCGGCGGCATCCGGACCATCTTGTTGCCCCGCAACCAGGGGGTGGGCACGGCCAGGCGGATCGGCACCCAGCAGGCCCGCGGCCAGGTCGTGGTCTGGACCGACGCCGACATGACCTACCCCAACCAGCTGATCCCCGAGCTGGTCGCCCAGCTGGACGACACCTATGACCAGGTCGTGGGGGCCCGCCGGACCGAGGCCGGGACCTACAAGCTGGCCCGGGTCCCGGCCAAGTGGGCCATCCGCAAGCTGGCCTGCTGGCTCACCAACACCGACATCCCCGACCTCAACAGTGGCCTGCGGGCCTTCAAACGGTCGGTGGCCCAGCCCTACCTGCGGCTGCTCCCGGCCGGGTTCTCGTGTGTGACCACCATCACCCTGGCCTTCTTGTCCAACGGCCACCCGGTCAAGTACGTCCCCATCGACTACTTCAAGCGGGCCGGGCGGTCCAAGTTCCACCCCTTCAGCGACGCCTACAACTACATCATCCAGGTCCTGCGGATGGTGATGTACTTCAACCCGCTGCGGGTCCTCATGCCCGTCGGGCTCAGCTTGCTGGCGGCCACCATGGCCAAGCTCGCCTTCGACCTGACCGTCCACAACCTGCGGGTCACCGGCTCCACGGTCCTGGTCGGGCTGGCCGCGTTCAACATCATGGCCATCGCCCTGCTCGCCGACCTGGTCGTCCGCCGGACCTCGGCCGAGTGAGCCGGTCGTGGCGGCCGGCCAGGGCGGCCACCCCGCCCCAGCCGAGGTCGGCCAGGGTGAACAGGAGCCGGGACACCACCGCCACCACGGTGGCCTGCGGTCGCGACATCGTCGACCCGAGCAACAGGACCAGCGCGGCCTCGCGGACGCCGGCGCCGGCCGGGGCCACCACCAGCAGGAACCCGACGCACCAGGCGCCGGCGAAAGCGCCGGTCGAGTGGAGCAGCAGCCGAAGGTCGGCGGGCACGCCCAGTTGGCGGGCCAGGAGCCACACCTGCCCGCCGTAGCACAGCCAGGCGGTCAGCGCCCATCCGACCGAGCGCAACGTCCCGGCCAGCGACAGGGGTCGTGGCAGCGGGTCGCGCCGGGCGAGACGGAACGCGAGGCCGAGCAGCCGGTTCAGCACCGGTGGACTGGCGGCCAGAATCACCAGCGGGAGCGCCAGCACCACCCACCAGTAGCGGCCGAGCGCTCCCAGGCCGGCCAGGGGGACGAGCACGACCGCGGTCAGCAGCCCAGCGCCGACCGAGATCAGCAGGGTAGCGGCCACGGCGGCGCCCGAGACCCGCTGCGGCACCTCGTAATCGCGGCCCAGCTCCATCTGGGCGACCGCCGGCCAGACAGAGCCAGGCACGTACTTGCCGAGCTGGCCAAGGAAGAAGACCCGGAGGCTGCCGGCCAGCGGCAATGGCGAGCCCAGGTCGTTGAGCACTGCACGCCACGACAGGAGCGTGGCGAGATGCCCGGCCAGGACGGCGACGGTCGCGGCCGCCAGGGTTGAGACCGACAGGCGGCCGAGCAACGGCTGCACCTGGCGCCACTGGTCGGCCAGGAGCACGGCGAGGAATCCCAGGAACAGGGCAAGGATGCCAAGGCGGCCCCAGGCCCGCCAGCCCCGGCCGCCGGCCGTCACGGACGGCCGGCCGGGAGCCGGGCCAGGATCAAGCCGCGCCGCGGCTGCTCGACCGACCAGGCGCCACGCTCGGCCAGCCCGTCCAGCCAGCGGGCCCGCTCGCGTGGCGTCGCGTGCTCGACCACCAGCCAGACCCCCTTGGTTCCGGGTCCGAGCCTGTCGAGGGCGTCGTCGACCGCAGCGGCGTCCGACCAGCGGGCGGCGACCACCGTGCCCGGCGGGTACTCGACTTGGAAGCGCACTGCGGTCGGGTGCCGGGTCGGGACGAAGCCCGGGCGGTCCGGCCAGTACCACGCGAACGGGTAGGCGTCCAGGCTGGACACCACCACCGCCTCGCCCGGCTGGCGCCGGGCCGTGATGTGCTCGACGATCCCACCGACGTCCTCCTCGGGGAACGTCGTGGCCTCCGCCCGCCAGGCCGCCGGCGCCAGGCCGGCAGCGGCCACGACCAGGGCGAGCACGCTAACCAGCCTCCAGCGGGCAAGCTCGGCGGCGAACCAGGCCAGGCCGAGCACGGCCACGACAAGCCACAGGGTGATGGCGAACAGGCTCGTCCGCCGGTCGAGCAGCGGGTAGCGGTGCAGCCCGGCCGCGACGATCAGCTCGACGGCGACCAGCGGCAGGGCCAGGGCCACCCCCCCAAGGCCGGCCCGGTACAGGGCGGCCATCCCCAGCGCCAACAGGACCACCACAACCGGCCACGGCCCGAATCCGAAGCCGTCGAAGGTGTCCCGGAACCGGTTGGCGACGAAGCCGGCGGCGGCGGCGAAGCCTTCGTGGCGGGGCGGGTAGTCCGGCGTCCAGTAGGCGCGCAGGGCCGGGGTGTCCCCTTGGGAGGCGACCCGGGCGTAGAAGGCGCCCTGGGCCAGCGCGACCACGGCGGCGGCGGCGGCCAGCTCGGCCAGCCGCGGCCACGCCCGCCGGGCCACGGCGGCCACGGCGAGCCCACCGAGCAGGGCGACGGTAACGAATGGCACGGTGTTGGCGAACGCGAAGGCGAGGATGCAGGCGCAGGCGAAGACGACCAGGCGAGCCCTTGACCAGTCCGCCTCCAGCCGTACGGCGGCCAGGACCAGCACGAGGGTGAGGCAGGCCTCGGCCGAGTACTGCTTCAGGCCCTGGCGGCCCAGCTCGTCGGGGAGCAAGGCCACCGCCAGGCCGGCCGACAGCGCATAGACGGGCACGGCCCGGCCAGACGTCCGGCCGACCCGCCGGCCCAGCGCCCAAGCCGGGAGGACGGCGGCCACCGCGAACGCCAGCGACAGCAGCCGAAGGTGCTGCGGTCCACCGACCGGCGGGACGAGCCGGAGCAGCACCGTCCAGCCGAGCGGGGTTGAGGAGGTGAGCAGCGGCAGCTGCTCGAGTGGCGCCCTGACCGAGTCGGCAACCCAGCCCTCGTCGACCCAGAACGAAGGCGACAGCAGGCGGCCGGGGCGTCGGACGGCAACGGCCAGGCCCAGCAGGACCAGTACCCCGAGCAGCTCCCAGGCCGGGGACCGGGGGGTCGCGCTCGCCAGCCGGCCGGTCGGCCGCTGGACGACCGGGACGGGCGACCCTACCTGGCTCATGGCCGAGGTGGTGGCCTGCTGGCCAGCACGAGGTAGCCGTCGCCACGGTCGGTGCCGAGGAACAGCCGCTGGACGAACAGGAAGGGCGCCATCGTCGCCGGACGCACCAGCAGCTTGACCAGCCGTCGGGCGGGGACCACGTTGCCGCTCTCGGCCGACCGCAGGAGCAGGGCCTCCGCGCTGCCCGGTTCCGGCGGGGCGGTCACCCGACGGCGCACCCGCTCGAGGAGGTTGGCCAGGGGGAAGCCGTAGCACCACAGCACCTCGACCTCGAACCCGGCCTCGGCGAAGCGGGACCGCAGCTGATCGCGCTCGTAGCGGCGCACGTGCCCGACCAGCTCGTCGACCACGGAGAAGCGGCGCTGGTGGGCGGGCACCGAGACGAGCAGGCGGCCGCCGGGGACGAGCAGCCCGTAGACCTGGGCGAGGAGCCCGCGGTCGTCCTGGACGTGCTCCAGTACCTCGAAGGCGAGAACGGCGCCGAACCGCACTCGGGCGGGGTCGAAGGCGTCGAGCGTGCCCCGCAGGATGCTGGGCCTGGACACGGCCGGCAAGCCGGCCAGGCGCCGGCTGGCCAGGGCGGCGGCGGACGCCGAGAAGTCGATCCCGACGATGCGGCCGAACCCGCTGGCGGCGAGCTCCTCCAGCATGGCGCCGGCCCCGTACCCGACCTCGAGGACCGGCTGGTCCTTAGGCAGCCTGGGCAGCAGCCGCCGGACCAGGTCCAGCCGGAGCAGGAAGCGGGGTGGCCGCACCCACTCGGGTGCCTTCTCCGGCTCGGCGGTTGGCGACAGCAGGTCGCCGAGCCGGCGCCCGATGGCGGCGGGCGTGTAGTCGCGCGCATAGCGGTCGCGGGCGGCCCGGCCGAGGCCGGTGACCCTGGTGCGGTCCTTGACGAGTTCGCGGAGGGCGGCGGCCAGGGCGGCGGCGTCGCCGGGGGACACGAGCACGACCTCGTCGGGATCGAAGGCCGACCGGATGGCCGGCGTGTCGGCGGTGACGATCGCCCGACCGGCGCAGGCCGCCTGGTAGACCTTGCCGGGCACGACCCTTCTGGCCTTGCCGCTGTCGCCGAACAGGCCGAGCACGACGTGATGGCCGGCCACCAGCTTCCCGAGGCGGTCGTAGGGGACCCAGTCGTGGACGGTGACCCCGCCGAGGCCGGCCACCTCCCGGTCGAACGCGGCCCGGTCCTGGCCCCGGCCGACGATGGTGAAGGCGATGTCCTCCTCCTGGAGCTGCCGGATCGCCCTGGCCACCGTCAGGACGCCATGGAGGGGGATGAAGGTGCTGTAGAACAGGACCTGGAGGGGCCCGCCGTCGGGCGGCGGGTCATCGGGGAAGTGTCCTGGCTCCGCACCGACCGGGACCGCGGCCAGCTTCCGGGCGGGCAGTCCCAGCTCCCCGGTGGCGAAGGCGACCTGCTCGGTGGTGTCGAGCAGCGCCAGGTCGGCGACGCGCACGGCCAGCCGGTCCAGCAGCTTGGCCAGCCGAGCCTGGAAGCTGGAGGGGTCGACCGTGCGCCGGTCGAGGACGACCGTGTCGTAGACCGACAGGAACATGTCCAGGACCAGCCGCCTGCGGCGAACCAGCAGGCGGGCCAGCAGCACGTCGAGGTGGCCGAAGTAGCCGACCAGCACCACGTCGTGCCGCCCGACGCGCCGGTAGCGGCCGGCCAGGAGGACCCAGGTCCGGGCCAGCCGGACCAGCCGCGCCGGGCCGAACGGGTGGCGCGCCGCGGCCAGCTTCTCGACGGTGCCACCCGCCCAGGCGGGCACATGCGCCTCGATGACCTCGGCGCCGCCCGCGCGCAGGGCCGCCTCCAGGACGGCGATCCGGGGATGGGCCACCCGGTTGTAGCTCCCGAACAGGCAGACGCGAAGCGGGCGCTGTGCCGGCTGCTCTCCGGTTGCAGTCATGGCCGCCTATTCTGCCGCAGGTCGAGGGAACCCGGTGCCCGGTTCCCTAGATGATTGCTTCCAAGGGGTGCGGGAGAAGGCTGAGGGTGCTCATGATCGGCGTTGCTAACCCAACGTCGAGCCTGGAGGCCCGGTGGACGCCGAACTGGTCACCCTGGCCGTCCTGCAGCCCTGCTCGGCTAACACCTCCGAGGCTCGCTGGCTGCCCATGGCCGACCGCCACCTGCGCCAGCTGTTCCCATATCTGCCTGGCCAGCCCGGCTACAACAAGCCTGCGGCTTGTGTCCCAGCCACTCGCGCTGGTTCTGGGGGCTGCGGCTGAACCGGTCTGCACCCTGCACGGCCTGCCGATCGCCTTCGCGCTGGTCGGCGCCAAGGCGGTCGACCTCGAGGTCCTGGTCGAACTGCTGGCGGCCGAGCCTCAGCTGGCCGCGGCTCGGCCCGGCCAGGTGCTGGTGGCCGACAAGAACGGCCTGGCGCTCGGCTGTTCAAGCCGCTGCGGCAGCTGATCAAGTCGGTCAACGCCACCTTACCGGCAAGCCCACCCTGCGGTCCCTGATCGCCTACGATCACTGACCCCTTGGGATCAATCATCTAGGGCAGGATGGCCGCAAGCGTGGCGGCGGTGTCGCCCAGGTTCCGCAGCACGGCGTCAGCCCCGGTGGCTCGGAGCTCGGCGACGCTGTAAGGGCCGGTGGCGACGGCGACCACCCTGGCCCCGCCGGCCCGGCCGGCGGCGACGTCGAGGGGGGTGTCGCCGACCAGCACGGTGGCCGTCCCCGGAAAGCTCGTCCCGTACTTGCGCTCGGCCTTGG
>Ga0307318_10000607_pt1 | contig 11710 bp, 9 predicted proteins | sample ER_DNA_367_FD_194500 | JGI IMG/M metagenome (GOLD analysis project Ga0307318, IMG submission 194500) | Bulk soil microbial communities from the East River watershed near Crested Butte, Colorado, United States - ER_DNA_367 | ecosystem: Environmental > Terrestrial > Soil > Floodplain | place: USA...
CGCGTTGTCGACGGGTGAGGATCCCGGCTTCGACCAGGATCTTGAGGTGGTGGGACACGGTCGGTTGGGACAGTCCGACAGGGTCGGTGAGGTCGCAGACGCAGGCTTCGCCATCGTCGCGGGAGGCCACCAGCGAAATGAGCCGCAGCCGAGTCGGGTCGGCGAGGGCCTTCAGCGCGGTGGCGAGCGTCGCGGCCTGGACCGGAGTCATAACCTCGCGCACGACCGGGGCGCAGCACGCGGCAAGCGAGTCCGGCCGGTCAAGCAGAGTCAGCGAGGTAGGCACCGAGATGACGTCCTGCGCTACATGCGGCATGCCCGTTCGCAGCTCGGGATGCCGTGGGGGATGGTGGCCGTCACCAGCGCGATCTATACGACGGCCCGACTGGGATTGGCCGCTGATCTGACCGATCAGGTCGAGGAAGTGCTCGGCCGCCCAGCCACCAGCTTCGCGACATTCGCTGCTCGGGAAAAGGCAGTGTGGTCCCGCTCCAACCAACGCGCGGACTGAAGCGTAGAAACTGACTCCCATGTCGGACGTCAGCGCCGTCAACGCTCTCACCGCCGCCGGTGGATCCGCACCGTGGAAGTCCCGTGCGTGAGCCGCGCCGCGCAACGCGCGATGCACGTGGGCTACGAGCTTCCTCAGAAACACGTGCACGATCTCGCCTCGATCGGGGTGAAGCCGTCGTGATCCGCCCCGGCGCCTCGCCAGCTCAGCCTCAGGGTGCTGCCGTGAGTCCGGCGAGCCCAGGGACAGTGACGACGGGGCTGACGGCCGACTCGGCCCCGGGAATGAGGTGTTCGGGGACCGTGCCGATGGGCAGCATCAGCGCCTCGGCGAATGCGGCGGCGCTTACCGGCCGATGCTCGGGCAGCTTGGCCAGCCCGGCCATTACGGTCGTCCGCAACGGTTCCGGGACGCTGTCCGGCAGCTGGGGGGCCGGCTGTCCGACGTGCGCCAGCGCGGTCGTGACCACGGACTCGCCCTGGAACGGGCGAACGCCGGTGAGCACCTCGTATCCCACGACGGCGAGCGAGTAGATGTCGCTGGCCGGGCCCGCCGGTTGTCCCTGGAGCTGCTCGGGGGACAGGTAGTGGGCCGTGCCGAGCACCTCGCCGGTCTGGGTGAGCTCGGAGCCGTCGTCAGCCTTGGAGATGCCGAAGTCGGTCAGCCGAGCGTACCCGTCACCGTCGACGACGATGTTGGCCGGCTTGACGTCGCGGTGGATCACGCCGCCGTCGTGGGCGGCCTGCAGCGCCATGGCGGCCTGGTAGAGGAGGTCACGGGCCTCGGCGGCCTCCAGCGGTCCGCCCTCGTGGAGGATCGTCGACAGGGGCTGGCCGTCGATCAGCTCCATCACGAGGTAGGCCGACTCGTTGCCCTCCCCGAAGTCGTAGACGGTCACGATGTTGGGATGCTGCAGGGCAGCGCAGTTGCGGGCCTCCGCTCGGAACCGCTCGAGGAAGGTGTCGTGGTTGGAGGCGCTCGGACGCACGACCTTGACCGCCACGTGGCGCTGCAGTGTCTCGTCCAGCGCCTGCCACACCTGGCCCATGCCGCCGACGGCGATCAGGTGCTCCAGCCGGTAGCGGTCGGCGAGAAGGAGGTCGGTCTCGTAGTTCACGGGGCCAGTCCGAGGGAGCCGTCGGCTCTGGGACGCGCCGGAGCGTTGAATTCAGTCACTCATGTCCTCTGGCGCTGGCTCAGATGTGGGACCCCCGGAGGCACTGCCTCGGCTCGAATGCTGCCGTCGGCCAGTGGCGTTGTCAAACGGAACGGAGGCGTTGACCGCGAACCCGCCAAGCCGGCTCCACGCGCCGCGGCGCGGCGAGGGTGACCCGCCACCACCCCTCAACGATCGCTCACCTCAAAAAGGCGGCGGCAACCCCCGCATCGACCGGGATGTGCACCCCGGTCGTATGCGACATGTCGGACGAGCAGAGGGCGAACACCGCGTTGGCAACGTGCTCCGGGAGAACTTCCCGCTTGAGGAGGGTGCGCTGGGCGTAGTAGGCGCCGAGCTCCTCCTCCTTGACCCCGTAGACCGCGGCTCGCTTGGCGCCCCAACCGCCGGCGAAGATGCCGGATCCCCGGACGACGCCGTCGGGGTTGATCCCGTTGACGCGCACGCCGTGCTCACCCAGCTCGGCGGCCAGCAGCCGGACCTGGTGGGCCTGGTCGGCCTTGGTGGCGGAGTAGGCGATGTTGTTGGGGCCGGCGAAGACCGAGTTCTTGGACGAGATGTAGACGATGTCCCCGCCCAGCTGCTGGTCGATAAGCACCTTGGCCGCGGCCCGAGAGACCAGGAAGGAGCCGCGGGCCATGACGTTGTGCTGCAGGTCCCAGTCGGCCGTGGTCGTCTCGAGCAGTGACTTGGACAGCGAGAGTCCGGCGTTGTTGACGACGAGGTCGAGCCCGCCAAAAGCCAGCACGGTCGCATCGACGGCGGCCTGGACCGCCGCCTCGTCGGACACGTCAGCGACGATGCCGACCGCGACGTCGCTGGACCCGATCTCAGCAGCTGCTGCCTGAGCCTTTTCCAGGGACAGGTCGGCGACGACGACGCACGCGCCTTCCGCCGCCAGCCGGTGGGCGATCGCCTTGCCGATCCCGGATGCTGCACCGGTGACCAGGGCGATCCGGGTGGCCAGAGGCTTGGGCGCCGGCATCCGCTGCAGCTTGGCCTCCTCGAGCGCCCAGTACTCGATCCGGAACTTCTCCGCCTCGTCGATCGGCGTGTAGGTCGAGAGCCCCTCGGCGCCGCGCATCACGTTGATGGCGTTGACGTAGAACTCGCCGGCGACACGCGCGGTCTGCTTGTCCTTGCCGTAGGAGAACATTCCGACACCGGGCACCAGGATGATCAGCGGGTCCGCGCCGCGAATGGCCGGCGAGTCGGCGGTCGCGTTCCGGTCGTAGTACGCCTGGTAGTCGGCCCGGTATGCGTCGTGCAGCTCGGCCAGCCGCGCGGTCGCCTCCTCCAGGGAGGCGGTTGGCGGCAGATCGAGCACCAACGGCTTGACCTTGGTGCGGAGGAAGTGGTCGGGGCAGCTGGTGCCCAGCGCCGCCAGCCGCGGGTGCTCGGCCCGAGCGAGGAAGTCGAGAACGACGTCGCTGTCGGTGTAGTGGCCGACCATCGGCCGGTCGTGCGAGGCGATCGCCCGCAGTGTCGGTGCGAGGGCAGCGGCCCGAGCCCGCCGCTCGTCCTCCGCCAGCGCCGCATATTCGTCGAGCACCGGGCCGAACGGTTCCGGCTTGGAGTGCTCGGCGAGGTACGTCGCAGCGGTGTCGATGATGTGCAGCGAGTTGCGCTCGCACTCCTCTGACGTGTCGCCCCAGGCGGTGATGCCGTGGCCGCCGAGGATGCACCCGATCGTCTGCGGGTTGGCCTCCTTGATCGCGGCGATGTCCAGGCCCAGCTGGAAGCCGGGCCGCCGCCACGGGACCCAGACCACGGTGTCACCGAAGATCTCTTTGGTCAGCGCCTCCCCGTCGGCGGCCGTCGCGAGCGCGATCCCCGAGTCCGGGTGCAGGTGGTCAACGTGGCCGGCGTCGACCAGGCCGTGCATCGCGGTGTCGATCGATGGAGCCGCGCCGCCCTTGCCGTGCAGGCAGTAGTCGAACGCCGCGACCATCTCGTCCTCCCGGTTCAGCCCCGGGTAGACGTCGATCAGCGCCCGGAGTCGGTCCAGCCGCAACACGGTCAGGCCCTTCTCGGTCAGGGTGCCGAGGTCGCCCCCGGAGCCCTTGACCCACATCAGCTCCACGTCCTGCGCGGTCACCGGGTCCTGCTCGCGGCCCTTCGCCGAGGTGTTCCCTCCGGCATAGTTGGTGTTCTTGCGGTCGGCCCCGAGACGGTTCGACCGCGCGACCAGGTCGCTCACCGTTTGGTTCGTCATCACGCGCCCCACCCTGCTTGCTCGCCACCCACACGTTCCTCCTCAATCTGCTGCTGGTACCCGGATGCGGCGTATGCCCGCATCGGGTCCGCGGGCAGCCCGCGGCTTCCGCGCCAGGCGGCCAGGTCGGGTCGGACGTCGGTGTAGAACGCGTCCATGAGCACCGCATTGGCGCCCAGGACGTCCTCGGCTTCCTGAGCTGCGGTGAGAGCGGCGCGGTCCACCAGCAGCGCGCGGGCGGTCATCTCCTGCACGTTGAGGACCGAGCGGATCTGACCCGGGATCTTTGGCTCGACGTTGTGACACTGGTCGAGCATGAAGGCCACCCGGGCGTTCTCGTCCAGGCCGCCGCCGCGGACGACCTCGAACAAGATGCGGAAGAGCTGAAACGGGTCCGCCGCTCCGACGATGAGGTCGTCGTCGGCGTAGTTGCGGGAGTTGAAGTCGAAGGCGCCGAGCTTTCCGAGACGCAGCAGCTGCATGACGATGAACTCGATGTTGGTGCCCGGCGCGTGGTGACCGGTGTCCAGGCATACGGCCGCTCGGTCGCCCAGCGCGGCGACCTGGGCGTACGCCGTGCCCCAGTCCGGCACGTCGGTGTGGTAGAAGGCCGGCTCGAAGAACTTGTACTCGAGGACCAGCCGCTGGTCGTCGCCCAGCCGCTCGTAGATGGTGGCCAGGCTCTCGGCGAGCCGGTCCTGCCGGTCGCGCATGTCGCCCTGGCCGGCGTAGTTGGTCCCGTCGGCGAGCCAGATCTTGAGGTCGCGGGAACCGGTGGCGGCCATGATCTCGAGGCACATGACGTGATGGTCGATCGCCTTGCGGCGGACCGCGGGATCCAGGTGCGTGAGGCTGCCGAACTTGTAGACGTCGTCCTGGAAGGTGTTGCTGTTGACGGTCCCGAGCGACACGCCGAGGTCCTCGGCGTACCGACGCAGCGCCCCGTAGTCGTCGACCTTGTCCCAGGGGATGTGCAGTGCCACCCGCGGCGCCAGGCCGGTGACGTTGTGGACCTGTGCGGCGTCCGCGATCTTCTCCTGCGGCGTCCGCGGCGTTCCTGGGGTCGTGAAGACTTTGAACCGGGTACCCGAGTTGCCGAACGCCCACGACGGCAGCTCGATCTCCTGACGAGCGAGGGTCTCCGATACGGAAGCGGGTAGAGCCATGAAGGTCTCCTCGGTCCGGCGCGTCCAAGTGTTGAAACGTTACACACCGTAGCTCTGCCGGCTCGGTCGCGTCAACCCATGCGAGCCAGTTCTCCTTCGGGGCGGACCAGCGTCACGCGCCATCCGGGTTGATTCGTTACAGTCACCGCATGCCGCCGAGATCCCGGGATCCGAGCATGAAGGACGTCGCCACCCTGGCGGGCGTGTCCCTCGGGACGGTCTCCAACGTCCTGAACTCCCCCCACCTCGTGGCCGACGCTACCCGCGAGCGCGTGGAGGAGGCCATCGCCCGCCTCGGCTGGATGCGCAACGAGTCGGCTCGGCAGCTGCGCGCCGGCAAGAGCCACACAATCGGCATGGTCGTCATGGACATCGCCAACCCGTTCTTCGCGGACCTGTTCACGGGCGCCGAAGAATGCGTGCACGAGCACGGGTTCTCGGTGCAGCTCGGCAACAGCGCCAACACACCCGACCGGGAGGCCACGCAGCTGAACCTCTTCGAGCAGCACCGGGTCCGTGGTCTGCTCCTCGCGCCCATCGGCCCCGCCTCCGCCCCTATCGAGCGGCTTCGTCGCCGCGGCATCCCCACCGTCCTCGTCGACCGGATCAGCTCCGACCTGGACTGCTGCTCGGTCGCCGTCGACGACGTCGAGGGCGGTCGACTCGCGGTCCAGCACCTTCTCGACATGGGGCACCGACGGCTGGCCGTCGTCGGCGGTCCGGCCGACCTGCAGCAGGTTCGTGACCGCCGGCTCGGCGCCCAGACGGCCCTCTCCGAGACTGCCGATGCCGCATCGAGATCCCTGCTCGTCATCTCCACGCCACGTCTCGACGCGGCCAGCGGCACGGCGGCGGCCGAAGAGATCGCGGCACTGAGCGACGCCGAACGCCCCACCGCGGTGTTTGCCGTGAACGACCTGCTGGCGATCGGCCTGCTGCAGGGCTTCGTGACCCACGGGATCCGGGTGCCCGCCGACATGGCGTTGATCGGTTACGACGACATCGCGTTCGCCCAGTCTGCGGCGGTGCCGTTGTCCTCGGTGCGGCAGCCCCGGAGCGGGCTCGGGCGCCGGGCCGCCGAGCTGCTCTTCGCCGAGATCGACGACGGCGACGCGGGACGTCCGCACACCCACCAGCAGGAGCGGTTCACCCCCGAGCTCGTCATCCGCCGCTCCACGGCCCTGCAGCTCGTCTCCTAGCCCCTGCCCTCCCTCTCCAGCGCCGCGAGCTGGTCCTCGAGGTGGAAGACCTCCTCCAACTGCACGAAACCGGTGTCGGGCATGGCGCCCCCGAGGTCCACGAAGAACTCGGCCATCTCGGCCTGCCAGCGCGCGTTGACCTCCGTAGCCGCCATCCCCGCTTGAGCCTGCTCGATCGACGGGGTCTCGACGTAGCCGATGAGCAACCCGTCCGGGCGCAGGAACAACGAGTAGTTCTGCCAGCCAGCATGCGCCAGGGCTCGCAACATGTCCGGCCAGACCGCGGCGTGACGAGTCTTGTACTCCTCGATGCGGTCCGGGCGAACCTGCAGCTGGAAGCAGACGCGCCGCATACCTACCTCCTGCGTGCGACCGGTCGGCCTGGCCGGCGGTTCAGCACCGCCGGCCACCCGCCGCTCGTCAGAACTTGAACTGGTCGATGTTCTCGGCGGTGAAGACGAACGGGTCACCGAGGACCACGGTGCCGTTCTTGCCGACCGTGTACTCCTTCAGCGTTCCGGCGGTGAACTTGTCACCCTCCTTGCCGGTGATGGTTCCGTCGACCACAGCCTTGGCGGCATACGCGGCGAGGTAGCCGAGGTCGGAGGGGTTCCACAACGCGAACTCCTTCACGGTGCCGTCCTTGACGTACTGCCGCATCTGGTTCGGTGTCCCGAGACCGGTCAGGTAGACCTTGCCCTTCTTGTCCGAGGTCGAGAGGTAGCGGGCCGCGGCCGCCACGCCGACCGTTGTCGGCGACACGATCCCCTTGAGGTTCGGGTGCGACTGCAACAAGGCGGCGGTCTTGTCGAACGACGTCTGGTCGTCGTCGTTGCCGTACACGACGTCGACGAGCTTCACGTTCGGGTGGCTCGACTGAAGCTGCGATTTCATGAGGTCGATCCAGGCGTTCTGGTTCGTCGCGTTCGCGCTCGCCGAGAGGATGGCGATCTCACCGGAGTCTCCGATCGCCTTGGTCACCAGGTCGACCTGGATCTTGGCGATGCCTTCGGTCGTGGCCTGGTTGACGAAGACGTCGCGGCATGTGGGGTCGGCGTCCGAGTCGAAGGTCACGACCTTGGTGCCGGCCTTGCGGGCCTGGTTCAACGCATCGCAGATCGCCTTCGGGTCGTTCGAAGACACGACGAGCGCGCTCGTCCGCTGCTGGGCGGCGGTGTTGATGTACTGCACCTGGGCGTCCGGACTCGCCTGCTGGGGACCGACTTCGGAGTAGGTGCCTCCGAACTCCCCGATGGCCTTCTTGCCGCCGGCGTCGCTGGTGTCGAAGTAGGGGTTGCCCAAGTTCTTCGGGATGAACGTCACGGTGAGCTTGGTCGCCGCCGACGTAGCGCCCCCTCCGCCTCCGGATGTGGCGTTGTCCGTCGCGTTGCCGCAGGCGGTGAGGCCCAGCGTCCCGATCACTGCGGCCGCCATGAGCGTGCCGGTCCGCCTGAAGTGCACCTTCATCGTGTCCCTCTCTGCATCGTCTACCTTTTCGAGGATCCGACGCCGGATGGCGCCTGCTGCGGGCGAGTGCCCGGTCTGCGAAGCCTGGCCGTGAGACTGGACGCCCACGGCAGGACGTTGGTGGTCAACACCGACGCCACGAGCAGCGCGCCGATGATGATGTTGATGACGTTGACCGTCACCCCGAGGAGTCGGAGGGCGCTGGAGATCGCGCCGATGAGCAGCACGCCGGCGATGACGCCGAGCAGTCGGCCCCGGCCACCGAAGATCGACACCCCGCCCAGCAGTACCGCCGCAATCACCTGAAGCTCCAGACCCGTGGCGTTGTCCCCGCGGGCGCTGCCGAAGCGGAACGTGTAGTAGATCCCGGCGAACGCCGAGACGACCCCGGTGAGCAGGAAGAGCACGAACTTGGTCCGCGCCACGTTGACACCGCTGAAGTCCGCCGCCTCCGGGCTGAGGCCGATGTCGTAGATGCCCCGGCCGAACGGGGAGAAGTGGAGGACCAGCGCCAGGACGACGGCCAGGAGAACGAACGGCACCATGATGAGCGGTATGCCGGTCGTGCCGATTTGCGCGGTCGCCAGGTCCGTCCACTCCTTGGGAAAGCTCGTCACAGCGGTCGTCCCGAGCAGGCCGACCGCGAGCCCGCGGAACAGCGCCAGCGTGCCGATCGTCACCGCGAGCGACGGCAGCCCCACATACGCGACGAGGTAGCCGTTCAACGCGCCGCAGAGCAGACCCACCACGAGGGCCACGAGCGCGGCCACGCCGATGGGTACGCCCGCCCGGTACAGAACACCCACGATCACGCTGCTCAGCCCGACGACGCTGGCCACGGACAGATCGATCTCACCGGTGACGATGACCATGGTCATCGGCAGGGCGATGAACAGGACCGGTGCGGTGTCGAGCAGCAGGTAGGTCATGGTCAGCGTCGTACCGAAGTAGACGACGTTGCCCACCGCCCAGATCACGACCGCAACGAGGAGCGCGAGGACTGCGACCTCGCGGTTGACGAGAAGCCGCTGCCACCACGGGTGGGCGTAGCTGGCATACGTGCGACTCATGCCTGTTCCCTTGCTTCCGCGAGCGCTGAGTCCGTCGGTTCCGCTGGCCCGGGTTCGGCTGTATGCGTGGGGGATTCGTCCCGCGACTCCACGAGCCGGCGGGCGCGACGGGAGGCCAGAAGGCGGTCCAGGACGATGGCACCGAGGATCAGGGCGCCGACCAGCGCCTGCTGCCAGAAGTCCGGGATGCCGAGGATGGGCAGGGCACGGTTGATCGTGACGAGCAGGACCGCCCCGAGCGCGGCGCCCCAGACGGTGCCGCTGCCGCCGAAGATCGCCACGCCCCCGATGACCACCGCGGCGACGGCGGACAGCTCGAGTCCGGTGCCGGCGTCCGAGCTCACGGTCCCGTAGCGAGCGGCGAAGACGACGCCCCCCAGGCCGGCCAGCGCCCCACTGAGGACGAAGGCGCTGAGTACGCGGCGCTTGACCCGAAGTCCGTACAGGACCGCAGCGTCGGGGTCGGAGCCGATGGCGTAGAACTCACGGCCGCCCCGGGCGGTGTAGAGGTAATAGCCCACGGCCACGAGTACCGCGAGCGCGACGAGGAAGAGGACGGGGATGGTGAGGATCTGGTTGGTGCCGAGCGCGAGGAAGTCGGCAGGCATGTCGGCCGCGTTGATGCGGTTGCTGCCCGCCCACGTGAGGACGATGCCGCGGTAGATGTAGAGCGTGCCCAGGGTGATGACCAGGGACGGGACCCGGCCGTAGGCGACGATCACGCCGTTGACTAGACCGAGGACCCCGCCGGCCAGGAGACCGGCGAGGACCACCGCGACGATCGGCAGGTCAGGGTGGTCGACGAAGAGCCGTCCGGTCAGGTAGGCGGTGAGGCCGAGCACCGATCCCACGGACAGGTCCACGTTGCGGGTGATGATGACGACGGCCTGTCCGACGGCGAGCAGCATGAGGATCGAGGGCGTGAGCAGCAGGTCGCGCCACCCGTTGCCGCTGAACAGGAAATTCGGGTTCTTGACGGTGGCCGCCGCGACGACCGCGAGGAGGACCACGAGGATGGAGACCTCCCGCGATCGCACCAGCGCCGACACCGCCCGCTGGGCAGGGCTGAGCCGGCTGGGCTCGACAAGCGCCTCGGTCGCTCGGTCGGTGTGCGGGACGGTGTCGGTCACGACGCCACCTGCTGTCCATGGGTCGCCGCCCGCATGACGGCTTCCGGGGTCGCCGCGTCCCGCGGAAGATCGGCGGTCAACCGCCCCTCGCAGACGACGAGGACGCGGTCGGCCATGCCGAGCACCTCCGGAAGCTCGGAGGAGATCATCAGGACGGCCAGCCCCTCGGAGGCGAGCTGCGAGAGAAGGCGATGGACCTCCGCCTTGGTCCCCACGTCGATCCCTCGGGTCGGCTCGTCGATGATGAGGAGCGTGGGCTTGGTCGCGAGCCACTTGGCGATGACGACCTTCTGCTGGTTGCCGCCGCTCATGGTGCGGGCCAGCGCGTCGAGCGAGCTGGTCTTCACGTCGAGCCGGGCGGCCCAGTCGCGAGCGGCGGCGTTCTCGGCGGACTGGGTGAGCAGTCCCGCCTTCGCCAGGTGGGACCGGATGACGCCGGCCACGTTGCGAGCGACCGATGCCTCGGTGACGAGGCCCTGCTTGCGCCGGTCTTCGGGGATCAGCGCCATGCCGGCCCGGATGGCCGCCCCCGGATCACGCTGCGGGACCGGACCACCCTGAAGAGTGACGGTGCCGCTGTCATAGCCGTCGACGCCGAAGACGGCGCGGGCGATCTCGCTGCGGCCGGCTCCGACGAGACCGGCGAGTCCGACGATCTCACCGGCTCGCACCGAGAAGGTCACGTCGTGGAACACGCCGGCCGAGGTCAGGCCGTCGACCTCAAGGACCGGGTCACCGATCTGCGCCGGCAGCTTCGGAAACAGGTCGGTGACCTCACGACCCACCATCAAGGAGACGAGCTCCTCCACGGTGACGTCCGCCACCGAACGGGAGTCCACGTACTCCCCGTCGCGCATGACGGTGACCGTGTCGCACAGGTCGAAGACCTCGTCGAAACGGTGGGAGATGAACACCAACGCCCGACCCTCGTCGCGCAGGCGTCGGGCGACCGTGAAGAGACGCTCGACCTCGACACCGCTCAGGGCGGCGGTCGGCTCGTCCATGATGAGCAGCCGGGCGTCGAGCGAGATCGCCTTGGCGATCTCGATGATCTGTTGGTCGGCGATCGACAGGCCGAGAGCTGGCCGCCGTGGGTCGATGGTGACACCCAGCCCGCGGAACAGCCTCTCGGCTTCGGCGTACATGGCGGCCCGGTCGATGCGGCCCCCTCGGCCGAGGAGCTGCCGCCCCATGAAGATGTTCTCGGTCACGGACAGGTCCGGGAACAGCGTCGGCTCCTGGTAGATCACCGCGACTCCGGCGGCCTTGGACTCGGCCGTCGACGAGAAGTCCACCGACTGGCCCCCGAGGCGGAGCTCGCCACCGTCGCGGCGGTGGACGCCGGCGACGATCTTGATCAGCGTGGACTTGCCCGCCCCGTTCTCACCCACCAGCGCGTGGATCGAACCGGCGTCGACCACGAGGCGTCCGGACTTGAGCGCCACCACCGGACCGAACGCCTTGGAGACGTGTTCCATGACCAGAACGGGCGGGTCGGCGGGCGTCTCGGGGACGTCCGTTCGCTGCTCCGATACCATGGCTCGCCTTCTTGAAATGTTTCAAGTGATGGCCGAAGGTAGCAGGGGGTGAATGACCCGTCAACGACTATCTCGATCACAATTGGGCGTCTGGCCGATGATCGGGCGGGAGACACGCATGAGCAAAGAAGAACCCTCCATGATCCTGACCGGCTCCCGACGACGCGTCGCCACTGAGCGAAAGCGATTCCTGTCATCCGCTTTGCCGACGCTCGCTCCCTGGCCCTCGCCCGTGAC
>Ga0307318_10000609_pt1 | contig 11698 bp, 12 predicted proteins | sample ER_DNA_367_FD_194500 | JGI IMG/M metagenome (GOLD analysis project Ga0307318, IMG submission 194500) | Bulk soil microbial communities from the East River watershed near Crested Butte, Colorado, United States - ER_DNA_367 | ecosystem: Environmental > Terrestrial > Soil > Floodplain | place...
TTGCCACAAGCATTTCCGCGTGGGTCACCCCGATGGCGGCGTTCGAGTCAGCGCGGGTGGACCTCCCAACACAGGACCCGCAACCGCACGACTACCTCCACCACGAGACCGCGCGCGGGATCGACCTCCACCTCGAGGTCACCCTCAACGGGGCTGTCGTCAGCCGCCCCGAGTACCGCCACATGTACTGGTCGCCCGAGCAGATGCTCGCGCACCTCACGGTCAACGGCGCCTCACTGCGGGACGGCGACCTCTTCGGGTCCGGCACGGTCAGTGGTGCCGATGGGGGCACCCTGGGCAGCCTGGTCGAGCTCACCGAGAACGGTGCGAACCCTCTCGCCCTCGACGACGGGACGACGCGGGGGTTCCTCGAGGACGGGGACGTCGTCACCATGACCGCCTGGGCGCCCGGCCCGGGCGGCACCCGCATCGGCGTCGGCGAGGTCACCGGCCGGGTCGTCCCCGCGCGGTAGCGTCCGCGGCTCAGGCGAGGGCGTCACCCACCTCACCGGCCGCGGCGACCACGGCGGGACCGACCCGCTCCTCGTCGAGGTCGGTGAGAGCGACGACGCCCACCGAGCCCTCCACCTCCCCCGCGGGCAGTGGCGCGGCCACGCCGTACGCGCCGGGCTGCAGCTCACTCCGACTGGACACCCAGCCCTTGCCGCCCTCGCGACCCCGCACGATCGCCCGCCCGGCCGCACCCCGGTCGAGGGCGTGCCGGGTCCCCGCCCGGTAGGCGACGTGGACGTCGGTCCAGGTCGGCTCGACCACGACCACCGCGAGGGCCGCATCTCCATCGACCAGGGTCAGATGAGCGGTCGCCCCCACCTCATCGGCCAGCCGGCGCAGCACCGGCGTCGCGGCCGCCCGCACCAGCGGCGCGACCGCCGCGGCGAGCCGCGACACCGCATACCCCAGTCGCACCCGCCCGTCGGGCAGGCGTCCGACGTACCCGTGGGACTCGAGCGTCCCCAACAGTCGGTATGCGGCGGTGCGGCTCATCCCGAGACTCGCCGCGAGGGCGGTGACGGTCACGCCCGCCGCATTCTCGGGACGGGCGAGCAGGTCGAGCAGGCGCAGACCTCGGTCGAGGGTCAGCGAGAACGAGCCGCGAGTCTCATCACGCTCGGGTCCAACGGCTCCGTCAGCGCCCACGACGTCGCACGACGACGTTGGTCGCGGCGATCTTGTCGTGCAGCGCCTGTCGCTTGTCGTCCCAGAGCGGCCAGAGCAGGTTGAGGATCATGAGGAGGGACCCCACGGCGCCCACACCGGGAAGGAGCGACAGCAGGCTCGACCCGATGAAGATGATCTGTCGCTTGAGGGCGACCAGCACCGAGGGATTGCCGGGCTGGTCGCGAAGTCGCACGGCGATGCCGAGGGCCATCTTGCCGGGCGTCGCACCTCGCCAGGTCAGGAACGCGACCTGGTAAACAACCGTGACGACCAGGCTGACCAGGCTGAGGGCCAGGACGTAGCCGTAGATCTCGTTCGCGAGCTCGGCCTGGTTGATCGTCGGATCGACGCCGCGTTGCGCCTCGTCCAGCAGGTCGGAGAGCCACGCGGTGTACCAGGTGACCAGCTGTGAGATCCAGTACCAGCCGGCCAGGGTCGTGAGGACCGCCAGGATCAGCATGTCGATGAGGTAGGCACCGACCCGTTGGCCGTAGCTCGCGAGGGGCACGCCGTCCGGCGTCGTCTTGACGCCCAGAGCGCTGGCGTAAGCGGGCGGCATCGCGCTGTAACCGCCCTGCGGGTGTCCCGGTGGCCCGTACTGCGGCCCGCCGGACTGTCCGTACTGGCCGTACTGCTGTCCGTAGGGCGGCTGCTGCTGCCCGTAAGGGGGCTGCTGCCCATACGGCGGCTGCCCATAGTCCCGGGGAGGGAACTGCTGGTTGTCCCCGGGCAGCTGTTGAGTCGGCTCCTGCGGAAGCTGTTGGGTGGGCGACTGCCGCGACGGTGTGCCCTGCGCGAGCCCGATCGTCGACTGCCCAGCGGACGGCGACATGCGCGGTGTCGTGTGCGTGGTCCACACCACCCCGTCGAAGTAGCGGAGGTTCTCGGGGTTCTCCGGGTCGTCGTACCACCCGGCGCGCTGGTTCATGATGCCCAGTTTCCCACACCGGCTCGACGCGCCAGCGCGCACCGGCATTCTCCTCAGAGGTTGCCGCGCCGCTCCTGCTCGCGCTCGATGGCCTCGAACAGCGCCTTGAAGTTCCCCTTCCCGAACCCCAACGAGCCGTGTCGCTCGATGAGCTCGAAGAAGACCGTCGGACGGTCGCCAAGGGGCTTGGTGAAGATCTGCAGGAGGTAGCCGTCCTCGTCGCGGTCGACGAGGATGCCGCGCTTCTGCAGCTCGTCGATCGGCACCCGCACCTCGCCGATCCGGGCCCGCAGCTCAGGATCCTCGTAGTACGAGTCTGGAGTGTTGAGGAACTCGACACCGTTCTCGCGCAACGCATCCACGGTCGCGAGGATGTCGTTGGTGGCCACCGCGAGGTGCTGGGCGCCGGGTCCGCGGTAGAACTCCAGGTACTCGTCGATCTGGCTCTTGCGCTTGCCGACCGCGGGCTCGTTGAGCGGGAACTTGACTCGGTGGTTGCCGTTGGCCACGACCTTGGACATGAGCGCCGAGTAGTCGGTGGCAATGTCGTCGCCGACGAACTCGGCCATGTTCACGAAGCCCATGACCCGGTTGTAGAACGCCACCCACTCATCCATCCGGCCCAGCTCGACGTTGCCGACGATGTGGTCGAGGGCCTGGAACAGCCGCTTCGGCTGGCCCTCGCGGCGCGTGACCGTCGAGGCGGCCTCGACGTAGCCGGGACGGTACGGCCCGGCGTATCGGCGCCCGTCCACGACGCGCTGGACGAGGGTATGCCGCGTGTCGCCGTAGGTGGCGATGGCGGCGGTGCGGATGGTGCCGTGCTCGTCGGACTCGTCGTGCGGCTCCTCGAGGACGGTGGCCCCGGCGCGGCGGGCCTGCGCGATGCACCGGTCGACGTTCGGCACCTCGAGCGCGATGTCGACCACGCCGTCACCGTGCCGGCGGTGGTGGTCGGCGTGTGCGCTGTCCGGGTGAACCGCGCCGGAGATCACGAACCGGATCGAGCCGGACTCGAGGACGTACGACTTGTGGTCCCGGAAGCCGGTCTCCGGCCCGCGGTAGGCGACCAGCTGCATACCCCACGCCGCCTGGTAGTAGTGCGCGGTCTGCGTGGCGTTCCCCACGACGAAGACGATGGCGTCCCAGCCGGTCACCGGGAAGACGTCCTTCTCCTCGTCGTACTCCACGAGACCGACCAGCTGCTTGAGCTGGTCGACGTCGAACCCGGCGTCGCGCTCCTGCTGGGTCAGGTCATGGTGCTGCTCGCTGATCGGGGACACCGTCGTCGTCATGCGGGAAGGATCCGGCGATGACGGCCGATGGTCAACCGGAGGCGGAGGCGCTGGTCAGGGTGCGCAGATTGTTGGCCGAACCCGGGGGTGTGATGGACACTCTGTCCATGCCACACCCGATACTGGACGAGCTGGACGCTCGCCTCGTCCGCCTCTTGACCGACGAGCCGAACGTCGGCGTGCTCGGGGCGTCACGACGGTTGGGCGTCGCCCGAGGGACGGTCCAGGCGCGTCTCGACCGGCTCACGCGGCGGGGCGTGATCCGGTCGTTCGCCCCAACCGTGGACCCGGCGGCGCTGGGCTACCCCGTGACCGCGTTCTGCACGCTCGAGATCCGCCAGGGCCGCGGGCACGGGCCGGTCGTCGACCACCTGGGCCGGATTCCGGAGGTGCTCGAGGCGCATACGATCACCGGCTCCGGCGACCTGCTGATCCGGGTCGTCGCGCGCGACAACGCCGACCTCCAGCGGGTGATCGACCTCGTCGTCGACGACTCGCACGTGATCCGGGCCTCGACGGCGATCTCGCTGGCGACCCGGATCGACTACCGGACGGCGCCCCTCGTCTCCGCCGCCGCGGCTGATGACGCGCTTCAGTCGTCGTGGCCCTCCGCACGACGCAGCCCCTCGTAGATCTCCTTGCACACCGGGCATACCGGGAACTTGTTGGGGTCGCGACCCGGCACCCAGACCTTGCCGCAGAGGGCGACAACCGGGTCCCCGCTGAGCGCGCTCTCGAGGATCTTCTCCTTGCGCACGTAGTGGGCAAACCGCTCGTGGTCTCCCGGCTCGGCGAGCTGCTCCTGGGTCTCCTCCCGCTCGAGGACCGTCGTCGCGGTGCTCGGTCCGGACGGGCCTGAGGGCTCCGGGTATGGGTCGCTCATCTCGCGAGTGTATGCGGGTGGTCAGCCACCGAAGAGGCGGCGCCACCAGCCCCGGGCCGGGGTGGGAACCGGATCGTCGGCCACCGGAGCGGGGGGTGTCGGCGGAGCGACGGCCGACCGCAGCTCGCGCCACTGTTGGACGACCTCGTCGACATCGACCGTTCGCGCCAGAAGGGGTGGCAGGTTTCCCACGGCCGGACGGAGACGGTCGATCTTCACCCGGTGGTTGAAGTCCTCGAGGATCTCCCGGACCTGAACCTCGCTCCGCACGTCGGCCAGGGACTCGGGAAACGAGGCCGCCTCCTTGCGCAGCGCCAGCGGCGTCGGGAGCGCACCGGAGATGTCGAGCTTCTCGCGTTTGATGTAATTGCGGACCCACCAGTCGGGGTCGTTCGGGTCACCGAGATCGCCGAGCGGCTTGCCGGCGCCCGGCAGGTTGTCGAACTCGCCGCGCTCCCGGGCCTCCCGGATCTGCCGGTCGACCCACCCCTCGCGGTTCTGCTGGCTCATCCACCCATTCTGGGCAGTCAGTTCAAGGACGGGTCGTCGGGGTAGCTGGCGACGAGCTTGAGGCTGTCCTTCTGCCGCAGCAGCACCTCCGACCACAGGTGCTCCGGTGCGACCGAGAAGGCATCACGCGACTCGCTGTCCACGACGTACCAGTCGCCCCGGAGGATCTCGAGCTCGAGCTGCCCGCCGGACCATCCCGCATACCCGGCGAAGATCCGCATACCCGCCACCTCCGGCGCGACGAGGTTCGGCGGGGCGTCGAGGTCGACCAGCCCCAGGCCCCCGAAGAGGTGTTTGATGCCGAGCGGCTCGGGTTCGTCACCGGGGACCGTGACCAGCCCGATGGCGGAGTTCAGCTCGACCGGGCCGCCCTGGAACACCGTCTTCGGCGTCGAGGCCACCGACTTCCATCCGGGCAGCACGGCATCGATGTCAGCCTCGAGCGGCCGGTTGAGGATGACGCCCTGAGCACCCTCCTCGTCGTGGTGGAGCAGCAGCACGACGGACCGGCGGAACGTCTCCTCCTCGATCTGCGGGGACGCCACGAGGAGACGACCCGCGAGGAAGGCCCACCCGTCACCGGCCACCGCGTCAGTCTGACATTCCCGACTGACCGTGCGGCTCAGGCCGACAGGGGCCGGCGGCACCGGTCACGCTCGCGGTTCTCGACGCCTACCGGTATGCGTGTCCGCCGGCTTGGCGACCCGCGGGCCGGAGCGCTCTTGCCGATGCGGTCGAGCCGGACGGGACGAGCGTCGCCGGGGACGTGGCTCGCCTTCGAGCAGACGGCGGAACTCTGCGTCGGGGACCGGCACACCGCTCGGCGTGCGGCCACCGGTGGCGGTGATCGTCGGGTCGCCGGGGACGGCCTTGGCGGGGATCACATCGACCCCGGCGTCGCGGAGCTGCCGCTCCATGGTGCGGCGCTGGTGGGGAAGGGCGAGGGTGACGACGGTCCCCACCTCCCCGGCCCGCGCGGTGCGGCCGGCCCGGTGGAGGTAGTCCTTGTGGTCGGCAGGCGGGTCGACCTGGAGGACGACCGACACGTCGTCGACGTGGATGCCGCGCGCGGCGACGTCGGTCGCGACGAGCACCGGCAGCGATCCCTCGCGGAAGGCCCCGAGAACCCGGTTGCGCACCCCCTGGCTGAGTCCGCCGTGCAGCGCGGCGGCGAGGACGCCCTGCTCGCGCAGCTGCTGGGCGACGCGGTCGGCGCCCAGCTTGGTGCGGACGAAGACGAGCGTCCGGCCCGGCCGGTTGGCGACCTCGGCGGTGATGACCTTCTTGTGCGCCGGCTCGACGAGGAGGGCATGGTGGCGCATCGTCGTGACGGCGGCCACGGCCTCGTCGGTGGAGTGGGTCACCGGGTCGGTGAGGTACCGCTCGACGAGCCCGTCCACGCCGCGGTCGAGGGTGGCCGAGAAGAGCAGCCGTTGGCCCCCTTCCGGGAGCCGGTCGAGGATGGTCGTGATCTCCGGCAGGAACCCCATCTCGGCCATGTGGTCGGCCTCGTCGAGGACGGCGATCTGCACGTCGCCGAGCTCGACGGCGCCCCGGTCGAGGAGGTCGTTGAGCCGGCCCGGGGTGGCGATGAGGAGGTCGACGCCGCGGTTCAGGGCGGCGATCTGGGTCGTATAGCTGAGGCCGCCGGCGACCAGCTTGTGCCGCAGGCCCATGACGTGCACGAACGGCTCCAGGGCGTCGGACACCTGCATGGCCAGCTCTCGCGTCGGCACGAGGACCAGCGCTCGCGGACGCCGGGGCGGCGAGGAGGGCGCGTCAGCGGCGAGCCGGGCGACCATGGGCAGTCCGAAGGCGAGCGTCTTGCCCGAGCCGGTCCGGGCGCGCCCGAGCACGTCGCGGCCGGCAATTGCCTCGGGGATCGCGGCCGCCTGGATGGGGAACGGCTCGGTGATCCCGTCGCGCGCCAGCCGCTCGACCAGCCGCTCCGGCAGGCCGAGCGCCGCGAAGGCATTGTCGGGGGCGACCTCGACCGGACCCGCGCTCAGGGGACGACGGGTGGACTTGGTCCAGGCGTCGGCGGCGAGGCGCTCGGCCTCGGCATCGATCCCCGCCGGCGAGCGCCGGGGGACATGACCGCGGGTCAGCTCCGGCTGATGAGCCGCGCGGTCTCGTGGACGACGCGAGTCCTCCCGCCGGCCGGCGTGGCCGCGTTCGCGACGATCCTCGGACCGCCGCTCGGGCCTCGAGGTCTCGCGATCCTCAGGACGCCGGGCCGGCTTGGGCCGGACCGGACGAGCCGTCCGATCGGACGTGGACGTCGTCTCGGCGCGCCGCGGGCGGCCGGCACGGAGTGCGCGCTCGGGACGGGAGGACGTCGAGACGCTCTTCGCGCCGGATGTCTTGCGGGCGGCCGCTTTCTGGGCGGCAGTCCAACGGGCCTTCTTAGGCGCGCCGGAGGCGGTGGTGCGTGCGGACACGGTGGTTCAGCTCTTCCTGTCTTCCTTTGGGGGGCAACGACGGTGACTCGGGCAGACACGCCTCGAGCCGCCTGGCGAGAGCGACCGTGCAAGACGTACCTCAGGCGCTGGTCAGCGCCCGGTGGACCAGGTCCGGGCGAGTGCCCGGTGGTCGAGACTGGCTTCCGATGGGCGCTCGCACCCGTCGGGCGAGAGCGGGGCGCGGCCGTGCGCCCAGGGAGCCTGCTGACACGCAGTCTACCAGCGCGTCCGCCCGAGGTCCGTCAGCCGCCGGTGCCGGACGAGGACGACGACGACGTCGTGGCGTCGGACGTCGGCGACGTGGTCGTCGCGGAGTCCGATGTGGTGCCCGAGGTCGTCGTGCTCGTCGTCGTACTCGTCGGCGACGTGCTTGTACTCGTAGTGGAGCTCGTCGGCGACGTCGTCGTGGTCGAGCTCGTCGGCGACGTGGTCGTCGTACTTGTGGTGGTTGAGCTCGTCGGTGACGACGTCGACGTACTCGTGGGGGTTGAGCTCGTCGGTGACGACGTCGACGTACTCGTGGTCGTGCTCGTCGGTGACGACGTACTCGTGGCCGTGCTCGTCGGCGACGTGGCCGTGCTCGTCGGCGACGTGGTCGTACTCGTCGGCGACGTCGTCGTGCTCGACGTCGTCGTCGCGGCCGCGGCCGACGCTGACGTCGGAACCGGCGGTGGCGCCGCCGCCTGGCTGGCCGGCTCCGCCGGGACGGTCCCCGTCGCGTCCGGGTCGGGCTGCACGCCGTCGCGGTAGGCCGCGGCCCAGGTCAGCACCGCGTTGACGTAGGCGGCCGAGTGGTTGTAGGTCAGCACGGCTCGGGCCATCGTCGCCGGACTCGACAGGTCACCGGCCGAGCAGAGGAGATAGCCCGCCCCGGTCGCGGCGTCGAACACGTTGTTCGGGTTGGCCACGCCGTCGCCGTTGCCGTCCTTGCCCCAGTACCGCCACGAGCCCGGCAGGAACTGCATCGGACCCACCGCGCGGTCCCACGTCGTGTCACCGTCCCACGAGCCGCCGTCGCTGTCCGGGATCACGGCCGTCCCCGGCGTCGACCCGTCCAGTGCGATGCCGACGATCCGGCCGCGCGTGTTGCCGTTGGCGTCGACGCGCCCGCCGTATGCGTGCCCGGACTCGATCCGCCCGATCCCCGCGAGGAGCCACCACGGCAGATGGCAGGAGGGCTTGCCCGCCGCCAGGTTGGCCTCCGCCTTGCGGTACGCGGCGAGCATGCTGACGGGTATGCCGGTCGCCCCGTCGGCCACTCCCGCGCCCCCGGACAGCGCGTTCGCGGCGTCGGCCTCCACGGCGGCCGGGTCCGGCGGCGCGCCGGGTGCGCTTCCGTCGGCGCCGGCACCACCAGGGTTCGTCGGCGGCGGGCCGGTCGGCGCCGTCCTCTTCACGAACGCCCGCTTCGGAGCGCCGTCGTCGAGCCAGGCGGCAGCCTCGCCGCCGGTCCCCTGAGGCAGCACCATGGCGGCAGCGGCCTGTGGCGCCGGCGTCTCGGGGCGAGCCGCATATGGCACCGCCACCGCGGCCGGCAGCGCGAGCGCACCGAGGCAGCCGACGAGAAGGGTCGGGAGCACGACGGTGCGGGTGGCGCGCGACGACGGCACGCCGTCGGGGACCCGGAGGGCGCCGGCAGGAAGCGCCTGGACCTGCGCCACCGCGGGTTGAATCGACATCGTCCGGTCCGGTATCCGGACCACTCGCAACCGTCGCACCGCTGCCCCTGCCGCTGTTCTTCGTCGGGTGGTCTGCCTCTCCCAGCCCTCACGTCATCGCTGCCCGACATCGACGGTCACCACCGTACGACGGGATCGCGAAGTTCGCTAAGGTTCCGTGCGATCGGGCCGGTACGGTGACCGGCATGCCGAAGCAGCGCCGCGTCGTCCAGGTCACCGGGAGCGGCAAGGCGAGCGCGACGCCGAACGTGGTCCGGCTGGCCCTGGGCGTCACCTGCGAGGGCGACGACGTCTCGTCGGCACTGCGTCAGGTCGGCGAACGGGTCCAGGCCATCGGGGAGGCGGCCCGCGCCCAGGACGTCCGCGGGAACGACATCGTCTCGACCGGCGCCGGAGTCCATCCGCGCTACGACCGGGACGGGCAGCGGGTCGTGGGCTACCAGGCGTTCCACCGGCTCGGCGTCGTGGTCCGCGACGTCGAGCGCGTCGGGTCGGTGGTGGACGCCGTGGCGGCGGTCGCCGGGAACAGCCTCTCCGTGGACTCGATCCAGCTCGACCTCAGCGACGCCTCGGCACTCGAGGACGAGGCCCGGTCGGCCGCGTTCCTCGAGGCGCGGGCCAAGGCCGCTCAGTACGCCGCGCTGTCCGACGCGAGCCTCGGCGCCGTGGTGTCGGTGGTCGAGGGGGCGGTGGCCGGTCTCCCGCCGCGGCCGATGATGCGGATGGCCATGGCCACAGCGGAGTCCGCGATGCCGGTCGAGGCCGGCGAGCAGGCCGTAGCGGCCACCGTGACGGTGACGTGGGAGCTTGACCGCTCGAGGGAAACGGAATAGCCGACGGAATAGTGGGTCGATCCCGTTCGTTGGAGGACACATGGCCACGACAGAGCTGACCGCGCAGAACTTCGAGAAGACCGTGCTCGACAACGGCACCGTTCTCGTCGACTTCTGGGCCGATTGGTGCGGGCCGTGCCAGCGCTTCGGTCCGATCTACGAGGACGTCTCCGAGCAGCACGACGACCTCGTCTTCGCCAAGGTGGACACCGAGGCCGAGCAGGCCTTGGCGGCCGCCGTCAACATCACGTCGATCCCGACACTCATGGCGTTCCGGGACGGCATCCTCGTGTTCCGCCAGGCCGGTGCCCTCCCCAAGGAGTCGCTGCAGTCGCTGATCTCGCAGGTTGGCGCGCTCGACATGGACGCCGTCCGCGCAGAGCTGGCCGAGAAGAAGTCAGACACCGCCAAGCAGCAGGCGAGCTGACCCGCATACCGCAACCGCACCACCAGAAGGGCCCGACCGTCACGGTCGGGCCCTTCTGTGGTGATCGAACAGCGTGACGTGGCACCGCATGGTGGAGGTGGCGGGAATTGAACCCGCGTCCGATGATGTAAGACCAGGACTTCTCCGGGCGCAGTGCGCTGAGGAGTTTCTCGGCCCCGGAGCTCGCGCGCACACGTTCTCCGACAGGCCCAGCCGAGTAGATGTCCCCCGCAGCCCCTCGGCATGACTGCGCGGTGAGTTCCCTAGCTGACGCCAGGCTCTGAGACGGGAACTAGCTCAGGCTGACGAGCTTCGTGGCTCGCTCAGGCGGCGAGGGCGAAGCTGGTGCTCTTGGACTTGGCACCTATTGGTTTGCACGGAGCGTTATCGAGATAACCGTGCCTCCTCGGCCCGCTTCCCCTGGTGAGACGATCACCGTCGAAACCGATCACCCCCGTGTGGGGGCACCAACGTCACGCTGTTCAGTTGTCAAGACTTCCCAGTATGCCGGTCAACGCCGGGGCGACCAACCGGATTCCCGCCGGGCGAGGCACAATCCCGGTATGCCTCCAGCCACGCGTGTCGCCCCCGGGCCCGGCCAGGAGTCGGTGTGGGACTACGCTCGCCCGCCCCGCGTCGAGCCGAGCGAGGAGGCGGTCGAGGTGATCCTGGGCGGCGAGGTCGTGGCCCGCACGCGGTACTCGCTGCGGGTGCTCGAAACCAGCCACCCGCCGGTGTACTACCTGCCGTTCGCGTCGTTCACCTGGGGCGCAGTGGTTCCGGTCGAAGGGACGACGTTCTGCGAGTTCAAGGGGACGGCCACCTACTTCGACCTCGTCGGCGGCGATCGGCGCGCCCGGCGGGCGGCCTGGACCTACGAGCAGCCGGCCGCGGGGTTCGAGGCGATCTACGCGCACCTGGCCGTGATGCCAGGGTTGGTGGACCGGTGCACCGTCGACGGCGAGGTCGTCGTGCCACAGGACGGCGGGTTCTACGGCGGCTGGATCACGTCGCGTGTCGTCGGCCCGTTCAAGGGCGGCCCGGGAACTCTCGGCTGGTGATCCTCCGGCCGCCGCAACGTGGCAGACATGTCCGAGTTGTTGTCGTGGAAAGAGCCGAGCCTTCGCAACTGGCCGGACATGTCCGAGTTGTTGTCGTAGAACGAGAGCCGCGGGGCTTCACAGGCGGGACACGCACCACAGCTGACGGCGTCGTCAGTTGGGGTGGGCCTGTCCCTCCCCCTCGAGCTCGGGCGTGGGGTATTCGGCAGCATCCGCTACGGGACTGCTCGCCGGCTCGTCGGACTGGCCGCGGGCCGCATACCGGCCGGCCACAACGCTGACGACCACGACCCCGAAGGCCAGCACCGCCGCACCGGCGCTCAACCAGCCGTACCCCAACGTCCCGACCACCACCCCCGCGACTGCTCCTCCGGCGGCGGCGGTGAACCCGGTCAGCATGTCGACCGACCCCTGAACTCGCGGCCGGTGCCGCACCGGAGT
>Ga0307318_10000610_pt1 | contig 11698 bp, 10 predicted proteins | sample ER_DNA_367_FD_194500 | JGI IMG/M metagenome (GOLD analysis project Ga0307318, IMG submission 194500) | Bulk soil microbial communities from the East River watershed near Crested Butte, Colorado, United States - ER_DNA_367 | ecosystem: Environmental > Terrestrial > Soil > Floodplain | place...
CGCCGCCTGTTCTGCGCGAGGCTCGTAGAAGAGATCGGTGCTGGCGACGGTGGCCGGGCGAGCACCGTCCGCGGCGAGGCGCTCGAGCAGCTCGCGATCCGGGTGCAGCCGCTCGCCGGCGCCGAGGGCCGTGCTGGTGCCGTCGCACGGGAGAACCTCGGCCACGGCCAGCAGCGCCCCGAGCTCGAGATCACCGGCCAGGGCGCCGCAGGTGCCGATGCGAACGAGGCGCGCAGCGCCGAGGGCAATCAGCTCTTCCACCACGATGGCAGCGCTCGGCCCGCCCATGCCCGTCGACTGGACGGTGAGCGGCTCGCCGTCGGGGGCCACACCCGTGTAGCCCCACAGGCCGCGGTGGTGGTTGAACATCTTCGGCGCCTCGAGCAGGTGCTGCGCGACCATCAGCGCGCGGTGCGGATCCCCGGGCAGCAGCACCCGCTCGGCCAGCTCGGCGGCCGGCTTGAGGTGATTGGCCCGAATCTCGTGCCGGAGACTCACGGCGGCCAACGTTAATGCCGGGCGTCCTAGACTTCCCCTCCGTGGCAAAGCGGCCCTCCTCACCGGCAGATCTGCGCGAAGCGGTCGAGCGCACCGTGCAGTCGACGCTCGGCTCGGCCGAACGCCAGCGCGAGCGTACGCAGGGAGCGCTCGACGACCTGGCGGGCACAGTCGACCAGCTGCGAAAGGACGCGGGCGCGGGTATCGCCCGCCGCGGAAAGGCGGTGGTCGGCGTGCTCGAGGACCGTAGGCCCGCGACCTACGAGGACATGCGCGACCTACAGGCCGAGTTGCGCCGGATCTCGCGCCGCCTCGACGAGATCGAGAAGCGCCTGCCGGCGAAGCGCAAATCGGGAGCCGCGAAGCGCAAGTCCAAGTAAGCCGGTGGCGGCTTTGGTTCAGAGCCGCATCTGCCGATGAGGGACCTGGAGTGAAAGGAGTCCTCCAGCGCTTGACGGGCCGAGGCCGCCCCATAGCCTCGGGACGGATGCAGCCGACGCGCATCCTGGTGTGGCCCGTGCTGGCGGCCGCCTTCGCCCCGAGCGCGGCTTTCGCGGCCCCGTCCGATCCCTACGTCGTCTACACGGCCAACCGCTTCGTCGACGGAGCCGTCGTCCTGCGCACCGACCCGGCGGCCGGGACCGTGGTGGACATCTCCCGCAACGGCCCCCAGGGCACCATGTTCGCCGCCCCCTTCGACCTCGCCGTCGAGGCGGACGGCGACCTGCTGGTGGCGGACATGGGGACGCTCTGCACTCCGACCCAGCCGCGCTGTGCCAACGACGGGCGCATCATCCGCGTCGACCCGGTAACGGGAAGGCAGTCCCTGCTCGCCGGCGGGGCTCCGCTCGTGGACCCGGCTGGTCTCGCGCTGGCGCCGAACGGTGACGTCTACGTCGCCGACAACCTCGAGGCCGACGGCACCGGCGCCGTGATCCGGGTCGATGCCGTCTCCGGTGCGCAGTCGGTGATCAGCGAGGGCGGCCTGCTCGACCTTCCCTTCGGAATCCTCGTCGACCGAGACGGAAGCCTCGTCGTGAGCAACAGAGTCCTGCCCGGCGCCTGCACGAACGGGGTGGCGGGCCGGCTGGTTCGGATCCAACCGGCGGGCGGCTCGCAGCAGCTCGTTTCCGAGGGCCCTCTGTTTCGCTATCCGCTCGGCGTGGCCCTCGACGGCGCCGGGCGAATCGCCTACGCCAACGAATGCGGGCACCCGGCGCTGGGGCGCGTCGTGTCCGACGTCGCCCAGAGCGTGCTCAGCGCCAACACCGCCGCCGATCGTCTCGTGACCCCCGAACGGCTGGCGCTCGACCCCGGCGGCGACTTCCTCGTGAGCGACTGGAGCCTCGGCGACGGCGACGGCGGGATCGTCAAGGTCGATTCCGACAGCGGCGCGCAGAGCCTCGTGCGCCAGGGCGCGCTCTTCAACCACCCGATGGGCATCGCCGCCGTGGTCAGCAGGGCGCCGCAGGCGCGGCTTGTCCTCGACCCGCCGCTGGTGGCCGCCGGTGCTCCCGTGCGCCTGGACGCCTCCGCCTCGAGCGACCCCGAGGGGCTGCGCCTCGCCTACGAGTGGGACCTCAACGGGGACGGCGTATTCGAGCTCGGCACCGCCAACCAGCCGTCGACCACCGCCGTCTGGCGCCGCAACGGGCCGAGAACGGTCCGCGTACGCGTGAACGATCCTCACGGCGGCCGCGGGGTTGCGCGGGGTGTGGTCAGGGTCGATGGGAGCACCCCGCAGATCACGGGCCTGCGCGCCGGCTCGAGGGTGCTCGGTGTCGGCCCGCGCAGGGTTCGACCCGCTCGCACGGCGGTCGCTCGGCGCTCACGCCGCAGGGCTCCGAGGGCAACGAGCGTGTCCTTCACGCTCTCCGAGCGGGCCGCCGTGCACGTGACGGTCGCGAGGCTCCTTGCGAGGTCCCGCAGCTCGGACGCTCGGGTTCTGACGAAGGCCGGGCGCAGAGGCCCGAACAGCATGCGCCTGCGAGCCCGCGGCCTGCGCCCCGGCCGCTACCGGCTTAGGTTCGGGGCCACGGATGCCGTCGGGCACGAGGCCACGGAGCGCACGCTCGCGCTTCGCGTCGTGCGCCTGGCCCGCCGTCCCCGCTAGAAGTGCACTCCGCGCAGCAGGTAGGCCATGGCCACCGCCTCGGTGGACATCTCACCATCCTCCTGCGGCTTGTCGGCCGCCGCCAGCGCCGTCGCGTCACGGGGCTTGGCGCCCTTGGCCGCGGTGGAGTCGGGGAACAGGTTGTAGGCGGTGTTGAGCACGATGTCCACCGTCTTGGGTGAGATCGTGTAGAGCACCTCTCCGAAGGTTCCCAGTCGAGAGGCCATGCGCTTGGGCCGGTCGATCATCGCGTCGCAGAGCATCTGCGCGGCCTCGGTCGGCGTGAGCGTCGGGAAGGCCTTGTAGATGTCGGTCGGGGCGATCATGGGCGTGCGAACCAGCGGCATGTAGACGGTGGTGAACTCGACGTTGTCGCCGTGTGTCTCCGGAGCCGCGCACCGCGAGAAGGCGTCAAGCGCCGCCTTCGACGCCACGTAAGCCGAGAAGCGCGGCGTGTTGGTCTGGACGCCGATAGACGACACGTTGATGATGTGGCCCCACTTGCGCTCGCGCATGCCGGGCATGAAGGCCAGGATCAGCTTGAGAGCGCCGAAGTAGTTGAGCCGCATCGTGCGCTCGTAGTCGTGGAAGCGATCGTAGGAGCGCGCCACCGAACGGCGGATCGAGCGTCCGGCGTTGTTCACCAGGATGTCGACGCCGCCGTGCTCTTCGAGCACCTCGTGCGTCAGGCGCTCGATGTCGTCGAGGTCCGACAGGTCGCAGGGGTGAACATGTGCGGTGCCTCCCGCTTCCTGGACTCGGCTGGCCACCTCCTCGAGCTTCTCGCGCGTGCGCGAGACGAGCAGCACCTCTCCGCCCGCCTCACCGATCCTGATGGCGGTCTCGAGGCCGATTCCGCTCGATGCCCCCGTGATCATCACTCGCTTGCCCGCGATCGCGTGAGCCAGTGAGCGGTCGCGGAACAGGTCGGGGTCGAGGTTGCGCTCCCAGTAGTCCCACAGCCGCGGGGCGTACGTCGACAGCGGCGGCACGGCGATACCGGTGCCGGACAGCGCGCGTTGGGTGTCGCGAGCGTCGAACTTGCAGCGGAAGTCGCGGTTCTCCATGGCCGCCGGTGGAATGCCGAGGTCCCCGTAGACCTGCCCGCGGATCTTCTTCACCGTGGGCAGCGCCATGATCCCCGCGCGCACCGGCTTGGGGATCGCGTTGGTCATGTTGGGGTCGATGCGCATCGCGAACTGTGGCGCGTGGGCGGCCCGTGCGAACTCGTTGAGCGTCTCGCCCACCTTCATGGGCTGCGGATCGACCAGGTGGAAGGTGTCGCCCGGAAGCTCGTCATCGGGCAGGTGGGCGATGTGGTCCATCGCCTTGGCGACGAAGTCGACCGGCACCAGGTTGGTCTCTCCGCCCTGCGGCCCGGCCAGCGGCACCCATTCGGGCACGGCGTGGCGTAGCTTCTGGAGGAGCTTGAAGAAGTAGTAGGGACCGTCGACCTTGTCCATCTCGCCGGTCTGCGAGTCGCCGACGACTATGCCCGGGCGGAAGATCAGCGTCTTGGCCTTTGCCTCCTCGCGCACGATTCGCTCGGACTCGTACTTGGTGCGGTGATAGGCGTGGGGCAGGGACTGGTCCTCGTCGAACATGTCCTCCTGGAACACGCCCTTGTACCCGCCCGCCACGGCGATCGAGCTCGTGTGATGGAAACGGCCCAGGTCGAGCGAGTTGGCGAACTCGACCACGTGCCTCGTGCCCTCGATGTTCGCCCGCTCCATCGCGTCCTCGTCCGCCGTCATGTCGTACACGGCCGCGAGGTGGAAGAAGTGGTCGATGGGTTCGTTGAAACCCTCGATTCCGAGGGCCGGCTTGGAGAGGTCGCCGGTCACTGCGACGATTCGTCCCTCGGGCGCGCCGAGCCGTTGGACGAGCGCGTCGAGCTTGCCGCGTGAGCCCTCGCGTACGAGCACATGGATGGTTCCTTCGCGCTTCAGCAGCTCGGCCACCAGGTTCCTGCCGATGAAGCCGGTTGCGCCGGTTACGAAGTAGTTCAAGGTGCTCCCTCCAGCCGCTGGCGCCCGGCCGGCCGGGCGCGCGCGGGATTCGTTTCCCCGCTGTGGGGGTGCGGCGATACTACTCGGGCAGTGGCTGAGACCTACACCCTGAGAGAGGCGGCCGAGCGCGTTTCCGTCTCCCCTTCGACGCTCAAGCGCTGGGCCGATACGGGCTTGATCCCCGAGCTGCGGCGCGGCGGCGCGTGGACGCCGGCGGCGGTGTCCCACGCACGCATAGTCGGCCGTCTGCGCGCACGTGGGCACAGCCTCGATCAGATCCGGCGGGCCGGCGCCGAGGGACGCCTTGCCTACGCCTACATCGAGGCCCTTTTCGGTCGTGACGGGCGTCCCGAGCACTCGCTGAGCGAGGCCGCGGGCGAAACGGGGCTCGAACCGAAGTTGATCGAGCGCTTCTGGACGAGCATCGGACTGCCGGTCGACGAGCTGCAATCGTTGAGCGACGACGACCTCGAGGCGCTGCGCTACGCCGCGTCGGTGCTCGGCGCGGGGTTCCCGCTGGACGCCTTTCTCCAGCTCTGCCGCGTCTACGGCCAAGCCCTGTCCCAGATCGCCGACGCCGAGGTCCGCCTCTTTCATCTCTACGTGCACGAGCCGCTGATGCGCGAGGGCGTGCCGGGGTTGGAGATGGCAGAGGAGATGGAGGACCTCGCCCGCGACCTCCTGCCGATTGCGTCGCCCCTCATGGATTTCATGCACCAGCGCTTCCTGCAGCACTTCGTCGAGCAGGACGTGGTCGGTCACATGGAGACCGAGCTCGACGCCCCCGGCAACGGCGACCGCGGACGCGTACGCACGGCGATCGCCTTCGCCGACCTGGCCGGCTACACGCGCTTCACCGAGGAGGAGGGCGACGAGGAGGCCCTGCTGTCGGTCGAGCGCTTCGTCGAACGAGTGGATGCCACGTTGCCCGAGGACGCCAGGGTCATCAAGACGATCGGCGACGAGGTGATGGTCGTCGGGCACGACATCGGCGCCCTGGTCGACTGGGCCGTTGAATTCACCGGGCTCTTCGAGGAGCGCCCCGAGCCGCGGTTAGGGATCCACTGGGGCACGAGCCTCTATCGCGACGGCGACTACTTCGGTCGCGAGGTCAACCTCGCCTCGCGCGTGGTGGCGCGCGCCCGCGGCGGCGAGGTGCTGGTGACCGATGCCGTGGTCGACGCGGTGCGAGGCGCCCCGCACCTGCGCTTCGAGGGCATCGGCGAGGTCAAGCTCAAGGGCTTCGACAAGCCACGCCGGCTCTGCCGGGCCGTGCGAAGGGCGACGTGAGCGAGCGTCCGCTCGAGGCCGCGCGCGCGAGTGGCCTGGTGGCGGCAGGCGAGCCGCTGCTGGTGATGCTCTCCGGGGGCGGAGACTCGGTCTGCCTGCTGGACGTCGCGTTGCGTCTCGATGCGCACGTCGCGGCGCTGCACGTCAACTACGGCCTTCGGCCCGGAGCCGATGAGGACGAGAGCTTCGTCGCCAAGCTGTGCGAGCGGCTCGGCGTGCCGCTGCACAGCGAGCGCGCCGATCTGGGCGCCGGCGGCAACCTGCAGGACCGCGCCCGGCAGATCCGCTACGCGCTGGCCGAGCGCTACGCCCGAGGCGACTACGCCGCGGGGCACACGGCCTCCGACCAGGCGGAGACGGTGCTCTACCGGCTCGCCGTGTCGCCCGGGTCGCGGGCCCTGCACGGGATGCCCGCCCGCCGCGGGCGCCTCGTCCGCCCGCTGCTGGCGGTCACGTCTCGCGAGGTTCGTGACTACCTGCAGGCGCGTGGTCTCGAGTGGCGCGAGGACCCCTCGAACGCCGACCGCCGCTTCGCCCGCGCGCGCGTGCGTCACGACTTGCTCGAGGCGATGCGTTCGGTGGGCCCGGCACCCGAGCACACGATCGCCGAGACCGCGCGTCAGCTGCGCGAGGAGGCAGAGGTGCTCGACGCGGCCGTGTCCGATGCCCTCGACGAGCTGGGCGGGGGGCCCGGCGTGTCGCTTCCCGCGCTTCGCGAGCTGGCGCCCGCGCTGCGCCGCCTCGTGCTGCGCAGGCTGGCCGGTGGGCGCCCGGTGCCCGACTCGCTGCTGGACGTGGACAGCCGGGGAACGAAGTCGATCGACCTCGGTGACGGCTGGCGGGCGGTGGCCGAGTACGGGACGCTTCGCTTCACACGCGCGCGCGAGGCTGTGGCTCCGGAGCCCGTCGAGCTGACCGTGCCCGGACGGGCGACCTTCGGTGACTGGCAGGTGGAGGCGGCCGTCGAGGCCGGCGGCGACGTCTCGGTCTCGGCCGATGCACTCGGCGCCCACTCCACCGTGCGGGCCTGGCGCGAGGGCGACCGCATGCGCCCGGTCGGGCTCGGGGGGACGAAGACGCTGCAGGATCTCTTCACCGACCGCAAGGTCCCACGCGAGCTGCGCCGCTCGCTGCCCGTGGTGGAGGCGCGCGGCCAGATCGTTTGGGTGGCCGGCGTGGCGGTGGACGAGCGCTTCGCGGCGCCCGAGGGGCCCGGGGCGGTGGGGCTGAGCGCCCGCCGCAGGTCCTAGGCCGGCCATGGCCGTCGGGAGCGTCCGCGGGACTACGTCGTGCCGAAGACCCGATCCCCGGCGTCGCCCAGCCCGGGCCGTATGTACGCGTTCTCGTCGAGCTGGCGATCCACCGCGGCGGTCCAGATGGGCACCTCGGGATGGTGCTGCTCCACCGCGGCCAGCCCCTCGGGCGCCACCACTAGGCAGACCAGCGCCAGGCGGGCGGCCCCGGCGGCCTTGAGGCGGTCGAGCGCGTGGACGGCGCTCCCGCCCGTGGCCAGCATGGGGTCGACCACGTAGACATACGACTCGGCCAGCCCCGGGGGCAGACGCTCGTAGTAGTCGACCGGGCGGTGCTCCTGCTCGTCGCGGTAGACCCCGACGTGTCCGACCCGCGCGCCGGGCAGGAGCCGCAGGAAGCCGTCGACCATGCCGAGCCCGGCGCGCAGCACCGGCACGATCGCGATCTCGGCCGGAAGCCGGCTGCCCGCGGTCGGCTCGAGTGGGGTCTCGATGTCGACCGCGCTCACGGGAAGCTCCCGCGCCGCCTCGACGGCGAGGATGGCCGACGCCTCGAACAAGGCTTGGCGGAACTCGCTGTAGCCGGTTGTCTTGTCGCGCATCACCGTCAGGCGGTCGGCTAGCACGGGATGGTCAACGACAACGAGGCGCTGGGACATGGCGCGGGAAGATAGCTTTGTCGCCCGCATGCGCAACGTCGAGCTCAAGGCCCGCGATCCCGATCCGGCCCGCACGCTGGCGCTGGCGCTGGAGGTGGGGGCCGAGGATCTGGGGGAAATCACCCAGCGCGACACCTACTTCTCGGGTGCGCGCGAGAGACTCAAGCTGCGCGAGCAGGAACCGGGCGAGAGCGAGCTGATCGCCTACGGGCGCCCCGACGAGACCCAGGCCCGCGTGAGCGAGTACCGGCGCGTGCCCACGGGCGACCCGCGGGCGCTGCGCGAGGCCCTCGACGCCGGCCTTGGGACGCTCGTGGTGGTGGACAAGCGCCGCCGCTTGCTGCTGTGGGACGGCGTGCGCATCCATCTCGACGAGGTGGACGGGCTCGGCTCCTTCCTCGAGCTGGAAGCCGTGGCCCCGGAAGGCTCGGACCTCTCCGCCGAGCGGGCCAAGGTGGAGCGGCTGCGCGGCGAGCTCGCGGTGGAGGACGGGAATCTCGTGGCGGGGAGCTACTCGGACCTCCTTCTCGACGGACCGGAGCGCCTGCTGGAGGCCGCCCAGGCCGCCATGCGCAACGCGCACGCCCCCTACTCCGAGTTCCTCGTCGGGGCGGCCCTGCGCGCGCCGGGCGGCGCGCTCTACTCGGGCGCCAACGTGGAGAACGCCGCCTATCCGCAAGGACAGTGCGCCGAGGCCTCGGCGATCGGCGCGCTCGTCGCGGCGGGCGAGCGGCGCATCACAGAGGTAGCGGTGGTCGCCGAGAAGGAGGACTTCTGCCCGCCCTGCGGCGGTTGTCGCCAGCGCCTGAGCGAGTTCGCCGGTCCTGACACGCCGGTTCATCTCGGGCGCCCGGGCGGCCCGCGGCGCACGCTCACCCTGGGCGAGCTGCTGCCCCACGCCTTCGACCTCGAGGCGCCGGGTTGAGCTGGCGCGACGCCGGAGCGGCCCTTGTCGAGCGCTCCGGCATTCGCCCGCGTGTGGGCGTCGTGCTCGGCTCGGGGCTGGGCTCGGTGGCCGACGCGGTGGAGGACGCGGTGGCGATCGACTACGGGGTCCTTCCGGGCTTTCCCAAGCCGACGGTGGAGGGCCACGGAAGCCGCGCTCTGCTGGGCACGATCGGCGGGGTACCGGTCGCGCTCCTCTCCGGGCGAGCGCACCTCTATGAGGGCGTCGACGCCGAGCTCGTGCGTACGCCGGTGCGCGCGCTGCGTGCCGCGGGCGCGGAGATCCTGCTGCTCACCAACGCCGCCGGATCGCTGCGCCCGGAGGTCCGGCCCGGATGCCTCATGCTCATCACCGACCACATCAACATGAGCGGCACGAACGTGCTCATCGGCCCCAACGAGGACGAGCTGGGCGAACGCTTCACGAGCCTGCGCGGGGCCTACGACCCCGACCTGGCCGGCCGTCTGCGAGCGGCGGCCGGCGAACTGGACATCGACCTGCCCGAGGGGGTCTACCTGGCCGTGAGCGGCCCGAGCTTCGAGACCGCCGCCGAGATCCGCGCCTTTCGCACGCTGGGAGCGGATGCGGTGGGCATGTCCACCGTCCACGAGACGGTCGTGGCCCGCCATTGCGGCCTGCGCGTGGCCGCCGTATCGGCCGTGACCAACCTTGCCGAGGGGTTGTCGGCCGAGCCCCTGAGCCACGAGCAGACGCTGCGTGACGCGGCTCGTGCCGCAGGCGACCTCGTCCCGCTCGTGACCCGTTTCGTGGAGGGGCTGCGCTGATCCCCAAGGTCGAGCTCCACGTTCACCTGGAGGGGACCGCGCCCCCCGCCCTGATCCGGCGGCTCGCCGAGCGCAACGGCCTCACCGTCCCGGAGGGCGTGTTCGCCGGCGAGGGGCGCTTCGCCTACACGGACTTCCTCGACTTCCTCGACACCTACGACCGGGCGGCGAGCGTCGTCCGCACGGGGCGGGACTACCGCGACATCACCTACGAGTACCTCTCCCGCTGCGCCGGCGAGGGCGCCGTGTACGTCGAGCTGATCGTGTCGCCCGACCACGCCGAGCGGGTGGGTTTGAGCGGCGAGGAGCACCTCGAGGGCATCGCCCGCGGCATCGACGACGCCCGCGGCGAGCACGGGATCGAGGGCCGCGTACTGCTGGTGGCGGTGCGCAACTTCGGGGTCGAGCAGGCCGTTCGCGTCGCCCGCTACGCCGCCTCTCGGCCCCACCCCTACGTCGTGGGCTTCAACCTCGCGGGCGACGAGGCGAACTATCCCGCCGGCGACTTCGCCGAGGCGTTCGCCATTGCCGCCGACGCCGGGCTCGGCTGCACGGTCCACGCGGGTGAGTGGGACGGCCCGCAAAGCGTGCGCGCGGCGCTCGCGCTGCCCGTGACGCGGATCGGCCACGGCGTGCGCTCGATCGAGGACCCCTCGCTGGTCGAGGAGCTCGCCCGCCGAGGCATCGTGCTCGAGTGCTGCCCGACGAGCAACGTCGTGCTAGGGCTGTATGGGAGCTACGAGGAGCATCCGCTGCCCGCGCTGAGGGGGGCGGGCGTCAGGACCACGCTGGGCTCCGATGACCCGCCCTACTTCGGCGCCAGCATCGGCGGAGAGTACGAGCTCTGCCGCGAGCGTTTCGGATTCGACGACGACGAACTGCGCGCCATCAGCCGCACCGCCGTCGAGGCCGCATTCTGCGAAGAAACCCTCAAAGAACGCCTAATGCAGAGGGTGTAGGCTCGCCGAGTTCTGAGCCTTCGATCCGGCTTTCGGCACCGAGGAGATTCCCTGTGAGTAGGACCTTTCGGCTTTTCGTGATGGCGCTCTGCGCCGCGCTGGCGCTCGGTATCGCCGCCTGCGGCAGCGACGACGACGACAGTGGAGGCGGAGGCGGAGGCGGCGGGGGCGAGAAGGCCTCCATCAAGGCCGGGGTGGTCACCGATATCGGCGGCCTCAACGACCGTGGCTTCAACGAGGCCGCCAACGAGGGCCGAAAGCGGGCCCAGAAGGAGCTCGGCATCGACACGCGGGTCCTGATCTCCGACTCGAACGCGGACTACATACCCAACCTGAGCCAGCTCGCCCAGCAGCGGTTCGACATGATCGTGTCCAACGGCTTCCTCATGGGAGAGGCCACGAACACCGTGGCGTCCAAGTTCCCGGACACCAAGTTCGCGATCATCGACTACTCCGCTTCGCTCTTGAAGGACAAGCCCAAGAACGTGGAGGGGCTGATCTTCAAGGAGCAAGAGGGTGGCTACCTGGTCGGCTACCTGGCCGGCCTCTGGGCGAAGGACAACAACGCAAAGGTGGTGTCGACGGTCGGCGGCCAGAAGATCCCTCCGGTCGACCACTACATCGCCGGCTTCCAGGCCGGCGCAAAGGCGGCTAACCCCCAGATCGAGACGCTGAACGGTTACTCGCAGGACTTCGAGGACCAGGCGAAGTGCAAGGAGATCGCGCTCGACCAGATCGCACAGGGCTCCAAGGTCGTGTTCCAGGTGGCAGGTGGCTGTGGCCTCGGCGCGCTCGACGCGGCCAAGGAGAAGGGCGTCCAGGCCATCGGGGTCGACAAGGACCAGTCCTTCCTAGGCGACCACATCCTGACCAGCGCGCTCAAGAAGGTCGACGAGGCCGTCTTCGAGTCCATCAAGCGCGCCCAGGACGGCACCTTCAAGGGCGGCACGGACGCCGTCGCCACCGTCGAGAACGGCGGTGTGGGGATCGGCAAGCTCAGCGCGGAAGCGCAGAAGTACGCCGACCAGATCAAGAAGATCCAGGACCAGATCGCCTCGGGGGAGATCACGGACATCCCGGACACGGTTAAGTAAGCAGTAAGTTCCGCATTCGGTGAGCGCGGACACCCTAGCTCTCGAGCTACGCGGCATAACGAAGAGGTTTGGCCCGGTCGTGGCCAACGACC
>Ga0307318_10000611_pt1 | contig 11693 bp, 10 predicted proteins | sample ER_DNA_367_FD_194500 | JGI IMG/M metagenome (GOLD analysis project Ga0307318, IMG submission 194500) | Bulk soil microbial communities from the East River watershed near Crested Butte, Colorado, United States - ER_DNA_367 | ecosystem: Environmental > Terrestrial > Soil > Floodplain | place...
CGCCTCACCCACCGAGTGAGCGAAGCGGAGCCGGCCCCGCGGGACGTCGCGGTGCTGCCCAAGGCGCACCTGCACCTCCACTTCACGGGGTCCATGCGGATCGGCACCCTCGCCGACCTGGCCCGCAAGCGCGGCGTCCCGTTGCCCGAGGCGTTCACCGACGAGTGGCCGCCGCAGCTGCACGCGACGGACGAGCGGGGCTGGTTCCGGTTCCAGCGCCTCTACGACCTGGCCCGAGCGTGCGTTCGCGGCGAGGGTGACCTGCGACGGATCGTCCGGGAGGCGGCCGAGGACGACGCCGCGGAAGGCTCGCGCTGGCTCGAGATCCAGGTCGAGCCGTCGTCGTACGCGCCCTACGTCGGCGGTGTCACGCCGGCGTTGGAGATCATCCTCGACGAGGCGGCCGCCGCGACGACGGCCACGGGCGTCGGGGTTGCCGTCGTCGTCGCCGCCAGCCGGATCCGGCACCCCCTCGACGCGCGCACCTTGGCGAGACTTGCGGTCCGGTATGCGGGTGACGGCCCTGGCACCGTCGTCGGGTTCGGGCTCTCGAACGACGAACGGCGGGGGTCTCTGCCCGACTTCGCGCCCGCCTTTGAGATCGCGCGTCGCGGCGGCCTGGCCCTCGTGCCACACGGCGGCGAGCTGCTCGGCCCGGCTTCGGTCGTGGACACGCTCACCGTGTTCCGGCCGGACCGGGTCGGCCACGGAGTCCGGGCCACTGAGGACCCGACCGCCCTGGACCGCGTCGCCCAGTCGGGTGTGACGCTGGAGGTCTGCCCCGGCAGCAACGTGGCGCTGGGCGTCTATGCCGACCCCGAGCAGGTGCCGCTGCGGACCCTCGTCGACGGCGGCATACCCGTCGCCCTCGGCGCCGACGACCCGCTGTTGTTCGGCACCCGACTCGCCGCGCAGTACGCGTTGGCGCGCGAGGACCTGGGGTTCACCGACGCCGAGCTGGCCACCCTCGCCCGGCAGAGCCTCGAGGGCAGCCGGGCGCCGGAGACCGTCCGCAAGGCCGCCCTGGCCGACGTCGACGCGTGGTTGGCCGACTGAGCCGGTGTCCCAGGACGGTGTGCCCAAACCTGTGAATGCCGATTTGGTCGGCACCCGAGCCCCAAGGCACGCTGAACGCCATGAAGACCGCCCTGGCCGTCGCGGGCGCCGCTGTCCTCCTCCTGGCCGGCTGCGCCTCCGGCAGCGACGGGGACAGCCCGGCGGTGAGCGGCACCGAGGCGGTGGCGGACGCCACCACGGCTCCCGAGCCGGCCTCGAGCACGACGGCCACCGCGGCGGCGTCCACGTCGACGGCCACGGCGGCCGACGTGCCGACCGCGTTCCCGTCGGCCTTCACCGACGTCAACCAGACCATCAACGACTCGGACCTCAAAGAGTCGATCACCGTCAAGCGAGTGGCTCGGCAGCTGCCGTGGCCGGCGGGCTACAAGGCGTCGGCGCAGGCGTACGAGCTCGTCGCCCTCGAGATGACGTGGACGCCGTCCAAGGACTACACGATCCCGATCCGCAAGCAGGACTTCGCCATCAACACCGGCAGCCAGTTCCCCAACACCCCTGACCCGATGGTCAACGACGCGGCCAAGGCGGCGGGATGGTCGCTGCTGCCGGACCAGATCGACAAGGGCGACGCCGTGACCGGGTGGCTGATCTTCAAGGTCGACCCGCGGAACGCCCCGAAGATGACGCTCGAGTACAAGCGGCCAGCGGTCCAGGTGAGCGGCAGCCGAACGTCGTTCGCCGCCAAAACGTTCACCATCGGGCTGGTCGGCTGAGTCGGCGGCTCAGAGGCTCACTCCCAGGAGCACCGGCTCGTTGACCAACCGGATGCCGAAGGCGTCATCCACTCCGTTCCGGATCTCGCGGGCGAGCGCCACGATGTCGGCCGTGCGTGCCGACCCGCGGTTCGTCACCGCGAGGGTGTGCTTGTCGGAGAGGGCGGCGGGGCCGGGTTCGCCATGTCCTTTGCGGAATCCGGCCCGTTCGATGAGCCAGGCGGCGCTGGTCTTCCGGTGTCCGTCGGCCTCGGGCCAGACCGGCAGGTCGGGAGCGCCCTCGCCCAACCGGTCGCGCACTCGCATAGCGAGGGCGTCCATGTCCTCGGTCGCGAGGATCGGGTTGGTGAAGAACGACCCGCAGCTCCACGTGTCATGGTCGGCGGCGTCGAGGACCATGCCACGGCGCCGCCGCTGCTCCAAGACGGCGAGGCGGGCGTCCGCGAGCGGCACCCGGGCGCCGAGCTCGACGCCCAGGGAACGAGCCAGGTCCGCATACCGGACCGGCTCGGAGAGGTCCGCCACCCGCAGCTGGAAGAGGACGTCGAGGACGACGAACCGCGACGGGTCCCGCTTGAACCGCGAGTCGCGGTAGGTGAACCCGCAATCCGACCCGAACACGGTATGGACCCGTGCGTCCCGACGGTCCCAGACGCGGACCTGGGCGACGGTCTGCGCGACCTCCTGCCCGTAGGCGCCGACGTTCTGGATCGGCGTCGCGCCCGTCGACCCGGGGATCCCCGCCAGGGCCTCGATCCCCGACCAGCCCTGCTCGACGGCCTGGGCGACGAGGTCGTCCCACGGCTCGCCCGCAGCGACGCGGACGTTCGCTCCTCCGCAGCGGTCGTCGGACTCGACGCGTATGCCCGTGGTCTCGACCCGCACGACGGTCCCCGGGAATCCCTCGTCGGCGACGACAAGGTTCGAGCCGCCGCCGAGGACAAGCAGCGGCTCCTCCGCGTCGTCGACCTCGCGGACGGCGTCGACGAGCTCGTCGGTCGTCGTGACGCGGACCAGCCGGGCCGCCGGGCCGCCGACGCGCATCGTGGTCAGCCCCGACAGCAAGGTGCCCTGCTCCTGACGCATGCGCTCGAGCGAGCTCAGTCGAGGCGGACGACGGCGACCGCCCGGCCGAGGACTTTCTCGCCGCCGCTGGTCGCGGTGAGCTCCACGGTGGCGCGCTTCGCCTCGCTGTCGACCGACTTGACGACACCCTCGACGACGATGTCGGCGCCGCCCTCGTAGGGCACGACCACCGGTTTGGTGAACCGGACCGAATACTCGACCACCCGGCCCGCGTCGCCGGCCCACTCGGTCACGGCGGTCACGGCCGAACCCATGGTGAACATCCCGTGGGCGATGACGTCCGGGAGCCCGACCTTCTTGGCGAACCGCTCGTCCCAGTGGATGGGGTTGCGGTCCAACGATGCTCCGGCGTACTGGACGAGGGTGGCCCGCTCGATGTGGACGGTCTTGCCGGGCAGTGTCTGACCGGCCTCGACGTCGGCCACGGTCAGGATGCCGCCCATCACTCGTCCCCTCGGATGACGAGGGTGGAGACCGCCGTGCAGACGGGTTCGCCCTGGACGCTGAGCTCGGTGCGGGTGGTGACCATCGCGTGCCCGCCGGCGGCCCGGACGGAGTCGACATGCAGCACGCCGACGACGTCGTCACCGGCGGTGAGGGGCCGATGGTGGACGAACTTCTGCTCGCCGTGGACGACGCGGCTGTAGTCGATGCCGGCCTCGGGGTCGGTGACCAGCTGGGCGTCGCACTGTTGCGCGACGAGCACGGCGAAGGTCGGTGGCGCGATGACGTCCCGGTAGCCGGCGGCCCGCGCGGCCGCACGGTCGACGTGGACCGGGTCGGTCGAGCCGACCGCCTCGGCGAACTCCCGGATCTTGGCCGAGCCGACCGCATACGGCGGGGTGGGCGGGTACTCGCGCCCGACGAAGGCCTCGTTGACCGGCATACCCGAACCCTAGTGGTGGGGTATGCGCCGGGCCCGGCCCGCCCGGAGAGGCTCGCCCGGTGGGGGCTGACGCCGTACCGTTCGTTCATGCGGCGCCCGCTGCTGACGGCGAAGTTCCTGCTTCCGGCCGTCCGGCCCGGGGTGATCCCCCGGCCCCGTCTCCACCGGTTGCTCACGGCTGCGGCGGACGCGCGGCTGGTCACCGTCGTCGCTCCCGCTGGCTGGGGCAAGACCACCCTCCTCGCCGCCTGGGCCCGGGAGATCGGATCGTCGCGACCGGTGGCCTGGCTCTCGCTGGACGAGGCGGACGACGAGCCGGTCCGGTTCTGGACGTACGCCCTGAGCGCCGTTGAGCGGGTCGCCCCTCAGCTGACCGGAGACGCGCTGGCCACGCTGCGCGCGTCCGGGCTCGACCCGGTTCAGCTCGCCCTGGAGTCGTTCCTCAACGCCTGCGCGACTTCGCCGACCGGAGGGGCCCTCGTCTTGGACGACTACCACGTGCTGGCCGATCCCGCCGTGCACTCCTCGATGGAGTTCCTGCTCGGCTACCTGCCCGACGGCTCGCTCCAGGTCGTCCTCGCCGGTCGGGCGGACCCGCCGTTGCCGCTGGCTCGGCTCCGAGCCCGTGGCGAGCTCGCCGAGATCAGGTTCCAGGACCTGCGGTGCTCGCCCGCCGAGGGCTCGGCGCTGATGGTCGCGGTCGGCGGGGACTCGGCAGCGGCCGAGGCCGAGGCAGCGGTCCGCCGGACGGAAGGCTGGGCGGCGGCCTTACAGCTGACCGCCATGGCCTTGAAGGGCGGCCGCCCGGGATCGGAGCCGACCCGCGCCGGCGGGCGCGACCGCCACGTCCTCGACTATGTGGCCGCCGAGGTGCTGCCAGGGCTGGCCGCGACCGACCGAGACCTCCTGGTGCGGTGCTCGGTCCTGGACCGCCTGACCGGTTCCCTCTGTGACGCCGTGCTCGAGACCCAGGGCTCGGCGGCCGCCCTGGACCGGCTGGCTCGCGCGGACATGTTCGTCGTGCAGCTGGCCGACCCGGAGGCGGGGGACGTTGAGGAGGATCCGGAGCCGTGGTACCGGTGCCACCAGCTCCTGCGCCAGGCGCTCCGACGTGAGCTGGACCGGACGGAGCCGGGCGTCGCGTCCGAGCTGCTCACCCGGACGGCGCAGTGGTTCCTCGCCGCGGGTCGGGTCGAGGAGGCGGTGGCGCACCTGTTTGCCGCCGGCGACGACTCGGTCGCCCTCGCCCTCCTGGCCCGGCACACGCGCTGGTTCCTCGAGCATGGAGCGATGGCCGCCCTGCTCAAGCTCGGCGCGAGTGCAGCCCGGCAGGCCACCGACCCGCACCTGCACCTGTCGCTCGCCTTCGCCGCCGGGCTGTCTGGGCACCCCGACGAGGTGGCCCGATGGCTCCGGGCTGCGGAGCCCTACATCACGTCCGACGCGCCGCCTCTGCCCGGCTGGCACAGCCTCCGAGCCGGTGCCGAGACCACCTGGGCGTCCTACGACCTCGAGCGCGACATCGACGCAGCGCTGCGGCACGCCCGGCGCGCCGTCGAGCTGGAGTCCGATCCGGACCTGTGGGGCTACGTCGTCGCCCGACTGAGTCTGGGCGTGGTACTCCTCGCCGCTGACGAGGTGGACGACGCCGTGACCGTCCTTCGCGAGACGTGGCGGCTGCCGGTCCGCCGAGAGCTGCCGCTGCTGCTCACGCTGCAGCACGCCGGCCACCTGGCCCTCGCCCTGGTCACGTCGGGGCAGTCGGACGCGGCGCGCTCCGTCGCCGCCGAGGTCGCCGTGCGAGCCCAGGAGGTCGAACGGGCCTGGGGCCGTGGGGCGGCCGCAGCGGTGGCGGCCCTGCGTCTGGCCGAGGCCGAGCTCGAGTGCGCGCGCGACCCCGCGGCCGCTCTGCCCCACCTCCGCCACGCCGCGGAGCTCGCCGAGCGCTGGGGACAGCCGAGCATGTCGGTGACGGCCCTCCTCGCGGTCGCCCAGGCGGAGTGGGCGGTAGGAGACCGCGCGGCGGCCCGCCGCAGTCTCACGATCGCCGGTGACCTCGTCGCCACGGAGACGGCCGTACCGGCGACACGGCGTAGCTATCAGAGGGTCGAGCAGCGGATCGGACGCTCGGCCGTGTCCGAGGCCCGGGCCCAGCGCGGCCTGGCGGAGGCCCTCACCGACCGGGAGCTGTCGGTCCTGCGTGCTCTCCGCGGCCCGCTGTCAGCGAGGGAGATCGCGGCCGAGCTGTACCTGTCGGTCAATACGGTGAAGGGCTACACCAAGAGCCTGTACCGCAAGCTCGACGTCGCGAACCGAGGTGACGCCGTACGCCGCGGCTACGAGCTCGGGTTGATCTGAGCTTCCACCCGGGGTGGGTTTCCTCCTGGGGTGGTGCGGGGTGACCCCGCGCCTTGCGACAGTGCCTCCATCGACCGGCCACCACGGGCCGGCGTCACGAAGGAGATGCGAGATGACGACAGCGTCCACGCCCCAGACGTCCTCGACACGGCGCGCCCGGGTCCGCGGCACAGCCGCGGTCATGCTGTTGACGGCCGGAGTCCTCGTCCTGGCCGGCCGCGTCGTTCCGCCGGTAGGCGACGCGCTGGCCCTGGTACTCGGCCTCGAGCTCCTGGTGCTGGCGCGGGTCAACCGAGACGACGGCCCGCTCATCGCCGGCGGTCTGTTGACCGGCGCCGGAACCGCCGTCGTGCTCGCATCCGGGCCACTTCAGGGCGTCGCCGCCCACACCATGGGCGGAACCTTCGTCCTCGCCGTGGCCGGCGGTCTCGCGCTGGTCGCCGGGCTCGCTGTGTGGTGGCTGCACGAGACGTACCACTGGGCCTGGATCACCGCCCTCGGGCTCGGCGTCCTCGGAGGCGGGCTGCTGGCCGGTCCCGACGCGGTAGCCGACTGGCTGTCCTGGGCCATCCCAGTGGGCCTGCTGACCGGTGGTGTCGTGGCCGCGGCGGCCTGGTGGCGCCGGAGCGGGGAATGACCGTCCGCTACCTCGTCCGCGTGGCCGGCCCGGTGTCCCGGGTCGTGACCGACACGGTCACCGAGCGGTTCGGCCCGGTTGAGGTCCGTCGTGACGAGTTCGGCAGCGTCCTTGCCGTCCGCGTCCGTGACCAGCCTGCCCTGCGCAGCCTGCTCGCCGTGCTCTTCGACGTCGGCCACGACGTCGTGTCCGTCAACCGCGACGAGCCGTAGAACCGTTGTACCAACGAAGGAGAGGCCCGATGAGCAACACCTCTGACATCAACACCACTGACGTGATCGTCGTCGGCGCGGGACCGACGGGGTTGGCCGTGGCCAACGAGCTGGCCCTCGCCGGCGTCGACTGTCGCATCCTCGAACGGCGCGAAGAGGTCTCGAACCTCACCCGGGCCTTCGCCGTGCACGCGCGGACCCTCGAGCTGCTGGACGCCCGCGGGTTGGCCGAGGACGTCATCCGACGCGGTGTGCGGCTGGAGCAGGTTCAGGGAGTGCCCGGCGCGACGCTGGACCTCAGCCGGCTCGACAGCCGCTACCCGATGCTCCTCATCGCCCCGCAGAGCGCCACCGAGGCCGTCCTCGAAGCCAGCGACGAACAGCGCCGGGTGGTCATCGAACGCGGGGCTGAGGTGGTGGGGCTCCACCAGGGCCCAGACTCGGTACGGCTCACCGTCGCCGGCGGCAGCGGCGAACGGACCGAGACGGCGCGGTACGTCGTCGCCTGCGACGGTGCGCACAGCCGGGTCCGCGAGCTCCTTGGTGTCGGCTTCACCGGGAAGCAGTACGAGACGCACATCATCCTGGCCGACGTCCAGCTCGCCGAACCACCGGCCGACGTGATGTTCGGGCGCACCAACCAAGAGGGTCTCGCCCTCGTCCTTCCCTTCGGGGACAACGAGTTCCGAGTCATCGTCTGGGACCGTCGGCGGGACGGAGTGCCCCTGACTGAGCCCGTCACCGAACCCGAGGTCAGGGACGCGCTACTGCGGATCGCCGGTACCGACCTCGGTCTCGGGACGGTTCGCTGGTCGACCCGGTTCCTCAGCGAGCGGCGGCAGGCTGAGCACTACCGGGTCGGCCGGGTGTTCCTCGCCGGGGACGCCGCCCACGTGCACTCCCCTCTCGGCGGGCAGGGCATGAACACCGGCATCCAGGACGCCATGAACCTCGGGTGGAAGCTCGCGGCGGCGGTCCACGGTCACGCCGGCGACGCGCTGCTGGACACCTACGAGCCCGAGCGGCATCGAGTCGGGAGACAGGTCCTCGCCATGACCGACGCCTTCAACCAGCTGGTGCTCGGCCGGTCCGTTGCAACGATGCGGTTGCGCAGCCTAGCCATGCGAGGCATCCTCCGATTCGGTCCGGCGCGACGTCTCCTCCTGGGTCGGCTCAGTGGGATCGGCATCAACTACCCGCACCGGCCCGGCGAGCACTCGCTCGTCGGGAAGCGGGCCATGGACGTGCTGACGACATCCGGTCGCCTGTACGAGGTGCTCCGGTCCGGCACCTTCGTGCTCCTGGCCGGGCCTGGTTGTGACGTCCGGCTATTGGAGCGGGAGACGGCGGGGTATGCGGGTCGCGTCGTCCTCGCGAACCACCACGACGACCGCCTGCCGCAGCTCGTCCTGGTCCGGCCCGACGCCTATGTCGCCTGGGCGGCTGGTCACGCCGGCCGGGAGGCCGTGCGCACGGCGCTCCGGCGCTGGTGTGGCGCCGCCGGCATCGTCGCCGCGGCCGGCGTGCCGGCCGGGTCCTCTAGCCGGTGACGGCCGGCAGGTCCCTCGAGGTGTCGTAGCGCCAGAACGAGCGAACCAGAAGGCCGCCGGCGAGGACGACGGCCATGCAGGCGATCCCGCCCGCGACCCACGAGAAGGTCGGCGAGGTGACCGCCGCGGTCGCGCCCGCGCGCACGTCTCCCAGGCGCGGGCCGCCCGCCACGACGGCGATGAACACCCCCTGCATCCGGCCCCGCATCTCGTCGGGCGCGTAGGTCTGGAGGATCGTCTGCCGGTAGACCGCGCTGACCAGATCGAAGGCGCCGGCCAGGGCGAGCAGCGCGACGACCAGCCACAGCTGGCCGACGAGTCCGGACACCGCGACCGCCGCTCCCCACCCGACGATGGCCAGCGTCAGCGCGCGGCCCTGCCGGCGCACCCGGCCGATCCAGCCGCTGCTCACGCCGGCCAGGACGGCGCCGATGGCGATGGCCGCGTAGAGCGGGCCGACCTGCCCGCCGAACCGGACGTCGGCCACTGCCGGGAACAGCGAGCGCGGCATCGCCAGGACCATCGCGGCGATGTCGACGGCGAAGCTCATGACGAGCACCGGGCGGACGGCGATGAAGCGGAGCCCGCTGGCCACCGCGCGCCAGTCCGGCCGCTGCACCTCCCCCTGCGGCGGGATCGCCGGTAGCCGCAGCACCGAGTACAGGGCGGCCGTGAAGAGCAGGGCGTCGGCCGCATACGCGAGGGCGAAGCCGTTCGGCAGGACGAGGAGCAGTCCGGCGACGAGCGGGCCCGCCACCTGGCCGACGTTGCCGACGGTGAAGTTCAGCGTGTTCGCCGCCGGGACGAGGTCGACCGGGACGAGGCGCGGGATGATCGCGCCGCGCGCGGAGGATGCCACCGCGAACATGGCGGACTGGACGAACACCAGGGCGAGGATGAGCCAGACGTTGCGGATGTCGAGGAGGGTCTGGGCGAGCAGCGCGAGGGTGACGACCCAGCCGCCCACCGACGACCAGAGGTAGAGCAGTCGCCGGTCGACGGCATCGGCGATGGCGCCGCCGTAGAGCCCGAAGACGACGATGGGGACGAGGCCGGCGAGGCCGACGAAGCCGACGTAGAGGGTGGACTGGGTCAGCGCCCAGATCTGCACGGGGACGGCGACCTGGGTGAGCATCGAGCCGATGAACGAGGTCCCTTGCCCGACGAGGATGCGCCGGTAGTCGGGGATGCGCAGCGGCCGGGTGTCGACGGCGTGCCGGCCGAGCAGACCCTTGAGACCGCTCGCCTCCTCGGCCGGGTTCTCAGCGGCGACGGCGGCGTCGAGTGGGTCCTCCCCCGTTTCGGTCACTGCCCCGATCCTCGCATGTGGTTGCAGACGCAAACGACCGCCCTCGCATCGGGGGCGGTCGGTGTGCGAACGGATGCGGCGAGTCGGCCCCGTCAGGTCAGCGGGTCTCGCGGTGCTCGGTGTGCTTGCCGCAGTTCGGGCAGAACTTCTGCAGGCCGAGCCGGTCGGGGTTGTTCCGGCGGTTCTTCTTGGTGATGTAGTTGCGGTGCTTGCACTCCGCGCACGCCATGGTGATCTTGGGGCGGACGTCGACGGTCTTGCTGGCCACGGGTGTCAACCTGCTCTCGGGATGGGTTTCGGCGCGGGATCAACGCACCAGAGTAGGCCGACATTCCGGCATACCCCAATCGCGTAGCGGGAGCGGGGCTCGATCCCGCGACCTCACGATTATGAGTCGTGCGCTCTAACCAGCTGAGCTACCCCGCCAAGGGTGGTGCAGAGCCCCCAAACGGAATCGAACCGTTGACCTTCTCCTTACCATGGAGACGCTCTACCGACTGAGCTATAGGGGCCGGTCGTGCTGTTCGCGACGGCGAGACTACACGGTGCGCGAGGGCCCTCGGAAATCGGATCAGGCCCGCTCAGGCGCCAATCGGACCGCTCCGTCGACGAACGACGAGACCTCTCCGAGCCGCGGCAGCAGCATCGCCTGGTAGGCGTGGTAGACGTCCGGCTTGCCCTCCCAGACGTGGCTGGACGGGCGGTTCTGCGGGTTCAGCTCGTGCCGCCAGGAGCCGCGGGCCTCGTCGACGAAGTACTCGCGGGCGTGCTCGACCCAGCGGTCGAACCAGCGCCGGTATGCGTCGGCCTGCGCCGGCTCGTCGGCCACCAGGGCGAGGGTCCAGGCCGTCGCAATCGCCTCCGTGACCACCCAGTGCAGGCGGTCGGCGACGACGGGGACGGCGTCGAAGTCGGTCGTGTAGACGAAGCCTTCGGTCTGGTCTGCGTCGGCGCTCGCATCTTGCCACCCGTCCTCGACGGCCCGGTCGAAGAGGGCACGGGCGTCGTCGACCAGCCAGGTGGGCGGGGTCGTGCCGGTTCGGGCCAGCGCGGTGCGGACGTGGAGCGCGAGCCGGGCCCATTCCATGAGATGGCCGATGGTGACGCCGTAGGGGCGGAACCGGTCGCGTGGCTGGTCGCGGTTGTAGTCGAGCAGGACGCGCCAGTTCTGGTCGTAGTGCTCGGGAAGGCGATAGCCGTTGTCACGGGCGAACTCGTGGACGGCGTGGCTGGTGATGGTGAGGGCCCGCTGAAGGTGGACCTCCTCGCCGGTCACGTCGTGCGCAGCGAGGAGCGCCTCGACGGTGTGCATGTTCGCGTTGACGCCCCGATAGGGGTCGGCGTGTTCGAACGTGCGGTCGTAGACGTCGACGGACATCCCGTCGGCGTCGCGCCAGAAGCACCGGTCGAAGATGGCGAGCGCGTCGTCGAGGATCGGCCGGGCGTCCTCGTGGCCGGCCGCGACCGCGGAGGCGGTGGCGAGGATGACAAAGGCGTGGGCGTAGGCGGGTTTGGAGTCGTCCGCGGGGACGGACCTGCCGTTCTGGTCCGTCGTCACGGACGCATACCAGCCGCCGTAGTCCTCGTCGCGGAGGCGGCCGCGCAGCGCTGCCAGGCCGGCGTCGACGAGTGGCCCGCAGGACCGGTCGCCGAGGATCTCGGCCAGGGCGAGGACGTGGAGCATCCGACAGGTGATCCAGAGCTCGACCGGGCGGTCCAGCAACGGATTGCCGTCGTCATCGAGCCAGGCGAAGCCGCCGTCGGGGTGCGGACTGCGTTTGGCGAAGTCGACGAGTGTCGTGGTCTGGCCGACGAGGAACTCGAGGTCGGCCTCGGACAATCGGGTCGCTGCCTCCGCCATGGCC
>Ga0307318_10000613_pt1 | contig 11673 bp, 11 predicted proteins | sample ER_DNA_367_FD_194500 | JGI IMG/M metagenome (GOLD analysis project Ga0307318, IMG submission 194500) | Bulk soil microbial communities from the East River watershed near Crested Butte, Colorado, United States - ER_DNA_367 | ecosystem: Environmental > Terrestrial > Soil > Floodplain | place...
CGATTCCCATCACGCGTACGCCGCGGTCCCACAGCGTGCGCGTCGCCTCCGCGCTCACGCCGGGGCCGAGCGCGATGTAGCCGGGGTCGCGGATGTGGGCGTCGCGACCGGTGCGGACCAGGACGATGTCGCGGTCTCCCAGATCGTGGCCGATTCGCCTCAGCTCCTCCTCGACGTCCGAGACCTCCACGGTCTCTCCGTCGGCCTTGGCCGTCATGTCCAGGACCACGCCCGGGCCGAACCACCACTCGAGCGGCAGCTCGTCGATGCTCTGGGCGCGCTCGCCGGCGATCGTCGAGTTGTAGTGCCAGGGCGCGTCGACGTGCGTCGAGTTGTGAGTGCCGAAGCGGGTGAAGGTCTCGGTCGCCCAGCCCTCGCCGTCGCGCAGCAGGCGCTTCGGAATGCCCAGCAGCGTTTCGATCTGCGCCGCCCCGGCGGCGTGGTCGGAGAACTCGATGTCGGTGCGAAGCGGCTCCGGCGTCTCCGGCGGGCTGGGTTCGATCGAAGCTGACAGATCGACGATCCGCATCGCGCGCGAGCCTATCCGCCCAGCAGCACCGCGCTCCACCCCTGCGCCGACCGGCGCGCGCTTTCGCGCAGCGGCGCGAACGCCGCCGCCACCTCGTCGGCTTCCTCCTCGAGAAGGCCGGACACGATCAGCCTCTCGGGCGGTTCGGGCAGCAGCTCGGCCACCCGCAGCAGCAGCGGGCACATGAGATTGGCGCAGACGGTCCGGGACCACGGGGCGGGGGCCTCACGCAGGTTGTGTCGCTCGATCGCGCTCAACGCGACGCCGTTCGCCGCCGCGTTGGCGCGCGTGGCCTCGAGCGCCGCGGCCTCGTTGTCCAGGGCGATCACCGGCTCGAAGCCCAGCTTGGCGGCGGCGATGGCCAGCACCCCCGACCCGCAGCCCAGGTCGGCCAACGAGCCGACCGGCTCGAGCTCGAGCATCAGCTCTAGGCACAGGCGCGTGGTGGCATGCGAGCCGGTCCCGAAGGCCTGGCCCGGGTCCACCACCACGTCGAGCGCGCGCGGGTTCTCCGGGGCCCACGGAGGGCGCACCCACAACCGCTCGCCCACCAGGACCGGCTGGTGGTAGCGACGCCAGCGCTCGGCCCAGTCGTCGGCCACCTCGTCGCCGCGTACGACCACCTCTGCGCCACCCACTCGGGCCCGCCCCTCGGGAAAGGCGGGCAGCTCGCCGGGCGCCCCGTACAGCGCGTACTCGACCCATCCCTCGCCGTCCACCTGCTCCAGGCCCGCCGGCGCCAGCTCGAGCAACGCGGCCAGCACCGGCTCGGCCGTCTCCGCGGGCGCCCGGAACACGAGCCTTATCAGCGCAGCGCCCGCCTGACCTTCGCGAGGATCGACTCGTCCTCGGCCTCGCGCGTATTGGCGTCGGTGAGCGAGTCGCGCAGCTCGGTCAGCAGCTCACGCTGGCGGGAAGTCAGGTTGCGCGGAATCGCCACGTTGAGCACGATCTGCTGGTCGCCGCGGCCGCGGCGCCCGATGGTCGGCAGGCCCTTGCCCCGGAGGCTGATCACGGTGCCCGGCTGGGTCCCGGCGGGCACGTCGATCTCCTCGTGGCCGTCCAACGTGGGCACGCTCACCTTCGTGCCCAGTGCCGCCGCCGGGGCGGGCACGTCGACCACGCTCACCAGATCGTTGCCGTCGCGCAGGAAGCGCTCGTCCTCGGCCACACGCACGAGCACGTAGAGGTCGCCGGCCGGGCCCCCCAGCTCGCCGCTGTGTCCGCGGCCCGAGAGGCGTATGCGCTGATCGTTGGCGATACCGGCGGGCACGTCGACCTCGAGCGTCTTGCGCACCGCGCGCCGCCCGCGGCCGTCGCAGGCCTGGCACGGCACCGACGGGATCCGTCCCTCGCCGCCGCAGGTGCTGCAGACCTGCTCGCGCACGAGCTGGCCGAAGGCCGTGCGGGTCACCGCCTGCACCCGTCCCGCGCCGTGGCAGGTGCTGCACGTGCGAACCTCCGAACCCGGCTCCGCGCGGGTGCCCCCGCAGCGCTCGCACGCGTCCACGAGGTCGTAGGCAACCTCGACGGTCGTGCCCCTGGCGGCCTCCTCGAGCGTGATCTCGACCTCTACGGCCACGTCGCCGCCCTGCACGCGGCCCCCCGCCGCACGCCCGCCGAAGGCGCCGAAGGGATCGCCCCCGAAGAAAGCATCGAAGATGTCGGAGAAAGAGCCGAAGCCGTGCGAGGTCGAGGAGAAGCCGCGCGAGTCGAGGCCCTCGAAGCCGTAGCGGTCGTAGATCGCGCGCCGGTCGGGATCGGAGAGGATCTCGTAGGCCTCGGCGGCCTCCTTGAACTTCTCCTCGGCGGCGGGGTCGTGCTTGTTGACGTCCGGGTGCAGCTCGCGGGCCAGACCCCGGAAGGCCTTCTTGATCTCGCGGTCGTCGGCGCCGCGAGCCACCCCGATCACCTCGTAGGGGTCTCGCCTCATTCGTCGTACACCTCGGCCACGAAGCGCGAGAGCTCACGGGCCGCGTCGCGCACGGCTCCTATGGCGCGCGGGTAGTCCATCCGTACCGGGCCGATGACCGACACGGCGCCGAGATTGCGCCGGGCGAGACCGTAGTTCGCGGCGACGATGGAGACCGTCTTCAGCTCCGGAGTGGGGTTCTCCTCCCCGATGCTGAGATAGACGCTCGGCTCGGTGAGCGAGGCACGCAGCACTCCGAGCAGCGCCCGCCGGTGCTCGAGCGCCTCCATCAGGCCGGCGATCTGCGAGAGCTCCTGGAAGCGGTGCTCGGAGAGCAGTCGGCCGGCGCCCTCCATGAACAGATTGCTCTCCGCGCCCTGCTCGAGCTCGGTGAAGGCGGGAGCCACGGTCGTCAGGAAGTCGCGCTCGGGCGGCCCCAGCTCGACTGGCGACAGCTTCGCGCCGATCAGGCGCGAGCCGACCTCCATCCCGCCGAGGGCCTCGTTGAGATAGCTCGCGGCCCACGCCACGAGACCCGGGTCGACGGGCTCGTCGTAGGAGATCACCCGCTTGGTCACGCCGCCGGTGGAGGTGATCACCACCACCATCGCCACCTGAGGCTGCAGCAGAAGCACCTCGATGCGGTGGATGGTGGCGGTCTCGATCGGCGGGGCGGTGACGAGCGCGAGCAGGTTGGTCACCTGCGAAAGCTGCTCGGTCGTGGCGCGCATGGCGTCGTCGACCTGCCGCCGCATGACCGTCAGCTCGAACGGCTTGCGCGGCACGGGGCTGCGACCCTCGCTGAGCAGCTCGTCGACGAAGAGGCGGTAGCCGCTGTCGGTCGGCACGCGCCCCGCCGACGTGTGTGGGTGCTCGAGCAGCCCGTAGTCCTCGAGCCGGGAGAGCTCGGCCCTGATGGTGGAAGGACCCCAGGGCACGTCCTGCTGGTCAGCCAGCCACTTGGATCCGACGGGCTGGTCGAGGTTCACGTGAGCCTCGACGACCTTTCGCAGGATGAACGTTTGCCGCGGAGTGATCTCCACGGCCTCTAATCTAGGCTAGGCCCCGGAGATCGAGCTCCGCCTCGGCGTTGCGGATGATCTGCTTGCCGCCCTGCTCCGCCACCACGTCCACGAGCGTGTGCCCGTTGCGGCTCTCCCGCTTCGATCCTGTGACGGTCATCTCGTGCTCGGGAAAGCCCATGCCGCGGAACTGAACCGAGAGGCGCCGCAGCGAGCGCGGGTCGCCCCCCGCGGCCGTCGTGCACGCCCGCGCCACCTGCGCCATCGAGTAGAGCCCGTGCAAGATGTTGGACGGCAGGCCCACTTCCTGGGCGAACTGGGGGTCGATGTGAATGGGGTTGAAGTCGCCCGACGCGCCCGCATAGCGGTGGGGCAGGTACTTGTCGGGCGTCACGCTGAGCTCGATGTCCATCGCTAGACCCCCCGGACGATGTTGGTCCACGTGCCGCGCACGACCTCCTGGCCGAGCTGATTGGTGGAAACCGACTCGAACACGTAGAAGCCCTTGCCGTCCTTCTCGAAGATGTCCTTGACCGTCGTCGCGGTGGAGATCGTGTCGCCAGAGCAAACGGGCTCCCCCCAGGCGAACTCCTGGCCGCCGTGGACCATCATCGCGAAGTCGATGCCCACGTCGGGGTCGAAGAGGCCGGGACCGACCGAGCCCATCGCATAGACCACGGCGAACATCGGCGGGGCGGGTATGTCCCGAAAGCCGGCCGCCCTTGCCTGTTCGCGGTCGAAGTAGACGGGATTGTCCTCCCCCACCGCCCGGGCGTATTCGGCGATCTTCTCCTTGCCCACCTCGTACTCGACCGGCGGATAGACCTTTCCCCTGGCGTCGGTCTTCACGGACACGGGTGCGGCAGTGTACGCAACTCGTGAGGCGCTATCTGGACCTGATCCGGACCCCCGGAGTCGCGCCGCTCCTCGTGGCCGGCGCGCTCGCCCGGCTGCCCTACGGCATGTACGTCCTGGCGCTTGTCCTGCTCCTGCGCGCCGAGGGGTTCTCCTTCGCCGAGGTGGGAGTGGTGGGCGGCGCGAGCGGGGCTGCCGTCGGCCTCACCGCGCCGCTGCTGGGCCGCGCCGTGGACCGGCTCGGGCAGACCCGCGTGCTGGTGGCTTCTGCCTGCGTGACTCTGGCAGCGGATTCTGCCCTGGTCCTGGCCGCGCTCAGCGGCGCCGGTCTGGAGGTGCTCACGCCCCTCGCCGTGCTGGGAGGCGCGACCACTCCTCCGGTGTCGCCATCTATGCGGGCTCTGTGGCCGGAGCTGGTCGGACGCGAGCGCCTGGACACGGCCTTTGCGTACGACGCGCTCCAGCTCGAGCTCTTCTTCGTGGCGGGGCCGCTGCTCGTGGTGGCGATCGCGGCTGCCACCTCTCCCGCAGCAGCCTTTCTGACCGCAGCCCTGATGCACGCCATCGGCGCGGTCGCCTTCGCAGCCGCTCCGGCGTCGCGCGGCTGGCGCCCCGCGGCGCGCGAGGGCCGAAAGCTCGCGGGCGCGCTGTCTTCGCCGGGCATGCGGGTGCTGGTGGTGGCGCTTGCCGTCGCCGGCGTATCGGTGGGAGCGCTCGAGATCGGCATACCGGCCTTCGCCGAGCGCGAGGCCTCGCGTGCCGACGCCGGCTGGCTCTTCGCGCTTTGGGCGGCCGGCTCGCTCGCCGGCGGGCTCTGGTACGGCGCGCGGACCTGGCGCCTGCCCGCTGCTCGGCGGTTCCTGCTCGTGAGCGGGGGTCTGGCCGCCGGGATGGCGCCTCTGCCCTTCGCCGGCTCGCTCCCGATGTTCGCGGTGCTGGTCCTGGTGGCCGGCCTTGGCCTCGCGCCGGCCACAGCGGCCGCCTATTCGCTCATCGGCGAGCTGGCTCCCGAGGGCTCCGTCACCGAGTCCTACGCCTGGCAGGTCGTCGGCTACGTATTCGGCGGGGCGTGCGGTGCCTGGCTGGCCGGGATCTTCGTCGACGAGCTGGGTGTGGTGGCGGCCCTCGCCCTTGCTCCCGTCGCCGCCGCGGGCACCGTGCTCGTGGCGCTGGCGGGCAGAGGGAGCCTGTCCGCCGCCTAGCTAGGCCGCGTTGCGCAGCGCCTGCGCCTCGGCCAGCGTCGAGAGCTTGCGCAGGGCGGCCTCCTCGATCTGGCGGGTGCGCTCGCGCGTGAGCCCGAACAGCTTGGCCACCTGGTCGAGCGTCTGGGGCTGGTCCCCGTCGAGGCCGAAGCGCAGCTCGACGATGCGGCGATCGCGGTAGGAGAGGTGGTCGAGCACCTCGTTCAGGCGCTGGTGCATCAACGACTCGACCGCTGCCTCGAACGGGCTCGGGGTGGACTCGTCGGGGATCAGCTCGCCGAACTGGGCGGCGTCGGCATCGTCGCCCACCGGCTTGTCGAGCGACACGAGCTGCTGGGCCGCGCGCATGATCACGTCGGCCTCCACCGGATCGACCCCGGCCAGCTCGGCGATCTCCTCGATCGTCGGGTCGCGGTCGCCCTCCGCCTCGAGCCTGCGCTGGGCGCCGTCGAGCTTCTTGAGGATGTTGTCTATGTGGATCGGGATGCGGATCGTGCGCGCCTTGTCGGCGATCGCGCGTGAGATCGCCTGGCGAATCCACCAGGTGGCGTAGGTCGAGAACTTGAAGCCCTTGCGGAAGTCGAACTTCTCGACCGCCCGCACGAGGCCGATCGTGCCCTCCTGGATGAGATCGAGGAAGGGCAGGCCCTGGTTGCGGTAGCGCTTGGCGATCGACACCACGAGCCGCAGGTTCGCGCGCGTCATGTGATCCTTGGCCAAGAGGTCGCCGCGCTCGATCCGCTTGGCGAGCGCGATCTCCTCCTCCGCGGTCAGCAGAGGGGTCTGCGCGATGCCGTCGAGGAACTGCTGCAGCGCGTCGACCGTCGGGTCGGGAGCGCTCTGCGGATTCAATATTTCGGTTGCCACGGACGCCAACGTACGACCGCGTCCTAAGGACGACCTAAATCCTCTTGCAAGCGTTCTTTCCGCTCTCCAGTGCGGTTGCGAGCACCACCAGCCGGGGCGCCCCCACGGTAGAGGGGCTGCGCGCGCGGGGGTCGCCGAGCAACTCGTCCACCTCGAATCCGGCCGTCTCCAGCAGGCGAACGATCTCGGCCGCGGTGTAGACGGGCAGCACCCTACTTGGAGGCGTTGCCGTCACCCGAGAGCTCGAGCACGGCCAAGAACGCCTCCTGCGGAACCTCGATGCGGCCGACCTGCTTCATGCGCTTCTTGCCCTCCTTCTGCTTCTCGAGCAGCTTGCGCTTGCGCGTGACGTCGCCGCCATAGCACTTGGCGATCACGTCCTTGCGCATGGGCTTGACCGACTCTCGGGCGATGATCTTCGATCCGATCGCCGCCTGGATCGCCACCTCGAACTGCTGGCGCGGGATCTGCTTTCGCAGGCGCTCGGTGAGCCCCCGCCCGGCGGCGTAGGCCTTGTCCTGGTGGACGACCATCGACAGGGCGTCGACCGTATCGCCGGCGAGCAGGATGTCGAGCTTGACGAGGTCGCCCTCGCGCATTCCCAGCACCTCGTAGTCGAGCGAGGCGTAGCCGCGGGTGCGCGACTTGAGCTGGTCGAAGAAGTCGAGCACGATCTCCGCCAGCGGCAGGTCGTAGCGCAGCTGCACACGCGCCTCGGAGAGAAAGGTCATGTCCACGTGCGTGCCCCGCCGCTCTTGGCAGAGCTCCATCACCGCCCCGACGTGCTCCTTCGGTGTGAGGATCGTGGCCCGGATGTACGGCTCCTCGATCGACTCGATCAGCCCGCGATCGGGCATGTCGGAGGGCGAGTGCACCATCACCTCGGTGCCGTCGGTCAGGTGCACGTCGTACTCCACGTTGGGCGCGGTGGCCAGCAGCTCCAGGTCGTACTCGCGCTCGAGGCGCTCCCGCACGATGTCCATGTGCAGCAGTCCGAGGAACCCGCAGCGAAAGCCGAAGCCGAGCGCCTCGCTCGTCTCGGGCTCCCACGTGAGCGCGGCATCGTTGAGCACGAGCTTCTCGAGCGCGTCGCGCAGCTCGGGGAACTGGTTGGTCTCGACCGGGAACAGCCCGCAGAAGACCATCGGCTTGATCTCGCGGTATCCGGGCAGCGGTTCGGAGGCCGGTTCCCTCCGCGTGGTCAACGTGTCGCCGACGCGCAGCAGCGACACGTCCTTTATCCCGGTGATCAGGTAGCCGACCTCCCCCGCGTTGAGCATCTCGACGGGCGACATGCCGGGGCCGAAGAAGCCGATCTCGTCGACGTCGGCCTCGGTTCCCGTCTGCATGGCGCGAATTGCATCTCCCTTGCACAGGCGGCCGTCGACCACGCGGATGTAGGCGACGACGCCGCGGTACTGGTCGAACTCGGAGTCGAAGATGAGCGCTCGCGCGGGGGCTTCGGGATCGCCGGCGGGAGCGGGAACGCGCTCGACAATGGCCTCGAGCAGCTCGGTCACCCCTTCGCCGGTCTTGGCCGAGATGCGCACGACGGCGTCCGGGTCCTCACCCAGAAGCTCACCGATCTCCCGGGCAACCCGCTCGGGTTCCGCGCCCGGTAGGTCGATCTTGTTCAGCGCCGGGATGAGCTCCAGGCCGGAGTCGACCGCGAGATAGGTGTTGGCCACGGTCTGGGCCTCGACGCCCTGGGAGGCGTCGACGAGCAGCAGCGCGCCGTCGCACGCGGCGAGAGAGCGCGAGACCTCGTAGGTGAAGTCGACGTGACCCGGGGTGTCGATCAGATGCAGGCGGTAGAGCTTCCCGTCGGCGGCGGTGTACTCCACGCGCACCGCTTGGGCTTTGATGGTGATCCCGCGCTCGCGCTCGAGGTCCATGGTGTCCAGCAGCTGCGGACGGTGGTCGCGCCCGTCGACCGCGCCGGTGATCTCGAGAATGCGATCGGCCAGCGTCGACTTCCCATGGTCGATGTGGGCAATGATCGAGAAGTTGCGGATGTTGCTCGCCGGCGCGGCCACAGCTCTACGAGTATGGCGACCGGCGAGGGGTTTTCGGCCTAGGCACCTAGGGCCGCCGCTGGGCCCGCAACAGGTAGTCGACCTGCTCCTGCTTGCGCATGATCGTGTGCTCCAAGCGGTGCTCGACGGCCTCGGAGGCGGCCTCGCGGCCGGTCGGCTCGATAGCCGCCTGCATCGACTCGAGCGCTTCGGCCTCGCAGTCGATCAGGCGGTCGATCGCCTCGGCCGGGTCGGCGGTGAACTCGAACTCGCCCACGTCGGTGGTCGGCTGCCCGCCCAGAGCCGTGATCTTCTCGGCCAGGCGGGTGGCGTCCTCGAGCTCGGAGAGCGCGTGGGTCTTCATCTTCTCGGCGTGGGCCTGATACTCGAGCCCGATCACGCTTCCGGCGGTGATCGAGTACATGAGAACCGAGCGGTGCTGCAGGCGCAACGCCCGGTTGAGGCACTCGATCTGGGCTTCGACGTCCATGTTCTCGTCTGGCGACATGCCGGCTGTCTTACCCCCCTGAGCGGGCGCGGCTAACGAGAAGGTCGCGGATCTGGCGCGCCTCGGGCACACGCAGCGCCCAAACCGCTGCGCCGTAGGCCGAGGCGCCGGCGGCGATGGCCACGAGCACGGCGAGCGCCTGGGCGAAGGAGCCGCCGCCGAGCAGCCCGTCGAGCGCCCGCCAGGCACCGTAGGCGACCGCGGCCAGCAGCGCCGCCGCGGCGAGCATGCGCAGCGCCGCCCCCAACGTGCGCTTTCCCTCCACGCCCCCGAGCTCCCCGCGCAGCAGCCAGCCCTGGGCGAGGCACATCGTGACGGTCCCCGCCACGGTTCCCACCACGATCCCGGCGATCCCGAACGGCCCGTGGAGCGCCGCGGCGAGCGCGGCGTTCACGAGCAGGTTGACGGCGCTCAGGGCGGTGGTGGCCCAGGGCCGCTGCAGGCTGAAGAACGTGCGTGAGAACAGCAGGCTCACCCCCTGGAAGGGCAGCGAGATCGACCACCAGACGAGGGCGGTCGAGGTCAGGTCGGTGGCTCGGGGACCGAACGCCCCGCGCTGGTAGACGAGCTGGGTGATCGGCTCGGCCAGCACCGCCATGATCACCGCGCTCGGTATGAGCAGCAGGCAGATCTGGCGAACGCCGTTGCCCATCGTGCGGCGCAGGTCGTCGTGCGCGCCGCGGGCGGCGAAGCGCGCGAGCGTCGGGAACAGGATCGTTGCGATCGAGATGGAGAACAGCCCCTGCGGCAGCTGGTAGATGCGAAAGGCCTTGTCGATCGCCGCCGGCGCCTGATCGGACACGAGCGTGCCGAACAGCGAGTTGATGGCCAGGCTGAGGTTGATGAGCCCGAGCGCGATCGTCACCGGCAACATCAGCCGCAGCACCCGGCGCACGCGCTCGTCGCGCCAATCGAGCGTGAAGGTCAGGCGCCCGCCGCGACCCCGCAGCCAGGGCAGCGGCAACAGGAACTGGACGACCGTCCCCGCCAGGATGCCGATGGCGTACGCGTAGATCTCGTCCTCCTCGGGCAGCAGGGGGACCAGGCCGACCAGAGCCGCGATGATCACCAGGTTCCACGCGACCGGCGCGAGGGCGGGCACGCTGAAGTGGTCGAACGAGTTGAGCATCCCGACGACCACCCCCGACAGCGCGAGCAGGACGACGATCGGGAACATCAGCCGCGACAGCTGGACGGTCAGGTCCTTCAGCGCCGGCTGGTCGTCGAAGCCGGGCGCGAACACGCTCATGATCGGGTCCGCGAAGATCACGAACAGCACGGTCAGCGCGCCCAGCGCGAGCATGATCAGGAAGAAGAGGCTCGACGCGATCCGGAAGGCCTCCTTGCGCTCGCCCTTCTCGAGCAGCTCGGTGAACACCGGGATGAACGCGCCCTGCAGGGCCGAGTCGGCCACGAGTGCCCGCAGGAGGTTGGGAACCTGGAAGGCGATCGTGAACGCCGACATCACCCCGCTGACTCCGAAGAGGCTGGCCGCCACGACCTCTCGGGCCAGTCCCAGCAGCCGCGAGAGCCCGGTGGCGAACGAGAAGAAGGCCGTGCTGCGAGCGAGCCGGCGCCCGTGGCCGCGGCGCATCGGCGCCTCCGTCCCCGCGCTGGGTACGTCGGTGGCCACGCGCTACACTGGGCCTCCGCCGCGCCGGATCCCCGGGCGCGGCGTCGGTGCGTATATGGCCAACATTCCTTCACAAGAAAAGCGGATCCTCCGGGCGGAGCGCGAGCGGCTGGAGAACCGTCGCCGCACGTCGCAGGTCAAGACGTGGTTTCGCCGGCTCGAGAACGCGGTCGGCGAGCGCGATCCCGCCAGGACCGACGCCGAGTACCGCAGCCTCGTCTCGCGGATCGACAAGGCCGTGAAGTCCGGCGCGCTGCACCCCAACAACGGGGCTCGTAAGAAGTCCCGCGCCGCGCGCATTCGCTCGCGCGTCTCCTAGCCGACCGAAACGCCGGGCGCCGCTAGGGTCTCGCCCGCATGGAGACCAGACTGCTGATCCGCGGCGAGCAGGTGGAGGGCGAAGGCAAGGGGCTGGCGGTCGAGAACCCGGCCACCGAGGAGAACCTGACCGAGTTCCGCGGGGCCTCGCCCGAGCAGGTCGACAGCGCCATCGCCGGCGCGCGCGAGGCCGCACGCGGGTGGGCGGCCACCCCGGCCGTCGAGCGCGCGGAGATGCTGCACGAGGTCGCCACCCGGATGCGCGCGATGACCGAGGATCTGGCCCGAACCCTGACCAGTGAGGGCGGCAAGCCGCTGATCGAGAACCGCGACGAGGTCGGCTGGACAGCGGCCGCCTTCGACTACTACGCGGAGATGGGCCGCAACTTCGCCGGTCGCGTCATCCCCTCCATCGAGGCGAGTCAGCTGGCCCTCGTGACCAAGGAGCCCACCGGCGTCTGGGGCTGCATCGTGCCGTGGAACTACCCCCTGCTGCTCCTGTCGTGGAAGCTCGCCCCGGCGCTTGCCGCGGGAAACACCGTGGTCGCCAAGCCGTCGGAGGTCACGCCGCTGTCGACGCTCATGCTCGCCGACTGCTTCTCCGAGCTTGCCCCCGGGGTGATCAACCTCGTGGCCGGCGCGGGCGACGTGGGAGCGGCGATCGTGGAGGACCAGCGCATCGACGGCGTGGCCTTCACGGGGTCGGTGGCCACGGGCAAGAAGGTCGCCGTGACCTGCGCCCAGCGGGTGGCCCGCATGAACCTCGAGATGGGCGGCAAGGACCCGTTCATCGTGTGCGCCGACGTCGCCGG
>Ga0307318_10000616_pt1 | contig 11649 bp, 11 predicted proteins | sample ER_DNA_367_FD_194500 | JGI IMG/M metagenome (GOLD analysis project Ga0307318, IMG submission 194500) | Bulk soil microbial communities from the East River watershed near Crested Butte, Colorado, United States - ER_DNA_367 | ecosystem: Environmental > Terrestrial > Soil > Floodplain | place...
AAGTAGCCGGGGAAGCCGAGCTGCTCGATCATGGCCAGCTCGTGGTCGATCTGGCGCCAGGCCCCGGGGGTCCGCTCGGCGTGGCGGGGCCCGTAGCGCCGGGTCGCGCCCCGGGTGGCCAGCTCGCGCAGCCAGGTCATCTCGGTGTGGCCGGGCGGGACCGGGAAGTCGGGCAGGCGGGGCGCGACCAGCTCCAGGTCGAAGGCCAGGTCCCGGCCGAGCTCGGCGGCCAGCTCGACCGTGCCCGGGTAGCGGGCCAGGCGGGCCGCCTGCTCGAACCCCGACCGGAGGTGGGCACCGGCCCCGGCGGGCAGCCAGCCGTCCAGCTCGGCCAGGGAGCTGCGGGCCCGGACCGCGGCCAGGGCGGTGGCCAGCCGCCGCCGGCCCGGGGTCGCGTAGTGGACGTTGTTGGTCGCCACCACCTCGACCCTGGCCCGGTCGGCCAGCCGGACCAGGGCGTCGTTGCGGGCCGAGTCGAGCGGGTCGCCATGGTCCCAGATCTCCATATAGACGTTGTCCCGCCCGAACACCCGGACCAGCCGGTCCAGCTCGACCTCGGCCGCCGCCGGCCCCCGGTCGACCAGCGCCCTCGGCACCGCCCCCTTCCTGCACCCGGTCAGCACCACCCAACGCCCGCCGTGCAGCCCGGCCAGCCGCCCCAGGTCCCCCCGTGGCGCCCCCTTGGCCCCGGCCATCTGCGCCTCCGAGATCGCCCGGCACAACCGCCCGTACCCCTCCGCCCCCCGCGCCAGCACCACCAGATGCTCCCCCGCCGGGTCGGGCGTCCCCGTCCGCTGCGGCTCCCCGGCCCGCCCCGCCCCCTTGTCAGGTTGCGGCCGCCCCCGCCGAGCCGCCGAGGCCCCGGGCAGGGTCAGCTCGGCGCCGAAGATGGTGGGCAGGCCCAACGCCCTTGCCGCCTCGGCGAAGCGGACGATGCCGTACATGCCGTCGTGGTCGGTGATGGCCAGCGCCTCCAGGCGGAGGCGAGCCGCCTCCTCCGCCAGCTCCTCGGGATGCGACCCACCGTCCAGGAAGCTCGCGTTCGAGTGGCAGTGCAGCTCGGCATACGGGACCACCACCCTCCCCGGTCCACCCGACCCCCGCTCGGCAGATGGCCGATAGGGCTGGCGCCTCGACGACCAGGCCGGGGCGTCTCCTCCGTCCGCCCCGGGAGGCCGGTTGGCGGGAGGAGGCCGGCCGGCGAGCCGGCGTTCCAGTTCCGACCAGGGAAGTGGAGGATTCTGCCATCCCATGCCCCCGATGATCGAACATGTGTTCGAGCAGAGCAAGTTCGTCGCTGAATTCCCGAGCGCCGCGCAGAACCCGATCTTGCGTAATGCTCTCTGTAATGTTCATTCGACAATTTCGCCCAGGCTGCTGATGAGCCAGGGGCGCATGATCGGCAAGACCTGGGCGGCCTGCATGGCCTGGGTGTGGTCCAGCCCCTCCAGCACCCGCACCTCCCAGCCAAGCGCTTCCAGCTCGGCGCGTCGGCCGATGACCGGGCCGGCCAGGCTCACCTGCACCCCGCCCCAGCGCTCGTCGTAGGTGATCTCGTCGGCCGAGCCGACAAAGCACAGCCGAGGACAGCTGAGCCGAGTCTGGGCGGCGCGGTCATCGAACCCCTGGAGCGCCTGGTACAGCGTGAGGAACTGGCGCGTCTGCGCTTCGGTCAGTGTCACCTGCACCTGCGACCAGTCCGGCTCACCCGCGGGTTCATCCGATGGCTCATCGGATGCCGCCGAGGCCGTCGCGGTGTCGGCCGGTGAGGCCGAGTTGGCCACGGCCATCTCGTGGGTCGCCGTGGTGACCTGGAGCATCGGCCCATAGGGCCCGTCCAGTGGCGGGAACCCACCCATCACCAGCGCCGCCACCCGGTCGCTGCGGATCCCGAGCTGCAGCCCGGCAGCCGCCAGCCAGGAGTAGCCGTAGTAGGCGAACCGGTCGGCACCGGCGGCATCGGCCACGGCCAGCAGGTCGCCGACGACATTCGCCGGCGTCAGGGTGTCGGGCTTTGGTACCTGCAGGAGGTGGCCTTCGTAGTCGAAGGCGACCACCCGGAACACATCGCTGAGCCCATCGATCAGGGTGCGGCCAAGGGCCGGGTCGGCCCCCCACCGCCGCAGCTCCTCGGCCTGCGGCCCCTCGACCGGCCGGGGGTTGACCGGCAACAACACCACCGGGCCACGACCATGGACCTCCACGGCGACGGTGCTGTCGTCGTGCAGCCGTGCCTGCAGCGTTGCCTCGGCCATGACGATCCTCTCCATCCTCGAGCTGTCGCAGCAGCAAGGCCGCCCAGGATCGCAGACCGTAGCGGATCATGCGGCCGTCAGGTACGACCGAAGCTGGCGGCGATGCCGTGCTCGGCCGACTCGTAGCTGGCGCCGGCGCGGGCGGTGAGGCGGGCGATGCCGGTCAGGGCCTGATGCAGGGCTGCGCCCCTCAGCTTGCCAGCGTGATAGTCTAGCCGCCTCGCAGTACGGAGGTGAGGCGGTTGTACCACTCGGGTGCGACAAACTGTGCCATCTACGTGCGGATCTCGTTCGACTTCGAGGGTACTGGCCTGGGCGTCGAGCGCCAGACCAAGGACGCCCTGGCCCTGGCCGAGCGGCTCGGCTGGCGCGTGGACGAGGTGTACCGGGACAACAACATCAGCGCGTCCGGCAGGAAGCCCCGCCCCGAGTACCTGCGCCTGATTGCAGCGCTTGAGGAAGGCAGACACAACGGCCTCATTTGCTACGACCTCGACCGCCTCACCCGCAGCCCGGTTGAGGTCGAGCACATCATCGAGCTGGCCGAGCGCAAGAGCATCAAGCTCGCCACGGTTGGCGGCAATGTGAACCTCGCCACCCCCGAAGGCCGTTTGCACGCGAGGATCAAAGCCAGCGTGGCCCGTCACGAGATTGAGCAGACCAGCAAGCGCATCCGGCGCATGATGCAGGACCGCGCCGAGAAGGGATTGCCGCACGCCGCGCCCGGATACGGGTACAAGCGGGTGGATGGCAGAGACGTGCTCGTATCCGAAGAAGCGGCCGTGGTACGTGAGATAGCCGAAAGCCTGCTATCCGGTATCAGCGTCAACGCCGTCACAAAGTCACTCAACGAGCGGGGTATCCCTTCCCCCTACAAGCGCCAGTGGTCGCGGGTGACGACCCGGCATGTCGTCCTGCGCGAGCGCAACGCGGGACTGCGCCGGCATCAGGGCCGGATTATCGGGAAAGGCGATTGGGAGCCTATCTACGACGAAGATACCTATTACCGGCTGCACGCCCTTCTGGAAGACCCGGCGCGGAAGACCACTACCGGGAGCGCCTACCGCTACCTGCTATCCGGTATCGCCAAGTGCGGGAAGTGTGGCAGCCCCGTCCGCGTTATCCTTGGCCCGCGGACTCGAAACGGCAAGCGCGAGAAGCGCAAGGCGTACGTCTGTAGCAAGTGCCACGGCATCAGCCGGAACGTCGAAAGCGTCGACCGCCTGATTACCAAGCTTGTGACACGCCGGCTTGCCATGCCGGATGCTCCGGCCATCTTCCGGCCGGAACCGGACCCGCTTCTCATAGCAGAGGCAAATCGGCTTCGCGCCAAACTCGACTTTGTAGCGGGCCAGTTTGCCAGGGACGAGATAGACGGTGACCAGCTCACCGTCATCACAAGCACCATCCGCCCGAAGCTCCAAAGCATTGAGGCGCAGCTCCGGCCCGTGCCGGTCGACCTGTCGGACCTCGCCACGCCCGATATTGCGAAGCGCTGGAAGGGCATTCCGCTCGAGCGCCAGCGGGCTGTTATCGACTTCCTCATGGTGATAACGCTGCTTCCGCGCGGTAAGGACGCGCCACGCCGGTTCGACCCTAACAGCGTAGATGTGGAGTGGAAGCGGTAAGCGCCGACTACTACGTTCGGGGGGGAACGGCCGCAAACGAATGTCCACAGGCCCTGGCTCGGCTCAGTCGTAGATCGCTTCGACCCACCAGCGGCCGCCGGTCAGCTGGAGCAGGTAGGCGCCGCCCTGGTCGGTGGTCGCCTGGAGGCGGACCAGGCGGCGGTGGGCGGCCGGGTCCCACCAGCGCTCGTCGACCAGCCAGGGACCGGCCCAGGCGGTGATGGGCGACCAGGCACGGCCCTGGATCCGGAGCCGGCTCGGAAGCGAGCCGAGCAGGCCGCGACCGTCGACGGCGACGGTGGCGCCGGTGGCGTCCACCACCTCCGCCGGGAGCGGCTCGGCGTAGACGATCGCCGGGGCCGGGGCCGGCACCTGCCCCGGCCAGGGCACGGCACCGCGGAGGCTCCCCGAGCCGACCCTGGAGGCGCCAGGCGGGCCGTGACCCGGGACGCCGGGCGAGGAGGTCGCCGGGTCCGGGGCCGGGACGCCCGAGGAAGGGAGATCCGACGGGGTGAGGGTTGCTGCCCGGTCGGCGGGGTCGCGGCCGCCGCGGAGGCGGGCGGTGTGGACCGCTTCGGGGCCGAGGAGGCCCTGGATGCGGGCGAGGGCGCGGGCCGCGCGCTGTTCGGCCTCGGTCTCCTCGCCCCAGAAGCCGGGCTGGCGGCCCCGGTCGGGGACGACCTCGTCGGGCGACAGCGCCAGGCGGGTGAGCGTTCCGGGGAGGTGGCCGGTCCGCCCGGTCAGCCAGCCGTCGAGCTGCCACCGGACCCGCTCGGTCATGACCGCGGCCATCCGCCCCGAAGGACCCGCGGGGTCCAGGCTGGGCGATCCGCCGAAGGCCGCACGGGGGATGGGGTCGGGGCTGGAGGGGCGGGTTGGGGGGGTGGTGGGGTCGTGGCGCCAGACGCGGGAGAGGGTCTCGCCCTGGTCGGTCTCGGCTTCGATGCGGAGGCGGGTGCAGGCCAGGCCGAGCCGGTCGAGGCGGGCGACCAGCTCGTCGGCCAGGGTCTTGGCGGTGAAGGCGGCGACGTCGACCCGGTCGGCCGGGGGGTCGAGCTCGGCCGTCACGCGGAGGTCGGGTGGGGGGCGGCGAGCTCCCCTGGGGTGCTCGTCGAGGCCGCTGGCCAGGCGGGCGGCGCGGGCGCCCTCGGGGCCGAAGCGGGTGGCCAGGGCGGCCCCTGGCAGGACGGCCAGGTCGCCGAGGGTGCGCAGGCCGAGGCGGACCAGCAGGTCGGCGAGGTCGGGGCGGCCGAGGGTGGCCACCGGGAGGGGGGCCAGGAAGGCGCGGCTGCCGCCCGGGGGGACGATGGCCTGGTGGCGGGCGGCCAGGCCGGCGGCGAAGGTGCCGTCGGCGATCCCGACCTGGCAGCCGCCACGGCCCTCGACGGCGGCGTGGACGGCGGCGGTCACCGTGACGGCCAGGGCCGGCTCGCCGCCGTGGTAGCGGGCGGCGCCGCGGGCCGGGAAGGCGCACTCGCCCGGCTGGAGGACCTCGACCCAGGGGGTGAGCCGCTCGACCGCCACCAGCACCGGCTCGAAGGCGCGGGCGTCCCTGGCCGGGTCGTGGTCGAGCAGCTCCAGCTCCGGGCAGCGCCCCTGGGCCTCGCGCCGGCGCAGGCCGGGCCGGACGCCCTCGGCCCGGGCGGCCGCCGAGCAGGCGACGACGCGGTTGGCGTGGACGACGGCCGTCAGGCTGTCCGGCGGCGCCGCGGCGGCCACCACCGGCCAGTCCGGGCACCAGACCACCAGCATGCGGGCCACCGCGGATCACCTCACCCGGCATCGGCCAGCGGCAGCTCCGGCGGTCCCGGCGGCCGGCCCTCCCCCGCCGGGGCATCCCCTTCCCCGGCGAGGGCCAGACCGGCTGGGCCCTCCGGCCCAACCCGTGGATCTCCGGTCCCTCCTGGAGCCCCCGCCGGCGTGATGGTCCCGTCCCGGGATGGGAGCCAGAGGAGGGCCCGGCGTTCGCGGGTGGCGGCGCCGCGGCCGGCGACGAGGACCTCGACCTGGCGGGCCTGGAGGCTGCCGTGGCCCTGGCCGAGGCCGCTCCAGGCGCTGGAGGTGACGGCCAGGCGCAGGTCGGCCGGCTGGGGCCAGGCGCCGAGGGGGACCAGGACCGCTCCGCGCTCGCGGGCCCTGGCCGCGAGGCGGCGGGCCTGGGCGGCCGGGAGCCGGGCCGGGGAGCGCACCAGCACCACGTCGACCGCGTCCAGGAGGGCGGCCACCACGGTCGGCCATGCCCTGGCCCCGGGGGCCGGGACCAGGGCCAGGCGCTCCAGGGCGATGCCGGCCTCGGCGGCGGCCACGATCCCCAGGTCGGGCAGGCCGACCGCGGCCACCCAGGAGCCGGCCGCCGAGGCCCCGGCCACCAGGGCGAGGGCCAGGGCGGCGGAGCGGCTGACGGTCACCGTGGCCCCCCGGCGCAGTCCCCGGCCGGGGAGCAGCGACTGGAGGGCCGGGACCACCGGCAGCAGCCGCTCGTCGGCCAGGGTCGTTCCGGGTCCTCCCAGTTCCGTCCGAGGGGAGGCGACGGAACTCCTCACAGTGGCGCTAAGACCACTTTCTGTGGCCGCCATAGGCCCATGTTCGAACATATGTTCGAGAGTGTCAAGCATCTACAGCAACGCGAGGACCCCGGCGGCCACCGGGCCGAGCCAGTGGGCGATCCTGGCGATGGACTCGACCACCGTGACCCCGGCCGCGGCCAGGGCGCCGGCGTCCTTGAGGCCGGCGGTGAACGACTGGAGGTGCCGGCCGGCCGCCGCGGTGTCGGGCTCGGGGCGGCGGACGGCCTCCTCCATCGCCTCCAGGTCGCGCTCGGCGCCGGCCCGCTCGGCCTCGGTCAGCCGCAGCCCGGCCAGGGCCTCACGCAGGCCGGCCAGCTCGGCCAGGACCTGGCCGGCCTCGCCCTGGACCACGAACTGGTCCGGCCGGCGACGTACTGGTCCCGGCCGGCCGTGTACTGGACCCGGCGGCGAGCAGCGGCACGCCGGGCAGGAGCTCCTTCTGGAACGGGTCGCTGAGCTCGCCCGGCCCGCCGAAGTCGTCGATGCTGGAGCCGAAGGCGGAGAACATGAACCACAGCACCAGCCCGAACCCGACCAGGGCGACGACCCCGCCGACGGCCATCAGCACCCGCCCGATCCCCCGGCCGCGGAACAGCTCGTCCCACGGGTCGTAGTCGCCCTCGACCCGCACGCTGTTGTCGTGGTACAGGTCGCGCCCGGCCACGTACTGGTCCCGCCCCGCCGTGTACTGCTGGCCGTCGCCGGTCTGGACGGGCCCGTGGACGTCGCCGAAGGCGTACTGGCGCACCGCGGTCTCGGGGATCGCGGGGCCCATGGAGACCCGCATCGTCACCGACCCGAACCGCAGCTCGTCCCCGTCGCGCAGCTCGACCCCGTCGTGCCGGTCGCCGGGGTGCAGCCGCCGCTGGTTGACCCAGGTGCCGTTGGTCGAGCCCAGGTCGGCCAGGACGACCCGGCCGCCGCTGCGGTCCAGGACGGCGTGACGCCGGCTCACGTCCTGGTCGTCGAGCAGGATGGCCACCTCGGCCTGCCGCCCGATCTCCGAGCGCCCGTCGGGGATGTCGAAGCCGGCGCCCCGCATCCGGCCGTTGACCACGACGAGCTGCGGTGTCGGCGCAGGACCAGTGGACATGTGGGCGCCCCCCGATGGCGGAACCAGGTGACCAAGCTTGAGTATCGCTCCGGCACGCCAGCGATTCCACAGGAGCGGTGTGGCCGACCAACTACCATGGTGCGAGCAGCGGAGCTCGGAACCCTGGAGGGCCCATGGTCGACGACGGCGCACTTGGCCGGCCGGGGTCCCTGCTCGGCCCGCCCGGGAGCGTCCGGCTGCGGCTGGTCCGGCCGCCCAACGTCACCATCGGGACCGACCCGTCGCTGGCCGAGCTGTACCACGCCAGCTACGAGGGCGCGCCGCCGAAGGTGCGGGACCGGGCCGGGGTGGTCACCATCGAGTACGGCCCCCGGTTCCGCCCCACCGACTGGAGCCACCAGGCCGCCGACATCCGGCTGAACCCGTCGGTCGGCTGGCGCATCGAGGTGGCACGGGGCATCTCCGGGCTGCGCGCCGACCTGAGCGGGGCCCGGCTCCTCGGCGTGGACGTGGAGCATGCCGCCGCCGACTCGGAGCTGACGCTGGCCTGGCCGGCCGGGCCGGTGCAGCTGCGGTTCCGCGGCGGGGCCAGGGAGGTCACCATCCACCGCCCGGCCGGCACGGCGGCCAGGGTCCAGGTGACCGGGGGCTCCAGCGGGCTCACCTTCGACGACCAGTCCTACAAGGCGGTGGCCGGCGAGGCCGTCTGGAAGACCTCCGGCTACGACGAGGCGGCCGACCGCTACGACATCGCCTTCTCGCGCGGCGTCCGCAACGTCGTGGTCGACACCCTCGAGCTCCCGGCCGCCCCGCAGGCCCGCCGGCTGCTGGCCACGGTCCTGTTCACCGACATCGTGGGGTCGACCGAGCGGGTCCAGGCGGCCGGCGACCAGCGGTGGCGGGAGCTGCTGGACGCCCACGACGAGACCGCCCGGCGGCTGGTCGGGCAGGAGGGCGGGCGGCGGATCAAGAGCACCGGCGACGGCGTCCTGGCGGTCTTCGACGGGCCGGGACGGGCGATCCGCTGTGCCGTCGCCCTGCGCAAGGAGCTGGCCGGCATGGGCATCGAGATCCGGGCCGGGATCCACACCGGGGAGCTCGACGTCCGCGACGACGACGTCGGCGGCATCGCGGTCCACATCGGCGCCCGCATCATGGCCGCGGCCGGCCCCGGCGAGATCCTGGTCTCGCGGACCGTCCGCGACCTGGTCACCGGCTCCGGCATCACCCTGGAGGACCGCGGGACCCACACCCTCAGGGGCCTCTCCGACCCCTGGCAGCTGTTCGCCGCCAGCTGAGCGGCTCCGCCGGCGCGGCGGTGGTGGCGGCCATCGACGCCAGCCGGCGGAGCTCCTCGAGGTGGACGGCGCCGAGGGCGGTGAGCAGGTGTGACCCGGCCCGGGTCAGCCGCAGCCGCACCAGCCGGCGGTCGTCGTCGTCGCGCCGGCGGCGGGCCAGGCCCAGCGCCTCCACCCGGTCGACGAGCTGGACCGCGCTGTGGTGCCGGATCAGCAGGCAGGAGGCCAGCTCGCCGATGACCGCCGGACGCTACCGGCCGATCGGCGACTACGCGTTCCTGAGCGACTGCCACTCGGTGGCGCTGGTCTCCAGGGAAGGGTCGATCGACTGGTGCTGCATGCCCCGCGTCGACTCGGCCAGCGTGTTCGGGCGGCTGCTGGACTGCTTCACCATGCGCCGGGGCGGCGCCCACCAGCCCTACCGGCAGCTGCTGCGGGTGATCGAGGGGGTCCGGGGCTGGCTGCCTTCCAGTTCCACGCCGCCAGGACCAGACCGAGGACCACGAGTGAACGGCGACGACCCCACCGAACCGAGGAGGGCGACGATGACCATCGACAGCGTCCGCACCAGGCACTACCGGCTGACCTGCCGGCGCTGCCAGCGCACCTGGACGGCCACCTACCAGGTGGGCACGTTCACCGACGACGCCGGCGACCACGAGGTCTACTTCCGCGACGGGGCCTCGGCCACCGCCCCCGGGTCGACCCGCTGCCCGCACTGCGGCGGCCTGCGCGTGGTCGTCCTGCCCAGCCGCGCCGAGTAGCCCGGCTGGCGCGCTCCTAGCGCTCCCGGACGGTGCGGCCCGGGCCTCGACCTTCCTGTCGGCCGTCGTCGGCCGCTCCTCGACCGTCTCACCGAAGCCCTCGACGTTCGGGGCCGGCGGCTCCTTGCGTGCCCGCAGGACGTCGCCCACGAACAGGTCGTAGACGATCGCGCCGAGCACGCCGCCGATGAACGGGCCCACGATCGGGACCCAGAAGTAGTTGTGGACCCCGGGGAAGGCGACCTTGCCCCAGCCGGCCAGCCAGGCGAAGAACCGTGGGCCGAAGTCGCGGCGGGGTTGATGGCGTAGCCGGCGTTGGCGCCGAACGACATGCCAATGGCGGCCACGGCGAAGCCGATGAGCAGCGGGGCCAGGTTCGACATGGGGGGCTGGTTGCGCTCGTCGGTCAGGGCGAGCCCGAACATGAGCAGGAACGCCGTGCCCACGATCTGGTCGATCAGCGGACCGATCATGCTCGACCCGAAGTAGGGGCGGGGAAGGTGGCGAAGATGCTGAAGGTGGGCGTCGAGTCGGCCGCCCCGCCGAGCGCCCCCCGGGTGATGTGCTTGGCCGCCTCGAAGCTGGAGATGGCGTCGTGATAGACCAGGTAGATGAGCGCGCCCCCGACGAACGCCCCCAGCACCTGGGCCGCCATGTAGGGCGCGACCTTGACCCAGGGGAAGTTGCGCTTGACGGCCAGGGCGAGGGTGACCGCCGGGTTGATGTGGGCCCCGCTCACCCCGCCGGCCACATAGACGCCGAACGCGACCGCGAGCGCCCACCCCCAGGCGATCAGCAGCCAGTCGCCGCTGGCCGCGAAGATCTCGGTGCCACGGCCGGACTGGTTCAGGGCGGCCACCGCCATGGCGACCACCCCGTCGCCGAAGGCGATCAGCACGAAGGTGCCGAGGAACTCCGCCAGCAGCTCTCCCACATCGTTGCCCGCAGCCGGACGATCGCTTGGGCCATCGCAACTCACCTCTCTGGCGGCCGGGGCCGCCGGACCGTGCCGGCGTCTGAACTGATCTAAATATCGTAGCACGAGATACTCGCCCCGGAGGATGCGGCTCGACTATCGTTCTGCCATGCCAGGACTGGACCAGCGGGACTACGAGCGCCTGCTCGCCTTCCGGACCGGCCTGCGCCGGTTCCTCTACTGGAGCGGGCAGCAGGCCGAGGCGGCCGGGATCACCCCGGCCCAGCACCAGCTGCTGCTGGCCGTCCGCGGCCATCCCGACCCGCGCGGCCCCACCATCGGGGAGATCGCCGGCTACCTGCTCGTGCGCCACCACAGCGCGGTCGAGCTCATCGACCGCGCGGTCACCGCCGGCCTGGTCGCCCGCCAGCCGGACAGCGAGGACGCCCGCACGGTCCGGATCGCCCTCACCGCCCGCGGCCGCCAGCGCCTGGAGACCCTGGCCGCCTCCCACCTGGAGGAGCTGGCCCGCCTGACCAACCAGATGCACACCCTCTGGGCCGGCCTGGACGCCGAGACCTAGTGGTGGCAAATTCTATCGGAGAGCGATACAATCGTCGTAGTGGACCGGGACGGCTCCCGTCCCGGGTGACCATGCCAAGGAGGCACCATGGCAACCACAGACGACGAGGCGCTCGCGCGCACCATGCGGGAACTTCCGGGGTGGCAGCGCCACGGCGACAGCATCCGGAAGACCTACCAGTTCGACGACTTCGCCTCGGCGACGCTGTTCGTCGGCCGGGTGGCCGACGCCACCGCCGCCGCCGGCCACCAGCCCGACATCGTCATCCGCGGCGGCCAGGTCACCCTGGAGCTCGTCCCACGGGTCGGCTCGACCCTGACCGCCGACGACCTGATGGTGGCGGCCCGCATCCAGCGGCTGGTGGGCGACCACCACCACCCGGTCGGCCGGGCCACCCCATGGAGCCCGAGCGGGCGCCTGGCCGGCATCAAGCAGCGCCCGGTGGGCCCGGCCGGCCCGTAGCCGAACCGTCGGGCCCCGGGGCCCGGACCAGCGGCTCGCGCAGGTACTCGACGAAGTCGTGGCCGTGGTAGTAGCGGGGCAGCCGCGCCACGGCCACGAACCCGAGGCGCTCGTAGAAGCGG
>Ga0307318_10000617_pt1 | contig 11644 bp, 9 predicted proteins | sample ER_DNA_367_FD_194500 | JGI IMG/M metagenome (GOLD analysis project Ga0307318, IMG submission 194500) | Bulk soil microbial communities from the East River watershed near Crested Butte, Colorado, United States - ER_DNA_367 | ecosystem: Environmental > Terrestrial > Soil > Floodplain | place: USA...
AACTACGGCCGGCTGCTCGTCCAGAAGCCGGCCGAGGATCTCCGTGAAGGGCAGGTAGGGCAGGGCGCTGTCGCCGAAATCGAGGCTGTGGCCGACGACGACGAGGCGGCCGGCCGCCACGGCGCGATCGCGCAGCGCCAGCAGCAACCGGGTCTTGCCCACGCCGGCGTCGCCGCCGAGGAGGACCGAGCCGCTGCCGTGGGGGTCGTCGACGGCGGAGAGGGAGACGAGCTCCGCGAGCAGCTCGTCCCGCCCGACCAGGGGCGTGCGCCGGTCCACCGTCGACATGGGCACCATTGTCGGGCCTGGGTCGGACAGCCCGGACCCTGCGGTCGACGGGGTATGCGACGAACCCCGCGACATCTCCTGGTCGGAGGTCGCGGGGTTCGCGCTCTGCTCCTGCTCGCCGCCCGCTCCGAACGGTGGCTCGGTATGCGGCGAGCTGCCCTCGCGGGCCACGGGCCTCAGCGCCCGAAGGCGGGCCGAAGCGCCGGCCGGTGCCCGTCGAGGGGGCGGGCGGAGTCGTCGGCGTCCGGGCCGGCGGTCTGGTGGCGACGACGCGACCAGCCGCGGTAGCCCTCGAGGCGACGGCTGCGGTCCGCGGAGACGGTGTCGACGGTGGTGATGGGGAACATCGCAGCACTCCTTGGTTTGTGGTTGTCGGGCTGGTTGCTCCGACGCACACGAGAGTGCGCTGCTGAGGTACCCCGGGACATGGGGAGGACGACCTATCTTCGGACGGCACGACTACCTCAGAAGATCGTCGTCGGCGAGGTACCTCAGATCAGTGGTACGCCGCGGGCTGGACGAGCTCGACGAGCACACCACCGGCGTCCTTGGGGTGGACGAAGTTCACCCGGCTGCCCGCCGTTCCGCGGCGGGGCGTGTCGTAGAGCAGTCGCAGTCCGCGCTCGCGCAGCAGGGTGCCGGCCTCCTCGACGTCCTCGACCCGGTAGGCGACCTGCTGGACGCCGGGACCGCTCCGATCCAGGAACTTGGCGATCGTCGACTCGGGACCGAGGGGGGCGAGCAGCTGCACGCACGAGCCGGAGTCGCCGACCGACATCATCGCCTCGCGCACGCCCTGCTCCTCGTTGACCTCCTCGTGGACCAGCCGCATACCGAACATCCGCTCGTAGAAGCGCTTGGCCTCGTCGAGGTCCGCGACGGCGACGCCCACGTGGTCGATCGCCGTGAACAGGTGCGGGAACTCGCTCATGGCGCGAGCGTATGCCCGTGCGGCGAACTCGGGTCAGGCCACCGGAGCCGCGGTGCTGACCGTCACCGTCACCGGCTCGGTCGGCTGGCCGAACCAGTGCACGGACTCGCGCAGCATCTGCAGCTGCAGGGTCGGCGAGCCGGTCAGCGGAGCGCGGACCGACACCGCCTGCGTCGAGACCCGGCCCGGGTCGACGCTCTCGGACAGCTCGAACCGGGCCGTTCCCCAGTCGGTGTTCTCGGCCGGAGACTGCGTGCCGAGACGGTACCCGAGCCCCGGGTCGAACGTCGTCGACCCGGTGTTGTCGATGGTCACCGAAAGGTTGACGGTCTCGCCCGGCGTGACGGACGTCGGCACCGTGCCGGCGAACGTCACCTGGCCGTCGTCGACGTAGGCAGGGCTGGGGTCCTTGCGCTGGTAGGGCAGGACGAAGAACCCCCGGATGTGCCCCGACCGTGCCGGCATGGACGTGCCGTTGGTGAGGATCGGCCGCGCCGGCGCCGACGAGCCGACGTCGAGGGTGATCGTGACGTTGTCGCTGCCCTCGTAGTTGCTGTCGTAGACGTGCAAGGTCAGCTGGGTATCAACGAGGTCGTAGCCGTAGACCAGCTCGACGTGGTTCTGGAACACGTCCCACGGCCACGCGCTCTGGGCGAGGACGACCCCGACGGGGACCAGCCCGCCGGCGTCCACGTAGCGCATCACCTGCCGCGCGGCGTCGACGGTCTCGGCGTAGAGCCCCTTGCCCCAGAACCAGGTCCCATGGTCGAGCTCCTGCGTCGCGTGGATCCAGTACGGGATGACCCCGGGGCCGACGAAGCTGTCGAGCAGCCGGGTGAGGATGTGCCGGCCGAGCGGCAGCGGGATGCTCCGTGAGCTGGTCGAGCGCAGCTGTGGTGTCCCGCTCTCGTGGATGTCACGGGCCAGGAACGACATCCCTCCGCAGAGGCCCATCTGGGTGACGTCGATAGACGCGGCGGGGAGCCCGGCGAGCGAGATCCGCAGGTCGAGCCCCGCAGGCCAGCGGCCGTTGTGGAACAACGGAGCCGACCGGCTCGGGAGAAATCCGCTGACGTACGGCATGACGACCTCCGGGGACAGACCACCACACGCTGGCGACGCCGACTGTTGGAGAACTCCAATGTGCCCCCTGATACCCGTCCCTGAACAGCACCGCCGGTCGGTCGGCGGGCGGGTGTGGGCAGAGCCACCCGGCGCCGGCACCGGCCGCTGGGGGCCGCGAGACTAGAATCAAGGCTCGTCCACCGACGTCGTCGACCGCCTCAGGAGGCTCCCCATGAGCGCAGATCCCACCGTCATCGTCGGGGGTGCCCGCACCGGGATGGGCCGCCTCCTCGGGTCGCTCAAGGACTTCTCCGCGACCGACCTGGGCGGGTTCGCCATTCGGGGCGCACTGGAGAAGTCCGGCGTCTCTCCAGAGCAGGTCGACTACGTGATCATGGGCCAGGTGCTGCAGGCCGGCGCCGGTCAGATGCCCGCGCGGCAGTCCGCGGTGAACGCCGGAATCCCCATGAGCGTCCCGTCCATCACCATCAACAAGGTCTGTCTCTCCGGGCTCGACGCCATCGCGCTCGCCGACCAGCTGATCCGGGTCGGTGAGGTCGAGATCGTCGTCGCGGGTGGCCAGGAGTCGATGACTAACGCGCCCCACCTGCTGCTCAAGACGCGTGAGGGCTACAAGTACGGCGACGTGACGATGCGCGACCACATGGCCTACGACGGTCTCTGGGACGCCTTCACGGACCAGGCGATGGGGGCGCTCACCGACCAGGCCAACACTGGCGAGTATGCGTTCAGCCGGGAGGAGCAGGACGCCTTCGCCGCCCGCTCGCACGAGCTCGCGGCCAAGGCGTGGAAGGACGGCGTCTTCGATGACGAGGTTGTCTCGGTGTCGATCCCGCAGCGCAAGGGCGACCCTCTCGAGTACAAGGCCGACGAGGGCGTTCGGGCCGACACCTCCGTCGAGGTCCTCGCGCGGCTGAAGCCGGCCTTCTCCAAGGACGGCACCATCACGGCCGGGTCGGCCTCGCCGATCTCCGACGGTGCCGCCGCCGTGGTCGTCATGCGGAAGTCCAAGGCCGAGGAGCTGGGTCTCTCGTGGCTGGCCGAGATCGGCGCCCATGGCATCGTGGCCGGGCCGGACTCGACGCTGCAGGCGCAGCCGGCCAACGCGATCCGCCAGGCGTGCGCCAAGGAGGGCATCGACCCCGCCGACCTCGACCTCGTCGAGATCAACGAGGCGTTCGCCTCGGTCGCGCTCGCGTCGACCAAGGACCTCGGCATCGACCCGGACAAGGTCAACGTCAACGGTGGCGCCATCGCGACCGGCCACCCGATCGGGATGTCCGGCGCCCGGCTCGCCCTGCACCTGGCGCTCGAGCTGAAGCGGCGCGGCGGTGGCGTGGGGGCGGCGGCGCTCTGCGGCGGCGGCGGCCAGGGCGACGCCCTCGTCGTCCGCGTCCCAGCGTCCTCGTAAGTCGGCCCGGCGTACGGCCGTTGGCGGGCCCTTGGACAGGAACGAACCCGATTTCGGGGGCAATTCGGCGGACAAACCGGACTCGTTCCTGTTCTTCGGCCCCGCGATTGCGTCGCGATGCCGGACAACCGGCGCCCTCGGCCCAAACCGCGTTCGCTAGCGTCCCCCGGGTGGCTGCCCGACCCGTAGACGTCCCAGCGCTGGTCCAGTCCGCCCGGGACGGGTCGCCCAGGGCCGTCGCCCGGCTGATCTCCCTCGTGGAGGACGAGCACCCCGCGCTGCGTGAGGTCATGGCCGCCTTGGCGACGCACGCCGGCAACGCGCACGTCGTCGGCATCACGGGGAGCCCGGGCGTCGGGAAGTCCACGTCGACGAACGCCCTCGTCGCGGCATACCGGGAGCGGGGGAAGCGGGTCGGGATCCTCGCCGTCGACCCGTCGTCGCCGTTCTCCGGGGGAGCGTTGCTCGGCGACCGGGTCCGGATGCAGGACCACGCGCTCGATCCGGAGGTCTACATCCGCTCGATGGCCTCGCGCGGTCACCTCGGTGGGCTGGCGTGGGCGACGCCTCAGGCGCTCCGAGTGCTGGACGCGGCCGGCTGCGACATGGTCCTTGTCGAGACGGTCGGGGTGGGGCAGTCGGAGGTCGAGGTCGCCGGGCTGGCCGACACGACCGTCGTGCTGCTCGCGCCGGGGATGGGCGACGGGATCCAGGCGGCCAAGGCCGGAATCCTCGAGATCGGAGACGTGTTCGTCGTCAACAAGGCCGACCGGGAGGGCGCCGACGCCACGGTTCGCGACCTGCGGCACATGATCTCGCTGGGCGACCGGAAGCAGCCCGGCTTGTGGCGGCCGCCGGTGGTCAAGACCGTCGCCGCCCGCAACGAGGGCATCGACGAGGTCCTCGAGGCGATCGACAAGCACACCGAGTGGCTGGCGCGCACGGGCGCCCTGCGCGAGCGGCGCGTCGCCCGTGCGGGGGACGAGATCGAGGCGCTCGTCGTCACGGCGCTGCGGCGCCGGATGGGCAACCTCCGGCACCACGACAGCGTCGACCGGCTCGCGGCCGACGTCGTCGACGGCAGCACCGACCCGTATGCCGCCGCGGACCAGGTGCTCGACGCGCTCACCTGATGTGGTGCTCGACGACCCGTTGGAAGAGCTCGAGGTAGTCGTCGACCATCCGCTGCTGGTCGAACCGCTCGACCGCGTCGGCCCGGCAGTCCGCCCGGTCCAGGCTCGGGAGCGCGGCGACCGCGGCCACCGCCTCCTCGACGTCGTCGACGAGGAACCCGGTCCGGCCGTGCTGCACGAGCTCCGGCAGGGACCCGCGCGGGCGGGCGATGACCGGCGTCCCGGTGGCGAGCGCTTCGACGACGGACAGCCCGAACGGCTCGGCGAACTCGATGAGGTGGAGGAGGCCCAGCGCCCCGCCGAGGAGCGCGTCCCGCTCCTGTGGACCGACCGACCCGACGTACTGCACCAGCCGACCGTCCACGTGGGGCCGGACCGCCTCGAGGAAGTAGTCCTCGTCGTGGACGATCCCGGCGATGACCAGGGGCACGCCAGTGCGCCGGGCGACCTCGACCGCCAGGTGGGTGCCCTTGTCGGGGTGGATGCGGCCGAGGAACAGCAGGTGCTCGCCGGGGTCGGCTCGGAACGTGAACGCGGACGTGTCGATCCCATGATGGATGGTCGCCGCGTACGGGAGGTCCGGATGCCGGTCGGCGGCGCTGATGGCGACGTAGTGCGCGATGTCGGCGTAGGCCCGGAAGGCGGGGACGATCCGCGGCGAGGAGAAGCCGTGGATCGTCGTCACGACGGGCGTGCGCACGAGACGGCTGTAGGTGAGCGGCAGGAAGTCGAAGTGGTTGGCCAGCACGTCAAGGCGGTCGGCGTGCTCGAAGGCCGTCGCAACGTGCAACGGGGACCAGACACCGGCGTCGACGTCGGGGTCCTCCTCGTAGCCGTGCGGTGCGGTCCCGCACAGCGTCCCGCTGGTCCACGAGTCGGCGGTCGCGAACAGCGTCACGTCGTGACCACGGGCGACGAAGCCCTCGGCCAGCGTGGACGCCACGAGCTCCCACGGTCCGTAGTCGAACGGTGGGGTGCGATGGGCGACCGAGGCGAGCACGCCGATCCGCACGGAACCCGTCCTTCGTCGCGAGGTGAGCACAGGCTAAGCCCCGACATGGACCATCTCACACCGTGGCCCGAGCACGTTACACAGCGCCGATCTGGGGTATAGGTGAGGTCGCCCCCCCATCGCTTACCGAGCGCCCCACGCCGGCTGCCGAGGAGACAAGGCCCCCACGTGACGACATTCGGGTTTCTGAGCACGTATCCGCCCACGCAGTGCGGCCTGGCGACGTTCAGCGCCGCACTGGCCGGCCAGGTCGGTCGGACCGGTGACTCGGTCAGGGTCGTCAGCCTGGTCGACGACTACTCGGCACAAGCGCCGGCCGAGGTCGCGTACCAGTGGGTCCGCGACCGGCGGGACCAGGCGGCAGCCGCGGCCGCCGCGTTGGACGAGGCGGACGTGGTCTTCGTCCAGCACGAGTACGGGATCTTCGGTGGCCGCGACGGGGAGGACGTCCTCGACCTGGTGCGCCGGCTGGAGGTGCCGTTCGTCGTCACCTTGCACACCGTGCTGTTGTCACCGGCGCCGAGACAGCGGGAGATCCTCGAGGAGCTGGCGGCCCGGGCGAGCGCGGTCGTCACCATGACGAAGGCCGCCCGCGAGCGACTCCTCCGCAGCTACGCAGTCGACGCCTCGAAGGTGCAGGTCGTGCCGCACGGCGCGGCCCACGGCTCGCCGACGCCCGCGGACCGCACACAGCCGCGCCCGTGGCGGATGCTGACGTGGGGTCTTCTCGGTCCAGGCAAGGGCGTCGAGTGGGGCATCGAGGCGCTGGCCGAGTTGCCGGATCTCGACCTCGTCTACGAGGTCGTGGGCGAGACGCACCCGAAGGTGCTGGCGGCGCGCGGCGAGACCTACCGCGAGTCGCTCGTCGAGCGGGCCCGGCAGGCCGGCGTGGCCGACCGCGTGCGCTTCGACGGCCGCTATCTCACCACGAGACACCTCCGTCAGGTGGTGGCCACCGCCGACCTGGTGCTGCTGCCGTACGAGTCACGTGACCAGGTCACCTCGGGCGTCCTCGTGGAGGCGGTGGCCGCGGGGCGAGCCGTGGTCTCGACCGACTTCCCGCACGCTCGGGAGCTCCTCGGCGCGGGAGTCGGCCTGCTGGTCCCGCCCCGTGATCCCGCGTCCATCGCCGCCGCCGTGCGCCGGGTCGTCACCGAACCCGGACTGGCCGCCAGCCTGCGGCGGCGCGCCTCGCGGTTGGCTCCGTCGCTGTCCTGGTCCGCCGTCGGCGCGGCGTACCAGCGGCTGGGCGTCGAGGCGGTCAGTCGGCACGTGCTGGCCTCGTGACCGCCGAAACGACCGTAGACCGCCCGCTCTCGTACGCCCACCTGCTCCGCCTCAGCGACGCGTTCGGCGTCGTCGAGCACGCCCGTGGGCTCGATCCCCTGACCCATCATGGGTACTGCCTCGACGACGTGGCCCGGGCCCTGCTCGTCCTCGCCCGCGACCCGCAGCCGCCGCCCCAGACCGAGCCGCTCTTCAGGACGTCCCTCGACTTCGTCGTGGCCGCCTTCACCCCGGACGGTCGAGCCCACAACCGCCGGGCCCACGGCACCGGCCGCTGGACCGACGAGGCGTCGTGCGGCGACTGGTGGGGACGAGGCGTCTGGGCGCTCGGCACCCTGGTTCGCCTCGGAGGAGACCACGGCGCTCGGGCCCGACCGGTGTTCGACGCGGCTGCGGGCGTGCGGTCGCCGTTCCTCCGCTCGATGGCGTATGCGGGTCTCGGCGCCGCCGAGGTCCTCCAGCGCCACCCCGGGCACGCAGCCGCCCGGTCCCTCCTCGCCGACGCGGCGGACCTGGTGTCCTCGGTCACCTCATTCGGCGGGCCCTGGCCCTGGCCCGAGTCACGGCTGCGCTACGCCAACGCCGTGCTGCCCGAGGTTCTGGTCGCCGCCGGGGCGGCGCTCGGCGACGGACCCTCACTCGACCGGGGGCTCGCTCTGCTCGACTGGTTGGTCGACGTCGAGACGTCGGCTCGCGGCCACCTGAGCGTCAGTCCGGCGGCCGGCTGGGCGCCCGGGGATCCCCGCCCGGCATTCGACCAGCAGCCCATCGAGGTCGCGGCGCTGGCGGAAGCCTGTGCCCGAGCGCTCCGAATCACGGGCGACGATCGCTGGGCGACGACGTTGCTCCGGTGCGAGCAGTGGTTCGACGGCTGGAACGACGTCGAGACACCGCTGGCCGACGACGTCAGCGGGGGCTGTCATGATGGCCTGACGGTGGGTGGGGTCAACGCCAACGAGGGCGCGGAGTCCACGTTGGCCCTCCTCGCCGTCCGACAGCTGGTCAAGGAGCACGGCAGACTGTCGGACTGACCCGCGTGGCTGATCAGATCGGGGGGCCGTGGGCCGGATGGTGACGACCGGTCATGGTCGCGTGTCGGTGCAGCGAGTGGGGCCGACCCTGCGGGCCGACCCACGCCGGACGATTCTGAGGCCGTTCCGTCCGGGCTACGAGCTGGTCAGCGTCGGGCTGTCCCGGGCGGAGTCGGTGATCCGGCGGGTGCTGTCCCTGTCCGACGAGGAGGTCGCCGAGACGCTGCCACCGCTGGTCCGGTCGCTGTCGGCTCGTCATCCCGAGGCTCGAGCGGTCTTCGACGAGCACGCGGGCTACGCGGACCTCGAGGGCGGCCGCCTCACACCCGAACGCCGTGAGCTGCTCGGTGCCTTTCTGACCCAGGAGTATGCGGTCGAGGCGGCGGCCATTCTCAACCCGTCCATCGTGCCGCACCCGGACCAGGGCGGTCTGGCCGCCGACGAGCTGCGCTTCGTCCTCACCGTGCGGGCCATCGGTGAGGGGCACATCTCGAGCCTGGAGTTCCGCACCGGTGTCATCGGGGGGCAGGGACAGATCCGGATGGACGCGGTCGGACACCAGGTGGTGCGGCCGTCGGTGTCGGCCGAGATGTGGCCGGCCGACTACCTGAGTCACGCGATACGGGCCGCCGGCGGGGATGTGGCCGAGCTCGCCGCGCGCGCCGAGAGGTCGGACCCCGCTGCCAAAGTCGGACGGACGCTCGCCACCGACCAGGTCGACGCGGTGCTGCAACGGCTGCAGGAGGACGGTGCCGCCCCCGACCTGCTCCACCAGGTGCGGCTGGCGGTCGAGAGCCGGTACGTCGCCCGCTTCCGCGCCGACAGTGAGGTGGCCGAGCGGGTGCTGTTCCCCGTGAGCAGCGCGGAGCGGGGCGGAGTCGAGGACGTCCGGCTGGTGCCCTTCGTCGAGGACGGGTCTCTCCCGACGGAGTACCGCGGCACCTACACCGCGTACGACGGGGCCGCGGTCACCTCGCACCTGCTCTCGACGACGGACTTCCGCACGTTCACCGCCTCGCGACTGTTCGGGCCGGCCGCGCGCGACAAGGGCATGGCGCTGTTCCCCCGGCGGGTGTCCGGGCAGCTGCTCAGCGTGGCGCGTCGTGACCGGGAGGCCCTGGTCCTCGGTGCCTCGCCCGACGGCGACTGGTGGGACGACCTGGGGCTGCTTCAACGGCCGCGGCGGGCCTGGGAGGCAGTCCAGCTCGGCACAGGAGCCCCGCCGCTCGCCACGCCGGAGGGGTGGCTGGTGATCACGCACGGCGTGGGCGCGGTCCGCCACTACGCGCTCGGGGCGATGCTTCTCGACCTCGACGATCCCCTGCGCGTGCGCGGAGTGCTGTCAGAACCGTTGCTCGTGCCCACCGAGGAGGAGCAGATCGGCTACGTGCCGAACGTCGTCTACACGTGTGGCGCGCTTCTCCACGGCGATCTCCTCGTGATGCCGTACGCCTGCAGCGACGCGTTCATCCGCTTCGCCGTGCTTCCCCTCGAGCCGCTCCTGGACCGGCTGCGGCAGTCGCCGTCCCGCTGACCTTCGAGCGGGGCGCTGCTGCCTCTGGGCGACGATTCGGGCTCGCCGAGCCCGCTGCCGCTCGCTTCCCTAGGATGGAGGGTGGCCCGCCAGCGACGTCGTGCCTGATCCCCGAGCACGGAGCCGGGGAGCGAGCGAAAGGCATCCATGGAGATTTGGCCCGGCAGGCCCTACCCCCTCGGCGCGACCTACGACGGCGTCGGGGTCAACTTCGCCATCTTCTCCGAGGTCGCGGAGAAGGTCGAGCTCTGCCTGATCGACGGCCGTGGCCGGGAGACGCGGATCGTCCTGCCCGAGGTCGACGGGTTCGTGTGGCACGGGTTCCTGCCTGGGGTGCAGCCCGGCCAGCGCTACGGCTACCGCGTGTCCGGCCCGTACGAGCCGTCACACGGCGCCCGCTGCATTCCCGAGAAGCTGCTCCTCGACCCCTATGCCAAGGCGGTCGACGGAGAGATGACGGGCGACTCGTCGCTGTTCGGCTACGACTTCGACGACCCCGAGGGGGGCCTCGACGACACCCCCAACACCGAGGACAGCCTCGGCAAGACGCTGACCTCGGTCGTGATCAACCCGTTCTTCGACTGGGGCCAGGACCGCGCGCCCCAGCACGAGTACCACGACACGATCATCTACGAGGCGCACGTCAAGGGTCTCACCAGGCTCCTCGAGGACGTGCCGGAGGAGATCCGCGGCACGTATGCGGGGATCGGGCATCCCGCGACCATCGAGCACCTGACCCGGCTCGGGGTCACCGCCATCGAGCTTATGCCGGTCCACCAGTTCGTGCAGGACTTCACGCTGCAGGACAAGGGTCTGCGGAACTACTGGGGCTACAACACGATCGGCTTCTTTGCTCCGCACAACGAGTATGCGGCCTACGGCACCCGGGGCGAGCAGGTCCCGGAGTTCAAGAGCATGGTCAAGGCGCTGCACGAGGCAGACATCGAGGTCATCCTCGACGTCGTCTACAACCACACCGCCGAGGGCAACCACAAGGGCCCGACGCTGGCCTTCCGCGGCCTCGACAACGCCTCCTACTACCGGCTCGTCGACGGCGACCCGGCTCACTACTACGACACCACCGGCACCGGAAACTCGCTCCTGATGCGGCACCCGCACGTGCTGCAGCTGATCATGGACTCGCTGCGCTACTGGGTGCTCGAGATGCACGTCGACGGGTTCCGGTTCGACCTGGCGGCGACGCTGGCCCGCCAGTTCCACGACGTGTCAAGGCTTTCCGCCTTTTTCGACATCATCCAGCAGGATCCCGTCATCAGCCAGGTCAAGCTCATCGCCGAGCCCTGGGACCTCGGCGACGGCGGCTACCAGGTCGGCAACTTCCCGCCGCTCTGGACCGAGTGGAACGGCAAGTACCGAGACACGGTCCGCGACTTCTGGCGCGGCGAGCCGGCCACGCTCGCCGAGTTCGCCTCCCGCTTCACCGGCTCCTCGGACCTCTACGAGCACTCCGGCCGCAAGCCGATCGCCTCGATCAACTTCGTCGTCGCCCACGACGGCTTCACCCTGCGTGACCTGGTCTCCTACAACGAGAAGCACAACGAGGCCAACGGTGAGGGGAACCGGGACGGCGAAAGTCACAACCGCTCCTGGAACTGCGGCGTCGAGGGACCCACCGACGACCCAGAGGTCAACGCGCTGCGGCTGAGACAGCAGCGCAACTTCCTCACCACTCTCCTTCTCTCGCAGGGCGTTCCGATGATCGCGCACGGCGACGAGCTGGGTCGGACGCAGCTGGGCAACAACAACGGCTACTGCCAGGACAACGACCTGACCTGGGTCGACTGGGATCTCGACGACGACGACGCCGAGCTGCTGCGGTTCGCCGGACGGCTGGTGCAGCTGCGCAAGGCCCATCCGGTGTTCCGCCGGCGCCGGTTCTTCGCCGGTAGCGCCCAGCACGGCGGCGAAAG
>Ga0307318_10000619_pt1 | contig 11632 bp, 11 predicted proteins | sample ER_DNA_367_FD_194500 | JGI IMG/M metagenome (GOLD analysis project Ga0307318, IMG submission 194500) | Bulk soil microbial communities from the East River watershed near Crested Butte, Colorado, United States - ER_DNA_367 | ecosystem: Environmental > Terrestrial > Soil > Floodplain | place...
AGACGCTCATGGACTCCCCGGGCCCCGACGCCAGTGTCGGCGACGCCCCGTCGTCCGGACCGCTGGTCACCCAGGCCGGCGCCGCCGCGTGCGTCGCCTCGCTCGGCGCCACAGACGCGGGGGCGGTCAGCATCGACCTCGGCAGCTACGAGGGGCAACCGGCCGCGATCGTCGTGGTCCGTCGGTCCGACTCGACGGTCGTGTATGCGGTGCAGCGCGACTGCGGCGACGGCGACGCCGGCATCATCCAGGACGCGGTCCCCGTCCCGTAGGCCGCGCCACGGCGGGCCCGCGAGTGGGTCGGGAACAACACGGCCGGCCGGGCGGTTGCCGTCCATGGATCTGACGAATCGGCCGGTATGTTGGGGCTCTCGGCCTCCCCGGCCACATCATCTAGCGGTTCGAGGGCCTGCAGACCACAAGGGGTTGACTTCGTGACCGACGTGCGCAACGTCATCATCATCGGCTCGGGACCGGCCGGCTACACCGCCGCGGTCTACGCCAGCCGGGCGAACCTGCGACCGCTGCTCATCGAGGGCAGCGTCACCGCCGGCGGCGCGCTGATGAACACCACCGACGTCGAGAACTACCCCGGCTTCCGCGACGGAATCATGGGCCCGGCCCTCATGGAGGAGATGCGCGCCCAGGCGGAGCGGTTCGGGACCGAGATCATCACCGACGACGTCACCGGTGTGGAGCTCCACGGCGAGGTCAAGACCGTGACGACCGGTGACGGCGGCACCTTCTCGGCGCACGCGGTGATCCTCGCCATGGGCTCGGCCTACCGCGAGCTCGGCCTGCCCGACGAGAAGCGGCTCTCCGGCCGCGGCGTCTCCTGGTGCGCAACGTGCGACGGCTTCTTCTTCCGCGACCAGGACATCGCGGTCGTCGGCGGCGGCGACTCGGCCATCGAGGAGGCGACCTTCCTCACCAAGTTCGCCCGCTCCGTCACCATCGTCCATCGCCGGAACGCCCTGCGAGCCAGCAAGATCATGGCCGAGCGGGCCTTCGCCAACGACAAGATCGCGTTCGCCTGGAACTCGACGGTCACTGCCATCCACGGCGAGGACCGGGTCGCCGGCATCACCCTCACCGACACGCATACCGGCGAGGAGCGCGAGCTGCCCGTCACCGGCCTGTTCATCGCCATCGGCCACGACCCGCGCAACGAGCTGGTCAAGGACCTGGTCGACCTCGACCCGGCCGGGTACGTGGTGACCGGCGTCGACGGCACGCACCGATCGACGGCGACGCGCATCCCCGGAGTCTTCGCCTGCGGTGACCTCGTCGACCACACCTACCGGCAGGCCGTCACCGCCGCCGGATCCGGCTGCGCCGCGGCCCTCGACGCCGAGCACTACCTCGACTCGCTCGAGGACCTCGAGCACGCGGTCGCCGCCGCGGCCCAGGAGGAGGCCATGGACTCGCCGTCCTCCGACCTGTCACCGGCCGCCGCTAGCCTCTGAACCCAGCCACCATCCAGAAGGGACCCCCATGGGAGCCACCAAGGTCACCACCGACGCCACCTTCGAGCAGGACGTCCTGAAGAACGACAAGCCGGTCATCGTCGACTTCTGGGCCACGTGGTGCGGTCCGTGTCGCGCGGTCGCGCCCATCCTCGAGGAGATCGCCGCCACATACGGCGACCAGGTCGACGTCGTCAAGCTCGACACCGACGCCAACCCGGCGGTCACCAGCCGCTACGGCGTGGTCAGCATTCCCACGATGAACGTCTACGTCAACGGTGAGGTTGTCAAGACCCTCGTCGGCGCCATGCCGAAGCCGCGCCTCCTGCGTGAGCTCGAGGACTACATCGCCAGCTGACGGCTCACCAGAGCAGCCCGACGGTTCTGTTGCGGTTGGCGAAATCCCGTATGCGTCGTCGCCTCTAGGACGCTTCGGTCGGCTATCGTTCGCAGAGCCCAGCCGCGGGTCCCAGCCCGGCGCGGACCGGGGGCCGCACCCGCTGATCACCGTCAGCACCGTCCTGCCCGCTGCCGCCTCGAGCGGCGACCCGTCTCCCGACCAGCTCCGTGAGGGGAGGGACGTGACCGAACCGCGTACCGGCCTCCAGGCCCGGCTCGGCTACCGCGGCCCCGTGGTCCGCGACCTGCGTGAGAGCCTCACGGCTGCGGGGGCGCTGGCGGAGGGCGACGGGTTCGCACCTCAGGCCGACGACGTCTTCGACGAGGAGCTCGACGCCGCGGTGAAGTCGTTCCAACAGGACCGGGGGCTGCTCGTCGACGGGATCGTCGGGCCGTGGACCTTCGCGGCCCTCGACGCGGCCAAGTGGCGCATGGGCGACCGGCTGCTGCGGCACAGCCCCGGCCACCTCCTCCGCGGCGACGACGTCATGGAGCTCCAGGAACGGTTGTTCGGGCTCGGCTTCCACCCGGGGCGCATCGACGGCATGTTCGGACCCGACACCGAGGGCGCGGTCCGTGCCTTCCAGCGCGGCGTCGGCCTCGTCGTCGACGGCGAGGTCGGTCCGGCGACCCTGCGGGCGTTCACCGACCTGCGGCGCAGCGTCGCGGGTGGCTCGTCTTTGTCGCTCCGCGAGCGCGAGCTGGTCCGGCGGTCCGGGCACCGGTTGGCCGGGCGGACCGTCGTGCTCGATCCGGGACACGGGGGCGAGGACCCGGGCGCCGTCGCCCACGGGGTCGTCGAGGCGGAGGTCGTCCACGACATCGCGACGCGCATCGAGGGTCGGCTCAGTGCGCACGGCGCCAACGTGGTCTACACGCGTACCCGCTTCACCAGCGCGGGTGACGACGAGGCCCGGGCCTCGTTCGCCAACGACTGCGCGGCCGACATCGTCCTGTCGTTGCACTGCGACACCGCGGATCAGCAGGACGCCAGTGGCGTGGCGACGTTCTTCTTCGGCCAGAAGCGGTTCGGGGCCTGGTCGGCGGTCGGCGAGCAGCTGGCCGACCTCATCCAGCGTGAGACCGTGGCCCGCACCGCCTTGGCCGACTGTCGCAGCCACGCCCGCTCCTGGAAGCTGCTCCAGGCCACCCGGATGCCGGCGGTGCGCATCGAGGCGGGCTATGTCAGCAATCCCGAGGACGCGGCCCGACTTCGGGCGGCGTCGTTCCGCGACGACATCGCGGAGGGCATCGTCGTCGCCCTCCAGCGGCTTTACCTCGGGGAGCACGACACCAGCGCAACGGGCATGCTCCAGCTCGGCGACCTCCGCAAGGTGCTGGAGGAGATGGCCGGCTGAGGGACGGCTTCGCCCTCGTCGGTTTCAGTTCGGGCTGGGGTGCTGTCGGTGCGCCGTGCCCACGGGCGTCGCCGGAGCGAGTCCGCGCACCGGCGCCAGCAGCCGTTCCACGGCCTGCTCGACCTCGCCGCGCCAGCGCAGCGCGGTCCGCAGGTCGAGTCGGAGCCGGGGGTATGCGACGTGCTCGCGGGCCGTCCGGAACCCCACCGCGGTGAGGAACTCGGCCGGAAGAAGGCAGTCCGCGCGGTCATCCCAGGACCCGTAGGCCTCGAGGGCCTTGCTGCCCCGTCGGAGGACGTCCTTGGCTGCCGCCTGGACCAGCACCCGCCCGAGCCCCTGACCCGCATACTCCGGGTCGATCCGGGCGGTGACCAGCACGATGGCGTCGCGGCTCACCGGTGCGGTCGGGAAGGCGAGGGCCCGCGGCACAAGGTGGGCCGGCGCATACGTGATGTAGCCCGCGAACCGTCCGTCGACGTAGACGACCCGTCCCGGCGTCCCCCATTCGAGGAGCGTGGCGGTGAGCCAGCTCTCCTTGTCCTCGCGCGGGTGCTGGCGCCGCCGGGCGGCCAGGGCGGGGCCGAGCTCCCAGAAGACGCAGTCGGCGCACGACCCGGTCAGGTCGCCGAGCCGGTCGACGGTGAGGGGCAGTACGTCGCGTCCCATGATTACCCCTACAGTGCGCCGGCGAGCGTCCGGAGCGCCTCGGCCGCGCCGGAGGTCAGCGGCGCACCGTGGCCGAAGAGGATGGTGCCGGCGTCGAGGGTGGCCAGCGTCTTGACCGACTGCGCGGCCTGGGCCGGGTCGGCGGTGAACTGCGGATTGGATCCGGTGAGTCCGCCCGTGTTGCCCAGGGCGTCGCCGGCGACGAGGACACGCGTGCCACGGTCGAAGACGCTGATGTGGCCGTCCGTGTGTCCCGGGGTGGCGACGACCTGCATGCCGAAGATGTCGGAGCCGTCGGCCGCGGCCACGATGGTGCGTGGACTGGTGGGAATGGTGTCGATGTCGGCCGCGCCGGCGTGGATCGACGCCCGGCTCGCCCGCGCGGCGACGTCACCGAGGCCGCCCGCGTGGTCGGGGTGGTGGTGGGTCAGGATGACGTCGGTGACCGAGTCCCACGAGGCGCTGGCGGCCTGCAGCGCGGTGCCGATGGCGTCGGCGTTACCGGCGACGCCGGTGTCGACGACCGCGACCGACGCGCCGCGGACCAGAAGGTAGGCGGAGACGAAGCCGAAGTCGACCCGCTTCCACGCCAGTGCGCCGGTGGACGTGGCCGTGGCGGCGGCCGCCGAGCTGGCCGAGCCGGAGCTCGCGGCGTTGCCAGACCCGGTCGAGCCGGTCGAGCCGGTCGAGCAGCCGGCCAGGACGGCGACGGCAACCCCGCCCCAACCGAGGTCGAGGACGACCTGGCGGCGGCTGAGCCGGTGGAGGCGCGCCGGCAGGCTCGACCGGTAGAGCGCGTCCATCCGGCCATGCTAGTTCGGGACCGCGTGACTAGGGTCGAACGGTGAGCACCTACGTCGAGCCGTCCTACCAGCGGGACACCGCCTACATCCCCGACCGGATCCTCGCTGAAGGCGGGGACTGGCCGGTCGAGCCGGGCCGGTACCGCCTGGTGGTGGCCCGAGCGTGCCCGTGGGCGAACCGGGCGATCATCGTGCGGCGGCTGTTGGGCCTCGAGGATGCCATCTCGATGGGGGTCTGCGGGCCGACGCACGACGAGCGGTCGTGGACGTTCGACCTCGATCCCGACGGGCTGGATCCGGTGCTCGGCATTCCGCGGATCCAAGACGCTTATCTGGCGCGGTTCCCGGACTACCCCAAAGGCATCACCGTGCCGGCCATCGTCGACGTACCGTCGGGCCGGGTCGTGACCAATGATGTTCCGACCATCACCCTCGACCTCTCGACGCAGTGGCGTGCATACCACCGGGAGCGCGCCCCTAGCCTCTATCCAGCGCCGCTGCGCGCTGAGATCGACGAGGTCATGGAGCGTGTCTACCGATCCGTCAATAACGGCGTATACCGCTGTGGCTTCGCGGGGTCGCAGGAGGCGTACGACGACGCGTACGACCAGCTGTTCGCCGGTCTGGACTGGCTCTCGCACCGCCTGGAGACGCGGCGCTACCTGGTCGGTGACACGATCACCGAGGCCGACGTCCGGCTGTTCACCACCCTCGCGCGGTTCGACGCGGTCTACCACGGGCACTTCAAGTGCAACCGGCAGAAGCTCAGCGAGATGCCGGTGCTCTGGGCGTATGCGCGGGACCTGTTCCAGACGCCGGGGTTCGGCGACACCATCGACTTCGACCACATCAAGCGGCACTACTACGTCGTGCACCACGACATCAACCCGACGGGGATCGTGCCCAAGGGGCCGCTCCTGGAGGAGTGGGCGCTCCCGCACGATCGGGAGCGGCTCGGCGGCCGGCCGTTCGGGAGCGGTACCGCGCCCGGTCCGGTTCGACCCGGCGAACAGGTGCCGAGCGACCACAACCCGGCCCTGGCCGTGCTCTGACCTTTAGCGCTTCGAGCAGCTTCTAGCGGCTTCTACCGTCGGAACTAGATCTCCTCCATCAGCCCGACGATCCGGTTCAGATCCTCGACCGAGGCGAACTCGACGGTGAGTCGACCCTTGCGCTGACCCAGCGCGATCGTCACCCGGGTGTCGTAACGGTCGGAGAGTCGAGCGGCGAGGTCGTCCAGCTGGGGATGTCGGGTGCCGGCCCGTGGTCGGCGAGCCTTCGGTACCGCGGCGGGGTCGTCACCGCCCAGCGCGACGATCTCCTCGACACTGCGCACGGAAAGGCCTTCGGCGACGATCCGTTGGGCCAGCCGCTCCATGGCCGCCGCCTCGTCCAGGCCCAGCAGGGCCCTGGCGTGTCCGGCCGACAGGACGCCGGCGGCCAACCGGCGAGCCACCACGGGCGGCAGCCGCAGGAGCCTGATGGTGTTGGAGATCTGCGGCCGGGACCGGCCGATCCGGCTAGCCAGCTCGTCGTGTGAGCACCCGAAGTCGTCGAGGAGCTGCTGGTATGCGGCCGCTTCCTCGAGCGGGTTGAGCTGGGTCCGGTGCAGGTTCTCCAGGAGGGCGTCGCGAAGGAGGTCGTCGTCGTGGGTCTCCTTGACGATGGCCGGAATGGTGTCCTGCCCGGCCAGCTGGCTGGCCCGGAGCCGGCGCTCGCCCATGATGAGCTCGAAGCGGGGACCGAGGTCAGCGGCGTCGTCCTGGGTGCCGCCTTCGAGCCGGACTCTGTCGTGCGGCTCGGTGAGAGCAAGGTCGGCGCTTTCGGGTTCGGCGCGGGCAATCGGCCGGACGACGACCGGCTGCAGTACCCCGATCTCGCGGATCGACGCCGCGAGCTCGGCCAGCTCGTCCTCATCGAATACGGTGCGCGGCTGCCGTGGGTTGGGTCGAATGGCCGCGATCGGCAGCACGGCGAAGGTCGCTCCCGGGACGGGCGCCAGCTCGAGCTCCGGCACGCCACTCACCGCCGCGTCAGACCCATCCCTCTCGACCGGGTCGCCGCTTGGCCGGTGGTCGTCGTCAGAACCCGCGTCGAGCGCTCCGTTGAGCACGTGGTCCTGGCGCTCGCCCGGCTGGCCGGGCGAGGTGCGGCCGTCGAGGTATCCGTCGTCGGTGCCGTCTTCGACACCGCTGCCCACGCCGCTGGACGGTTCGTCGTGCACTGGCCGCTCGGTGAGGGCGTCGCTGCGCGACGTGTCGTGACCAAGACCGTTCAGCTGCTCCGCTGAATCGCCGCTCGGGTCGGCGTCGGCCGGAGGCGGTGGTGGAGTGCTCTCGCGGAAGAACACGTCGACCGGGCGGGCGGTCCCGGGTGAGGACGGGATCAGCGCTCCCAGACCGCGTCCCAGCGCCCGCCGCTTCTCACTCATCGCGCACTCGCTCTCTCCGCGGGGATGGACATGGCTGCGCCCCGGTCGGCAAGCTCGCCGGCCGCTTCGAGGTAGGAGAGCGCGCCGCTGCTCGTGGGGTCGTACGTCATCACCGTCTCGCCGAAGCTCGGTGCCTCGGAGACGCGCACTGATCGCGGGACGGTCGTTCGCAATACCTGGTCGGGGAAGTGCGAGCGAACCTCGTCGGCGACCTGGGACGAGAGTCGAGTGCGGCCGTCGTACATCGTCAGCAGGATGGTGGAGACGTGCAGGCCGGGGTTGAGGTGGCCGCGGATCAGCTCGATGTTCTTGAGCAGCTGCGACAGGCCCTCGAGCGCGTAATACTCGCACTGGATCGGGATGAACACCTCTGGCGCCGCGACGAAGGCGTTGATGGTCAGCAGGCCGAGGCTGGGCGGGCAGTCGATGAGCACGTAGTCGACCGCCGTCGCGGCGAGGTAGTCGGCCAGGGCACGCCGCAACCGCATCTCCCGAGCCACCATCGACACCAGCTCGATCTCCGCACCCGCCAGGTCGATCGTCGCGGGCGCGCAGGAGAGCCCTTCGACCGTGGGACACGGAACGACGACCTCGGCGAGAGCTTTGCCGTCGACGATCACGTCGTAGACGCTCGGGACCTCAGAGTAGTGCTCGATTCCGAGGGCGGTGCTCGCGTTGCCCTGTGGGTCCAGATCGATGACCAGGACGGTGAGGCCCGACTGGGCGAGGGCTGCGGCGACGTTCACCGCCGTCGTCGTCTTGCCGACGCCCCCCTTCTGATTGGCGACGGTCAGAATGCGCGTCGCGGGCGGAGGCGGCAACCGGCGCCCGGCCAGCACGATGCGGCGGCGCGCGTCCTCGGCCAACGTCTGGGCCAGGGGCGTGTCGTCTCCGGCGTCGGGGATCGTCGCGACCAACTCTGTGCGCACGTCCGCGTTCGTTTCACGTGAAACACCCTCACCCACGGTCCACGCCGGAGCAGTTTCACGTGAAACGTCGTTTCGCTCTTGCACACGACCGCCCGCGACGTCCGTTGATCCTAGATGCGCTGTGACTCTGGTTTCACGTGAAACCGGCCAGCCGAGGCCTTTGGACCACCCGATGGCGCGTCCGAGCAGCGGCCAGCCCACGGAACCTCCGCGATGCTGCCTCCGGCTGGCATCCTCGGCGGCGGAGAGTCGAGTCGGAGTGCCACCGTCCTCGATCAATCTGCTCAACCCCTTGCCTGGCCGCGAAACGAACGACAGCGAGTTCGACATGTCTGAGCCATCCAAGCACCTCGGCGGCCCCTGACCCGTGGCGCAACACCGGCCTGTGGACGACGGATTTGGACCAGATTCGCGCCGGCGGTCCATTCCGTCGTGCCCGATCCGGTGGTCGTCTAGGGACGGCGCCGCCCGGAGGAAGTAGGCGATCTACGGCCCCTTGGCGCCGGCCGCGCCGAGCCGCCAACTCGCCGTCCCGGCGTGACCGCGGATCCCACGTCGACGGTGACGACCAGCGTCTCAGGGGTCACCACCCCGGCCCCGAACGACGCCACGCTCCACCTGCTCGCGTTCAGGGCTCGCAGCTGGTCGGCGTCCTCGGTCAGCTCCGTCGGTGCCGAGGTCCCCTTGAGGGCATGCAGCGATCCGCCGGCCTCCAGGAGCGGTAGCCCGATCCGAGCCAGCTCTCCGATCCGCGCCACCGCCCGAGCGGTGACGTGCCCGAACCTCGGGGCGCCCCACAGCGACTCGGCCCGACCGCGGTGGACGACGACGTTGGCGAGACCCAACTCCTCGACCGCCGCCGTCAGCCAAGTCGTCCGTCGTTGCAGCGGCTCGACCAAGGTCAGTCGCAGGTCGGGGCGCACGATGGCGAGGGGGATACCCGGCAGACCGGCACCTGACCCCAGGTCGGCTACCCGGGCACCGGTCGCGAACAGCGGGTGCACCACGGCGCAGTTGAGGACGTGACGATCCCACAACCGAGGCGCTTCACGGGGGCCGATCAGGCCATGGGAGATGCCGGTGGCGGCCAGAAGCGCGACGTACCGTTCGGCGAGCGATACCTGGGAGCCGAACACCGCGGCGGCGACGTCGGGAGTCGGCGGAGCCCCCGGTCGGGATCCGGTCCCTGCCTCAGCCGACGATGTCGCCGGCTGGGGCGACGACGGGCCTGAGCGGTCCAGATCCTCAGACCGGGCGTTCATCGGACCCGGTTGATGGGCACCGATGCGTAGAGAGCTCCGCCTCGTGTTTCACGTGAAACGGCGCCGCCGACTCAGGCCGGGAAGACGACGATGTGTCGATGCGGCTCCACGCCCTCCGACTCGGAACCGAGACCCGCCGCAGCCACCTCGTCATGGACGATCTTCCGCTCGAACGCCGACATGTCGTCGAGAGCCTGCTGAGCCCCCGTGGTCCGCACCTCCGCGATGGCGGAGCGAGCGATCTCCAGCACCTCGGTGCGCCGCTGCGCGCGGTGGCCGGCGATGTCGAGCATCAACCGACTGCGTTCGCCCGTCTCGGCCTGGACCGCCAGGCGGGTCAACTCCTGGAGCGCGTCGAGGACCTTGCCGTCCGACCCGACCAGCCGGCGTGGTACCCGGCCGTCGTCGGAATCGACGATGCCCACCGACGCCCGGTCACCGTCGATGTCGACCTCGATGTCACCGTCGAGATCGGCAATGTCCAGCAGCCGCTCGAGGAAGTCGGCCGCCACCTCGCCCTCACGCTCGAGCAGCCGCAACCGCGACCCGGTCGCCCGACGTGAGTCCGACGCCCCACTCTCGTCGACGTCGTCGTCCGCACCGCCCACCTGGACAGACCGGCCGCCGCCGCCATTCGAAAGGTCGTCAAGGTCGTCAAGGACCACCGCGTTCGCGTCGCTCGGAGGCGCGGTCACCTCGGTGTCATCACTCATCGGCGAACTCCTGCTCGTGCTGGAGCGGGACGACATCCCGCAGTGGTGTGAAAGGGGCGACGTGTGGCCCGGACGCCTGGACGAGCCACGGGCCTGGACCGAACCGGCATACCGGCGTCCGAGCTCAGGCCGCGTCGGGGCTCGGCGTCCCACCCTCGGGACGTCGCTTTCCGGGCGGATCGGTCTGGCGCTTGACCTGCTGGCCCTGCGGCTGTTTCGGCCGCGGCTTCTGCTTCTGCCGCTTGGGCTGCTGCCGCTGGCCAGTGGTCCGGGCGGGCGCCTCCGACCCGTTGGCCGGCGAGCTCGGCTCGGTCGGAGCGTCCTGAGGGATGGAGCCGTCGGGCGAGTTCGGCCCGCCAGTCCGGTCCGCCTCGTCACCGGGGCTACCCGTACCATCCGCACCACTCGAGCCAGCGCCGTCAGTCGGTCCTCCGCCAGCACTGCGTTTGCTGCGCTTCTTGCCCTTCGGCTGCTGCCGCTGTCCGCCCTTGGGCGCCTCGGGGAGCGCGTCCTGGACGTCCGGCTGATCGGTGGTCGTGTCGCCGAGACCCGGGATGTGGAGCTTCTTGATCGTCTTGCCCCGCTTGCGCTGCCGCTCCTCGTAGGCCCGCTCCGCCGCCGAGCCGGGGGCGGGCATCCGGCGGATCACGTAGAACTGCTGCCCCATCGACCAGACGTTCGTCGTGAGCCAGTAGAGGAGCACACCGATCGGGAAGTTGATGCCGGAGATCGCAAAGAAGATCGGCATCAGGTAGAGGATCACCTTCTGCTGCTTCATGTACGGGTTGTCCAGCGCAGCGTCCGGCATGTTCTTGCGCATCAGCTGCCGCTGCGTCGTGAACGTCGACACCGACATCAGCACGATGAGCACGGCGGTGAGGATCTTGACGTTGAGGTCCGATGACCCGAGGAACGTCGACGAGAGCTGGGCCCCGAAGATCGTCGACTTCTCGATGACCGAGGCCACCTCGGGGGTGATCGGGCCGATCGGGGGGTGCGCTCCCGACGCCACGTGCGGCAGGTTGTTGAGTAGCTGGAACAGCGCGAAGAAGAACGGCGACTGCAGCAGGATCGGCAGGCACGAGGAGAACGGGTTGGAGCCGGTCCTCTTGTAGAGATCCATCGTCTCCTGCGTCATCTTCTGACGCGACTCCGGATCGCTCTTGCCCTTGTACTTCGCCTGGATCTTCTGCATCTCCGGCTGGATGAGCTGCATCCGCCGTGAGCTGTGAATCTGCTTGACGAACAACGGGATCATGAGGAACCGCACGACCACGGTGAGGCCCACGATGGAGAGAGCCCAGCCCCAGCCGTTCTCGTACGGGATCCCCAACCACACGAACAGCTGATGCCAGGCCGTCATGACCCAGGCCTCCCCCCACATGAGGGGGTTCAGCAGGCTGACGAAGAAGTCGTACACGGTCGGTGAGGTCCTTAGGTCAGTGGGCGTGCCCGGCGCTCGTGGGTTCGGTCCACGCCCCTTGCGGAACGTGGTCCACGCCGCCGGGGTTCCAGGGGTGGCAGCGCAGCAGTCGCCGCACGGCAAGCCAGCTGCCCTTCAGCGGCCCGTACCGCTCGAGGGCGGTGATGGCATACGTCGAGCAC
>Ga0307318_10000621_pt1 | contig 11592 bp, 9 predicted proteins | sample ER_DNA_367_FD_194500 | JGI IMG/M metagenome (GOLD analysis project Ga0307318, IMG submission 194500) | Bulk soil microbial communities from the East River watershed near Crested Butte, Colorado, United States - ER_DNA_367 | ecosystem: Environmental > Terrestrial > Soil > Floodplain | place: USA...
GCCTCACCAGACGAACCTCTCCACGTGGACCCGCGACGGCTCGACCCCCGCGGCCACGGCAGCGGCCCGCGCGTGTTCCATCCACTGCGCATTGCCGCAGAGGTACATGTCGCGCTCCGCCACGTCCGGCACCAGCTGCACCAAGGCCTCGACGTCCCCGAGGTGGGCAGCGGACAACGGAAGCCAGCTGTCCCGCCCGGGGATGCGGGGGCCAGGCACCGTCACCACGCGCGCCCCGCGTTCGGCGGCCAACGCGGCCAGCTCGTCGCGGAACAGGACGTCGGCCGAGGAGTGGATGCGGTAGATGAGGACGACGTCGCCCGGCTGCTGAGGCAGGCCCTCCACAAGGGCGCGCATCGGCGTGACCCCGATCCCGGAGGCCATGAGGAGGACCTTGTCGCCGGTCCGGACGCCCTCGTGCAGCCGGCCGTACGGCCCCTCGACGAGGACCCGCGCGCCGGGCCGCAGCTGGTCCAGGCCGGTCGATCCGTCGCCCACGTGCACCGCCGTGATCCGCAGCCGGAAGCCGTCCGGCGCCGCCGACAGCGAGAACGGGTGCGCGCGGGTCCAGCCGGGCCGGTCGAGGAACCGCCACATCAGGTACTGCCCCGCCCGGGCTCCGAGACGCTCGAGGTCCCGACCCGACATCACCACCGACGTCACCCCGAGCGTCTCGCGACGCACCTCGTGGACCACGAGCCGGTGTCGCCAGGACCGGACCAGCGGCAGGACTACCCGGAACGCGAGGACGCAGCCGACTGCGACCGCGTACAAGCCCCACCAGAACACCGTCCCGGCGAGGTTGCCCACGAAGTCCTGCCCGGTCCACAGCTGGTGCGGCAGAGCCAGCCCCACGCCGAGGTAGGCATAGAGGTGCAGCAGGTGCCAGCTCTCGTAGCGCAGCCGAGAGCGCGCCCTTCTGACCGATGTGACGACCACCATCGTGAGGGCCGCCGTGCCGGCCACCGCGAGGAGCATCGCCGGGTAGTTGACGACGAAGTCGACGAGGGTTCCCCAGACCCCGAGCTGGGTCGAGGCCGCATACCCGAGGGTCGTGAGGACGATGTGCGCCCACATCAGGTGGAACGACGTGAACCCTGTGAGCCGGTGGGTCCGCGCGATCACGTCCTGGCCGAAACTGGCCTCCAGGAACGGAACTCGCGCCATGAGGATCACCTGGATGAGGAGAAGGTCCGACGCGAGCAGCGCGGTGAGGCGACCCAACGAGTGGAGCGCCCCGCTGACCGAGCCCATCTCCTGCGGGGCCTGCCCCTTGACCCACAGCGCCACGACGCACACGACCGAGAGACAACCGAGAGCGACGGCCAGCTGACGCCACCAGGCGGGCGCGATGGACGGGCGGCGTCCCGCGGCCCGTGCGGCCCCGTCGACCACACGCTGGAGGACCTGCCTGGCCGGCGAGGCCGTGGTCACCGCGGGAGCGCCCGTGACCACATCGTGGCGCGGCGGTCTGTGGACGAGCTGTGGCGCAGTCATGTCAGGGCCACACCCCCAGCAGCTGCAGGGAGAGCCGCACGACGAACGCCGACACGACGACGAGAAAGACGATCCGGACGAACCCACTGCCGAGCCGTACCGCGGTGCGCGCACCCAGGTAGCCGCCGAGCAGGTTGGCCGCCGCCATGACGACGCCGACCTTGACCATCACGTGGCCACCGGGTGCGAACACGAGCAGGGCTCCGAGGTTCGTCGCGACGTTGGCGATCTTGGCCTTGGCGCTCGCCTCGAGGAAGGCATACCCCAGCAGGCCCACCAGGGTGAAGACGAGGAAGGAGCCGGTTCCGGGGCCGAGTGCCCCGTCGTAGACGCCGATGACGAATCCGGTCACCATGGCCGCGACCCGGTGCTTGTGACCGCTCCACCGCAAGGCCGTCTCGCGCCCGAGCTCCGGCTTGAGCAGCGTGTAGGCGCCCACGACGATCAGACAGACCAGCACGATCGGGTTGAAGGCGGCCTTGGGGATGTTCAGGCCGATCAGGGCGCCGACGACCGACCCGACAAACGCCACAGCCGCCATGGGCAGTGCGGTGCGCAGGTCCGGGTGGACGCGCCGGTAGTACGTGACCGCACTGGTCGTCGTGCCGAACACCGAGCTGAACTTGTTGGTCGCGAGGATCTGCGCCGGCGAGGCCGTGGGAAACCCGAACAGCAGGGCCGGCAGCTGGACCAGGCCGCCACCGCCGACCACCGCGTCCACCCAGCCGGCCAGGAGAGCCGCCCCGGTGACGAAGAGGACAGTGAGCAGGGAAGGGTCCACCGCGGCGTCCGGCATGGCTGTTCACCGCCGTCCGTCCCAGCGCAGCACGATGTCGAGAACGTCCTTCAGCTCGTGGGCGACGGCGTCCGGGGTCGCGTCGTGCGCGACCTGCTGGTACTCCGGGATGTCGCTGTGCGGCACGAGGATGGCCCGCATGCCGGCCGACTGCGGGCCGTGCACGTCCTCGTACCCCCGGTCGCCGACGTAGACGCACTCGGCGGGATCGACGCCGATCCGGCGCGACGCCTCGAAGAAGATCTCGGGATTCGGTTTCACCCAAGGCGTCTCGCTGGAGTAGACGTCGGCCTCGACGAGGTGGAGCACCCCGTCACGCTCGAGCAGTCCGCGGTGGTAGTCGCGGGACCAGATGGTGTTGGAGAGCACGCCCACGCGGATGCCGTTGTCTCGCAGGGCTTGCCAGAGCGGTCCGATCTGCGGGTCCGTCCACGTGTGCGGTTCCCAGAACGCTGTGTATGCCGCCAATCCCGCCACCGCGCGCGGGTCGTCGGCGACGACGCCGGCCTCCGCCAGGATCTCCTCGAGCCGGGCGGAGGCGCCCTCGGCGCGACCGCGGCCCCATCCCGCGCTCTCGGCCTCCCAGATCCGTCCGGCCAGCTCCTCGGCCAGGCCGGGGTCCATCTCGTCGACGTGGTACTCCCGGGCGAAGACGCGCCACTGCTCGTCGACGTCCACCGTGTGCCACGGCGTGATGGTGCCGCCCCAGTCGAAGATGACCGCACCGACCGCACTCGACGTGCCGTCCGCTCCCGCTGCTCCCCAGTCCCCCCTCGCGCCCCCGATCATGGCGGGGGATGGCGGAGGCCGCGGACCTCCGCGACCACCTCCGCCACCGCCGAGTCGACGTCGACGACGCGGCGGTCCCCCGAGCGCCGGTCCTTCACCTCGATCGTCCCGTCGACGAGCCCACGGCCCACGACGACGATCGTCGGGATGCCGAGAAGCTCGGAGTCCTTGAACTTCACTCCAGGGCTCACCTGGCGGCGGTCGTCGTAGAGCACCTCGAGCCCGGCCGACTCGAGCTCGACCACGATCTCCTGGGCCTTCAGGTAGACGTCGTCGTCCTTGCCGGTGGCCACGACGTGGACGTCGGCCGGGCTGATCTCACGCGGCCAGCACAGGCCCAGCTGGTCGTGGTTGCCTTCGGCCACCGCGGCGACGGCCCGGGACACCCCGACGCCGTACGAACCCATCGTCACCGTGACGAGCTTCCCCGTCTCGTCGAGGACCTTGAGGTTCAGCGCCTCGGCGTACTTCCTTCCCAGCTGGAAGATGTGGCCCATCTCGATGCCGCGGGCCGCCTCCAGGCGGTGGCCGCAGCTCGGGCACTCGTCTCCGGCCCGGACCTCGGCCGCCTCAATGGTGCCGTCTGGTGTGAAGTCACGACCCACGACGAGGTCGAGCACGTGCTTGCCCGGCGTGTCCGCCCCGGTGACCCACCGGGTTCCGGCCACGACCCGCGGGTCCACGAGGTAGCGCACCCCCGCCGCTTTGCCCTCGCCGAGTACCCCAGGACCGATGTAGCCCTTGACCAGTGCCCGATTCCCCTCGAAGTCCTCGAACACCGTTGCTACGGAAGGGTCCAGCTGAGCGCCGAGCCGCTTCTCGTCGACGTCGCGGTCGCCAGGGACCCCGATGGCGAACACCTCAGAGGTGCCGTCGGGCGCGGTCACCGTGACGAGCACGTTCTTGAGGGTGTCCCCCGCTTCCCAGGGCCGGTCGTCCCGCGGGTGGTGCGCGTTGAGGTGGTCGACCAACGTGGCGATGGTCGGGGTGTCAGGCGTGTCCTCGACGTGGGCCGGCGGCGCGTCGGACCAGTCCTCAGCCGGCGGGACGGGCACCCGCACGGCCTCGACGTTGGCCGCATACCCGCAGTTCGGGCACCGCACGTAGGTGTCCTCGCCGTTCTCGGCGGTCGCGAGGAACTCCTCGCTCTTGCTGCCGCCCATCGCGCCCGCCATCGCCTGGACGATGACGTAGTGGAAGCCGAGCCGGTCGAAGATCCGGGTGTAGGCCTCGCGCTGCTGGTCGTAGCTCTTCTGCAGCCCGGCGTCGTCGACGTCGAAGGAGTACGCGTCCTTCATGACGAACTCGCGGCCACGGAGGATGCCCGCCCGCGGACGGGCCTCGTCGCGGTACTTGTTCTGGATCTGGTAGAGCGTGACCGGAAGGTCCTTGTAGGACGAGTACATGTCCTTGACCGCGAGCGTGAACAGCTCCTCGTGGGTCGGCCCGAGCAGGTAGTCGGCGTCCTTACGGTCCTTGAGCCGGAAGATGTTGTCGCCGTACTCGCTCCAGCGGCCGGTCGCGTCGTACGGCTCGCGCGGCAGCAGGGCGGGGAAGAGCAGCTCCTGGGCGCCGATCGCGTCCATCTCCTCCCGGACGATCTGCTCGACCCGGCGCAGGACCCTGAGGCCGAGCGGCAGCCATGTGTAGATGCCCGGAGCGACCCGGCGGATGTAACCGGCCCGGACGAGCAGCCGGTGGCTCGGCACCTCGGCATCGGCAGGGTCCTCGCGAAGGGTTCGCAAAAACAGCGACGACATGCGCATGGCCACGGTGTGGTACTCCGGGATAGAGCAGGCAGGGGCTGGCCCCTGGAGCGGAACGGTGCGTTCGGAAGGATATCCGCGCCCCGGTATGCGGCTCACCAGGCTTCGGTATGTGTCTCACCTGTCGCACGCCGGCCGCCCCGACCGCTGCCGTAGCCTCTTGGCCCTCAGCGCCCTCCCTGGACGTCGCGGCCGGCCGCGCTCAACGCGACCTTGACGAGCGGCCACTGCAGCGGCAGCCGCGCGACCGTCCCGGCGAGGAACACCGCCCGGCCCAGGTCACCCGGCCGTCGTCGCCACCGCTGGGCCGCGGTGATGGTCATCTGGATGTTGCCGGTGAAGACGACCGCCAGCAAGGCCGCGGAGCTCCATCCGGCCAGCTGCCGAGTGTGCGGCGCCAGCAGTCCCCCAGCGCAGACCAGCTCCGCGACCCCCGAGGCATACACGATGTCGCGCCGCCGGGGGAGCCAGCGCGGCACGATCGGCTCGAAGATCCGGGGCCGCACCAGATGGGTCGTCCCGGAGCCGACGAAGAGGACGACAAGACCGACCATGCCGCGCGTCAGGGGTGCGGGCGGGGAACAGGTCATCCCCCATCAGACCATCGCGACCGGGACCGGCTGGCTGCGGCCCGAGCCGCGGACGACGAGCCGCGTCGGGACGATGACCGTCCGCGGCTCGCCGGCGCCCGCGGCCAGCCGGGCGAAGACCTGCTGCACCGCCCGTTCACCGAGCTCCAGGGGCTCCTGATGGACCACGGTGACCGGTGGGTCGATCAGGTCGGCCAGCTCGAAGTCGTCGTACCCGACGAGCGCCAGGGTGAGCCCGGCCTCGCGCATGGCGTGCAGGACCGCCACCGTCACCCGGTTGTTGCCGGTCACGACCGCCGTGACCGGGTCCGGTCCGGACGTCCACTCCCTCAGCAGCCCGCCGATCTCGCCGGATGTGTAAGGTCCGACGCGCGATCGCAGCGGCCCGCGCAGGCCGAGCGACGCCGCGGCCGAGTCGAAAGCGGTCTTGCGCACCCGAGCGGTCCAGATGGCTCCGTCGTCGCCCAGGAAGCCAAGGCGCTCGTGGCGGTGCGCGGCCAGATGCTCCACGGCGCTGCGGATCCCGCCCTCGTTGTCGCTGAGCACGGTGTCGACGCCGAGGTCCGGCTGCGGGCGGTCCACGCAGACCACCGGCACCGATCGGGCCGCGGCCCGCAGCGCCTCCGAGGGCCGGGTCTCGACCGGCACGACGACCAGTCCCGCCACTCGCTGGGCGACGAGGGCCTCGACGAGCTCGGCCTCGTTGACGGCCGACTGCTGCGAGGAGGTGCTGATCAGCAGATGCCTGCGGAGCCGGGCCTCACGCTCGATGCCCGCGGCCAGCTGTCCGTAGAAGGGGTTGACCAGGTCGGTAGCAACCAGGCCGATGCGGTTGGAGCGTCCGGTCCGGAGCATGGTCGCGTCCGCATGCCGCTGGAATCCGAGCTTGTCGATGATCTCCCGGACGCGCGCGGCGGTGGCCGGGCTGACCCCCGGCTCACCGTTGACGACTCGCGAGACGGTCTTGATCGACACGTCCGCGCGGCGCGCCACGTCCGCCATCGTTGGGCGGTCTGGCCCTTCGTCCGACGACAGGTATGCCCCGTGCGGTGACAACGTTGGCACGGATCATCCCTACCGTGGCCGGACCGGGACCGTCAACAGGAGGCCAGCCAATCCGTCCTTGTGGCAACAAATGACGCATACCAGGCGCCGCAGCACCACCAGAGCGACCGCTTGACGGCGGAGCCGCCGATGAGGTTCAGTTGACCACGTTGTCAGACAACGATGTCGGTTGGCCGAGCGCCGCGGCGCAACCCCGATCCCGGGCGCGGGGATCGTTACGCCCTTGTGACGACTCCGTGGCGGCGAACTCCGCACGAAACCGACCGGCCGTAGGCCAGAATCAACGAGCGCCCTGGGCCCCCAGTGCCTGCGGCGCTGCCGCGGTTCGTAGGTCCTGCCGGCCCCACGTCCCACCGCAGTCCCGCTTGGTCACGAGGAAGTGATGACGGTCAGATGAGCACCGACTCCCGTCCCCAGGAAGACGTCTCCCGCCCCGGGCCGGCGCCGGCCGACCGGGCCACCGACGAGGTGATCCTCGACATGCGGAACATCACCAAGGAGTTCCCCGGGGTCAAGGCCCTCTCCAACGTCTCGATGGAGGTGCGCCGTGGCGAGATCCACGCCATCTGTGGCGAGAACGGCGCCGGCAAGTCGACCCTGATGAAGGTCCTGTCCGGCGTCTGGCCGGTCGGCACCTATGACGGCGAGATCTACTACAACGGCAAGCTCGTCGAGTTCCACAACATCCGCGACAGCGAGCACGCCGGGATCGTCATCATCCACCAGGAGCTTGCGCTCATCCCCGAGCTGTCGATCGCCGAGAACATCTTCCTCGGCAACGAGGTCAACCGGAGCGGCGTCATCAACTGGATGACCACGCGCCAACGCGCCGGCGAGCTGCTCACGCGCGTCGGGCTCAACGAGAACCCCGACTCGAAGATCAAGGACATCGGCGTCGGCAAGCAGCAGCTGGTCGAGATCGCCAAGGCGCTATCGAAGGACGTCCAGCTGCTCATCCTGGACGAGCCCACCTCCGCCCTCAACGAGGGTGACTCCCAGCACCTGCTCGGGCTCATGGAGGGCCTGCGCGACCACGGCGTGACCTGCATCATGATCAGCCACAAGCTCAACGAGATCGAGCAGATCTCCGACTCCATCACCATCATCCGCGACGGCAAGTCGGTCGAGACCCTCCGCGTGAAGGAGCACGGCGTCGACGAGAACCGAATCATCCGGGGCATGGTCGGTCGCGACCTGGAGTCCCGGTTCCCCGACCACACTCCGGAGATCACCGACACGTTCTTCGAGGTCAAGGACTGGACGGTCCGCCACCCGAGCGTGGCCGACCGCTACGTATGCAAGAGCGAGAGCTTCTTCGTCCGCCGAGGCGAGATCGTCGGCTTCGCCGGCCTGATGGGAGCGGGCCGCACCGAGCTCATGCGCAGCCTGTTCGGCCACTCCTACGGCATCTACGAGAGCGGCACCGTCTACCTGGACGGCAAGCAGGTTCAGCTGCGATCGGTACCGGCCGCCATCGACGCCGGGCTGGCATACGTCACGGAGGACCGCAAGTCACTGGGCCTCAACCTTCTCGACGACATCAAGCGCACGACAGTGTCCGCCAAGCTGAGCCGCATCACTCGCGGCCTCGTCGTCAATGAGCGCGACGAGTACAAGTACGCCGAGCAGTACCGCAAGGACCTGCGGACTAAGGCCCCTACGGTGGACGAGGGAGTGTCCAAGCTTTCCGGCGGAAACCAGCAGAAGGTCGTGCTGTCCAAGTGGCTCTTCACCGAGCCGGAGCTGCTCATCCTCGACGAGCCCACCCGGGGCATCGACGTCGGCGCCAAGTTCGAGATCTACGGCATCATCCAAAGGATGGCGGCCGAGGGTAAGGGCGTCATCCTCGTGTCCTCCGAGCTCCCGGAGCTCCTCGGCCTCTCCGACCGGATCTACACGATCTTCGAAGGAGCGATCACCGGCGTCCTCGACAAGGGCCACGCCGATCAGGAGTCGCTGATGCGACTCATGACCAAGACCTCGTCAAGGTCGGATGCCCCTACCCAGGCCAGCGCCTGACGTCACCGAAGCTCTCAGAGGAAGCCGGAAACTCGATGAACAAGATCAAGCAGATCTTCGGCGGCGACGCCCGTCAGCTGGGCATGATCTTCGCGCTGGTCGCGCTGATCATCCTGTTCCAGATCCTCACGGGCGGGTTGACGCTCCAACCCGACAACGTCAACAACATCATCCAGGGGAACGCCTACATCCTGGTCCTCGCCATCGGCATGGTGCTCGTCATCATCGCCGGCCACATCGACCTGTCCGTGGGTTCGATCGCGGCGTTCGTGGGCATCGTCGTCGCCATCGCCATGCGCGACTGGGGGGTGCCCTGGTGGGCCGGCATCCTCCTCGGCCTGGCCCTCGGCGCTGTGGTCGGCATGTGGCAGGGCTTCTGGGTGGCCTACGTGGGGATCCCCGCCTTCATCGTGACTCTTGCTGGCTTCCTCTTCTTCCGCGGCGCCAACCAGTTCGTCGGCAAATCCAACACCGTCCCAGTCCCCCCCGAGTTCCAGGTGATCGGAGCCGGCACCCTGCCGGAGGTCGGACCGAGCACCGGGTACAACAACCTCACGGTCCTCCTGGGAATCCTCGCCTGTGCCGGCATCATCTGGGGCACCCTTCGCGGTCGCCGGCAGCTCATCAACATCGGCGCCACCGTCGAGGACGCCTGGATCACCTACACCCGGATGATCCTCATCTGCATCGTCGTCCTCGGCGCCATGCTGCTCATCGCTTCGGGTCGCAAGGGCTTCCCGGTCCCAGGGCTGATCCTCATCGCGCTCGTCCTGCTCTACGGGTTCATCGCCAGCAAGACGATCATCGGCCGGCACATCTACGCCGTCGGTGGAAACCGTCACGCCGCCGAGCTCTCCGGCGTGCGGAGCAAGCGGGTCAACTTCCTGGTCATGGCCAACATGTCGTTGCTCGCCGCCCTCGCCGGGATGATGTTCGTGGCACGCTCCAACGCGTCTGGCCCCTTCGACGGCGTCGGCTGGGAGCTCGATGCCATCGCGGCCGTCTTCATCGGTGGCGCCGCCGTAAGCGGCGGGGTCGGCACCGTGATCGGCTCGATCGTCGGCGGTCTGGTCATGGCGGTGCTCAACAACGGCCTGCAGCTCCTCGGCGCCGGCGCCGACGTCACCCAGATGATCAAGGGTTTGGTCTTGCTCGTCGCGGTGGCCTTCGACATCTACAACAAGTCCCAGGGCCGGCCGTCGCTGATTGCCTTCTTGACGCGGAGGCGGGGGGCCAAGACCGCGGCCGACGCGCCGGAGATGCCGAGCGCCGCCACGGAAACGTCCAGGATCGACGAAACCCTCGGTCAGTCCAGCTGACCAGCGGCAACCAGCCGCACCCAAGACCCGCGTCCCGCCGGGGCGTGAGCAGAAAGGAACATGCACATGCGTCTCTTCGCCAAGGTGGTGGGGGTCACTGCGGTGGCCGCCCTCGCCCTGACCGGCTGCGGTCGCGGCTCCGATTCGGGTGGTTCCGGCGGCGGCGGTGGTTCGACCGGCGGCTCGAGCGGCTTCCCGGCCGACGCCGTCATCGGCGTCTCGCTTCCCCAGAAGACCTCGGAGAACTGGGTCCTCGCCGAGTCACTCTTCAACGACGGCCTCAAGCAGGCGGGCTTCAAGGGTGACGTCCAGTTCGCCAACGGCGGCGTGTCGGAGCAGCAGAACCAGATCCAGGCGATGATCACCAAGCAGGCCAAGGTCATCGTCATCGGCGCCATCGACGGCTCGCAGCTGGGCACGCAGCTCAAGGCGGCCAAGGACTCCGGTGCCATCGTCGTGGCCTATGACCGGCTGCTCCTCAACAGCCCGAACGTCGACTACTACATCGCCTACGACAACCGGAAGGTCGGTCAGCTCCAGGGCGAGGCCCTCCTCGACGGGATGAAGGCGAAGAAGCCGAACGGGCCGTACAACATCGAGCTCTTCGCCGGCTCCCCCGACGACGCCAACGCGAAGGTCTTCTTCGACGGCGCCATGGACATCCTGAAGCCGAAGATCGACGACGGGACGCTCAAGGTTGTCTCGGGTCAGAAGGAGTTCAACCAGGTCGTGACCCAGGGCTGGAAGGCGGAGAACGCCCAGAAGCGTATGGACACCCTCCTGTCGGCCAACTACACGAGCACTGAGCTGGACGGCGTCCTGTCTCCGAACGACACCCTCGCCCGCGCGATCATCACGTCGGTCAAGGCCGCCGGGAAGCCCATCCCGATCGTCACCGGCCAGGACTCCGAGGTCGAGTCGGTCAAGTCGATCATGGCGGGCGAGCAGTACTCCACGATCAACAAGGACACTCGCAACCTGGTGAATGACACCATCAAGATGGTTCAGGCCCTCCAGAAGGGTCAGCAGCCGCCGCCGGGGATCAACGACACGAAGTCGTACAACAACGGCGTCAAGGTTGTCCCGGCCCAGCTGCTCCCACCGGTCATCGTCACCAAGGCCAACGCCAAGGAGGCCTACGCGAACGACCCGACCCTGTCCAAGATCGTCGCCGGCGGCTGATCCAGCCCACCTCGCACGACCTTGTTCGCGGGCCCGCTCCCTTCTGGGGCGGGCCCGCTCAGGCATCCGAGTTACTCGGGCCGCGGTCGGCTACAGGAGGATGGTCGTGAAGGCGCCGACCTCGCGGTAACCGATGGCGCGGTAGGTCGCGCGGGCCGCCTCGTTGAAGTCGTTGACGTAGAGCGTGGCCAGCGGCGCAACGTGCTCGAGGATGAGGTCGGTGGCCGCCGCCATGAGCGCTTCGGACCGTCCCTGGCCGCGCAGCCGCGGCGTCAGCCAGACGCCCTGGATCTGCGCCGCGTTGACCGCCGCCGAGCCGACGTCGGCCTTGAACATCACCTCGTCGTTCTCGACCCACACCACCGTGTGGCGGTCCGCGATGAGGCCCGCGATGAGCGCCCGGTACCCCCGTGACGAGCCGCGGTACGGCGGGTACCCGATCTCGTCGGTGAACATCGCCGCCGCCGCCGGCATCACGATGTCGACCTCCTCCAGCCGCGCGAAGCGCACCCGCGGGTCGGCTGGCACGCCGACCTTGGCCGATGTGAGGGCGGTGGCCATGAGCGGCT
>Ga0307318_10000625_pt1 | contig 11578 bp, 13 predicted proteins | sample ER_DNA_367_FD_194500 | JGI IMG/M metagenome (GOLD analysis project Ga0307318, IMG submission 194500) | Bulk soil microbial communities from the East River watershed near Crested Butte, Colorado, United States - ER_DNA_367 | ecosystem: Environmental > Terrestrial > Soil > Floodplain | place...
GGCCTTCCAGAGGATTCCGGCGCGGTCGTTGGGCGGCGTGGCGGCCCACTCGGCCTGCTTGTCGACGGCGGCGTCGAGCGCCGCCATGGCGTCCTCGGGGGTTCCGTCGGCTACCTCGCAGATCGGCTCCTCGGTCGCGGGGTCGATCACCTCCAGCGTGGCTCCGCCCGAGGCGTCGCGCCACTCCCCTCCGATGAAGAGCTTGCGCTCGACCTTGTCGACGACTGACTGTTCAGCGGTGGCGATGCTCATGTGGCGACGGTCTCCGTTCCTAGTTCCTCGTGTATTGCCACGTCGATCGAATAGTCGATCGGCAGCACGATCAACGACGGCAGGTCGAGGCTCAGCGCGTGGCGCAGGCGCTCGGCGAAACTATCCGCGGACTCGCAGCGCCAGGCCGGCATGCCGAAGCTCTCGGCCAGCTTGACGAAGTCCGGGTTGGTGAAGTCGGTGCCGAAGTGCGTGCCGAATTTCTTGTCCTGCTTCCAGACGATCGAGCCGTACTGGCGGTTCTCCCAGATCACGTTGACGATCGGCGTCTCGAGCCGGACGGCGGTCTCGAGCTCCTGGCTGTTCATGAGAAAACCGCCGTCGCCGTTCACAGTCACCACATGACGGTCCGGATGAACGATCTTGGCCGCGATCGCGGCGGGCAGTGCGAAGCCCATCCCGGCGAGGCCGTTTGCGATCAGCACGGTGTTGGGCTCGTAGGCCGGGAACATGCGCGCGATCCACAGCTTGTGCAGGCCGACATCCGAGATCAGGATGTCCTCGCGGCCTAGCGCCTGGCGGATGTCCCAGAGGGCTCGCGGCGGCTGCATGGGGAACGCGTCGTCGTGCTGCGCCGCCTCGAAACGGCCGAGCACCAGCTCACGCAGCCTCGGGGACCCCCCTTGGTGGGGCACGTGCCGGCACTCCTCACCCAGGCGGGTGAGAATGTTGTAGAGGTCGCCCACGAGTTCGACCTCGGGCATGAAGAAGGCGTCCGTCTCCGCGGGGATCGAGTCGACGCAGATGATCCGCTTGTCGCGACCGGGGTTCCAGTGCTCGGGTGAGTGCTCGACGAGGTCGTACCCGATGGCCAGGACGAGGTCGGCATCGTCGAACCCCGCCATCGTGTAGTCGCCCGATTGCAGGCCGACCGTTCCCAGCGCCTTGGGGCTGTTCGGCGGCAACAGCCCCTTGCCCATGAACGTCTCCGCCACCGGGATCCCGGTCGAGCGCACGAACTCACGCAGCGCGGGCGCCGCGTTCCCGCGGATCACGCCGTTGCCGGCGAGGGCGACCGGGTTGATGGCGCCGCGCACCAGGTCGGCCGCCTTCAAGAGCTCCCGCGCCGCCGGCTCGGGACGGGCCTGGCGCCGGCGCGGAAGCGGCTCGGCTTCGACCTCGGCCGCCATCACGTCCTCGGGAAGCTCGATGTGGGTCGAGCCGGGCTTCTCCGCCTCGGCCAGCTTGAAGGCCTTGCGAACGACCTCCGGGATGATCGCCGGGTCGGAAAGGCGCGCGTTCCACTTCGTGATGGGGCGCATCACGCGGAGCAGGTCGATGTACTGATGGGACTCCTTGTGCATCCGCTCGAGATCACCTTGTCCGGTGAGCGCGACGAGCGGGGCGCGGTCGAGGAAGGCGTCGGCCACCGGCGTGGCAAGGTTCAGCGCACCCGGACCCAGCGTGCCCAGGCAGACGCCCGCGCGGCCGGTCAGGCGCCCGTACACGTCCGCCATATATGCGCCTCCCTGCTCGTGGCGGACGGGCACGAACTCGACGCTCGAGCGCGACAGGGACTCGTTGAGATCGAGCGTCTCCTCGCCGGGAATCCCGAAGACGTATTTGACGCCCTCGGACTCTAGGCACTCCACGAACAGGTCCGACGCCTTGCGGGTGGCCATCCCTGCTGACGATACCCAGCCTGAAGGGCCGCTACCTTGAGCCGAGAAAAGGGTTGTAGACCTCATGCTTCGCGCGCTCCTCGTAACTCTTGCCCTGCTGCTCGGCGCCGTGCCCACGGCGAGCGCCGCCGTGCGCCACGTGATCCGGGGCGCGGGCTTTGGTCACGGCATCGGCATGAGCCAGTACGGGGCGTACGGCTTCGCGCTCAAGGGCCGCGGCTACGAGGACATCCTGGCCCACTACTACAAGGGCACGCGCCTGGGAACCGCCCCGAGCCGGGCCGTACGCGTCCTGCTGCAGCCGAGCGACCCCTACATCCGGGTCCGCGGCGCGGAGAGCATCGGGGGCGAATCGCTGAACGCCGGCACCACCTACGTGGCCCGCGAGTCCGCGGGGCGCGTGAAGGTGTCGGCGGCGGGAGGCCGGCGGGTGGGCAGCTTCGCCAACGGCGCACGCTTCGAGGGTCCGGATTCGCTGCGGCTCCTCGGTCCAGCGCTGAACAGCATCTCGAGCGGTCTCTACCGAGGTGCCGTCGAGATCCGCACCGAGGGATCCGGCGTGAGCGCGATCAACGTGCTCGACATGGACTCCTACGTTCGCGGGGTCGTGGCCGGCGAGATGCCCTCCTCGTGGCCCCTCGAGGCCCTCAAGGCCCAGGCCGTGGCCGCGCGCACCTACGCGCTCGCCACGCGCAAGACCACCGGGGTGTTCGACCAGTACCCGGACACGCGCTCGCAGGTCTACCGGGGCGTGACCGGCGAGAGCGTCCGCTCGGACGCCGCGGTGCGCGGGACCGCCGGCCGCGTGGTCACCTACAACGGCGATCCCGCCATCACCTATTACTTCTCGACCTCGGGCGGCTACACGGAAAACGTCGAGTTCTCCTTCGTGGGGTCACTGGCGAAGCCCTGGCTCGTGGGCGTGCCCGACCCCTACGACACCCAGTCGCCCTACCACCGCTGGACCGCCAGCTTCTCCGCCGGGACGCTCGACTCCGCCCTCGGGGCGCCCGGCGCCTTCCGCAGCGTCAAGGTGCTCAAGCGCGGCGTGTCACCGCGGGTGGTCCGAGCCCGTGTGCAAGGCACGGCGGGCTCCCGGGTTCTCACCGGCCCGCAGATTCGTTCTGCGCTCGGGCTGCGCGACACCTGGTTCACGTTCGTGCGCGTGTCGGCAAGCCGGCGCCGCCCGCGTTCGGCCCGCCCGGCTTCGTGGGGCGTGCGCCTGACGGCGCCCGTGCTGGCCGGCCGCTTCTCGCCCGCTCCACGGGACCGTGAGCTCGTGGTCGAGCGGCGCGATGCGGGACGTTGGAAGCCCGTTACCCGCACCTCGACAGCCGACTCCGGCGGCTATCACGTCAGCCTCTCGAGCACCGGCGTCTACCGGGTGCGGGCCGGGCGCGTCGCGGGCCCCGCCGTCCGCGTGCGGTGATTCGCGCCGCGCTGACCCTCGCCCTTACTCTCGTCGCGCTGACGGTGCCCACGGCTTCGGCGGGCCAGACGCTCTCGCTCGCCGCCGACGCGGATGAGACCGGATATGTGGCCCTGCAACTGCACGCCGGCGCGGGCGAGCCGGTAACGATCCGCGACGAGGCGACCGACGAGACGCAGACGGTCACGCCGACGTCCGACGACTCCACGCTGCGCCGCTTCGCGACCTGGCGCTGCGAGGCTCGCACACGTCGGTTCACCGCGAGCCAGGGTGGGCTGAGCGCCACGGCGGAGGTGCGCACCCCCTCGTGCGCGCGCCGGCTTCAGATGGTCGCTGCGGCTTCGGTGAAGGCGGCCACCGGTGCGGCCGCGCGGGTGCGCGATCGGTGGGGGCTCGGCCTGCCCGCGCGCTTCTGCGTGCGCCCGCCGGGAATGGCCAAGCGCTGCCGCCGGGTGCGGATCCCCTCCGGCCGTCGCCTGCGGCCCCTGCGCTTCGCCGACCCGCGTCCCGGCGCCTACCGCCTGTCGCTGCAGACGCCCTACCAGAGCCTGCGGGACATGCTCCGAGCCCGGCCGGCCGGCGGCCGGCTGAGGATCCTCGCCACCGGCGACTCGATGATCCAGATCATCGACTCCTATCTCAAGGCGCGCGCGGGGCGCCGAGCCCGAGTGCGCAGCGACGCGCACATCTCCACCGGTCTCTCCAAGCCCTCGCTGCTCGACTGGCAGGCCCAGGCGCGCCGCCAGGCCGCGCGCCGGCCGGACGTCGTCGTGATGTTCATAGGCGCCAACGACGGCTTTGCGATGGCCGGCGCCGACTGCTGTGGACCGGCGTGGGTGGCCGAGTACGCCCGCCGGGCGCGGCGCATGATGCGCGTCTACGCCCGCGGCGGGAGGGCGCGCGTGCTCTGGCTGCTGCTACCCGCTCCGCGCGGGGGCGTCTTCCGCGAGGTCTTCCCGGCGGTGAACGCCGCGCTGCGCCGCGCGGCGCGCGGCCTCGAAGACGACGTGCGCATCGTCGACCTCGGCGAGATCTTCACGCCCGGCGGGCGCTATCGCGACTCGATCGAGGTCGGCGGCAGGACGGTTCGCGTGCGCCAGGGCGACGGCGTGCATCTCAACACGACGGGCGCCTCGATCACGGCGAACCTCGTCCTGCGAACCCTGCGCAGAGAGCGCATCTTGCGCTGAGCCTCAGGGCGGCGCCGGGTTTGAGACCACACCGTCCGCGAGCAGGGCATCGCGGATCAGCTCGGCGGCGATCCCCTGGCCTGGTCTGCTCAGGTGCACCCCGTCCACCGAACGGACCACGAGCTCTGCGCCCTTCCACAGCATCGTGCTGCGGTACTGCCCACCGGGGGTGAACACGGTCCACGCGTCCACGAGGTGGGCGTGCGGCCCTGACGCCGTCACCGCACGACGGATGGCCGCGTTGATCTTCGGGAAGATCTGGCGGCGGCGAGCGGACCGCGCCGAGGACGCGGGGAGGGTCAGCCAGTAGACCTCCGCGAGGCCCTCGCGCGAGTACGCGCGGATCATCCTCGTGACGCGCTCCTCGTACTTGGCGGCCCATTTGTCGCGGCAGCAGGGCGCGCGAAACATGTCGAAACAATCATTCGCGCCCATGAAGGCGACTGTCGCGTTCGGCACGTGCTCCCGCGCCTGCCGGCGCGCCCTCCGCACCCAGGGGGCGGTCGTGACGCCCTCGCCGATGTGGACGTCGCTTTCGAACGACAGCTCCTGGATCCCCTCCAGCTCCAGCCGAAGACTGCGGTCGACGCCTCGCATCATCGAATCGCCGGTCACGAGAATCTGCGGACCGGCCGCCTGTGCCGGAACCGCCGCGCTCAGCAGCGCGAGGAGCGCGAGGGCTATCCGCCTCACGAGTTGACCATAGGATCACCCAGACGCTCGGTCAAGCACCGCGTCGCCTCAGGGCGGCGCGATCGCCCCGCCGCCGACGCCGCCCTCGAGCGGCTTCTCCTCCACTTCCGAGGTATCCCCCGGCAACGGCCAATCGATCGCCTCACTGAGCAGCCTGGTGAATCCGCGCGCCCCGGCCGGGGTCAGGTGGAGTCCGTCCCAGGTCCAGGCCTTGCCGGCGCTGCGCGCCGCCCAGTCGAGCACCTTGATGCGAGTCGGCCAGCGTCGCGCTGCGGCCCGGATCGACGTGCGGGCCGAGCCCATCGCTCCCCGGGGCGTGACGAGGCCCAGCAACCTGCTGGTGCCGACGATCCGCATGCCCCGGCGGATCTCCTCGGTCGAGACCGTCCAGTTGTTGCCGAGCGCCACCACCACCACATCGGGCAGCGTCCCCGAGCGCCTGCGCGCGGACATCACCTGCAGGCCCTCGCTCATCTGGCGACAGCCGCGCACGTCGATCTCGAAGCCTGCCCGTCGTAGCGGCTCGACCGCGCCCAGCATCACCGAGTCGCCGATCGCCAGGGGCGCCGGAGAGCGCTTCTGGGCGGACGGCGAGTAGCGCTTGACGCCCCCGCAGGCCGCCTGTGCCGCCGGGGCCGCCGCCATGGTGATTACGGCGATTGCCCCTACTATCGCCGCGGCCAGTGGTCTTCCCGTCCTTCGAGTTCGCATTCTTCTTTCCGGTGGTGTTGGCCCTCTCCTGGGCCCTCATGCCGCGTCCGAGATTATGGAAGCCGTTCGTTCTGGCGGCGAGCTACCTCTTCTACTCCGCCGCCAGCCCGCGTTACTGCATCCTGCTGGCGGCGCTCACGTTGGCCAACCAGCTCGGTGCCGTCCTCGTCCACCGCGCCGGCAGCGACCGCGCGCGCAAGCGGATCACCGCGGCGACCGTGGCCCTCGATCTCGGCGTGCTGGGCGTTTTCAAGTACTACGGGTTCTTCGTGGATGAGTGGGGTCGCTTTCTCGACTCCTTGGGCCTAGGGATGCCGCTTCCGCTCCTAACCCTTGCCCTTCCGATCGGACTTTCCTTCATCACCTTCCAGGCCATCTCCTATGTGGTCGACGTTAAGCGTGGCCTGCTGCCGCCCGCTTCGACCCTCGACTTCGCGCTCTACCTGAGCTTCTTCCCCCATGTGGTCGCCGGGCCGATAGTGCGTGCGCGGGAGTTCATCCCCCAGCTGTCCAAACCACGCAACCCCCGCGACGTTGCGGTGGGCGCCGCCGTGGTGCTGATCGCGCTCGGCCTGATCAAGAAGGTGGCGGTCGCCGACTACCTCGCGCGCGAGGTGGTCGATCCGGTCTTCGGCGTACCCGAGGCCTTCGCGGGTCCCGACGTGGCGCTGGCCGCCTACGCCTACGCGGCGCAGATCTACTGCGACTTCTCGGGCTACACCGACATCGCCATCGGCGTGGCGCTGCTGATGGGCTTCGTGTTTCCGCAGAACTTCAACAGCCCCTACCGGGCCACGAGCTTCCGCGACTTCTGGCGGCGCTGGCACATGACGCTATCGCGCTTCCTGCGCGACTTCCTCTACATCCCGCTGGGGGGCAACCGCGGGGGAAAGTGGAAGACCGCGCGCAACCTCATGCTCACGATGGTGCTGGGCGGGCTGTGGCACGGAGCGGCCTGGGGCTTCATCCTCTGGGGAGCGCTGCACGGCGCCGGCCTGGTGATCGAGCGCTGGCTGCGAGGACGCATCGATGCTCCGGCCTGGCTGCGCTGGGCGATCGTCTTCAATCTCGTCGTCTTCGGCTGGGTGCTCTTCCGGGCCGAGAACCTCGATGTGGCCGCCACCTTCTTCGCCCAGCTCGCGCAGCCGGGGGTAGCGACTCTCTTGACGCCGGTCACCGTCGCGGCCGTGGTGCTGGTGATCGGCTTCCAGCTGCTGCCGCCCGCCCCGCTCGAGCGCCTGCGCCTGCGGGTGGCCGCGCTGCCCTCCTACGCGCTCGGCTTCGGCTTGGCGGCGGTGGTGGCGGTGGTGGGCGCTACCGTGCCGAGCCAGGGCGTTCCGCCCTTCATCTACTTCCAGTTCTAGTGGCCGACGAGCGAATCCCGCAGAGCGTCCCCGAACCCCCGCGGGGCCCTCGCAGGCCCGCGCGCGACGCGCTCGTGGTGGTGTTCCTGTCGGTGCTCGTGCTGGTGCTGTTCGAGGGCTCCTCGGTCCGGCAGGCGGGCGACGACCTCCAGCCGGGCGTCGAGCGCGACGTGGTCCGGGCCGTGGGCAAGCCCGCCGGGTGGGTGGCCGACCGCCTGCCCTTCGACGAGTGGGGCGACGATGCCCTGGCCTTCCTCGAGGACGAGGGTTCGGGAGCGGGCGGCGGCTTCGGCGACGCGCGCCGGGCTGACGCCGCCGCGGTGCCCGCGGTGTCGCCGGACTCCTTCGATCCCGCCGAGCTCGGGGCGAAGCCCGAGCCGCCGCGCGCGCTCGACAAGCTGCTCGTGACGGGCGACTCGCTGTCCATGCCGCTCGACGTGGAGCTGGCACGGCGCATGGCCGACAGCGACGAGGACGTGGAGGTCGAGCGCGACCCGCACGTGGGCACCGGCATCTCCAAGACGGGGCTGGTCGACTGGGGCAAGCTCTCGACCGAGCACGTGTCGGAGCGAGAGCCGGACGCCACCGTGGTGTTCATCGGCGCCAACGAGGGCTTCTCTATGCCCGGTGCGGGCGGCAAGGAGCTCGAGTGCTGTGGCCCCGACTGGGCCGCGGAGTTCGCCTACAGGGTGCGAAGCATGATGAACACCTACCGCCAGGGAGGCGCCGCCCGGGTCTACTGGCTCACGCTTCCGCTGCCGCGCGACGGCGACCTGCAGAAGGTCGCGCGCTCGGTCAACGCCGCCATCCGCGTGGCCGCCGAGCCCTACCGCGCCCAGGTCCGCGTACTCGACATGACCTCACTGTTCACGCCCAACGGCTACCGCGACGCGATGGAGATCGACGGCCAGCGCCGGATCGTGCGCGATCCCGACGGCATCCACCTCAACGACGAGGGAGCGAAGCTCGCCGCCGACGTCGTGCTGAATGCGGTGCGCCGCGACTTCAGGCAGTGACCCGGGCCGGTTCCTTCTCCCTCAGGTGAACTGCGTGTAGGTGTGCTTGACGGTCTTACCGCCCTTGCGGCAAGTCACGCGGGAGTCATACGACGCGGGACCCTTGTTGAAGCGGCTCTCCGAGCACGAATAGCCGAGCACCCTGCTGCACTTGCCCGACCTCCCCGGCCGGCAGGCGTGGAAGGCCCTGATCACCTTGCGCGCGGCGCGGCAGGAGGTGCCCGAGGCGGTGATGCTCAGCACGTAGGTGGTTCCGTACGAGCGCTCGTTACCCACCCGGCAGCCCTTGGCCGAGGCGGCCGGAGCGAGGGAGAGCAGCACGGTGACTATGGCGAGCAGAGCAACGGAGCCGACGAGGCGAGACATTGGCATGAATCCTTCGGGCGGGGGCCGGCCAATCCTACGGGCGCGCCCTCAGGGCGTAAAGCGGAAGGTCACCACGTCGCCGTCGCCCACCACGTAGTCGCGGCCCTCGATGCGCTGCAGCGCCGCCTCGCGCGCCCCCGCGTATCCGCCCACGCGGACGAGATCCTCCCAGGGGGTGACCTCGGCCGCCACGAAGCCGCGCTCCATGTCCGTGTGGACCGAGCCCGCCGCCTGTCGCGCTCGCGTCCCCCGGCGGATGGCGCGCGCCCGCGCCTCGGTGCCCGGCCCGGCGGTGAAGTAGGAGATCAGGTCGAGCAGTGCGAAGGCTTCGCGGACGACGGTCTCGAGGCCGGACTCCTCGGCACCCAGCTCGGCGCGCATGGCCGCCGCCTCCTCCTCCTCGAGCTCGGCCAGCTCCGCCTCCAGGCGAGCGCTGACCGCGGTGGCCCGCGCCTGTCGCCGCGCGGCGTGCTCGACCAGCGCCGGGGGCGGCTCGAGCGCGTCGCCCTCCGCGACGTTGGCCACGTAGAGCACGGGCTTGGAGGTCAGCGCGGACAGGCGGACGGGCGCGCCCGGCGCTTGGGCGGGCGTCGGCACTGTGCGCACTCCACGACCCTCCTGGAGGGCGGTGATCACGTCGCGAAGCCAGCGCTCCTCGGCCACGAGCTCCTTGTCCAGCTAGCGCGCCTGCTTCTCCACCCGCTCGAGGCGCCGCTCAGCCTGCTCGAGGTCGGCGTAGAGCAGCTCCGTCTCGATCGCCTCGACGTCGGCCAGCGGATCCACGCGGCCCTCGGGGTGCACCACCTGGGCGTCGTCGTGCACCCGCACGACGTGGAGGATGGCGTCGGTCTCGCGGATGTTGCCCAGGAACTGATTGCCCAGCCCCTCGCCCTCGTGGGCGCCTCGGACGAGGCCGGCGATGTCGTGAAACTGGATCGTCTCGTGCACCACCGACGTGGATCCCACCGTCTCGGCCACGCGCTCGAGTCGCTCGTCCGGTACGCCCACGATCGCCACGTTGGGCTCGAGCGTCGTGAACGGATAATTCGCCGCGGGAGCGCCGGCCTGGGTCAGGGCGTTGAAGAGCGAGGACTTGCCCGCGTTGGGCAGACCGACGATGCCGATCTTCACGGGTGCCCGCTCACAGCAGGCGATCCACGGCCCGCCCGAAGAGGGCACCGGCGACGACGTCGGACGGGTAGTGGACGCCGAGGTAGGGACGGGTCACGGCCATCAGCGTGGCCGCGGCGTAGAGCGGGACGCGCGGCAGCGCGGCCGACAGCGCCCCGGCCGCCGCGAACGAGGTGGAGGCATGAGCCGAGGGGTAGGAGCGTCCGTAGAGGGTCGGGCTGAGCGCGGGCAGCTCCTCTAACACGGGGCGGGCGCGCCGCACGAGCGCCTTGACCACCGTGTTGGCCATCAGCGTGAGCAGCGTCACCCGCATGGCGCGAAGGTAGACCGGCCGCCGCCCGCGGTGCAGCAGCGCTCCGGCGGCTCCCAGGCCGTGCCATAGCAGGCCGTTCTCGCCCGATCGCGCGTACAGCAGCGCCGCGCGCTCGAGCTGGGGCGAGTGGCCGCGCGTTCGCAGGAAGCGCAGCAGCTTGCGGTCGAGCGCGGCGAGCAAGCCGGTGGCGACCTAGAAGCCGACGTGCTGAGCTTCGGTGTCGATGCGGACGTAGACGACCTGCGAGAGATCCACGGAGATCTTCGAGTCCACGGTCTCGAGCTCGAACCAGCGCTCCGAGCGCTCGTCACCGAGCGCCTTGTGCAGGCTGTCGTAGGAGCTCTGCTTCACACGGGCGGGCAGCACCTGCCCGCCCTGGAAGCCGATGTCGATTCGTCTGCTTTCTTCTGTCATGAGTGGCCTGCCTCCACAAGCTCGGTGAGTACCCCGCCGGTCGACTTCGGGTGCAGGAAGGCCACCCGGCTGTTTCGCATCCCCGTTCGCGGCCCTTCGTCGATCAGCCGAAGCCCGGCGGCGCGCGCCGCCTCCAGCGCGGATTGAATGTCCTCGGTGCCGTAGGCGACATGATGCAGTCCGGGGCCGTTGCGATCGAGAAATCGGCCCACCGCGGTATCCGCCCCGAGCGGCTGCAGCAACTCGACATGACTCTCGCCGACCTCCAGCAGCACCGCCTCTACTCCCTGGTCCTCGAGGGTCTCCCGGTGCTCGACCGCCATTCCGAAGCGCTGCGAGTAGAGCGCCACTGCCTGGTCGAGATCGTCTACGGCCACGCCCACGTGATCAATGCGCCCGAACAAGGGCGCCAAGGTTACTTCCGCGGGCGTTCAGGCCCGCTCGCTGCCTCGGCCGCGGCGATGCCCGCGGGCCCGGGCTCGAGGCTCTTGACCACGAGCGACCCCGGGAGGTCCGCGCTCCTGTCCCGGTAGGCCGCCACGAGGCGCTCGATGTCCTCGCGCTCGAGCACCTCGTTCTCGAGCAGCATGAAGGCGAAGGCCTCGAGCAGGGTGCGGTTCTCGGCCACCAGCTCCAGCGCCCGGCGGTGGGCCAGGTCGGTGAGGTACTGCTGCTCCTCGTCGACCATCCGCCGCGTGTGATCGGACATGGCGTAGTCGTCGGCGGGCAGCTGCTTGGAGATCAGCTCGGTGCCCATGCCGTACATCGTGATCATCGAGCGGCTGATCTCGTGCACCTTGCGCAGGTCGTCCGAGGCCCCGGTCGTCACCTGGCCGAAGACGATGTGCTCGGTGACGCGGCCCCCGAGCAGCACGATCATGTAGTCGAGCAGCTCCTCCTTGGTCTTCAGGTAGCGATCCTCCTCGGGCAGGTTGAGCGTGTACCCGAGCGCCTTTCCCCGCGGGATGATCGAGATGCGGTGCACCTTCTCGACCGACTCGAGCAGCTCGGAGCAGAGCGCGTGCCCGGCCTCGTGATAGGCGACCACGCGCTTCTCGT
>Ga0307318_10000627_pt1 | contig 11529 bp, 10 predicted proteins | sample ER_DNA_367_FD_194500 | JGI IMG/M metagenome (GOLD analysis project Ga0307318, IMG submission 194500) | Bulk soil microbial communities from the East River watershed near Crested Butte, Colorado, United States - ER_DNA_367 | ecosystem: Environmental > Terrestrial > Soil > Floodplain | place...
GATCTTCCAGACGAGGTACGCCGTGCAGAGGCCCGTGACGACGAGCGTCGCGGCGAGCCGGAGGAGCCGGTTCCTCACAGGTAGCTAGGCGACTTGGGCATCGGCAGCGCCGAAGCGTACGTACTCGGCCGCGCGGCGCTGGCCGAGAGCCGCTTCGAGCGCGAGCCCGTGCACGTCGATCCCGCGCAGCAGCCGGCAGAGCTCGGCCTCGCGGTCGCTCACATCCGTCCGCAGCTCGACCACGCGCGGACCGTCGACGCCGAGCCGCAGCCGCGTCGAGGTCAGGCCCTCCTCGATTCCGAGCGCCCGCGCCGCGCGCTCGGCGAGCGCGGAGGCGAGGCCTGCACCCAGGAGCGGGTCGAAGGTCCCGCCGCGGGAGACGGCCGTTACGGTCACCTCGGCCGCGCCGGATGCCTCGTCGGCGACCCGGCGGCCCTTGCGGTCGGCGGGCCCGAGGACGCACGGGAATCCCGGCTCGACCCTCCCGGTGACGACGGCCCAGCGCGTCTGCGGCACGCGCGCGTCGCGCAGCCGCTCGCGCTGGCGCAGCCTGGAGGTGGCGAGCACGGCGGTCTCGGGCGAGAGCGGATGCGGAAGCCGGAAGCGCGCGGCGATTCGCGCGGCCACCGCTGCCGCGGCGCCGGTCCCGATCACGCCGTCGACATGGCCGACCTCGACGAGCCGCTCGAGCGCCGGCTCGTCGTCGACTGGAAGAAGCGCACGCCGCTGCGCAAGGCGAACCCCGGGCGCGCCCGGGTCGGGATCGACCGCGATCACGAACAGGCCGCGGGCGCGCGCGGCCGCGAGCAGCGCCGTCTGGCGCGCACCGAGTACGAGGATCCTCACCGGAACCCCCCATTTGCGGGGGAAGCTCCGGCGCGCAACAATGCCCACGTGGCCACGATCCTTGGGGAGCGGGTCGAGGAGCTGAGAGCCGACCGTACACACGGCGCCAGCTGGATGGCCCGACGCGCGGTCGAGGCACTGGTCGTGGCGGCCGAGCAGCCGGCCGCCACGAGCGACGAGCTGCTCCTCAGCCTGGTTTCCGCGGGGCGCCAGCTTTCGAAGAGCCGGCCGGGGGTCGGCGCGGTTGCAGGAGCTGTCGGGCGCGTGCTGGCCGCAGCGGCTCGGCACGCGCAGCTCGACGTCGAGCAGCTTCGCCGGCTGGTGCGCGAGGAGGCCGAGTCACTCGTCGACGGACGGCGCCGCGCGGCGGCCTCGATCGCGATCCAGCTGCGCGATCGTCTCGAGGACGCCGTAGTGCTCACGCACTCCGCTTCGGCAACGGTCCGGGAAGCCCTCCTTCGCGGAGCGCCGGATCGCGCCATCTGCACCGTCTCCTCGCCGCAGGACGAGGGCCGCGCGTTCTCGGAGGATTTGCGCGCTGAGGGCCTCGAGGTCGAGCTCGTGGACGACTCGAAGGCGCCGCGCCGGCTCGAGGTGGCCTCGCTGCTGCTCGTAGGCGCGGACACGGTCTTCCGCTGCGGCACTCTCTGCAACAAGACGGGCACCCGTGCGCTCATGGAGGCCGCGGCGGACGAGGGCGTCCCGGCGATCGTGGCCTGCGAGGTGATCAAGCTCGCGCCGATCGACGCCTCCGACGCGCCGCCTCTGACCGAGGAGGAGTTCGAGCTGACCCCGCCGGAACTGATCGACTGCATCGTGACCGAAGAGGGCGCGTTCCTCCCGGAGGAGATCCGCGCCCTCGTCGACCGAACGCCCTTCTTGAGAGAGGGCTACGCGCTTCTAGGAAGCGCGTAGCAGCCGGGCGCGCCGGCCGAGCCGGCACGCCCTCTTGGTCGGCGTCGCAAGCGACGCCTCTCGCTGCACCTCTGCGCGTAGCTACGCGGCCTGGGCAGGCTCGAGCACCGGCTCGTAGGCCTCCTCTCCCGCGCCCTGACTACGGCCGCGCGAGACGCCGAGGGCTGCCACCGCGCCCGCGGCGACGAGCGCTGCGCCGACGTAGATCGCCGGCGTCAGGCCGTCGACGAACGACTGGCCGGTTCCGTAGCCGCCGTAGTGGGCGAACACCGAGGCCAGCACGGCCACGCCGAAGACGCCGCCGAGCTCGCGGATCGCGTTGTTGGCGCCGGAGGCCTGGCCCTCCTGCTCCGGCTTGACCGAGGAGAGCACCACGTTCGCGACCGGCGCGAAGTAGAGGGCCATCCCGATCCCGGAAAGCACGAACGGCGCGACGACATGCGAGTACGCCCCGGTCGGCGTCGTGACGAGCCCGATCCACGCGAGCCCGATCGCCTGCAGCGCGAGCCCGGTCACCATCAACGGCCGGCCGCCGATGCGGTCGGACAGCGCGCCGGCAATCGGTGCGACGAAGATCGGCATCGCCGTCCACGGCAGAATTCGCAGCCCGGCGTCGAGCGGCGAGTAGCCCTGCACCGTCTGGAAGAACTGCGCGAGCAGGAAGATCGAGCCGAACATCCCGAAGAACATCAGCAGCGAGGCGAGGTTCGCGGCTGCGAAGGTGCGGTTGCGAAAGAACCGCAGCGGCAGCATTGGCTCGGCGGCGCGCAGCTCCCAGGCGACGAACAGCCCGAGGACGACGAGGCCGGCGGCGAGCGCCGAGACGATCTCGAGGCTGGCCCAGCCGACCGAGTTGCCGCGCACGAGGCCCCAGACGATCCCGAACAGGCCGGCGCTCGCCAGGCCCACTCCGGGGAGGTCGAGCGCGTCGTTCGGGCCGCGGGTCTCGCGCAGGCGCAGGGCCGCGAGCGGGATCAGCGCGAGCCCGATCGGGACGTTGAGCCAGAAGATCCACTGCCACGAGATGCCCTGGACGACCGCACCGCCGACCAGTGGGCCGATCGCGACCGCCAGGCCGCTGATCCCGCCCCAGGCGCCGAGCACGAGCCCGCGCCGCTCGGCGGGAACTGCCGAGCTGAGGATCGTCAGCGTCAGCGGCGTCACGATCGCGCCGCCGAGCCCCTGCAGGGCGCGGGCGGCGATCAGGACCTCGATCGACGGAGCGAGCGCGGCGGCCGCCGAGGCGAGCGTGAAGATCGCGAGGCCGATCGTGAACAGGCGTCGCCGCCCGAAGCGGTCGCCGAGGGCGGCGCCGGTGATCAGCAACACCGCGAAGGTGAGCGTGTAGGCATTGACCGTCCACTCGAGCCCGCTCAGGCTCGCGTCGAGGTCCTTCCGGATCACCGGCAACGCGGTGGTCACGACGAGGTTGTCGAGCGTGGTCATGAACAGCGCGACCGAGGTGATCGCGAACGTCACAAGAGACGTCCGCCGCGGCAAAGCCGCGCCGGACTCTTTGGTCGGCGTCGCAAGCGAGCGCCTTGGGGTTTTCGTGCGAGGGCTCATTCGGCCTCCTCTCATGGCTAGTAATTGCTCACTTACTTCAACGTGAAAAAAACGCACGGCTACTTGTCCTCCAGGGCAGCTGCGATCAGCCGCTTGGCCCAGGGGTCCGGACGGTCGAGCAGGTCCATGGAGGCGAACACGTTCAGCAGCATCCCGAAGGCGAAGAAGTCGCGGACGCGCTCCGGCTCGGCTCCCGACACGCGCTCGACATGCTCGACGAGCTTGCCGTAACCGGCGCGAACGACCTCGCGCACATCGTCGTCGTCGCAGTCGGCGTAGGCCTGCATCTGCGCCCGCAGCCGCGTGCGGTCCTTCAGCAGGCCCATGTAGGCGCGACCGATCGCGTGCAGGGCGTCCTCGCCCGTCTTGCCGGCGGAGGCGTCTTGAAAGACCTCGAGCGTTTGTCGCAGGCAACGCCGCACCGACTCGAGGTAGAGCTCCTTCTTCGTCCCGAAGAGACGGAACAGGTAGGGCTGCGAGATCCCGGCCTTGCGCGCGATCGTGTCGGTCGAGGTCCCGTCGAGCCCGTGCTCGCCGAACTCCTCCATCGCGACGATGAGAATCTCCTCGCGCCGCTCGTCGGCCGTCTTGCGTCCGGTGACCGCGTGCATGAGTTGGAAGTTAGCAGTCACTCACAACCTTGTCAAAGTTCGCTTCAGCTGACGGAATCCTCCGGGAGCGGGATCAGGCGAGCTCGGTCGCGGATGTCCTGGAGCACCGTCAAGCCGGCGCGAGCTTTCGCAACCGAGCGGTTCCAGCGTGGGCGGTACTCGGTCAGGTCCGGGAGCAGCTCGAGAGCGGCCGAGCGTGCCATCAGCGCGTCGACGAGGAGCCGCTTCGCCCGGGTGGTCTCCCCGGTCACGCGGTCGCGCCGCACTCGGGCCTGCGCGCGCCGCACGACCGAGCGAAACGAGCTGGCGCGGCGCAGCAGCTCGGCCTGCGAGAGCCGGCGCAGACGCCAGTCGCGGTACGCGAGCTCGTAACCCGTGAGCGCGCTGATGACCGGCTCGTAGTCGCGCACGAGGCGCTGCTGCTGGCGGTCGAGGGCGAGAAACAACTCCTGCCGCGGCGGAGGCGGCTGAACCTTCCGCTTGCCGTGGTCGCAGCCGCCGGCGAGCAGCACAGCCGCCAGGAGCGCACAGGCGCGCCAGTAGACTCGGCGGCCATGAAGGTGCTGGTCACGGGCGCCTCCGGCTTCGTCGGCCGCGCGCTGGTCGACGAGCTTCGTCACGGAGACGGAGCCTACGAGGTCCACCCGCTCGGGCGAGGCGACGGCGATCTCGCGGAGCAGGGCACCGCCGAGGCCGCGGTCGCGGACGCGAAGCCGGATGTGGTCGTGCACGCCGCCGCGCGGATCGGGGTGGTGCGCTGCGAGGACGAGCAGGAGCTCGCGCTGCGCTCGAACGTCCTCGCGACGGCGCACCTCGCCCGTGGGGCGGCGGCGCACGGGGCCAGGCTGGCGTACATCTCGACCTCCGACGTGTACGGCTCCGCGGCCGTGGCGGACGAGGAGACGCCGCCGGCCCCGGAGAGCCTCTACGCATACACGAAGCTCTGGGGCGAGCAGGTCGCCGCCCTCTACGCACCCGAGAGGCTGACCGTGCTGCGGCTTGCGAACCCGTACGGCCCCGGCGTCGATGCGGGAGAGGGCAAGGGCGCGCTGCCGACGATGCTGCTGAAGGCCGAGGCGCGTGAGCCGATTCCCGTCTTCCGCGGCGAGGCGCGGGCCTGGTGCTGGATCGGCGACGTCGTCCGCGGGGTGCGGCTCGTCCTCGAGTCGGGAGAAGAGGGCACCTTCAACGTCGGCTCCGACGGCGAGGCGGTCGGGCTCGCAGACGTCGCCCGACTCGCCTGCGAGCTGACCGGCGCGCCGCAGGAGCTGATCCAGGAGGTCGAGCCCCCGCCTGGACGCGTGATGACGAGCATCTCGATCGAGCGCCTGCGCACCCTTGGGTGGCGGCCGGAGATCTCGCTCGACGAGGGCATGCGCCGGTTGCTCGAGTCATTTCGGTCCGCCACCCCGGCCTAGTGCTGATGCCGAAAGCGTTCGTCCTCACCGGCGGGTCCCGCTCGCAGCTCGGGCTGCTCGAGCAGGCGCGTGCGCTCGGGCATGAGGTCTGCGTCGTCGACGGATCGCCGGACGCGCCCCTGCTCGCCGAGGTCGACCACCGCGTGGTGCGCAGCTTCACCGACGTGACCGGCGTCCTGGGGGACCTCGAGGCCCAGGGGATCGAGCCGGTCGCGGTTGCGACGATGGGCTCCGACCAGGCCGTGCTGCCGACGGCGCAGCTCGCCGAGCGGCTCGGGCTTCCGGGGCTGCCCGTGGAGATGGCGAGAACCGTCGCGGACAAGCGCCGGATGCGAGCCGCCTTCGAGCGCAGAAAGGTGCGCTGCCCGAAGGGGCGCGAGGCGGCGGGCTTCGAGGAGGCCGAGCAGGCCTTCCATCAGCTCGGCGCGCCGGTGGTCGTGAAGCCGGTCGACGGCTCGGCCCAGCGAGGCGTCACGGAGGTGAGAGCGGAGGGCGAGCTCCCGGCGGCGGTCGACCGCGCGCTCGCCGCATCGCGCGCCGGCGTGGTCGTGCTCGAACAGTACCTCGACGGCGACGAGTACACCGTCAACGGCTTCCTGCTCGAGCGCGAGTACGTCCCGATGAGCGTCACGCGCCGCCTGCTGCATCCGCCGCCACCGCTGGGCGTCTGCATCGCGCATCGCTACCCGTCGCTGCTCGCGAACGAGGAGCCGCTGTTCGAGCTCGCGCGCGAGGCGAGCCTCGCGGTCGGGCTCGAGACCGGTCCCTCGTACGTGCAGGTGCGGATGCGAGACGGCCAGCCGTGGGCGATCGAGGTGGGCGCGCGGCTCGGCGGCGGCAAGGACGCCGAGCTGGCAAAGCTCGTGACCGGCTTCGACGCGATCCGCGCCAACGTCCTCTGGGCACTCGGCGAGCTCGGGCGCGGCGACCTCGAGCACGGCGAGCCGCAGGCGCCGTCCGGGCTCGTGCGCTTCGTGGTCGCGCCGCCCGGGCTGATCGTGCGGCTCGACGCCACTCCCGCACTGGCGCTCGACGGGGTCCACGAGGCCGGCTTCTACTGGCGCGAGGGCATGACGCTGCCGCCGCTCACCTCCGGGGCCGAGCGGCTCGGCTACGTGCTCCTGACCGCTCCCGGAGAGGCCGAGCTCGACGAGCTCACCGACCGCGCGCTCGCGGCGCTCGACGTCGAGATCGCGGTCGAGAGCGCGCTCGTGTGAGGACGCTCGTCTGAGGGCGCTGCACTCGCCGGTCAACGTCGCGGGCGGCCCGGGCGCGATCTCGGCCGGGCTGCGCGAGCTTGGAGTCGAGAGCACGCTGCTCGTCTTCAACGAGCGGCCCTTCGAGCGCGGCTTCGACGTCAACCTCGAGCTGCGCGACACGAGTCGCCTCGGGTCGGTGCCGTTCAACCTGCCCAAGCAGCTGCGCGCGCTGGCCTGGGCGCTGCGGCGCTTCGACGTCTTCCACTTCCACGCGGGGCTGACCCTGGCGCCTCGGCGCCTGACGCTGCCGCTGCTGCGTGCCGCGAGGAAGGGGGTCGTCTTCCAGTCGTGGGGCTCGGACCTGCGCGGCCGGAGCGCGTCGGAGGTCGGGTACCTGGACGCCGCGGGAGCGGTGATCGTCGGGAGCTACCTGACCAGGCGCCTCGCGCCGCGCGGCCCGTGGCCCGAGTATGACGTGGTGCCGCCGGCGATCGTCCTGCACGACTGGGAGCCGTCGACGACGGAACCGGGTGAGGTGCTGCGCGTGGCACACGCCCCGAGCAAGCGAGCGGTCAAGGGCACCGAGGCCGTGCTGGCCGCGGTCGAGTCGCTCCGGTCCCGCGGCGTTCCGGTCGAGCTCGACCTGATCGAAGGCGTCCCGAACCGCGAGGCGCGCCTGCGCTACGCGGCCGCCGACGTCGTCGTCGACCAGCTCCGGATCGGCTGGTACGGCATGTTCGCGATCGAGTCGATGGCTCTCGCGAAGCCGGTCGTCGTCCACCTCGACGAGCAAGCCGCAGCCGAGACCGAGGAGGCCTTCGGGCTCGAGCTGCCGCTCGTGCGCGCGGACGAGTCGACGCTCGAGGACGTGCTCGCCGGGCTGGTCGAGGGGCGCGCGGAGCTCCCGGGGCTCGGGCGCCGGAGCCGCGAGTACGTCGAACGCGTCCACTCGCACACAGTCGTCGCACGTCGGGTGCTCGAGATCTACGAGCGCGTCATGCCCATCAGCTCGTAGAAGCCGATCGGCGACCAGGAGAACCCGTGCACGCCCGGCGCGAGGGTGAAGTGGTCGTTCGCCGCGTAGACCGGGATCGCAGGGACCGCGTCATGCAGCTTCTCGACCAGCCGCCGCTCGATCCGCCAGCGCGCCTCGTCGTTGAAGGTACGCACGGCCTGCCGCATCAGCGCTGCGTACGAGGGGTCGCACCAACCGGCGACGTTGAATGCGCTCCCGCAGGGGAAGAGGTCGAGCAGGTTGTAGGCGTCGAAGATCTTCGAGCTCCAGCCCAGCAGCACGAGGTCGACACCCGGACGCGCGGGCGGGCCTGCGAGCCCGAGCAGCTCGCCGAGGTTCCGCACCGGCCGGAAGCCGAGCTCGATGTCGAACGAGCGCAGCTGCTTGTCGTGGCGGCGGAGCCCGGCGGCGATCCGTGAGCCGGTGACGTCCGACTGAGCCCAGACGAGGGTCAGCCGCAGGGGGCGCGGGGCCGACTGCAACAGCACCGGCGCGTGCGAGTTGACCGTCGAGGCTCCGGGCATCTCGGGTGGGACGAGAGTTGCGGGAGGGGTGTCGAGGTCGAGGTGCGTCACGACCCAGGCGACGTACTGCCGCGCGTCCCTGTCGGCCAGCGGCGTCCCGCGCGTGACGAACCACAGCAGGCCCGTGGCGAGCATCGGCAGCTCGGCGGCGCCGCGCGGCGCGGGGCGGACGGTGTCGATCCACGGCAGGCCCGGGCCGGCCAGGCCGCTCGGAAGGACCGCGTCGGCCTTCTTCGTCGAGGCGCCGAAAGCAAGCCTTCGCGGCTTCACGGCACCCGCGTTCCAGTAGTTGAAGTTCCGCTCGAGCACGAGCCGCTTCGCTCCGGCCGAGACGAGGCGGAAGGGCCCGCTGAAGGCGGTCGGGCGCGGCGGTGCGGGCGCCGCGACCGGAAAGGCGGCGAGCTCGTCGAACCACGGGACCGGGTGCTGGAGCGTGACGCGCAGCGTGCGGTCGTCGAGCGCCTCGACGCCGAGCCCGCCACGGCCGGTGGCGTGGAGGCGCCGCGCCCCGCGGACGATGCCCAGCGCCGGTCCCGCGTACGGCGCCGCGGTCCTCGGCGCGAGCGCTCTTAGCCACGAGCGGCGGAAGTCGGCGGCGGTGATCGGCACGTCGTCGCTCCAGCGAAGGTCCTCGCGGAGGTGGAACGTCCAGACGAGGCCGCCCTCGCCCACGTCCCACGACTCGGCCAGGTCCGGCTCGACGCCCGTCGCGGAGAAGCGCGTCAGCCCGGCGTAGAGCTCGTGCGAGACGTTCAGCGACGGGAGGTCGGCCGCCTTGGCCGGGTCGAGCGTCGCCGGGACGAGCGGAAGGGCGAGCCGCAGCACCGCGCCGCCGTGCGGTGGCGCCGGCGTCGAGGAGCCGCCGCAGCCGGCGAGCAGCAACGCGCAGAGGACTAGCCCACGAGCTTTCGCCATACGTTGTCGAGCAGCTTGTAGGTGAGCCCGCGGCCCATGCGCAGAAAGGTGTAGTTGCCGGTCGCGAAGACCTGCCCGCGGCCCGCACGCGACCAGGTCATCGCCGCGTTGATCACGCCGCGCTTGCCCCGGATGATCGCCTGCGCCGCGACCACATGGTCGCGGGGGGTGAGCTCCGGGTCGATGCGGTCGCTTTCCGAGGCGGCGACGCCGAAGGCCTCCCCTGGTCCGATCCCGGTGCCGCGAAACAGCCAGCGCACGCGCTCGTAGTCGCGGCCGCTCGCCGCCACGTAGGGCGCCGCGCGGTCGCGTGGGAAGCAGCAACCGTCGTAGCCGACGCCTGCCAGGGCGAAGTCGGAGCGCCCCTGGCGCGCGTCGTAGTCGGTCATCACGACGGCGTTGTGCTCTCGGTCGAGCCGCACCTGGCGGTAGAACGGGTTCGCCTGCAGGACGACGAGGTTGCCGCCGCCGTCCCGGTAGCGCCTCAGGAGGTCGTAGGTCGCCGGCTCGTAGTACTCGCTGTGACCCGGGAAGACGATCGCAGCGTAGCGCCGAAGCGTCGAAAGCGGCAGGCGCCCGAGCTCGACGTCGGTGACGTGCTGGGCGCGCACCGAGCGGGAGCAGAGCCAGCGCGAGAAGGGCGCGGCCGCCTTGTGGTCGTCCTCGACGCCGCCACGGAGGATCGGGCCGGTGAGCGAGACGCGGCGCTGGCGCCAGAACTGGTACCAGCTGTCCGGGATCCCGTTCAGATCGGCGTCGTAGGCGTTGTACGCGCGCCAGGTGAGGTACGGCCAGACGACGAGAGCCGTGTGCGGGCGCGGCCGGCCGAGCGGACGGGCGTCGCGGATCACGACCGGCGCGCGGAACTCGTCGCCCTGCGGGTCACGCGCGACCTCGTGGTAGAGCCCCGGCGCCGCTCCGGCCGCGACGGCGCGGTTCGTCGGGAACGAGACGTTTCCGGAGCAGTCCTGCTCGAGTCCGACGTTCGCCTCACCGCGGTCCGCTGAGACGATCAACGGAATCCGATCGCCCTGACGGAAGCTGCCCGTCGAGTCGACGAAGGCCGCGAGCCGCTCGACCCGCACAACCCGCGGATTCGCAAGGCAGCCCGATCGCCGCCACGGCGGCCGAAGCACGCTCGCCTCGGCGGCCCCCGGCCTCCGCACCCCGCGCGCAGGCAGCAGCCGCCCCGGATCCTCGTAACAGGCTGTTACCAGGTACGAGCCGTCGGAGAGGGCGTGGCCGCTGGAGCTCGTCCCGTTCCACGTGAGCTCCGGGCCGCGCTCGCTCACGCCCGTGCGGATCCGCTTCCAGCCGACGAGCCGGCCACCCCAGGCGTAGACGCGCAGGCCGAGCAACGCGCCCGCCCGGGCCTTGACGCGCAGATGCAGCGAGTCGTTGACGCCGTTCCCGTTCGGGCTGATGACGGCCGGGCTGAACGACACCAGCCGCAGCCCCGGCTCCGACCGGGCCGCCGCCCCCGGGACGACCGCGACGAGCAGCACCGTCGCGGCAACGCAGGGCTTGATGCCACAGCTCGAACTACCAACGCGCCGACCGGTCATTTCAGACGGCCACGCGGTCAAGCCCGCGCGGCCTGAAGAGACGCCGCAAGCGGTGTCTCACCTGCTGGGCGCCAGGCTCTGCACGGGCTGCCGCTCGCGGTACCACGCGATCGTGCGGGCGAGCCCCTCGTCCAGGTCGACGCGCGGCTCCCAGTCGAGCAGCTTCTGCGCCTTGTCGACGTTCGGGATCCGCATCTCGACGTCGGTGTAGTGGAGCGGCCGGAAGACGATCTCCGACTCCGACTCGGCGAGCCGCCGGATCCGGCTGGCGAGGTCGAACACGGTGACCACCGAGCGCGGGTTGCCGACGTTGAACACCTGCCCCACCGCCTCGTCCCGCTCCAGCATCGCGAGCAGCGCCTCGACCACGTCGTCGACGAAGCACCAGGCGCGGATCTGCGAGCCGTCGCCGTGGATCACCAGCTCCTCCCCCGCGAGCGCGCGGACGGTGAAGTGGTGGATGGCCCCGCTCCCGACCTGCCCCGGCCCGTAGACGTTGAACGGCCTGATCGACGCGGCGGGCAGGCCGTGCTCGTCGAAGTAGGAGTGCGCGAGGTACTCCCCGGCAAGCTTCGAGACCGCGTACGTCCAGCGCGCCTCGCCGACCGAGCCCTGCGACGTGACGTGCGTCTCCTCGACCTTGTAGGCGTGCGTGCCGAAGACCTCGCTGGTCGAGAAGTCGATCAGCCGCTCGATCGTGCCCGCCTCGTGCGCGGCCTCCAGCACGTTCGACGTCCCGATCAGGTTCACGCGCATCGTGCGCACTGGACTCTCGAGCACCTTGTCGACCCCGGCGATCGCAGCCAGGTGCACGACGTGGGTCGCGCGCGCCGTCAGCTCTCGCAGCAGCGGCAGGTCGAGCACGTCGCCCTGGACGAAGCGCAGGTTCGGCTGTTCCGCGAGGTCGGTCCCCGTGAGCGAGTCGCGGTGGAGGTTGTCCAGGATCACGATCTCG
>Ga0307318_10000628_pt1 | contig 11512 bp, 12 predicted proteins | sample ER_DNA_367_FD_194500 | JGI IMG/M metagenome (GOLD analysis project Ga0307318, IMG submission 194500) | Bulk soil microbial communities from the East River watershed near Crested Butte, Colorado, United States - ER_DNA_367 | ecosystem: Environmental > Terrestrial > Soil > Floodplain | place...
GATCCGCACTTGACTAGGCCTGCTGGACGAGGGCGATGTCGACCGCGAGCGTGACCTCGTTGGCCAGCGCGTTGCCACCGGCCGGCAGCGGCATGTTCCAGTTGAGGCCGAACTCCGTGCGGTCGACGGTTGCGGAGAGCTGGAGGCCGATGCGCTCGTTGCCCCAGGCATCCGTGATCGGCGCGGAGATCGTTCCCGTCACCTCAACGGGCTTCGTCACGCCCTTGATCGTGATCTCGCCCGAAGCGTTGACGGTCTCGCTCTCGAGATCGACGTCCTCCGCGACGAAGCGAAGCTCCGGGTGGCGCTCGGCGTCGAAGAAGTCGGGAGACTGGAGGTGTGCGGCGAGGTTCTCGTCCTTGACGTCCACGCTCGCGACGTTCGCGGTGCCCTCGATGCGAGTTCGGCCGTCCGAGACGTCGAGCTCGGCCTGCACGTCACGGAACATGCCGTGGAAGGTGCCGGCGAGGTACGCGACCTCAAAGCCAGCGGTGGAGTGGATCTGGTCGAGGTTCCATGTGCCGGCCGGGATCTGCGTCTGAATCGTGCTCATGTCTTCGTCCTTTCCTTGACGTGTGTATTATTGAATGCGCAAGCAAGTGTAGCGAGAAGAAGTTGACAACGCAAGTATCCCCAGAGCAGCAGATTTCATCGGACATTCCGCCCGCAGTGCGCGCGTGGACGAGGCTCCTGCGCGCCCACGCTGCGGCGACGCGCGTCCTGAACGCGGAGCTCCAGGCCGAGCACGACCTCTCGGTGAACGCGTACGAGGCGCTGTACCTCCTCTCGCGTGCGAAGGGGCGTCGGCTCAAGCGCGTCGACCTGTCGCGCAGCCTCGCGCTGACGCCGTCCGGAGTCACGCGGCTCCTCGAAGGGCTCGAGCGTGCCGGGCTGGTGAAGAGGGTCACGTGCCCGACGGACCTTCGCGTCGCCTACGCGGAGCTCACGGATACCGGCGCGGCCAAGCTCGAGGCCGCTTCGTGCGGCCACGTGGGCTCGATCCGCGTGCTCTTCGAAACGCACTTCGCCGATGAGGAGATCGACGAGCTCTCCGAGCTTCTCGGGCGGTTCCCGGGAGTCGCCGGCACTGACGACTCCTGTCCGGCCGCTTAGGTCAGGATCTCCGAGTCGTAGCGGGCGAAGATGGCCCGGATGTCGGCGCCGGGCTCGTGGATCTCCTCGAGCAGGCGCGCAATATTCGGCGTGAGCACGAGGAGATAGCGGGCTGGGAAATCACCTGCGTTCCAGTACGTATGTGGCGTCTCGCGCCGTGCCAGGACCGCCGAGCCGGCCGGCGCTTCGATTTCGTCGTCTCCAAGCCTGAAGCCGAGCGTGCCCTCGAGCACGTACCAGGCCTCGTCGTCAGTGTGGTGGATGTGGAGCGGCGCGATCCAGTGCGTCCCGATTTCGGCCGTCCATTCGACAACCACGAAGTCATCGTTGGGCGATCCCAGTGATCTTCCGGCGAGTCGCTCGATGAACATCGAAAAAGAGTAGAAGCAGTTGACAGGAGAACGTGTGTTCGTATAGAACATACGTTCTCATGATCGCCTGTCTGAATATCCAAGCGTTTTCCCTCCGCGCTGCTCTGCGCTCCAGGCCGGAGCTCATGCGCGGCCCCGTTGCGCTCGCTTCGCCTCCCGGCAGCCGGCCGCTCTTAGGGGCATGTTCTGCCGCCGCCGAGGAGGCGGGCGTGCGCCCGGGGATGCGTCTCTCGGAGGCGCTCGCCAACTGTCCCGAGCTCGTTCTCGCCGAGCAGGATCCCGCTGCGGCCGAGGAGGAGTGGGAGCGGATCTTGCGTCGGCTCGAGGAAGCCGGCCTCGCCGTCGAGCCGGTCGAGCCGGGCTGTGCATATTTCGAGACCGAAGGGGTCGAGCGCATGGCGGGCGGCATCAGCGCTGTCCTGCGCAGGGCTCTCGATGCGGTCGGCCCGTACTGGCAGCCGCGTATCGGCGTCGCCGGCCGCCGCTTCGCTGCCCTCGCGGCGGCGAGCGTGGCCCCGGCAGGCCGCGCAATCGTGGTCGACGACGCGGAGGCGGAGCTCTTTCTCGAGCCGCTCCCGCTGCATCTCCTTCCGCTCAGCCCGGAAAGGCGCAATGAGCTCGCCGAGCTCGGCATCAAGCAGCTGGGTCAGCTCTCCCGTCTACCGAGTGCAGCCGTCCGCGACAGGATGGGCCGGGAGGCGGCGGAGGCCCGGCGGCTCCTGGGCGGCGAGGACGACAATCGCGTGGCAGCGAGGCGCCCGGCCGCGGAGATTGCCGAAGCCCTCGAGTTCCCCGAGCCGGTCGCCAACGAGGTCACGCTCGAGCTTGCCTTCTCGGCTCTTCTCGACCGGCTGCTCGCCCGCGAGGAGCGAGGCGGGCGACTGCCGCGGCGCCTCGCCGTCTCCGCTCGACTGGTCGGCGGTGGCTCGTGGCGGCGGACGGCGACGCTGCGAGAGCCGACAGCTGAATCCGAGCGCCTGCGCCAGTCGCTGGCGCCGAAGCTCAAAGAACTGCCTGCGCCGGCGGTCGAGCTACGGCTCGAGCTGGGGGAGCTCACCGAGTCCGTCGGGACTCAGGCCGAGCTCGTCCGCCCGCGCGGCAGTCGACTTCGAGGTCGCCTTCGCGAAGGGCTCCGCCAGGTGCGGGCCGCGATGGGGATGGAGGCGGTCTGCACTGTCGTGGAGGTAGCGCCATGGTCGCGGATTCCCGAGGCCAGGGCGATTCTCGTGCCGCGCGACGACTGAACCAGCCTCGACCCGTGCGCGTTACGGTCGAGGAAGGGTTGCCGGCTGCGGTCGGGCAAGTGGGCGTCTTCCAGGTGCGCGAGGAGTGGCGGGTGGTCGACCGCTGGTGGACTGACACGCCCGTGCGGCGGCGCTACTTCGACCTCGTTCTCGCAACTGGCGAGAACGTCGCTGTCTTCGAGGACGAGGAGGGGGGAGGCTGGTTCCGCCAGAAAGCCTGAAAAGTCCCGGGGCCGCCGCGGACCTCCCTCCACTTCGATCCTATTGCGGGAAAGCGCGCGGGTGTGACGTGGAAAGGGTCGAAAGGCGCGCGTGAGCGGGGCGGAATACATCGAGCTGCACGCGCACTCCGCCTACAGCTTCCTCGACGGCGCGTCGCTGCCCGAGGAGCTCGCGGTCCGCGCCGCCGAGCTCGGCTATCCCGCGCTTGCGCTCACCGACCACAACGGCGTCTACGGCTCGCTCGAGTTTGCATACGCGGCGCGCGCGGTCGGTGTCCGCGCCATTACGGGCGCGGAGGTCACCGTCGCAGACGGCTCGCACCTGACGCTCCTGGCCGAGACCCCACGCGGCTACGCGAACCTCTGCCGCCTGTTGACTGCTGCGCATGCCCGCGAGCGCCTCAACCCCGGCCTCGATCCAGATCTCCTTGCGGAGCTGAACGAGGGGCTCGTCTGCCTCTCCGGCTGCGCGCGCCAGGGGCTCGCCGTGAAGAGTCCGAACGCCGCCGCCCGCCTCGCCCAGGCTTTCGGGCGCGATCGCTTCTACGTCGAGCTCCAGCGCCCATACGTACGCGGCGACGCCCGGAGGAACGCGGCGCTCCGCGACCTGGCGGGGGCGCTCAACGTCCGCACGATCGCCACGGGAAACGTGCACGCCCACCATCCGCGTCGCACGCGCCTGCAGGACGTGCTCGTCGCCGTGAAGCACAACGTCGCGCTCGAAGGCTGCGAGGCCGAGCGGCGCGGAAACGAGCAGTTCGTTCTCACCCCGCCCGCAGAGGCGGCCGTCCGCTTCCCCGAGGACCCCGATGCCGTCCGGGCGACGGTCGAGCTCGCCGAGCGACTCGAGTTCGACCTGACGCACGAGCTCGGCTATCGCTACCCCGACTTCTCGGACGGGGCCGATCCTGCGGACGTGCAGCTGGCGCAGGTCTGCGGGCGCGCCTTCGAGGAGCGCTACCGCAACGCGCCCGCCGGCCTGCGCACCCGGGCGTCAGCCCGTCTTCGCGAGGAGCTCGCCCTCGTTGCGGAGCTCGGGCTGTCCGGCTTCTTCCTCCTCCACTGGGAGGTGCTCGAGCTCGCGCGCGAGGTCGCCTACGAGGTGCGTGGGCCCGGCTCGCCGCGCCATCTCCTTCCGCCCGGCCGCGGCCGGGGAAGCTCGGTCGGCTCGATCATCTGCTACCTGACCGGCCTCTCGCACGTGGACCCGGTCTCGGCAGGGCTCGCGCTCGGCCGTTTTCTGAACCGCGAGCTCGTTTCGGTCCCGGACATCGACCTCGACTTCCCGCGCGACATCCGCGAGAAGCTGATCGTCGCCGTGATCGAGCGCTACGGCCACGAGCACTCGGCGCTCGTGGCGAGCTTCGCGACCTACCGCTCGCGGGGCGCGATCCGCGACGTCGGCAAGGCACTCGGGCTGCCGCAGTCGGAGCTCGAGCGGCTTGCGCGCATCACCGAAGGGAGCCCGCGTCGCGTCGCCGAGGAGATGGAGAAGCTGCCCGGCGCCGAGACCAAGCTCGCCTCGCCGCGCTGGCGCGCGTTCGGGGAGCTCTGCGCGGAGATCGGCGGGCTTCCGAGACACCTCTCCCAGCATCCGGGCGGCATGGTCATCTCAAGCCGCCCGCTCGTCGAGCTCGTCCCGGTCGAGCACGCCGCGATGGAGGGCCGGAAGCTCTGCCAGTGGGACAAGGACTCCTGCGCCGACGCAGGCTTCCTGAAGATCGACCTGCTCGGACTCGGCATGCTTTCGGCAGTCGAGGAGTGCGTCGACCAGATCGTCCGCCTGCGCGGGGAGCGCATCGACCTCTCCCGCATCCCGCTCGACGACCCCGCGGTGTACCGGGAGATCCAGGACGCCGACACCGTCGGCCTCTTCCAGATCGAGAGCCGCGCACAGATGCAGAGCCTCCTGCGCACGCGGCCGGAGAATCTCGACGATCTCACCGTGCAGGTGGCGCTCGTCCGGCCGGGCCCGATCCAGGGAAAGGCCGTACACCCCTATGTCGAGCGGAGGCAGCGCCGGCGCGAGGACCCGAGCTACGTCATCCCGCACGACCATCCGCTCCTCGCCGAGTGCCTCGAGGAGACGCTCGGCGCGATCATCTTCCAGGAGCAGGTGCTCGACGTTGCGATGGCGCTCGCGGGGTTCAGCGTGGGGGAGGCCGAGGGGCTGCGCCGGGCGATGAGCCGCAAGCGGAGCCAGGACGCGATCGAGGCCCACCGCGAGCGCTTCTTCGCGGGAGCGGCGAGAAACGGCGTGTCCGAGGAGACCACCGAGCTCGTCTTCTCGAAGATCAACGGCTTCGCAGCATTCGGCTTCCCCAAGTCGCACGCGGCCGCCTTCGCGCTTCTCGCCTACCAGTCCGCGTGGCTCCGCCACTACTACCCCGGCGAGTTCCTCTGCGCGCTCCTGAACGCCCAGCCGATGGGCTTCTATCCGCCGGCGAGCCTCGTTCGGGACGCGCAGCGCCGCGAGGTCGAGGTGCTACCGCCCGACGTGAACCTGAGCGCCGCTTCCTGCCGCATCGAAGGTAATGCAGTGCGAATCGGGCTCGGCTACATCAAGGGCCTCGGGGAGCAGCCCGCGAAGGCGTTCGTGGCCGAGCGGAAGGAGAACGGTGACTTCACGAGCGTCATCCAGCTCGCGCAGCGTGCCCCGCTCGACCGGCCTGGGCTCGAGGCGCTCGTCGCCTCGGGAGCCTGCGATGTCTTCGGCTGGCCGCGGCGCCAGCTCCTTTGGCGGCTGGGACTCACGCCGCGCTCGGTCTCGGTCGGGGCAGGCGGCGACGAACGCCAGCTCGCGCTTCCGCTCGGCCCGACCTCGGAGATTCCCCAGCTCCCCGAGCAGACCTCATGGGAGCGCATGCTGGCCGACTACCGGACGACGAGCATGTCGATCGGCGTCCACCCGCTCGAGCTTCTGCGCCCGCACCTGCCCGCGGAGGTGGCGACGAGCGCCGACCTCGAACACCTCGAGCACAAGAGCCGCGTTGCGATCGCGGGCCTCGTCGTCGCCCGCCAGCGCCCGGCGACCGCGAACGGCGTTGTCTTCATGCTCCTCGAGGACGAGTACGGGCAGATGAATCTCGTCATCCCGCCGGAGGTCTACGAGCGCTTCCGGCCGCTCGTCCGGGGCGAGCCGCTCCTCCTCGCCCGGGGCCGTTTCGAGCGCTTCGAGCGGAACAGGAACCTGATCGTGGACGAGATCGTCACCCTCGCACCGCTCGCCCGTCAGGCAGCCGGCGAAGCCGAGGTGCGCTCTGCTCTTCCGGAGGCTCACCACTTTGGCCATCGGTAGGGTTTTGGCGCATGGCGGGTCCCCGCTCACTCTGGCTCCAGGAGGCCCTGCACACCGAGGACGGCGTCGAGTCGCAGGAGCTCCTCGAGGCCAGGAGGGCCGACGTCTGCATCGTTGGCGGCGGCTACACAGGGCTCTGGACGGCCCTTCGCATCAAGGAGCTCGAGCCGGACGCGGACGTCGTCGTGATCGAGCAGGACATCTGCGGCGGCGGCCCGTCGGGACGGAACGGCGGCTTTGCGCTCACGTGGTGGTCGAAGATCCAGACGCTGATCAAGCGCGCGGGGGAAGAGGAGGCCGTTCGCCTAGCCAAGGCGTCCGAGGATGCGGTCAGAGAGATCGGGGCGTTCTGCGAGCGCGAGGGTGTCGATGCGCACTTCCACCAGGGCGGTTGGCTCTGGACAGCGACGTCGCCGGCGCAGGTCGGCGCCTGGGAGTCGAGCGTGGAGACGGCCGCCGCATACGGCGCTCATCCGTACGAAATCCTGAGCGCGAAGGAGGTGCAGGAGCGCACCGGCTCTCCCATCCACCTCGGGGCGGCCTACGAAAAGACCGCGGCGATCGTGCAGCCCGCCCTCCTGGCGCGCGGGCTGCGAAGGGTTGCCGTCAAAAGGGGCGTCCGCATCTTCGAGCGCACGCCGATGGTCGAGCTCGACCGGGAGGAGGGAGTCGTGCGCACGCCGTCCGGCCACATCCGGGCCGACGCCGTCGTGCTCGCCCTGAACGCCTGGGCGACGAAGATCCCCGAGCTCGCGCGGGCGATTGTCGCGGTCTCCAGCGACATGGTCGCGACGGCGCCGATGGCGGAGAAGCTGAAGGAAAGCGGCTGGACCGGGGGCGAGGCGATTTCGGACTGCCGCCTGCTCGTCCACTACTACCGCCCGACGAAGGACGGACGCGTCGCCTTCGGCCGCGGCGGCGGGCGGCTTGCTTTCGGCGGCCGTGTCAACTCGAACTTCGACTACAACGGACGCCAGACCCGCGAGCTCGAGGAGGAGCTCGTGAAGCTCGTGCCCGCGGCGAAGGGCGTGCCGGTCACGCATGCCTGGGGAGGCCCGATCGACCGCACGACGGACGGGTTCCCGATCGTCGGCGCGCTGCGCGCGCGCGCCCACATCGTCTACGGCACGGGGTACTCCGGTAATGGGGTCGCACCGTCGCTCACGATCGCGAAGATGCTGGCCTCGAGCGCGCTCAGACGCGACGACGAGTGGGTCGGCTCCCCGGTCAACTGCGGCGTCTGTGGAAAGTTCCCGCCCGAGCCGATCCGCTTCGTCGGCGGGCTCGTCGTCCGCCAGGCCGTGCGCCACAAGGAGAGCCGCGAGGACCGAGGCAAGAGCGTCGACCCGGTCACGAAGACAGTCGCCGGCCTCGCTCCGCAAGGGTTTTTCCGCGCCAGGCGCTGAGGCGTGGCAAGAGCCGAGCAGCCGGTCCTCTTCTTCGCCACCTCGGCCGAGCTCGAGACCTGGATGGACGAGCACGGCGAGGAGTCCGACGGCATCTGGCTCAAGTTCGCGAAGAAGGATTCGGGGATCGAGTCCGTTGCCTATGCCGAGGCGGTCGAGATCGCGCTCTCCTGCGGCTGGATCGACGGCCAGGCAAAGCGCCTGGACGACCACCACTACCTCCAGCGCTTCACGCCGCGTCGATCGCGTAGCAAGTGGTCGAAGATCAACCGCGAGAAGGCCGAGAGGTTGATCGCGGAGGGCAGCATGCGCCCTGCGGGTCTCCGCGAGGTCGAGCGCGCGAAGGAGGACGGACGCTGGGACGAGGCCTACGACTCGCCGAGCACCGCGACGGTGCCGGACGACTTCCAGGCGGCCCTCGACGCCGAGCCTGCCGCGGCCGAGTTCTTCGCCAGCCTGGGCTCGACCAAGCGTTACTCGTTTCTCTACCGCATCACGGATGCCAAGCGGCCCGAGACGCGGGCGAAACGCATCGCCGAGTACGTCGCGCTCCTTGCCCGGGGAGAGACTCTGAGCTAGCCCAGCTCCAACCCGAACCGTGGCAAGCGCTTGCGGACGCTGCGGTTGAAGACCTCGTGGTACTCCTCGTAGGAGTCCTCGTCGAGGGTCGCCGCAAAGTTGTCGCGCAGCTCGACGAGCTCGTCGGTGCCGGTCTCGACCAGATCGAGGTAGTCGCCGTAGCGCCCCTCCGCCTCGTCCCGGGGGGCGTGGTTGTAGGCGGCCAGCGCAGCCTCGGTGTCCCGGATGAGGCCCTCGTTCTCGGCTACGAAGAGCGCGATCTGCCGCTCGACGAGGTCCACGAAGCGCCCGCGCACGGGTTCCCTATGCTGCGTCGGCCGTGGGACTCGTCATTCGCACGTGGAACCTCTATCACGGGCGCACGTATCCGAAGACCGGCCGGACGTATTTGGAGCGAATGGTGCGGCTGGCCAGCCTCGATGCGCCCGACGTCGTCGCGCTGCAAGAGGTTCCGCTCTGGGCCCTGGGCCGGCTCGAGCGCTGGAGCGGGATGCGCGCGATCTGGTCGGTGACGGTGCCCGGCTTCCTCGGGCCGGTGGCGCGCTTCATCACCGACCTCGACCCGGTGCGGGTGAGGTTCACCGCAGCCGGCCAGGCGAATGCGACGCTCCTGAGCCACCGCTTCGAGGTTCTTGGCGACCGGACCCTCGTCCTGAACCCGGAGGTCAAGCGCCTCGAGTGGCTTCGGGGCGGGCGTCAGCGGCGCGTGTGCCAGGCGGTGGACGTCAAGCTCGAGGGTAGGCCGCTGACCATCGCGAACCTGCATGCGACGAACAACTCCGACATTGCTCGCTTCGAGGTCGGCCTCGCCGCGGATTTCGTCGTGGCCGCCGAACGGTGCATTCTGTGCGGCGACTTCAACGTGCCCGCCTACGCAATCCAGGATTACTCGCCGCCGATCGAGGGAATCGACCAGATCCTCGTTCGCGGTCTCGAGCTCGAGCGCACGCCGAGCGCGTGGCCTTCCGAGCGGAGGCGTGTGGACGGCGGACTCCTCTCCGACCACGCGCCCGTCGAAGCCGAGGTCGCGTGGACCTAGACGCCGTCCGCGCCGGTCTCCCCGTCCTCGACCGGCTCGCGTATCTCAATGCGGGCACGAACGGCCCGCTACCGCGTCGGACCGTGGAGGCGATGCAGGCCATCCTCGCCCGCGACCTGGAACAAGGCCGCTCCAGCCAGGAGTACTTCGAGACGATGCTCGCTCGCCGCGACGACGTCCGTGCCGCGCTCGCCCGCTTCCTCGTGGCGCCGACGGAGACCATCGCGCTCACGACCTCCACGACGGAGGGGTGCAACGTCGTCCTGAACGGCCTCGGCATCGGGCCGGGCGACGAGGTCGTCACGACCGATTCGGAGCACCCGGGTCTCTTCGGCGGCCTCGTCGCCTCGAGGGCGGACCTGCAGGTCGTGCCGGTGCGCGACCTGCCTGTCGCGGAGCTCGCCGGCGCGCTCGACGCCGCGATCACGGAGCGGACGAAGCTGATCGCGCTCTCGCACGTTTCGTGGCTCACGGGCGCCGTGATGCCGGTCGAACACGTGGCCAGGCGAGGGACCCCGATGCTCGTCGACGGAGCCCAGGCGGCCGGCGCGATGCGCGTCGCCGTTGCCGACCTCGGCTGCGACTTCTACACGGTCTCCGCGCAGAAATGGCTCCTCGGCCCAGATGTCACCGGAGCGCTCTTCGTGCGTCCCGACCGCGTCGAGGAGCTGCGCATGGCGATGCCGAGCTACGGGTCATGGGAGTTCGGCGACGACTACACGTACGACCCTAAGGCGGGTGCGGCCCGCTTCGACCCGGGCTGGATCGCCGCCGCCTCGGGGGTCGGCCTGCTGGAATCGCTCGCCTTCGCGGAGGAGGCGGGGGAGGAGAGGTACACCCACGCCGCCGACATGGCGGCGCACCTCGTGCACATGCTCGAAGGATCCGGATGCGAGGTCGTCACCGAACCCGACCAGGCGACGCTCGTGACGTGGAAGGCGGCGGGCGACTCGAAGGAGGTCGTCGAACGGCTCGCCGACGCGGGAGTCGTTATTCGAGACCTGCCGGGACGCGGCTGGCTGCGGGCGTCATGTGGGTTCTGGACGAATCACGACGACCTCGAACGCCTCATCGGCGCGCTCTAGGACTTCTCGAGCACTCCGTACCAGTCGGGCGGCTCCGCATCCCGGCGCCACGCGAGCCGCCATCCGGTCGGGGCGGCGAGCGCTTCCAGCTCTTCGGGCGACGCGCAGAGGAGGTCGTACCAGGGCGTCGCGAGGCCGCCGTAGCGGATCCGGATGGTGACCTGGCCGGGCATGCGCCCGCGCTCTCGGTTCCGCGCGAGGTAGGCGAGGTCGGCCTCGCCGTTGTCCACGTGGGGGTCGACGGCGTCGAACACGATCCGCGCGTCGGGGGCGGTGAGCCCGTGCAGCCTTTCCAGAAGGGCAGACGTCTCGTCCGCACCGCCCGCGAGGCCGAGATTGCCGCAGAGGAGGAGGACGGTGTCGAAGACCCCGAGGCTCACGTCGACCTCCTCCAAGGGGAGCAGCCGCGCGTCGCGGACGCCTCGCCGGTGGCAGACCTCGACCGAACCGGGCGAGATGTCGATCGCGACCGCCTCGAGCCCTCTTCGCTGCGCCTCCAGGCTGTGACGGCCTGCGCCCGCGCCGATGTCGAGCACCCGCCCGCGGACGAGCTCGAAGGCGGTCCGCTCCGGCTCGACCCACTCATCATGTTCGGCGAAGAACCACTCGGCGCCCATGGCCGGCCCGATGTGGCCGTCGTCGCGCTCTAGCTCCGGTACTCCCGCCCGCCCTTCGACGTGGTCGAGGAGCAGGAGCCCGAAGGCGTCCTCGTCGCTCTGGAGGATCCCGGCTATGCCGCCTCGGACGTGCGCAGGCCGAGCTCGGCCGCGATCGGGCGCATCGCCTCGACCACGTTTCGGATGTGATCGTCGAGCTCGAGACCGAGCTCCTCGGCGCCGCTGTAGACCTCGTCGCGGTGGACGCCGGCGGCGAAAGAGGGCTGCTTCAGCTTCTTCCGCACCGACTTCGGCTCGAGGGTCTCGATTCCATCGGGCCTGACCAGCCCGCAGGCGTGGACGAACCCGGCGAGCTCGTCGCAGGCGAAGAGCGTCTTCTTGAGCTTCGTGTCCCGCTCCATGTTCAGGTGCTCCGCGTGCGAGAGGACCGCCTCGACGAGCTCCTCCGGGTAGCCCTCCTCCCGGAGGATCGGAGCGCCGTCCTGCGGGTGCTTGTCGAGAGTGGGGTGGATCTCGTAGTCGAAGTCGTGGAGGAGGGC
>Ga0307318_10000632_pt1 | contig 11441 bp, 9 predicted proteins | sample ER_DNA_367_FD_194500 | JGI IMG/M metagenome (GOLD analysis project Ga0307318, IMG submission 194500) | Bulk soil microbial communities from the East River watershed near Crested Butte, Colorado, United States - ER_DNA_367 | ecosystem: Environmental > Terrestrial > Soil > Floodplain | place: USA...
GCGCCGCTCAGCCCGGTCGTCGAGAACTTGACGGCTCCGTTGACGCCGATCGTCGAGAACCTGACGGCCCCCTTGACGCCGATCGTCGAGAACCTGACGGCCCCCTTGACGCCGATCGTCGAGAACCTGACGGCGCCGTTGACTCCGGTCGTCGAGAACCTGACGGCGCCGTTGACTCCGGTCGTCGGGAACCTGACGGCGCCGCTGGCTCCGGTGATCGAGAATCTGACGGCTCCGCTGGCGCCGGTGATCGAGAACGTGACGGCCCCGCTGGCTCCGGTGATTGAGAACCTGGCTGCTCCGCTGACTCCGGTCATCGAGAACCTCACCGCGCCGCTCAGCCCCGTCCTCGAAGACCTGACGGCGCCGCTGGCCCCGGTGGTCCAAGACCTGACGGCCCCCTTGGCTCCGGCCGTCGACAACCTGACCACGCCGGCCCCCAGTGGCATCGGCGGGCACGCTGACCCGGCGGCGCCCCTTTCGTCCCCGCAGGGCACCGCGTTGCCCGGCCCGGCAACTTCGCCGAGCGCTTCCGGGGCCCCCGTCGACCTCATGCCGGCCGACGCCCGCTCGCAGCTGGGCCTCGAGTCGCCGCACGCGACGGGCGCTCAGAGCCTGCCCGCGGTGCCCGGCACGGGTGCAAGCTTCCTCACGTCGCCCGGCTTCCTCTCGCCCGGCGCACCGGCGTCCCCCACGGCGGCGGCCGCCGCTTCGGACCCGGCGTCCGGCCCCGTTCCGCCCAACGGACTTCCCGTCCCCGCCCCCAGCGGGGCTTCTGCCGGTAGCGGCGCGGCGGGTGTCGCTTCCAGCGTTCTTTTCGCTCTTCTTCTGTCGCTTGCGGCCTTTGGCCTGCGGCACTTCACGCGTTTGCGGCTGGCGTCGTTCGCGTGGCGTCCGCAGGCCTTTGTGGCCGTCATCGAGCGGCCTGGTTAAGCCCTCCGGGCTTTTTGACCAGGACCTCCCGTGCGCACGAAGCGCTCGGGGCAATTGCTCGATGAGGAGTCAACATGGACAGAAGACACCGAAGGTCCGTTCTACGGGCTGGATTGGGGGCCTTGACGGCCCTGGTGATGCTGCTCGCAACCACGGGCACCTGCGTCGCAAGCGGCGCAGTCGAGCCGGTGCGGCTGGCCGCGATGGCCGACGCCGCCCCGCTCGCGGAAGGCACGGGCTACGGCGCAACCGCCGAGGCCAAGCGCGTCCGCGTGCTGCAGCGCACGCTGCGGCAGCTCGGCTGGGCGCCGGGTCGCGTCGACGGGTTGTTCGGCCCGCGTACCGAGGCGGCCGTGCTGCGCTTCCAGGCCGCCTTCGGCCTGGCCGTGGACGGCGCGGCAGGACCGCAGGTCTGGAATGCCCTCGCCCGCGCTCGGAAGCAGCCACTGCGTCGTGGCGCAGGCTATGCGGCGGCAAACGGCTCGCAGAGGGTTCGCGCCCTCCAGCGCCGCCTGCAGCGCCGCGGACTGCACCCCGGCCCGGCTGACGGGCTCTACGGGCCGCGGACAGAGGCCGCGGTGGCCCGCCTGCAGCGCGCCGCCGGGTTGAGGGTCAGCGGCGTCGCGGACGTCCGCACGCGGCGGGTCTTTGCCCGCGATTCACAACGCCGAGCCGCCGAGCGGCCGGTGGCGGGAAGCCCCGACGCCAATCACCCGCAGACGCGGCGGGCCGCGGCGATCAGTCCCACCTCGGCGGCGACAGACGCCGGTCGCAGGGTGGAGCTGTGGTTGGTGTTGGTGATCGCAGCGATCGCGGCGCTGCTGGGGTCCGTGCTGGGCGGATTGTTCGTCCGCTCTCGCGACCAGGAGAAGGAGGAGAAGAAGGACAACTACGACGATGTGGAGGATCTGGTGTCGGCGAAGGAGATGAAGGATCCCGAATCCGCAGAGGCTTTCGTGACCTCTGACGGCCCGCGGGAGGCGGTTCGTGCGGTCGGCTACGTCAGCGTGCCCAAGGCCAACGGCGGCGGTGCCACCGAGCTGGAGGACCAGGCCGACGCCATTCAGAGCCTCTGCGAGCGGCGTGGCTGGGAGCTGCTGCACGTCGTGCGCGATGTCGAGAACGGCCACGCGAAGGGAATGGACCGGCCCGGACTCCTCTACGCGCTGGAGCGAATCGCCGAAGGCGAGGCCTCGTGCCTGATCGTCTCCGAGCTGGGACGGTTGAGCCGCAACGCGTCCGACCTCGGTCGCATTGTCGAGTGGTGTGAGGAACGCGAGGCGCGTCTCGTGGCTATCGACATGAGGCTCGACACCGGATCGGTCAACGGGCGGCTTACCGCCCGCACGCTGATCACGATCGGCGAGTGGGAGGGCCAGCGCATCGCCAAACAGACCCGAAAGGGGCTGGCGGCGGCGAAGGCTCGGCGGGTCACGACAGGCCGCCCGGCGGTTGAGGATCAGCCGGCTCTCAAGGAGCGGATCGTCGCCATGCGCAAGGAGGGCCTGACCCTGCAGGCCATCGCGGACCGTCTCAACGCGGAGAGCGTCCCCACCCTGCGAGGAGGCTCGGAATGGCGCCCATCGAGCGTCCAGGCGGCCGCGGGCTACCGGCGACCCAAGAACAAGCGGGCGAACGCGAGCGGCCGCTCGAAAGGCAGTGCGGCATGAGGTGACGACGCTTCCCTAACTAGCGCACACTTCCGTTGCCGCGGGCTCGCTCCGCGGCCCGCTCGGCATGGCGGATGCGGCTTAGCGCCTCCGCGAAGAGGCCTTCGAGCTGCTCCAAGCGCGCGCGCTCGGAGCGCAGCTCGAGCAGCATCTGCTTGGCCTCCAGGGCGACGTCGAGCGTGGCCGCCATGCCGTAGGCGTCGAGCGCCTCGAGCTCCTGCTCGTCCGGGCGTTCGTCGGTTACCTCGGCCAGCAGGTCGGAGTAGCGGCGCCGAGCGGCCTCGGCAGCGCCGGAGTCGCCGTCGTCCTCGTCTTCGAGCGGCTCGACGTCTCCGGCCGGATAGGGAAGGTCCTCGATGCGCCGCACCAGGCGGAAGGGCTCGGTGCCCTCGACCAGGATGTTCACCCGCCCGTCGTCGAAGCTCTCGAGCACCCGGACGATGCGCGCCGAGCAGCCGACGTCCCGCAGCCCGTCGTCGGAGAGCCAGACGATGCCGAACTCCGTCTCCTGCTCGAGACACTCGCCGATCATGATCTTGTAGCGCTCTTCGAAGATGTGGAGCGGCACAAGCTCGTGCGGAAGCAGCACCAGGCCGAGCGGGAAGAGCGGAAAGCTCTCGTTCATGCGGGCCATCGTCCCAAGGCTAACCGGCTCCGTACTCACTGCATGACGGGCATCGTCTGGTTCACGCGCGACCTGCGCCTGCACGACCATCCCGCACTGCGCGCGGCGCTCGATCGTTGCGAGCGCGTGATCTTCGTCTTCTGCCTCGACGACCGCCTGCTGCGGGGCCGAAACGCCTCCGGACCGCGAACGCAGTTCATGCTCGAGTGCCTCGCCGAGCTGCGCGAGCGCCTGGACGGCGGCCTGGTCATGCGCCACGGGCCGCCGGAGCGCGAGCTCGTCGACCTGGCGGCGGAGACCGGTGCGGCCGAGGTTCACTTCACGGCGGACTCCGGGCCGTTCGCCCGGCGGCGCATGGCGCGCGTCTGGCGGGCGCTGGAGGCGGCGGGGGTCGAGCCCCACGCCCATCCCGGCCTGCATGCCGTCGACGACCTGACCGCTCTGGCGACCAGGACGGGCAAGCCTTACACGGTGTTCAGTCCCTTCTTTCGCTCGTGGCTCGAGATGCCCCGCCGGGAGGTCCTGGGCCGGCCGCGCTCCTTCCCGGCGCTGCCCTCGGGCGTGACGAAGGGTCGGATTCCGACGCTCGGCGAGCTCGGGTTGCAGCAGGAGGTCGAGGATCCCATGCACGGTGGGGAGATGGCCGGGCGCGAGCGGCTCTCGCGCTTCTTGAAGGCCGGCGTGAGCGAGTACAGGGACAACCACGACGCGCTGGGGCGCGACAAGACGTCGCGCCTGTCGCCCTACCTGCACTTCGGCTGCATCTCGCCGCGCGAGGTCGAGGAGCGGCTGTCGGCTGGGGAGGGGCCGGACGCCTTTCGGCGCCAGCTCTGCTGGCGCGACTTCTACCACCACGTGCTGCGCCACTTCCCCGACAACGCCCACGGCGAGTTCCAGGAGCGCTACCGCGGCGAGATCGCCTGGAACGACGACGAGGAGCGCTTCCAGGCCTGGTGCGACGGCCGGACCGGCTTTCCGCTGGTCGACGCCGGGATGCGTCAGCTGCGCCGCGAGGGCTACATGCACAACCGAGCGCGGCTCGTGGTGGCCTCGTTCTTGACGAAGGATTTGGGCATCGACTGGCGGGCCGGCGAGCGCTGGTTCATGCGGCTGCTGCTCGACGGCGACGAGGCAAACAACAACGGCAACTGGCAGTGGATCGCGTCGGTGGGAGTCGACCCCCAGCCCTTCTTTCGGCGCATCTACAACCCGGCCCGTCACATGGAGCGCTTCGATCCCGAGGGCGACTACGTGCGCCGCTACGTGCCGGAGCTGCGGCCCGTGCCGGACCGCTGGCTGCGCGAGCCCTGGACGATGCCCGCAGAGGTCCAGGAAGAGTGCGGGTGCGTGATCGGCCGCGACTACCCCGAGCCGATCGTCGACCATCGCGCGGCGCGTGAGGAGGCGTTCGAGCGCTACCGAGTCTGAGCTCGGCCCGGAGCCGGCCCGCTACGGTCGCCTCCATGGCGACCACCGCTCCGAGCGTGCCCTCCGGGCCCGCCCATGTTGCGGTGGTCTCCTTTCTCGCCGCCCGCGCCGCGCCGACGGGCGGCTTCTGGATCGCGCTGGCCGGCGGCGTTGCGCTCGCCCGCGTGGCCGAGCGCCGCGGCGCCCGGCTGGGCTTCGGCGCCAGCGCGGCTGCGATGCTCGAGACGGTGGCCATCATCGGCCCGGCTCGGCTCGGGATTCCGCTGACCCAGGCCGCCACGGCACCGATGCTCGGCCGCCTGGAGGCGCGCGGCTGGGGCACGACGGCCCAGGTGCTGGTCTGCGCTGTAATTCGCGTGCTGCACAACGCGGCCACGACCGCGTTCTTCATCTGGGTGATCGCGGGCGGCCTCGACGCGTACGCCGGGACCTACGACGCGCTGGGGCGCCGCTTCGGCGTGGAGGTCGGCACGGCCGACGCTCTCGTCCTTACCGCGTTCGGGCTGCTCGCCTGGGGCGCCTTTGCCAGCACGGTCCAGGTGCTGGTCTACCGACGCGGGATGAGCGGGTGGGATGAGCACGCACGGTCCTGGATTAGTGCCCCAGGAGGGCACCAATCCAGGACAGCGGCGGAAAAGCCGGGCGCGCGACGGCGCTTCGATCCCCGAGCCGTCGCACTCGCCGCGGCGCTCGCGTTCGCGCTGCTCCTGACGAGCACCTCCTGGCTGCTGCTGTCAACGGTGGCGCTCTGGCTGGCAATAGCATGGCTCACCGCGCGGCCCGACCGGGAGCCGCTGAAGACCGGCCTCGCCTTCGCCGCCATCCTCGCCGGCGGGGCCCTGATCTTCTCCCTCGGCGGCGGGCTCGGCCTCGACATCGCGCTGCGCCGCGCGGCCCGGGCCGCGCTGCTGGTGCTCGTGGCCACCTGGCTCCGCGGCGCCGCCGGCGCCGAGGGCCTGCGCGAGGTCTCGCGCCGCGGGCTAGGCCGGCTCCGGCGGCTCCCGGGCGCCCCCGAGGCCGCCCAGGTGCTCGACCAGATCGCGAGCGAGGGCCGCATCGCCGACGCCGCCCGTAACCTCGCCGACCGCATGAGCGGAGTACCGAAGCGCCCGGTGCCCTTCCTGGACGCGGTGCTCGACTGGGTGGTCAGGGAATCGTCCGAGCAGAGACCGCCGCCCGCACGGGCCGAGCCGGCGCTGCGCCTCCGAGGCCGCGACGCGGTTCTTATCGCGCTGGCGCTCGTGCCCGCGCTGGCGCTGGTCTAGCGCGGCGCCCGGGCCGACAGCAGCAGGTTGTAGAACAGAGCAGGCGGCAGCCGCGGCTCGAGCAGCGTCCGGTCAAGGCGCTGCAGAAACAGGTAGCCGCGGTAGGCGTAGACCCGCCAGGCCTGCGGGACGTCGGCGGACTCGACCGTCCCCTCGAGCGTGCGGTTGACCCAGCCGAAGATTGACGCCGCCAGCTCCTCACCGCGAATGCGGACGGACTCGAAGCCCGCGCCGGCGGCGTGCGCGTCCAGCTCGGCGGGGGTGAAGGCGTGGACGTCGACCACCCGCTCGAGCCTCGCCTCCTCCGAGGGGCCGTCGCCGTTTCCGTTCGCGCTGCGCTCCGCCGCGCCCATCAGCGCTCGCCAGAGCGGCGCGGCCGCGTAGGCGCCCCGCTTGGGCAGGGCCGAGATCCGGTCGCCCTGGCGAGAGGGCTCGCCGCAGAAGGCCACCATCCCGCCCGGGCGAAGCACGCGCCGGAACTCGGCGAAGGCGCCCGGCAGGTCGGGTAGGTGATGGAGCACGGCGTGGCCGAAGACGAGGTCGAAAGATCCGTCGTCGAAGGGCAGCGCCGACGCCTCGCAGGCCGCGGTCTCGACCGCCAGCCCGAGCTCTGCGGCCGACCGCTCCAGCCTCTCGAGCATCCGCGGCGAGATGTCGGTGGCCACCGCTTCGCGGATCACGCCGGCGCGCATCAGGTTGAGCGTGAAGTAACCGGTTCCCGCCCCGATCTCGAGCGCGCGCGCGAAGACGCCGGGCGCGCGGCCGAGCGCCTTCGCGAGCTTCGCGGTGACCTGCGCCTGCCCGACCTCGTTGTAGGTGATCCCCCACTTCGAGTCGTAGTGGCGGGCCGCCAGGTCGTGGTAGCGGACGTTGGCGTCGAGGATGCTCTCGGCCGATTGCGGCATGGAGGCGGGAGCCTAGACTGCCTCGCCGCAATGGAGGAGACCGTCCAGCAGGACCAGCCGGATGGGGTTCCGCCGCTCGCGCTCACGGGCGAGCGCACGCTTCCCGACGTGCCCGCCGAGAACTACTGGTTTCGGCGCCATCTGGCGGTGTACGAATGGGTCGCGGAACGTTGCGCGGGGCTTCACGCGGTCGACATGGCCTGCGGCGAGGGCTACGGCAGCGCGGTGCTCGGCCGTCGCGCGCGTGAGGTGACCGGAGTCGATGCCAACCCCGAGGCTCTCGAGCACGCCCGGCTGAAGTACAGCCGGCCCGGCCTGCGCTTCGTGCGCGACCTGATCGAACGTCACGAGGAACCGTGCGACGCCATCGTCTTCCTTCAAACCGTCGAGCACGTGCAGCATCCCGCCGAGCTGCTCAGGCGCTTCAAGGAGATGGCCGATACCGTCTTCGTGTCCACTCCCAACCTGCTCACGCTCGCACCCCCCGGCGCGGAGAAGTCCGACAACCCGTGGCACCTGAGGGAGTACCGAGTCGACGAGTTCCGCTCGCTCTGCCGCCAGGCGGCCGACCACGTGGAGCTGTATGGGCTCTTCCACGCCCGCAAGCTCCGCGCGCACGAGCTGGCGCTGCGCGCGGGCTGGGACAGGGTGCACCCGGCCCTGCGGCTGACGAGGCCCTTCTACGACCGCCTGGTACCCGCGATCTCGGCCAGCGACTTCTCGCTCCGCGGCGACCGACTCGAGCGCGCGCTCGATTTCGTCGCGGTCCTGCGGTGAGGCGTCTTCCCGATCCCCCCGAGCTGCCCGCCGGGGCCCGCCCCCCGTGGCCGCCCTGGTACGCGCCGGTGGCGCTGCTGGCCACCTTCGTGGCGATCACGCTCGCGGCCGTGCCGGTCCTGCCGCTGATCCTGATATCGGGCCTCTCGGAGACGCTGGGCGCGATCGCGCTGCTCGTGCTCGCGCTGCTGCAGGACGGCGTGTTCGTGGGCGCCGCCGTGCTCTTCGCCGCCTTCAAGCGCGCGCCGCGGGCCTGGCATTTCGGGATCCGCGCGACGCCGTTCTGGCCCACGGTGGGGTGGACGCTGCTGGCCTTCGCGCTGATGCTGGGCATCGAGGTCGGCACGATCGAGCTCTTCGGGATCGACGACACCGATTTCGAGCAGCTCGGCGAGCTCAGCGACCTCGCGGCGATCGCGATCGCCATCGTGGCGGTGTTGCTGGCGCCCGTCGCGGAGGAGATCTTCTTCCGCGCCTTCTTCTACCGGGCGCTGCGGACCAGGCTGCGCGTTTGGTCGGCGTCGCTCATCACCGGCTGTGTGTTCGCGTCGGTGCACCTGCAGTACTACTCCGAGCCGGTGCTGCTGCTCGTGATCGCCGCCTTCGGCATCGGCCAGTGCCTGCTGTACGAGCGAACGGGCTCGCTGTTCGCGGTGATCGCCACGCACGCGGCGTTCAACACGGTCGCCACGCTCGGGATCGCCCCCGTGCCGGCGCTCGTCATGGGCGCGCTGGTGCTGGTCGCCTGCGTGCTCGTTGCCCGTCGGGTCGGCCGGGCTCCCACGCCGATGCCCGCATGACCGAGGCACGTCCGGGCGCCCTGGCCCTGGTGCTGCACTCGCATATGCCCTACGTCGAGGGCTTCGGCACGTGGCCCTTCGGCGAGGAGTGGCTCTGGGAGGCGGTGGCCTGCGTCTACCTGCCCCTGCTCGACGTACTCGAGGGCTCACCGGTCACGGTCGGCCTGACACCGGTGCTGTGCGACCAGTTCGAGGCGATGCGAGGGCCGGCGGGCGAGCGCTATCTGCGCTTCCTGCGTGAGATCCGGACGGCCATCCACGCGGAGGACGCCCACGGCCTCGACCGAGGCGGCGAGCACGGCCTCGCCGCCGAGGTGCGCCGAGCGGGCGGCGACTACGTGGCGGCCGACGCGGCGTTCGAGCGCCGCGGTCGCGATCTGGTGCGCGCCTTTGGCGCTCTCCAGGGTGTCGAGCTGTGGACCTCGGCCGCCACCCACCCCGTGCTGCCTCTGCTGGCGACCGATGCGGGGCGGCGGCTTCAGCTCGCGACCGGCACCGGCGCGCACCTGCGCCGCTTCGGCGCCTGGCGGGGCGGCTTCTGGCTGCCCGAATGCGCCTACTCGCCGGGGCTCGAACGCGAGTTGGCCGACCACGGCGTGCGCGCCTTCTGCTGCGATCAGACGAACGTCGAGGGCTTCGACCATCTGCGCCCCGTGGCCACCGAGGCGGGACCGGTCGCCGTGCCGATCGACTGGGCGACGACCGGGCTCGTGTGGAACGAGCGCGAGGGCTACCCCGCGCACGGCACCTACCGCGACTACCACCGTCGCACCGTGCACGACCTCAAGCCGTGGAACAACGCCGGGGGCATCTACGACCGGCCGGCGGCCGAGGCTCTGGCGCGCGAGCACGCGCGCGACTTCGTGCGCCGCGCGGGGGAGCGCCTGGAGCGGGGAGGACTGCTCTGCTGTGCGCTCGACACCGAGCTGCTCGGGCACTGGTGGTACGAAGGGCCGCTGTGGCTGGCGGCGGTCCTCGAGGAGGCGCCGCGCGCGGGGCTGCAGCTCGTGACGGTCAGCGAGGGACTCGAGCTGGTCGCGCCGGCCGGCGGCATCGCGCTCGCCACATCGAGCTGGGGCACCGAGAAGGACCTCTCGACGTGGGACTCGCCGGGCGTGAGCGAGTTCGCGTTCGGCGCGCGCCACGCCGAGCTGCGTACGGTCAGAGCGGCGGCCGGCCGCTCCGAGCCCCGGGCCGCGCTGATGCGCGCGGCCCGCGAGCTGCTTGCCCTCCAATCCAGCGACTGGGCCTTCATGGTCAGCCGGGCCCTGGCCGGCGACTACCCGCGCGAGCGGCTCGCAACCCACCTCGGCGCTCTCGACGCTGCCCTTGCGGCTCTGACAGACTCCGCCGCCGCACAGCAGCCCGAGCTGCGCGACCTGGCCCCCGACCTCGACCTCGCCTCGCTGACCACACCGTGACGAGAGCCCTCATCCTGTCCTGGGAGTACCCGCCCCTGATCGAAGGCGGGCTGGCGCGCCACGTGCGAAAGCTCGCCGAGAACCTGGTCGAGGAGGGCTTCGACGTCCACGTGATCGCCCGCGGCCGCGAGGAGGACCCGGCCGAGGAGGAGCGCCGCGGCGTGCTCATCCACCGCGTCCGTGAGCCGGAGCGACCACGCGATCTGGGTGAGTTCGTCACGTGGATCGAGCGCATGAACGCGGACATGCTGGCTCACGGCGTCGAGCTGGGAGACCGCCACGAATTCGACGTCGTCCACGGGCACGACTGGCTCGTGGCCGGCGCGGGGGACCACCTGGCCAAGCGCTTCCGGGCGCCGTTTGTATGCACGATCCACGCCACCGAGTTCGGCCGCCACCAGGGCTGGGTGGACAAGCATCCGCAGTCCTACATCCATGGCGTCGAACGCTGGATGGCCAACCGCGCGGACCGCGTGATCACCTGCTCGGCCTACATGCGCGAGCACGTGGCCGACGTCTACGGGCTCGAGGAGTCGCGCATCGCGGTGATTCCCAACGGGATCGATCCTTCCGAGCTCGTGCCGGTCGACGATCTCGAAACGCTGCGCTCGCGCTTTGCCAAGCCGGACGAGAAGCTCGTGCTGCTCGTCGGCCGGCTGGTCTACGAGAAGGGCTTCCAGCTGGCGCTGGAGGCGCTGCCCGGCCTGATCGAGCGGGTGGGCAACGTGCGGTTCCTGGTGGCCGGGTCGGGCACCGCCGAGGGCGAGCTCCGCGAGCAGGCCACCGCGCTGGGGCTCGATCCGCACGGCACCTTCCTCGGCTGGATCGGCGACGACGTCCTGCACTCGCTCTATCGCATCGCCGACCTGACAGTGGTGCCTTCGATCTATGAGCCCTTCGGGCTCGTCGCACTCGAGGCCATGGCCTCCGGATGCCCCTGCCTGGTCGCCGACACGGGCGGCCTGCGCGAGGTGGTGCCCAACGAGGACGTCGGCCTGCGTTTTCGCTCGCGCGACCCGCGCTCGCTCGCCTCGATGGCCGAGCGGCTGCTGACCGAGGAAGAGCTGCGCGACCGGCTCGTGGCCGAGGCCAGCGAGCACGTGCTGAGCTTCGACTGGGCCGACGTCGCGCGCCAGGTGGGAGAGGTCTACACCGAGCTCGTGCGGCCGCTCAGTCTGCGCAGCGGCTGAGCCCTACCCGGGGGCGGCTCCAAGCCGTCGCATTGGCTTAGTCGCTCGACTCTTGGGTCTTCCTCGCCACGCACTTGCCAAAGGCGTTGCGCTTGTTGCCATTTGTGCCGTGCTCTGCGGCGAACGCCTCGACTCCGATCTTCTTCCGTTCGGCGGCGCACTCCTTTGCGGCGTTCTTGAACTCGTCTGCGTCCTCTTGGTCCTCGGCGTCCATTTCGGCCTTTTGCTCCTTGGCCTTTTCCGAGACGCACTTGCCGTAGGCGTTCTTGCCGTTCTCGTTGGTGGCGTAGAACTCCTCGAAGGTCTTGTCCCCGTGTGCAGCAGCGAAGCCGGGATCGGCTCGCTCGGCCTTGCATCGCTTGGCGGCGTTGTCGTGGGCGGCCTCGTTCTCCGTCTCTTCCTCGGCCGCGTTCTGGCGCGAGCAGCG
>Ga0307318_10000633_pt1 | contig 11428 bp, 9 predicted proteins | sample ER_DNA_367_FD_194500 | JGI IMG/M metagenome (GOLD analysis project Ga0307318, IMG submission 194500) | Bulk soil microbial communities from the East River watershed near Crested Butte, Colorado, United States - ER_DNA_367 | ecosystem: Environmental > Terrestrial > Soil > Floodplain | place: USA...
GGCCACGCTGAGCCGGACGGCCACGGGGTCGCCGCCGACGTTGACGACCCGGACGGCCACGGTCAGGTCGTCGGGGTCGCTGGAGCACCGCACCCCGCGAATGGCCACCGGCCCGTGCCGGCGCAGGGTGACCGGCTGCCAGATGCCCCCGTAGGTCATGTACAGGCTGGGCGGGCTGGGGAAGACGTGGTTGGCCCAGCCCTGCTTGCCGTGGGGCAGCCGCGGGTGCGCCGGCGAGCCGACCGGCGGGTCGGTCACCCGGACGGCGAGCTCGTTCGTCCCTGCGGTCAGGGCGGCCGAGGGATCGAGCTCGAACGGGGTGAACGGGAGGTCGTTGCCTCCAAGCGGCCGGCCGTTCAGATACACCTCGGCCAGGTCCATGACCGCCCCGAAGCGCAGCGTCCAGTGGCCGCCCGGGTCGCCGAGGGTGAACCGGCGCCGGTACCAGGCGACGCCGTCCAGCTCCAGCATCCCCTGGGCCTCCCACAGCCCCGGCACCCGGACCGGCCGGGGCTCCAGGCCGTCGAGCGCGCCCAGCCGGTGGTCGCCGGGGTACAGGTCCCAGGTGCCGGCCAGCGACAAGCAGCGGTCGCCGGCCGGCTCGAGGGCGGTCACGGCCTCGCCGACGGTCTGGCCCACGTGCACCTCATTCGGGTCGGGTGGTGGCAAAGCTTGGCGGGAACGAAGACGGGACGTCCACCGGGACGGTCACGGCCTCGGCCCGGCCCAGCCGGTAGGCGCCGATGGCGAACCCCGGGCCGATCCGGCTGAAGAAGACCCAGTCACCGGCCGGCGACCAGGCCAGGCAGGGCGAGCAGCGGTCCGACAGTGCCCCGTCCGACCCGGCCACCCGGACCGCCGAGGCCTGAGCAGTGTCGACCAGAGCCAGGCCCGGGCGCGTGGAGAACCCGACGCTGGTGACGGCGGCCAGGATGCGCCCGTCGGGAGAGAACATCCCCGGGGCGGCGAATCCTTCGGTCCCCGGTGGCGGCGGCACCATCCGGTCGCGGCCGGTGGCCAGGTCGCCCAGGTGCAGGGCCGACCGCTCGACCCAGGCGACCGCCTGGCCCCTGGCCGCCACGACGGTCAGTGGCGTGGGGGCGGCCAGCCGCCGCTCGAGCCTGCCGGTCCGGGGATTCCAGGCGGCCAGCCCGCCGACGGTCCCGGCCACGTGGACAAGCAGGCCGCCGGGCGCCCCGGCCACCGGCCGCTGCCCGAGCGGCAGGGTGCCCCGGGCGGCGGCGCCCCCGATGGCCCCTCCGACGAGCGAGCCGGTCCTCCCGAGGGCCACCTCGCGGGCCCGGAACCAGCGGTGGGGGTCGCCGGTCTCCTCGACCAGCCAGACCCGGCCGGGGCGGGCCGAGGCCAGGGCGTAGGAGGCCGGCCCGAGCCGGACCGCCGGCCGGCCGGGCCGGCCAGAGGTCGCGTAGGCCATGCCGCCACGGACCGCCACGACGATGCCGCCCCTGGCGACCAGCCCGTTGTCGGCCCCCGCGGCCCTCCGGGACAGGGGCACCCGCCGCACGCTGCGGCGGTCGACGTCCACCCGGAGCAGGCCGTCGTCCCCACCCAGGTACAGGCTCGTGCCGGTCGCCTCGGCGAGCAGGACCGGCCGGGTCGCCGGGGCGGCGACGGGGGCGGCCGGCGTGACCTGGACGGCGGCCGGTGGGGCCACGAACGGCGCGGCCGCCCGCATGGCCAGCAACCCCGCCACCAGCGCCCCCAGCACCAGCACGGGCCGCCGGAGGCCCGTGGCCGGCGGGAGGCCCGTGGCCCGCCGGATGCCTGTGGCCCGCCGGCCGGCGCGGCCGCCAAGGGGGTGACGCCGCCGCCCGGCGGTCACGGCGCCTCCTGGGGGCCGTCGGTGGGCCCGGCGACCCGCGGCCGGCCACCCTGGAAGCTGAGCCGGTCCAGCCACATCGACCGCTGGCCGCCGGCCTCGTCACCGACGGCCGCGCTGTCCCAGGCGTGGTAGGCCAGCCAGAGGCCGCCGTGGGCGTCGGTGACGATCGCCTGGCCGCCCGGCCCGGCGGCCGAGCCGCGGCTGCGCAGGATGGGGTTGCCCGTCCCGTCGCGGTAGGGGCCGAGGACCCTGGAGGCGGTGGCATAGCCGACCGCGTAGCTGGGGCTGCCGTAGTCGTTGGCCGAGTAGAACAGGTAGTAGGTGTCCCTGTCGCGCCACAGGGTGGGGGCCTCGATCAGGTCGCCTTCCCAGGCGGCGTCGTTGCGGACGCCAAGGTTGGCCGGCTTCCCGGTCAGCTCCAGCCCGTCGCCGTCGAGGCGCTGGGCCCACAGCTCGGTGGCCAGGCCGCAGCAGTTGCCGTCGTTCTTCCAGAGCAGGTAGGCGGCGCCGTCGCGGTCGACGAAGCGGTGCGGGTCGATCGACCCGCCGAGGCGCTCCTGGCAGACCAGCGGCCGGGCGCGGGTGTCCCGGAACGGGCCCTGAGGCCGGTCGGCCACGGCCACCGAGATGCACTGGCGGCCGGAGGCGGCGTGTCGGAGGGTGTAGTACAGCACGAACCCGGCCGGGGTCCGGGCCACCTCGGGCGCCCAGGTGAGCCCCTTCTGGAGCGCGCTCCACTCCGGCAGCTCGGGCAGGGCGTCGTCCAGCCGCTCCCACCGCACCAGGTCGGCCGAGCGGGCGACCTGGAGGTTCACCACCAGGTCGCCGGTGGCGTAGGCGAACCAGGTGTCGCCGACCTTTAACGCGAAGGGGTCGGCGAAGTTCCCGGCCAGCACCGGGTTGGTGAACTGGCGCGCCCCGGCGCCCGTGGTACCCGGAGGCCCGACTCCCCCGCCGCCCCCGTCGTCCCCGCAGCCGGCGACGGCCGGCACCATCGCCAGGGCCAGCAGCAGGCGGGCGACCCGGTCGCGGCCCATGCTCCCTAGCCCTTGAGGCCGCTCCGGGAGACGCCCTCGATGATGAACCGCTGGGCGAAGATGAACAGGATCAGCACGGGCACGCTGGCGATCACCCCGCCGACCATGATGGTGGCGTAGTCGGTGCTGAAGGCGCTCTGCAGCGTTGAGAGGCCCGGCTGGAGGGTCAGCCGCTCGGGGCTGAAGAGGACGTACAGCGGCCACAGGAAATCGTTCCAGTTGGTCAGGAAGCTGAGCAGGGCCAGAGTGGCCAGGGCGGGCTTGGACAGCGGCAGGATCACCTTGTAGAAGATCTGCCATCGGGTGGCCCCGTCCAGCCGGGCCGCCTCCTCCAGCTCCATCGGCAGCGAGACGAAGAACTGCCGCAGGAAGAAGACGCCGAACGCCCCCGCCGCGCCGGGCACGATCACCGCCGGGAGGCTGTCCAGCCACCCGAGCTCGGCCACGATCACGTAGTTGGGGATCAGCAGCACGATCGGCGGGATGAAGATGGTCGCGATGATCAGCGCCGTGAGCAGCCGCTTGCCCGGGAACTCCATCCGGGCTAGGGCGTAGGCGGCCATCGAGGCCGTGATCAGGATCAGCAGCGTCTGCCCGGCCGCGGCCAGCAGGCTGTTGAGGAACCAGCGCAGGACCGGCGTCTGGCTGGCGTTGAAGATGAAGCTGTAGCCCTCGGTGGTCGGCTCCTTGGGGATCCAGGTCGGCTGGGCGGCCTCGAAGTTGGTCTTGAACGAGGTCGTGACCATGAACACCAGCGGGCTGATGAACAGCACGGTCAGCAGCAGCAGGCCGGCGTAGGCGCCGGCCCGCTGGGCGATCGCTGGCCGCTTGGTGCCGCCGCCCGCCGGGGCCGGCGCCTGCTGGGAGCCCGCCGGCCGTGAGGTGGTTGCCGTCGCCATGGTCAGCGCTCCTTGCGCTCGCGGAACAGCAGGAAGGTGGCCACGCTGATCAGCATCAGGGCCATGGTGAGCAGGAAGCTCATGGCGGCCGCGTTGCCCATGCGGAACTCACGCAGGCCTTCCTGGCCGATCAGCATGATCGCTGAGCGGGTCTCGCGCCCGGGCCGGCCCTGGGTGATCAGGTAGGGCTGGCCGAATACGTTGGCCGAGGCCAGGATCGTGATGGTGATGACGAAGACCAGCACCGGGCGCAGCCCAGGTAGGGTCACGTTGCGGAACTGCTGCCAGCGGCTGGCCCCGTCGACCTTGGCCGCCTCGTACAGCTCCCTTGGGATGTCCTGGAGGCCGGCCAGGTAGATGACGGCGTTGAAGCCGAGTGTCCACCACACCGTCGGGCCGACCAGGGCCGCCCACACCCACGGGGTCTGGGTGGTCCAGGGGACGTCGGTGTGGATGCCGATCCGGTCCAGCATGTGGTTGACCAGGCCGATGTTGGGGTCGAGCAGAAACCGCCAGAGGATCCCGACCACGGCCACCCCGAGCACGTAGGGCGCGAAGAAAGCCGCCCGGAAGAAGTTCCGGCCCGGGAACTTCTGGTTCAGCATCACGGCCACGGCCAGCGGGACCGCGACCAGCAGGGGCACGCTGTAGAGGACGAACTTGCCGGTGGCGGTCATCGCCTGCAAGAACGGCTCGCTGGTCACGGTCCCGGACTTGAACAGGTTGAGGTAGTTCTGGAGGCCGACGAACGGCTTCCCCGGGAGCAGGAAGTCCCAGTCGTGCAGGCTGATCCAGATGACGTAGACGGACGGGGCCAGCACGAACAGGCCGAACAGGAGAAGGTACGGGGCCAGGAACAGGTAGGGGACGATGCCACCGCCCCCAGGCGCCCCTCCGCCGCCGAGGCGGCCGCGCCCGCGGCGCACCTGGCCGGCGCCGGGACCGGCGGCCGGGGGCGCCGCCCGGCCGCCGAGGTCCGTCGACGTCATCGGTCGCTACCCCCCGTACTTCTTCTTGTTGGCGGCGAGCAGCTGGTTGGCCTTGGAGGTCGCGTCGTCCAGGGCGGCCTTGGCCGACTTCTTGCCCAGCACCGCCTCGTTGACCGCCAGCTCGAAGGTGGGTGCGGTGATCTCACCGATGCCGGGCACCGCGGGCGGGAACTTGACGTAGTCGAGCTGCTGGGCGGCGATGTTCTGGACCTCGAGCGCCTGGAACTCCGGGCTCTCCCGGACCGAGGCCCTGGCCGCGATCTGGCCCGCCTTGGCCCAGTCGATCGAGTGGTCACTGATATAGGAGATGAAGACCTTGGACGCCTGGAGCTTGTTGGGCTCCTTCTGGGCCTGGGAGGTGACCACGAAGTTGTGCGAGCTGGCCCAGACAGCCGGCTGGTCGCCGATCTGGGGCAGCGGAGCCGCCCCCCAGTCGAGGCTCTTGACCTTGGCCCACTCGTTCATCATCCAGATGCCGTCCCAGGTGAGGGTGTTCTTGCCCTGCCGGAAGGCGACCGCTTGGGCGTCGTTGGCCACGTTCTTGGGGCTGTAGCCCTGCTGGATGTTGTTGACCTGCCAGGTGAGCGCTTCGACGCCGGCGTCGGAGTTGAACTGGGCCTGGGAGCCGTCCTCGCTGTAGGGCGTGCCGCCGAACTGGTGAATCAGCGACCACCACATCAGGTGGGCGGGCCAGGTCGAGGTGACCCAGAACGGGTTGTCGACCCCCTTGCCCTTCAGCTCCTTGGCGGCGGCCTCGAAGGTCGCCCGGTCCTTGGGCGCCTCGGTGATGCCGGCCGCCTGCATGTCCTTCTGGTTGTAGTAGAAGAGCAGCGGGTGGATGTCGAGGGGCAGGCCGTAGCGCTGCTCCTTGTAGACGCCGGCCTGCCAGACGGCCGGGGCGAAGTCGTCCTGCTGGAGCGCGAGCACGGTGGCGACCTCGTCGACCGGGATGATGACCCGGCGGGCGGCGTTGGTGGCCAGCTGGTCGATGTGCATGATCGCGATGTCGGGGCCGTTGCCGCTCTGCACGGCGGTCGGGACCTTGGGGTAGAAGTCCTCCCAGCGCAGCACGTTCATGCTGACCTTGATGTTCTGGTGCTCGCTGTTGAACTGGTCGACCAGCTTGCGCATGAACGGGCCGTCACCGCCGGTGAAGCCGTTCCAGAAGGCGAGGCTGACGTTGGGCCCGGTGTAGTCCTTGCCCTCGCCGAACTGGCCGCCTCCGCCGCCCCCTCCGCCGCCGGCGCTCGGCGGCGTGCTGGAGCCGCCGCAGGCGGCCAGCAGCATGCCGGCCCCGGCCCCGGCGCCGATGCCGAGGAACTGCCGCCTGCTCAGCGGCCCCTGGTTGGTGTTGCGGTCCTTGCCCATGGCCCCACCTTTCTCGCCCGGATGCCGCCGGGACAACGGTCTTACGGTTGGTAGATGCGGACGTAGTCGAACTCGGCGGCGGCGCCGGCGCCGCCGGGGGGGACCAGCCCGAAGCGGGGCTGGGTGCCGGCCGGCAGGGTCCAGACCCCGCCCCAGGTCCACCTGTGCCCGTCGCGGCTGGAGGCGGCCCGGAACTTGTGCTCGCCGTTGGCCGGGTCGATCCGGTGGCTGAGGCGCAGCCAGGTCACCGGGGCCGGGGTGCCGACGGCCATGCCGCCGTAGGAGGTTCGGTCGGCGAACGGCTGCTCCTTGCCGAACTCGGTCTGGCGGGTGTTCCAGATGGCCACGTGCGTGAAGCGCAGGAAGTGGTCGTCGTCCAGGTAGGCGGTCAGGCCTGCCTGCTGGTAGTTGCGGACCTCGTCGGTGCCGAGGTCGATGGCCAGCTTGGTCTCGACGGTGTAGGCACCCCGCGGGGCGTCGCGCAGCAGCACCGAGGCGGTCCCGCCCGGCCCGGTCAGGTCGCCGGGCTGGGTCGGCCAGCGGAGCACGCCGCCGGTCTCGGTGGCCGCCGGGTCGGGCCCCCGCACCCAGCTCCAGCCGTCGCCGCCGACGGTGCCGTCGGTGAACTGGTCGGTGAACACGACCTCGCCGACCCGGGGCGGCGGGACCTGGTGGCGGACCGGGTCGTAGAGCCGGGCCGCGCCCAGGTTGGCCGCCTCGGCCGGGCCGCAGCGGGCGGCCGCCCCGACCCTTCCGGCCCCGCCGCTGCCCGGCGGCAGAGTCCGCCGCACGACGGCGACCGGGTCGTGGAGGCGGGCGTCGGTGACCTCGACCGTCAGCGCACGGCCGCGCAGCTCGGCAGCGACGTTGTGCCAGGCGTCGTAGCGGAACCCGGCCGGCAGCGGGCTGGTCTCGAGGACCACCGCCTTGCCACCGTGGACCACCTCGACGACCAGGGCCCCGGCGCCGCGGTCGAGCCAGCTGACCAGGTAGTTGCGCTGGCTGCGCCAGCTGGTGACCAGGCCGGCGGCGGTCGCCCCGGCACCGAGGCGCAGGTCGCCCTCGGCCCGGTAGTCGGTCGGCGACCGGCCAGCGGCGACCTCCACGGCCGGCTGGCAATCGGCGGCGCCCGCCAGCTCGAAGCCACCGCCGCCGACCGCCCAGTCGGTGACCGGGGCCCGCTCCGGGCCTTCGGAGGCCCAGCGGCCGGCTCTGACCGTGGGCCAGCCGTCGACCCAGTCCAGGCGGTCGAGCAGCATCGGCCGCTGGTTGATGCCGAACGGCTCGTCCAGGTAGGGGTCGCGGCGGTCGATGGCGTGGTAGACGAGCCAGTCCTGGCCGGCCAGGTCGGTGACGACGGCGTTGTGGCCGGTGCCGACCCAGGTGTTGCCGTTGGGGGTGACCACGATGGTGCCGCCGACCCGCGAGGTCACCAGCGAGATGCCGTCGCGGTCGGTGAACGGCCCCTGCGGGCTGGCCGAGCGGCCCGCGAACACCGTGTAGCCGGTGGTCGGGCCGGCGCAGCAGTTGGCCTCGGAGGCGAACAGGTAGTACCAGCGGCCGTGGCGGACGACGTAGGCGCCCTCGTAGCGGTTGTCGATGGCCACCTGGGTGGGCTCCCCGACCGCCTCGGTGCCGTCGTCGCTCAGCTCGGTGACGAAGATCCCGCCGTAGTAGGAGCCGTAGTAGAGGTAGCGGGTGCCGTCGGCGTCGGTGAACTGCGACGGGTCGAAGGTCCATTTGAAGTCGTCCGGGTTGCCGCTGGCCCCGGGCCGGGGGTCGACCACCGGGTCGCCCGAGTCGGTCCAGGGGCCGGTCGGGGTCGGGGCGGTGGCCACCCCGATGGCGTTGTCGTTGGGCCCGGCGGTGACCGTCGTCTGGGTGACGACGTAGTACAGGTAGTAGGTGCCGTCCAGGTAGCGGATGTCGGGCGCCCACAGGGCGGCGTCCGGGGCGGCCCAGCCCGGCAGGGTCGACTCGGTGAACACGTCGCCCACATAGGTCCAGTTGACCAGGTCGGCCGAGCGGGCCGTGGGGATGATGTGCCTGGTGCCCCCGCCCTCGCGGAGCGGGTCGGTGGTGCCGTAGGCGTACCAGTAGCCGTCCTTGGCCTTGATCACGGCCGGGTCGGCGAAGGTGTCGGCGAAGTCGCGGGAGACCGGGTTGGTGTAGGTGCCGGGGCCGGCGCCGGCGGCGCGTGGGGTGAGGGCGACCCCGGCCAGGCAGAGGGTGAGCAGCAGGACGGCCGTCGCAAGGCGGTCAGCGAGCGGGCGGCGCGTGGTCGGCGAGGCCACGGCACGGACCATGGGACCAACTCCTTCGATGGGCGTCCCTGACCGTTTCTGTGCTATTCACCCTACTTTGTGTGTGAACCCGTTGGGAAGATGCCCCGTTTGGCGGGTCTACCACCCGAGCAAGCTCGCCAATCCCGGTTCAGCCGTGAGTTGGAGTGGCGCCGCGCAACAGCTCGGCCGCCTGCTCGGGGGCGATGTCGTTGATGAACACCCCGGCCCCGGACTCGCTGGAGGCGAGGAACTTGAGCTTGGTCGCCGACCGGCGCACCGAGAACGCCTCCAGGTGCAGGTGGGCCAGGTCGCGGTCGCGCCGGACGGGGGCCTGGTGGCAGGTGAGCATGTAGGGCAGGGGCTGGTCGAACAGCCCGTCGAAGCGGCCCAGGACGTCCTTGACCAGGGTGGCCAGGCCGTCGCGCTCGGTCTCGTCCAGCGCCGGCAGGTCGGGCAGGTGGCGGGTGGTGAAGAAGTGGACCTCGAACGGCCAGCGGGCGGCGAACGGCACGAAGGCCACCCACCCCGGCGCCCGCCCGACCACCCGCTCCCCCTCGGCTTCGGCGGCCACGATGGTGCAGGAGCGGCACTCGCCGGTGGCCTCCCGGTGGGCGCGGGCCACGTCCAGCTGGCGGGCTGTCCGCGGGGCCACGAACGGGTAGGCGTAGATCTGGCCGTGGGGGTGGTGCAGGGTGACCCCGATCTCCTCGCCCCGGTTCTCGAACGGGAAGACCTGCTCCACCCCGTCCAGCGCCCCCAGCTCCCTGGTGCGGTCGGCCCAGACCTCGACCACCGTGCGGATACGGCTCACCGGCAGCCGGGCCAGGGCTCCGCCGTGGTCGGCGGTGAAGCAGACGACCTCGCAGCGCCCGACGCCCGGCTGGCGGGCGAACGGACCGGCGTCGGCAACCTCGCCGGGGTCCGAGGTCAGTGACGGGAAGCGGTTCTCGAACACCACCACGTCGTAGTCGGCGGCCGGGATCTCGGTGGCCCGGCCGTCCCTTGACGGGCACAGCGGGCACTGGTCGGCCGGGGGCAGGTGGGTTCGGCCCTGGCGGTGGGAGGCGACGATCACCCACTCCTCACGGAGCGGGTCGCAGCGGATCTGGCTGGAGGTGCTGGCCGGGCCCAGGTCGCGGGTGTCGGGGTGGTGGCGGTCGATCCCCTCGCGCTCGTCGAAGTAGATCAGCTCGCGCCCGTCGGCCAGGCGGATGGAGGTCCTGGCCAGCTTCACGACGCCGCTCCCTCGGCCGGCGGGCGCAGCGGCTGCGGCTCGACCAGCCGGACGCGCAGGCCGGCGGCGGTCAGGGCGTCCAGCGTCGCCTGGTCGGCGCCGGTGTCGGTGACCAGCTCGTCGACGTCGTCGCAGCCGGCGAAGGTGGCCAGCGAGACCTGCCCGAGCTTGCTCGAGTCGGCCACCACGACGACCCGCCGGGCGCCGGCCACCATCACCCGGTTGGTCTCGGCCTCGGCGATGTTGGGGGTGGTGAGCCCGGCCCTGGCGTCGATCGAGTGCACCCCCAGCACCAGCAGGTCGGCGTTGAGCTGGCGCAGGGTCTGGTTGGCGAAGGGGCCGACGAGGGCGTCGGACGGGGTCCGGAACGAGCCGCCCGAGACCACGATCGCGTTCCAGCCGTTGGCCTCGAGGGCCCCGGCGACGTTCAGCGAGTTGGTCACGAAGGTGAGGTCGCGGACGACGCCGCCGCGCAGGCGCCGCGCCATCTGCCAGGTGGTGGTCCCTGCCGAGAGGGCGACGGTCATGCCGTCCGAGACCATGGCCACGGCCGCCTCGGCGATCGCCGCCTTGGCGGTGGCGTTGATGCCGCGCTTGGTGGCGAAGTGCGGCTCGGCGGCGCCCCGCCTGGCCAGCACGGCACCCCCGTGGACCTTCTCGACCAGCTGCTGGCCGGCGAGGGCGCCCAGGTCGCGGCGGATGGTCATCTCCGAGACCCCGAGGCCGTCGGCCAGGTCGGCCACGGTGGCCGCACCCGAGGGGAGCAGGGCACGGAGGATGGCGTCCCGACGTTCCTGCGCAAGCACCATCGGCCTCCTTGCCGGCAACCGTACCGCACCGTTCCGACGACGAACAGACTGCATCAGGAATGCCGTTCGAACCTGTTCGATCGCACGGCGTAGCCTCTGGAGATGGCCGATCGCGAACCCGATCCCAGGGAGATCGTGCGCCGGGGGTACGACGCCCTCTCCGACCGGTACCGGGCCGACGACGCCGGCGAGGGGCACTACGCGGCCTGGCTGGCCGGGCTGCGGCAGCGGGTCCCGGCCGACGGGGTCGTGCTGGACCTCGGCTGCGGCGCCGGCGTGCCGGTCGCCCGGGCCCTGGCCGCCGACGGGTACGAGGTCACCGGGGTGGACGTCAGCGAGGTGCAGATCCGGCGGGCCCGGCGGCTGGTCCCACGGGCCAGGTTCCTGCGCGCCGACGCCACCCGGGTCGAGCTCCCGGCCGGGTCCTTCGACGCCGTGGTCTGCCTCTACACCCTGATCCACCTTCCGCTGGACGAGCAGCCGCCGCTGCTGGGCCGGATCGCCAACTGGCTGCGGCCGGGCGGGTGGCTGCTCGCCACCACCGGGCAGCGGGCCTGGACCGGCACTGAGGACGGCTGGCTGGGCGGCTCGGCGACCATGTGGTGGAGCCACGCCGACGCCGCCACCTACCGGGACTGGATCGGGCGGTCCGGTATGGAGGTGACCGCCCAGGGCTTCGTCCCCGAGGGCGACGGCGGCCACGCCCTGTTCTGGGCCAGGCGGCCGCGAGCCCGGTAGCCGGACCTGGGCGGGCCCGTGGCAAGATACGGGCGTTCTGGCCTGTGGTGGAGGAGGCGGTCATGCCCGGCGTTCGGCGTGGCCGCCTCACGGTGGTGGTGCTGGCGCTGGCCGGGGCGGTGCTGGCCGGGTGCTCGGGTGGGGAGGCGCCGCGGGGCACGGTCAACGTGAACATGTACGACAACTTCTTCGCCCGCGAGGTGACCCGGGTCCCGGCCGGGACGAC
>Ga0307318_10000634_pt1 | contig 11426 bp, 10 predicted proteins | sample ER_DNA_367_FD_194500 | JGI IMG/M metagenome (GOLD analysis project Ga0307318, IMG submission 194500) | Bulk soil microbial communities from the East River watershed near Crested Butte, Colorado, United States - ER_DNA_367 | ecosystem: Environmental > Terrestrial > Soil > Floodplain | place...
GCTTCGGCAACGGCGTCACCGGCACCCCGACCACCCTGTTGTTCACCGCCGGCATCGACGACGAAGCCCACGGCCTGTTCGGCGCCATCGAGGCGGCAAGCTAACCCTCGCCGCCGTCCCCATACGGTCCGGTGCCGCCATCGCCCTGGCGGCACCGGACCCAGCTTGGGCGCTGGCACGGCGCCAGCCAATCCGCGCGGTCACCAACAGGCGTTGACGGCTGCGTCTCAGGTGCCGGCAGCCGTCCGGGGCAGGCGCCGGCGAGTCGAGATGGTCCAGCCGATCACGGCCGCGGCACCGCCGACCAGTCCCCCGAGCAGGCCGAGCAGCAGGGTGGCGAGTGCGTCCAGGTTGCCGCCCGGGGCTTCCAGTCCGGGATTCGGGGCCGCCGCGGTGGCGGCGGGCGGGACGAAGGGGTCAGGCACGCGGGCGATGCGGGGCTGCTCGGCCTCGGACAGCTCGGTCGCGCTGGTGTCGGTCACGGGAGCCGTCGCCAGCCCCCGCCGCTGGAGGTTGTGCTCCAGCTCCGATTCGTACAGCGCCTTGCGCTGGGCCATCTGCTCGCTGTTCCCGGTGGGTGCGACCGGCTCGGCGACCGCGGTGGTGATCGTGGCGACCAGGGCCGGGCCGTCCAGTGCCAGCATGACGAGCGCCCGATGGGTTCGACGCATGGTGGCCTCCTCTGGTGGGTCGTACTTCTCGCCGGGGTGATCCCGAGGTCAGCCGGCCAGGAACTGCGCCACGCGGGCGCCGACCCGGCCGGGGTCGCTGTACCAGACCAGGTGCCCCCTCCCTCCACGACCTCCAGCTCGCCCAACGGCAGGCGACCGGTGAACCGTCGCCAACTGGCGATCGACCCGATGGGGTCCGCCGTGCCGTAGACCATGAGGGTCGGCTGCTCGATGCCGGCGATCTCCGCGTGGTGGGCAGGTAGCCGTGCCGGCCGACGATGGCCCAGTACCGCGGGGTGAGTGGGACGACCGGATCGACGTCCCGATAACGTCCGCTCAGTGGTGAGCCCGAGAGGTTGAAGCTGGAACGAGTTCAGTGAGGAGTTGCTGGACGCGTCGGTCGATCCGGTCGCGGATGGGCGCGCACGACCTCGATCGGCTGGCCGGCGGGGTCCTGGAGCTGCCAGTCCTCATAGCGCTTGCCCGGATAGACGGGGCAGGCGTCGCCGCAGCCCATGGTGACGACGACATCAGCGGCCTTGACCGAGGCGTCGGTGAGCGGCCCGGGGAGCTCTCGCGACAGGTCGATGCCGACCTCGGCCATGGCCGCAACCACGACGGGGTTGAGCCGGTCGGTCGGTGCCGATCCGGCCGAGCGGACCTGGACCTTGCCCTTGGCGTGGTGGTCGAGGAGGGCGGCGGCCATCTGGCTGCGGCCGGCGTTGTGGACACAGACGAACAGGACCTCGGGCGTATTGGTCACGGCGACTCCTTGGGCGCGGGCTGCTCGCGGCCAGCCCGGCAAGGGTAAGCCATTGCCGCCGGCAGCGGCCTGCTGTAGCGTTGCTACCTATGAGAGCCGAAGTCCTCAAGGGGCACCTGGACGGGCTGCTGCTGGCGGCCCTGGAGGCCGGTCCCCTGCACGGGTATGCGGTCATGGAGGCCTTGCGCACCGGCAGCGGCGGCCGGGTCGACCTGCCCACCGGGACGGTGTATCCGGCGCTGCATCGCCTGGAGCGGGCCGGGCTGATCCAGAGCCGCTGGGCGACTGAGGGTGGCCGCCGGCGGCGCAGCTATGCGCTGACCGCGGCCGGCCGCCGTGCCTTGGCTGGGGAGCGGTCGAGCTGGCAGGAGTTCTCCACCACCATGTCGGCGCTGCTGGAGGGGCGGCCATGGCCGACCCCGGCCTGACCGAGCCCAACCCGGACCCGGCAGCGCCGCAGATCATCGACGCCTACCTGGCCGAGCTGTCCAGGTGGCTTGTCGGTGTCGCCGCGGCTCGGGCGGCGATCCTGGCGGAGCTCGCGGATGGCCTCTGGACCGCGACCGCCGCCCACCAGGCCAAGGGGTTGCCGCTGGAGGAAGCGGCCCGGGCGGGGGTGGCCGAGTTCGGCGATGCCCGCAGCGTGGCGGCGGGCTTCGGGCCGGAGCTGGCCGCGGCCACCGGCCGCCGGGTCGGCCTCGGCTTGTTGACCACCGGCCCCCTGGTCGGGGCCAGCTGGCTGCTGCTGGCCGCCGCGACCTGGAAGTGGGCAGGGCGCGAGCCACCAGCGGCCCTGGGGCTGGTCGCCGGCCTGGTCGGGCTGATCCTGGTCGTGGCCGTCCCGGCTGCGGTGCTGTCGGTTGCCATCTCGGGTCGGCTGTCGCGGTGGCTGCCGACCGACCCGCAGGTGGCGGCGACGGCGGCCGCGACCGCGGCCAGCGCCTGTGTGGTCGGGGACCTGGTGCTGCTGGCCGGGCTGCTCGTCTCGACCGTCTTCGCCGGCGGGGTGGCCTGGCCGGCGGCCCTCGTGGCCGGCGGGGCGAGTTGCGCGCGGCTCAGCCTGGCCGGCCGGGCTGCACGCCGCTGTCTGGCCGCCCGGGCGATGCTGATCTGACAAACAGCAGCCGGCGCCTGGCCGTGCCCGCAGGATCAGGGGCGCGCCGACCAGGCTGGGCAGCAGCCAGTAGGCCAGGCTGGGCAGCCGGTCCCACACTGGCAGGTGGCGGCCGTTGTCGACACAGAAGCCGGTGAACAGGGCGATGTAGGCGCCGCCCATGGCCGGGATGTGGACCCGCAGCCACCCGGGCTGCTGGCCTCGGCGGGCCCGATAGCCCAGGCCGGCGGCCCCGAAGGCGACGGTGCCGATCACCAGGAGGTGCCAGTCCTGGAGGAAGCGCAAGAGGGCCATGGTGGTCGAGGAGGCGAACACCACGGCCAGGGACAGAAGAAGATTCGGCCGGACAGGGTGTGGCGCCCGGGCCGCTTGGGGGTGGTGGCGGCCAGGGCCCCGGTGATGACACAGGTCAGCCCGGCCGCGATGTGGAAGGCCAGGGCGATGTCGAAGAGGGCGCCTTCGTCGGGGGTGGGCAGGCCGAAGACCTGGCGGGCAAGCTGCGACACGGGCCCTCACCTCCAGCGGCCGGTCGCCGGCCACTATAGCAACGCTACGTATAGCAATGCTACCTATACTCGGTTCAGGGGCCTGACCGATCTGGTCATCGGCGGACGGCCAGGCCTCTTGCCCCGCGGAGGTTGTCGCCGGTGGTGACGGTGGTCTGCGCGCCCGTTGTGGGATCGACGCGGATATGGTGAGCCGGTACCTCGACCTCGAGATGGGGCCGCTGCTGTCCGCTCCTTCCAGCGCAACCTAGGCGGCCAGGCTCAGCACCCCTCCCGGGGTGTCGGCCAGCGAAGCCAGCGCCGCCGCCAGCGGGACCAGGGCGGCGCCTTGGCGGCCGAACCGGCGGAGCAGCTCGCGGGCGGGTCGGCGGAGGCGGCCGCCACCGAGCAGGGCCACCCGCAGGCGGAACCGCAGACCGGTGTGGTGGCGCCGGATGTCGACCCGGGGCAGGGCGTAGCGGTCGTCCGACCGGAGGATGCGACCCGGGGACACGGAGAACGCGGCCGCGTAGCCGGCCTGCCTGACCGCCTGGCGGACCTCGGCGGAGTGGTCCCCGTACGGGGTAGGCAAACAGGCGCGGGGAGGCCAGCCCGGCTCGTTCGAGGTTGGCGGCCACCGCGGCCGTCTCGCCGGCCAGCTCCCCGGCGTCGACCTCGGTCAGGGACCGGTGGGTGCGGGAATGGGCGCCGATCTCCATGCCCGAGCGCTCCAGCGTCGCCAGGCCGGGGACGTCCAGCAGGGGCAGGGTGGCCGCCCCGGCCGCCTGATCCCAGCGGTTGCTGCTGCCGCCGATGCGGCCGCTGACGGCGAACGCGACCGCGGGGATGCCCCGCTCCAGCAGCTCCGGCAGGGCGGTGTCGAGCAGGTCGGCGAAGCAGTCGTCGAATGTCAGCAGCAGCGGCCGCCTCGGCAGGCCCGCCCGGCCGTCGAGGCAGGCCAGCAGCTCGTCGGGGTGGATGAACCGGTAGCCGGCCCGCCGCAGGCTGTCGAGCTGACGGCGGAAGCGGGTGGGCGGAACGCCGTACGGCTCGATGACCGGGTCGCCGGCCAGGTCGGAGATGGCGTGGTAGCAGAGGACCCGCAGGGGACGGGTGCGGGGGATCCCGCCCGCCTCGGCCACGCCACGCCAATAGCCGGTGGCGCGGACGACCTCGAGCAGCTCGGTCCGCTGCCCGCCGACGCCCTCCGGACCGGCCCTGCGGATCGCGAGCGGGGCCAGCGCCGCGGCGGCCAGCCCGCTGAGCCGGGGCCCGGCCAGGGCGCCACGACGGGCGAGCGGGTGCCGGCCCGGCCCGTGCCGGGCGGGGCCGAGCAGGGGGCCGGCGAGCTCGGGGTGCTTGCGGACCAGGGCCACGGCGGCCCGTCCGCACTCCCGCGCCTGGTCCAGGATGGCCGCGGCGTCGTGGCGGTGGGCGCGGCCGCCCGGGTCGAACCGCAGCCGGTAGCCGGCCCGCAGCAGGCGGTAGCCCAGGTCAGCGTCGCCGGCCCTGGCCGCGCCGGCGCGGTCGAACCGCTCGTCGAAGCCGCCGAGCCGCTGGAACACCTCGCGGTGGATCGACGTCTGGCGGAAGTGGATGGTGTGGAGATGGGCGGCCCCGAAGGCGGCCGCGGCGCTGGGCGGCGGGGCCGCATGGTCGGGGGGGCCGACGACCACGTGGGCGCCCTGGCGGTGGTGATGGTCGTGGGCGGCGAGCAGGCCCGGATGGGCCTGCCGGCTGCGGTCGAGGAACAGCAGCAGCTCGCCCCTGGCCGCGGCCGCGCCGCGGTTGTAGGCGGCAGCCTCGCCACCGCCGGGCGCATGGACGACCCGGAGCGGCGGCGACGCCGCCGCCGTCGGCGGCGCCTCGCCGTCGCGGACGACCGCGAGGACCTCGAAGGGCGGCGCGTCCGCCGAACCGCCAAGGGCCCGGATCGCCGACGGCAGGAAGTCCCGGTCCCCGTTGGCGGTGACCACGACAGACAATCGGTACACGGCAGTCCCCCCCTAGGCCGTCGCTGCCGCCCAAGTGCTGACACTTTAGCCCAGAATTCCCGCCATGTGGCAAGCAGGGCGAGCGACCGCCGTGCGGCATTCCTCAGGTTCCGGCGGCCGTCCGGGGCAGACGCCGCGGGCGCCGCCGTGGTTTGGCGGCGCCCGCGAGGGTGAGCGACGGGCCGGCTAGTGCCGCGGCTTCCTGGCGTGGAAGACGCTGGACAGGTCGTGGACGGCGGCGTCGCGGGAGCTCAGCGGAGGCAGGTGGAAGCGGCGCTCGATGGTGGCCAGGACCGAGGTGGTGTCGTGCTGGGTGTGGTCGACCACGAAGCTGTCGCGCAGCCCCGGCGAGATCACCAGCGCCGGGATCCGGGTCGAGGGCCCGAAGACGTCGTGGGGGCCTCCCTTGCCGCCCTGGCCGGGTGGCCGGACGTGGTCCCACTGGCCGCCGAACTCGTCGTAGGTGACCACGACCATGGTGTCCTTGGCGCAGCGGCTGTGCTCGACCGCCTTCAGCAGGTCGATCAGGTGCATGCTGCCCGCGCTCACGCTGGCGTAGCCGGGGTGCTCGTTCTCGGCCCCGACGGGCTTGATGAAGCTGACCGGCTTGAGGTCGCAGGACCTGGTCGAGGACTGGGCGCGTTGGATGAACTCCCGCTCGTCGCGCAGGTGGGCGGCCCGGGCGGCGGTGCCGGTGGCGTAGGTCTGGTAGTAGTTGAACGGCTGGTGGTGGAACTGGAACAGCTTGTCGGGGCAGTTGGGGAACACCGCGGTGGCCAGGGCGTTGGGGTCCGAGCAGGCCGGGCCGGTGCCGTTGGTCCAGCCGGGGCCGTTGACGTCGCCGTTGGCGTTGGACCAGCCGCCCGAGTACCAGGCCCAGTCGATCCCGGCGTCGCTCAGCCGGTTGCCGATGGTGGGGGCGGTCTGGGGCGGGAGCCGCCGCGAGACCGCCGTCCCGGGCGCGTAGGGCTGGTAGGGGGGCTGGATGGTGTTGACCGCCCAGTCGCCGCATAGCACCCCCGGCGGGGTCGGGGGCGCTCCAGCCGGCGGGTCGCAGGAGGCGGTCAGGGCGCCGTCCTTGACCGCCCCGTCGAGCGGCGAGGTGTACAGCGGGTAGTTGTTCGGCATCCCGTTGGCGTCCACCACCGAGTGCAGGTCGTCGGCGCCGCCGTCGTTGACGGCGTCCGGCCACACGGGGTTGCTGGCGGCGATCAGCCATTGGTGGTTGAGGAACGAGCCCCCGAAGGCGGCCTGGAAGAAGTTGTCGGCGATCGCGTAGTTCGGGTGGCCGCGCCGGTGCAGGTACTCGTAGATGGGCAGGGCCCGGGTGTCGTAGACGCCCATGGTCAGCCCGATGGCGTCGCTGCCGGTCACGTAGCGGTTCTGGTGGCCGTCGTTGAGCTGGTACTGCTCCTGGTAGAAGCGGTGCACCAGGTCGCGGGTGCAGCCGCCGGGCAGCCCGGTGCCGTTCAGCACCCCGTTGGGGGCGAACACGCCCGGTGGCGGGCAGGTGGTGGCCGTCGGCGGGATGTAGTCGTCGATGGTGAACGGACGGTTGCGGAAGTGGCTGGAGAACGGCGTCGCGGTGGTGCTGTCGGTGCAGCGCACCGACAGGGGCGGCGAGGTCAGGTTGACGTCGTTCTGGAGCAGGCACTGGTACGGGGTGCCGGCCTGGTTGACCTGGGTGGTGCGGGCCCGGGGGGCGTCGCGCAGGCCGTTGACGCCCTCCCACATGCCGTAGAGGTTGTCGAAGCTGTGGTTCTCCTGGTAGATCACCACGATGTGGTTGATCCGCTTGAGGCGGTCCGAGCCGGAGCCGCCGGAGCCGTAGGCGGCCGCCCCGCCCATCGTCGACAAGACGACCAGCGCCAGCAGCGTGAGCAGAGACAGAATCCGCAGGCGTCGTTGCATGACAGACCTCCCGCCCAAACGGTGCATATAGGTGTGCCGCGGGTAGGATGGCGCCTGCCAACCGGCGAGTCAACGACCGGATCCGGCCGCCACCCTCCGGGGCCGCCCCGCTCAGCCGGTCAGCGCGCGACCTTCTGCCGCTCGCGCACGGCCTTGGGGGCCCGCAGGAACAGCCAGCTCACGGTGCCCAGGTACCCCAGGTAGCCGATGATCTGCTCGATCGAGGGCCGCGGGTCCCAGCCGAACATGGCCCCCAGGAACTTGCCGGTCTCGGTGCTCACGGTCAGCCACGGGTAGGCGGTCAGGTCGTAGACGTTGTTCCAGACCGTGCCCAGCTCGCCGGCCGCCTGGAGCCAGAGGATGGTCCGCGAGACCAGCCCGGCCGCGAACACGATCAGGACCAGCCCGGTGATGGTGAAGAACTGGCGCATGGGCAGGCGCCGGCCGCCCAGCACGACCAGGAACCCGAGCACCGCCGCCATGGCCAGGCCGATCAGGCCGCCGATCAGCACGGCCCAGCCGTCCTCGGTGGTGGCCGCGGCGATCAGGAACAGGGCCGCCTCCAGGCCCTCGCGGGCCACGGCCAGGAACGCCACCCCCATGACGGCGAAGCGGACGTCGCCGCCGGCGGTGATCGCCTGGTCGACGCTGTCCTGGAGCTCGCCCTTGATCCGGTGGGCCTGGCTCCGCATCCAGAAGATCATCCAGGTGAGGACGATCACCGCCAGCATCGACACGGCCGCGAAGGCAAGCAGCCGGGCCCGGCCCTCCAGGCTCTCGACGGTGAGGTGGACCACGATCCCGGCGCCGATCGACAGGGCCGCCGCCGCGGCGATGCCCTGCCACATCGGCCCCGCCAGGTCGGGGCGGTCGATCCGCCGGATGTAGGCGTAGACGATGGCCACGACCAGCGCGGCCTCGAAGCCCTCGCGGAGCATGATCAACAGCGCGGTCAGCACGCTCGGCCCTCCAGCGACCCGGGTCCAGAGTTAGGGAAGCCTAACAGATTGTCGTTAGGGCAGCCTAACAGATGTCGCGGTACCAGGGGCGGGCAGGGTACCGCCCCGGTGTCACCTGACCCGGGACAGGCGCAGGAAGCGGATGCCGGGCACCACCCGCAGGGCCGGGCGCAGCGCCGCCGGCAGCAGCGGGGCGGCCCCGGCGGCGTCCAGCAGGCGCGGGTCGGCCAGCTCGAAGGAGCGCCCGCCCCGCCGCAGGGTGCAGCGGCCGGCGGCCAGGACGTTGCGGACCCAGTCGCGCTCGGGACCGTAGGGCAGAGAGACGAGGAAGCCGTCGCGCAGCGGCAGGGGCATCACCGGGGTCCGGTACCGGCGGCCCGACCGCCGCCCCTGGTGGACCATGAGGCCCACCGGGGACCCCCGCCGCCCGGCGATCGTCCCGATGACCCGGTTGGGCAGCCGCCGGTTGAACCGAGCCAGGCGGTCGGCGAAGGTCGCGGAGGCCATCGCGCTAGCCGGCGCCGGTCATCGCGGCGGTTCTGAGGGCGCCGTCGGTGACGTTCCACTTGGTGAGGACGCGGTCGTAGCTGCCGTCGGCGATGGCCTCGCGCAGGGCCTCCTGGAGGACCGACTGGAGCTCGGTGTCGTCCTTGCGCACGCCGATGCCGTAGGGGCCCGGGTCGATCTGCTCGCCGACGACCTGGAAGTCGTGGCCCTGGCCGGAGACCTTGGCGTTGTAGGCGGCGACCGGGAAGTCGGCCAGGGCGGCGTCGGCCCGGCCGAACTTGACCTCCAGGACCACCTGGGTGCCGCTCTCCAGGGGGCGGGCCTTGATGCGGCGGGGGCCGCAGCGGGCCTGCTGGGCGGCGACCAGCTCCTCGTGGATGGTGCCGGCCTGGAGGGTGACGGTCTCGCCGCAGAGGTCGGCCATGGACCTGATGCGATCGGGGTTGCCGCTGGCGACCAGGATCGAGGTGCCGGCCTGGAAGTACTGGAGGAAGCTGATCTCCTTGGCCCGCTCGGGGGTGGCGGTCATCGAGGAGATGATCAGGTCGAACTTGCCCGCCTTGAGCGCGGGGATGAGCTCGTCGAAGGCGGTGTTGACGAAGGTGAAGCGGACCCCCAGCTTGCGGCCCAGCTCGGTGGCCAGGTCGGGGTCGATGCCGCGGACCTGGGGCTCGGGGTCGCCCACGGGCCGGTCGAGCACGTCGGGGGCGAAGGCGTCGTAGAACTCCACCGGCGCGTACGAGACGTCGGAGCCGACCCGGACCTCCCTGGCCGTCTGGATCCGCTGGGGGAGGCGCCGGCCCAGGTCGGTCAGGCCCTCGGCCGCGGCCGGGGCGTCGCCAAGGCGGGCGGGGTCGCGCCCGCCGCCGGTGCAGCCGACGGCCAGGAGGGCGGCCACCAGCAGGGCCAGCGCCCTCAGGGCCCCGCGCCGCCGTCCCCAACCGCCTGCCGGCTGTTGCACCATCCACCGCGTTTGTGAAAGTTTCGGTCGTGAAGACACGAAGCCTACTACGGTCCCCACCGGCTCCGTGTCGATCGACCCGTCGTCCCCACGAAGGTTGGGTCGTGCTCGGCAACCTGTCCCTCCGTCCCAAGATCGCCCTGATCCTGCTGCTGCCGGTCGCGGCCCTCCTGCTGCTGGCCGGGCTCCGCATCGGATCGAGTGTGTCGACCAGCCGGCAGGCCGCCCAGGTGCGCGGCCTGACCGAGTTCGCCCTGCGCGGCACCGCCCTGGCCCACGAGCTGCAGCGCGAGCGCGGCCTGACCCTGGGCGGCCTGCTCGCCGGCCGGCCCGGGCCGGGCCTGCGCGACCAGCGGGTGGCTACCAACGCCGCCCTGGCCGCCTACCGCGACAGCGCCGCCGAGCTGGACCCAGGGGCGCTCGACCCGGCCACCGCCGAGCGGCTGGCCTCGGCCACCAACCGGCTGGCCGGGCTGACCGACCTGCGCCGGGACGTGAGCGGAGGGTCGATCGCGCCGGCCGCCGCCCTGGACGCCTACAACACCACCATCGCCGACCTGCTCAACACCAACCGCGGGCTGGCCTCCGGCATCGCCGACCCGCAGCTGGCCCAGCAGGTGGGGGCGTTCGTGGCCGTGTCCCGGATCAAGGAGCTGGCCGCCCTGGAGAGGGAGCTGGTCTCGGAGGTGCTGGCCGGTGGCCGCTTCGCGCCCGGCCAGTTCCGCCGGTTCACCTCGACCCTGGCCACCCGGGCGGTGCTGCTGTCGGAGTTCCGGGCGGTCGCCACCGACGCCCAGCGGGCCGTGTTCGTCGACACCCTGGTCGGCCCCGAGGTCCAGCGGGCCCGCGAGCTGCAGGCGGCGGCCGTGGCCGGGGAGGGCGCGAAGCACCTGGAGATCGACCCGGCCGAGTGGTGGACGGTCAACTCGACCGAGATCGACCTGCTGCGCCGGGTCGAGGACCGGCTGGGCGTGGCCGCCGTCGACGCCAGCCGGGCCGACGAGACGGCCGCCCGCACGCGGGCGGCGGTCGACGCCGCCGGTGTCCTGCTGGTCCTGGCCCTGGCCGTGGGGCTGTCCCTGGTCGTCGTCCGGTCCCTGCTGCGGCCCCTGAGCCTGCTGCAGTCCTCGGCCGAGGAGGTCGCCCACAGCCAGCTCCCCGGCGTGGTCGAGCGGCTCCAGCGGGGCGAGCCGGTCGACCTGAACGCCGAGACCCGACCCATCGGCATCCGCGACCGCGACGAGATCGGCCAGGTGGCCAGGGCCTTCGACGCCGTCCACTCGACCGCGGTGCGGGTCGCGGCCGAGCAGGCGGCCCTGCGCCGCAGCGTGGCCGACATGTTCCTCAGCCTCGGGCGGCGACTCCAGGCGCTGGTCCACCGGCAGCTGGAGCTGCTGGACGAGCTGGAGCGGACCGAGGCCGACCCCCAGCAGCTGCGCAGCCTGTTCCGCCTCGACCACCTGGCCACCCGCATGCGCCGCAACGCCGAGAACCTGCTGGTCCTGTCGGGCGCGGAGCCGGTCCGGCGCTGGAGCGACCCGGTCCCGCTGCCCAGGGTGATCCGGGCCGCCTCGGCCGAGATCGAGGACTACAACCGGGTCGGGGTCATGCCCATGGACGACGTGCGGGTCGTCGGCCATGCCGTCTCGGACGTGGTCCACCTGCTGGCCGAGCTGATCGAGAACGCGGCCGCGTTCTCCCCGCCCGGGACCAGGGTCCAGGTCTCGGGCGAGCCGGCCGCCCACGGCTACCTGCTGGAGATCGAGGACCAGGGCATCGGCATGTCCGACGAGGAGCTGGCCGAGGCCAACGAGCAGCTGGCCAGGCCGGCCTCGATCGACCTGGCCAGCGCCCAGCGGCTCGGCTTCTACGTGGTCGGCCGCCTGGCCGCCCGCCACGGCATCAAGGTGCGGCTGCGCCGCTCCTGGTTCGGCGGGGTGGCGGCGCTGGTCCTGATGCCCCAGCCCCTGCTCGGGGGGCCGGAGACCGAGATGGAGCCGGCGGCCGGGCGCCAGGGCGGCTCGGCCCTGTCGGGCCAGCCGCCGTCCCGGGCGGAGCCCC
>Ga0307318_10000636_pt1 | contig 11393 bp, 10 predicted proteins | sample ER_DNA_367_FD_194500 | JGI IMG/M metagenome (GOLD analysis project Ga0307318, IMG submission 194500) | Bulk soil microbial communities from the East River watershed near Crested Butte, Colorado, United States - ER_DNA_367 | ecosystem: Environmental > Terrestrial > Soil > Floodplain | place...
CGGCGAGTCGCTCGCCGGCGGCTCCGGCTCCGGCTTCCCCTGGCGAACGGTGCTCTACGCGCTCCTGGCAGCAGCCGCGCTCCTGATCGCGGCGAGCATGATCCGGCCGCTGCGGCGCCGGGTGTTCGTCCGGCGCGCGCCGACGACGGCCTAAAAAGAGGGCTCGCGAGAAGATGAGAGGGCGGCCTGGGGCCGCCCTCTCGCGTTGGGGAAAGGCGAATGCTCTACGGGACGTTGGTGCTGCGGATGTCCCCGTGATTGCCACCGCGATCGTCTGACGCGTTCTTCCACTCGTGCTCGACCAGGCCCTGGTCGCCAGCCGCGAAGTGGAAGGCAAAGGTCGTCACCGGGCATGTGCCCGTGCCCGCGAAATAGCAGGGTGTGAAGTGAGTGTCGATGAACTTAGTTGTCGTGCAGTCGGTGTTGTTTCCGGCGATTGCATCGCAGTACGGACTCCAGGACGTCTGGGTTCCGACGTTCGAAATGATGAAGTAGCCATGCATGTTTCCGGTTACGCCCTCGTTCACGGTCCCGGGAGGGCTTCCGTCCGTGAAATCGCACGAACCCGGGCTCAAGCCTTCGTTCGTGACGAAGCTGCCCTGCCTGAATTGCTGAACCACCGTGAACGTTTCCCCGTCTGGATTCGCCCTCACGGTGAAGTGACGCTCGAACGTGTCCTCCGCCCAATCGTTGCCGCACGTCCCTGAGTCCGGCGACGTGCTTGGATATCCACCGTAGTGCTGGGTGGCGGGCGAGCCGGGCCCGCTGAGCAGCAGGCTCAGGTCGGCAGTCGCGAAGACGTCATCGTTCGTGATCAGCGCCAAAAGTGTCGGGTCGGTAAGTCCTGAAGCGCCGCCGTTCCCGTCCGGATCGGCCGCTGCCCGCCCACCTCCGAGCGCAAGACTCGCCACGGCCACGGCAAAGAGCATGACCAGTGCTTTGTTCTTCATTGTTCCCCCCTTATGTCTGGCCCTCAACGGGCGTGAGTCACTCCTCTCCTCCCATGACGACCGATTATCAAACCGGATACGTACTATTCGAAAAGCTGATTGACCAGTCAGTCAAAGTCTGAATCGGAAGGATCGAACACCCGCCGTCGTTTCTACTATTAGGCCTATGGAACGGAAACTCGCCACGGTCCTTTTCGTCGACCTCGTCGACTCCAGCGGCCTGGTCGCTGCCAGCGATCCCGAGGTCGTACGCCGCCGCGTGTCGCTGTTCTTCGACCAGGTCTCGAAGTGCATCGAGGGCCATGGCGGCACCGTGGAGAAGTTCGCCGGCGATGCGGTGATGGCCGCTTTCGGAGTGCCGCAGGCGCACGAGGACGACGCGGAGCGCGCCGTCAAGGCGGCGCTGGGGATCCTGGAGTCGGTCGACTTGCCCGCGAGGATCGGCGTCGAGTCCGGCGAGGTGGTCACCGAGTCCACCGACTCCACATTTGCCACCGGCGAGGCCGTGAACGTCGCGGCGCGCCTCCAGCAGGCCGCCGAGCCGGGCCAGATCCTGATCGGCCCCGGAGCGCACCGGCTGACGCTCGGCCGCGTCGAAGTCGAGGAAATGGGGCCTATCGAGCTCCGCGGCCAGGCCGAGCCTGTCTGGGCCTGGGCGGCAATCAGCGCCGACGGGCGCGCCCCCGCCCGCGTGGCCATCACCCCCCTTATCGGCCGCGAATCGGAGATCGAACTGCTCGAGAACACGTACTCCCGGGTGATCAGGGACCGGCGAGCCCACCTCTTCACCGTCTACGGCGAGCCGGGGGTCGGTAAGAGCCGCCTCACTCAGGAGTTCCTGCACAGCCTCGAGGGCGCCACGATCCTGACCGGCCGCTCGCTGCCGTATGGCGAGAGCATCACCTACTGGCCGCTGGCCGAGATGGTCAAGGGCGCCGCGGACATCGCGGACGACGACCCGCTCGAGGTCGCGATCGAGAAGCTTCGAGACTCGTGTCCCGCCGAGGCCGTCGCCGATCTGCTCGGGCTCGCAGTCGGCGTCCTAGAGGCCGTCCACGGCGAGCGCAGCCAGCAGGAGATAGCCTGGGCGGCGCGCGAGTGGGCGCAGCTGATGTCCCAGACGCAGCCCCTCGTCCTGGTCTTCGAGGACATCCACTGGGCAGAGGAGCCGCTGCTCGCGTTGATCGAGCACATGACCCCGGTGGTCCGAGGTCCACTGCTCATCCTCTGTCTCGCGCGGCCCGATCTCCTGGACGTGCGGGGTGACTGGGGCGGCGGGCGCGTGCGCGCGACCTCGATCGAGCTCCAGCCTCTTGACGAAGCCCAAAGCGAGCAGCTGATCGACGCGCTGAGCGAGAACGGAACGGTCTCGGAGGAGACACGCCAGGAGCTGCTGGAGAAGACCGAGGGGAACCCGCTCTTCCTCGAGGAGGTCATGATGTCGATGGCCGAGCGGGGCGAGGAGGAGGCGACCGAACGGATTCCGGACACGCTTCAGGCACTGATCGGCGCCCGCATCGACCGGCTTTCGCCCGGATCCAAGGCCGTCCTCCAGCGCGCATCCGTTATCGGCCGCGGGTTCTGGGGCGGCGCGATCGAGCATCTCTCGCAGGGGAAGGAGGGTGTCGCCGAGGCGATCGAGGATCTGCTGTTGCGCGACCTGGTCGTCGGCCAATCCCGTTCGTCACTTTCTGACGAGACCGCGTACCGCTTCAAGCATGTGCTCATCCGCGAGGTCGCATACAGCGGGCTCTCGAAGTCGGCGCGCGCCGACTATCACGGGCGCTTCGCCGAGTGGCTGGCCGAGCGCGCGGGCGACGAGCTCCTCGAGATCCGGGCGTACCACCTCGACCACGCGGCGTCGCTCCTGGCCGAGCTCGACGGTGCTCCACCGGAGGAACTACGGGTCGAGGCCGCGGCGACCCTTCACGAAGCAGGCCGGCGCGCGCTCGCCAGGGAGGCAAACGAAGTCGCCCGCGAGATGTTCCTGCGCGCAGTCGAGCTGGAGCCGACCCTGGACCGGCGCTACCTCGCGGCCAGGGCGGCACACCGGATGGACGACTTCCCGGCTGTCGCGCGCGAGATGGAGGCAGTTCGCGAGGAGGCGCACCGGGCCGGCGATCGGCGGCTCGAGGGCCGCGCCCTCACCGCGCTCGCCGACGTGACGTTGATGCGCGACGCCGACTGCCCGAGCGCAATGGAGCTCGCGGACAAGGCGCTCGAGCTCATCGACGCAAGCGATCCCAGAGGGCGCTTCGAGGCGCTGAGCGTGCGCTCCACGGCGGGCTGGTGGTCGGGTCGGTTGACGGAATCCGAGCGCTATATGCGCGAAGCACTGGCGATCGCGCAGGAGACGGGCCACAAGGAGCTCGAGAGCATCGCGCTCGAAGAGCTTGCGAACATCCACCGCGCCAAGTTCGAGCTCGACCAGGCCAATGTCATCCTGGAGCGAGCCCGCGAGCTGGCCGACGAGAGTGGCTCGATCGTGACCCGAGGCTGGGTCCTCCAGAGCTGGGCGCGCGTGAACATGCACCTGAATCGGCTGGACGAGGCCGAAGAGGCAATCGTGGAAGCGGGGCGCCTCTTCGGCGAAGCCGGCGCCGTCTGGGCCGTCGCACGGGCGCTCGACACCGCGGGTTGGATTGCGAGAGAGCGCGGAGATCTGGACCAGGCGGAGAAGCGCTTCCGGGAATCGATCCGCTTGCTCAAGCCGCTCGGGGACCGCGCCACGCTGTGCGAAAGCCAGCGCAGCCTCGCCCAGCTGCTCATCGAGAAGGGCAAGATCGAAGAGGCGGAGCGGTACGCGCTCGACGCGCGCGAGACCGTCGGCGCGCAGGACATCACGTCGCTCTCGACGACGGCGTTCGCGCTCGGCCTCGTCCGCGCCGCCCAGGGACGCGACGAGGAGGCTGAGGAGCTACTGCGGTCGGCGCTCGAAACCGCCAAGGAGACTGACTTCCGCGAGGTTCAGCTCTCCGCACTCCAGCACCTTGCTCAGTTCCTGCATGAGCGAGGTCGCGACGATGAGGCCGCTCGCTTCGAGGAGCGGCGGGAAGAACTGCGCGCCGCATCGCGCAGCGCCGCACCGATCGCCTAATCGGGGAGCCAGCCCTCGCGGTATCGGCTTGACTCGCGCTTGGGGAACCGGGCGTATGCCTCCCCGGCTTTGGTCGTCTCCTCTGTGACTCCGGCGCCGTGGCGGATTGCCGCCTCGTCCACGGTGTAAGCGCCCCAGTCAGGGCCGGTCGAACGGCCGCGCGCGCCGACTGCCAGCAGGACGCAGGCCGTTTCTCCGTCGCCGACGATGACATGGTTCGTCCCGGCTGCGCAGTGGACGAAGTCCCACTGGCGGAGCGGTCGCTCTTCACCCTCGATGATCAGCAGCGCCTCCCCGGCGAGCACGAGGAAGTCCTCCTGATCGGCCTCCCAGTGGTACATCGCCATCGGCGCGCCAGGCTCGAGGACGCTGACGTTGATGCCGAGCTGTGAAAACTCCGGCTCGCCCTCGAAAATGCAGTAGGCCCCACGGCCTTCTCCTGGACGCCAGCGCGCCTCGCGCGCGTTGAGAACGAACCAGCCGTCGCCGTCGGGGACGAGCCCGTGCTCGGTCGACTTGAGCGGCGACTCCGGAATCATCGCCGGTCGACGGTGATCAGGAAGTACTCGGCGGGGATCCTGACAGTCCCATCGGTGGCGACATTGAAGCGGCGGACGAGATCCGTGAGCGCCTGGACGAACTCCGGCCAGCGGCCTTCCGGCTCGAGGACGGTGCGCGCGGTCACGAACGGCCCGAAGGTCGTCGTGTACTCGTCGACCGCGGCCCGTTCGGATTCGAACTGCACATCGAACGTCTCGTGAGCGATGTCCGGCGTCGCCCCGGCGGCCGCGAAGACCTCCTCGACGTGGCTTTCGACGCCCCAGAGCGGCGGCGGCTGCACGCCCGCCGGAGGAGGCGGTAGAAACGTGCCGTTCAGCCTGAAGAGCCCGGCGGCGTAGCCGTCGTTCACCCAGGTGGTCATCGCGACGCGACCGCCGGTGCGGCAAACCCGGACCAGCTCGGCGGCAGCGCGTTCGTGATCCGGCGCGAACATGGCCCCGAACGTCGAAACGACACGGTCGAAGCTCTCGTCCGCGAAGGGTAGATCCTGAGCGTCGCCTTCGACCCACTCGACGTCGACTCCGGCCTCCGCCGCCCGTCGCCGAGCGTGCTCGAAGAGCTCGGGCGCGAGATCCAGGCCGACGACCTTCACACCGCGAAGTGCAGCCGGAATCGCGATGTTGCCTCCGGTGCCCGTGCCGACATCCAATAGGTCGAGGCCCGGATGGAGGTCGATGCGCTCGAGGACGACCGTGCCCACAGGCTCGATCAACCGCGAGTGGGTGTCCCAGTCACCGGAGGCCCAGATCGCTCGTGTTCGCTGCCGGAAGTCCGCAGGAACCGCCATGCGGCGAAGCTACCGCATTAGAGCGCTGCGGATCGCCTGGTGGCTCGTCTCGTCCGGCGACTCGGTGATCACGGTTGCCGGGCGGGCGAAGCGGGCGAGCGCCTTGGCGAGTGGCTCGGCTCGGAGCGTGCCCTCGCCGTAAGGCAGGTGCTTGGTCTCATTGCGGTTGGCGTAGGCGATGTCCGAGAAGTGGATGTGGAACGGCGCTCCTCGGGCCAGGATCTTGTTCGCCTCCTTGAGCACGTCGTGGAAGGCCTTCACCGTCGTGAAGGCGCCGTCGGTGACCGCGTGCAGGTGCGCGAAATCGATCACGGGGCGGACCCATGGCAGTGCCCTGGAAATGGCGAACACGTCCTCGGCGGTGCCCAGCTCTCGCACGCGGCCCATGATCTCCACGCCGAAGTCGACGTCACGACCCTTCCCTACGAGTCGTTCTCGCAGCTCGGCCAGCTGCTCGACGACCGACGCGATGGCGGCCTTGCGCTCGCGGCCGAGCAGGAAACCGGGGTGGAAGACGATGACCTCCGCACCGGCAGCCTTCGCGATCCCGGCCGAGTGGTCGAGCATGCCGACGGCCATCCGCTGCTTCTTGTCGCGCTCGACGTGTCCCATGAAGCCCGCGATCGGCGCGTGCACGGAGAGCGCGATCCTCGACTTGCGCGCCAGCTTTCCGAACTCTTCGGCCCACGGGTAGTCCATCCAGAAGCCGCTCTCGAAGTCGATCTCGCAGGCGGTGTACTTGCGCTCCTTCAGGATCCTGATCGCCTCCGTCGGCGACTTGCGGGAGGGGACCCGGGCGGGGCCGTAGCGGAGCTTTCCCATCGCGCTGCATTCTTATGGCGTTCTTAGCGCCTCGCGCTAATTTGCTCGCATGAACGATCGTCGGATCACTCGCCGAGGCGCTCTCTTCGGGCTCGGTGGGCTCTTTGCCGCCGCCGCCTCTGGTGCCTGGAAAACGGACGCCCTCGGCAGCTCGGACGGGCCGGCGGGAGTCGCTTCGGGCGAGGTGACTTGCATCCTTGCACCGGAACAGACCGAAGGCCCGTACTACATCTCGAGCGCAAAAGTGCGCCGCAACATCACCGAGGGCAGGGCAGGGCGGGCGCTGACCCTGCGGCTCCGCGTCGTCGATGCGTCGACGTGCAAGCCGATCAAAGGCGCCGCCGTGGACGTCTGGCACTGCGATGCGGCCGGCGTCTACTCGGGAGTGCAGGGAAACAACGGCACGTTCATGCGGGGCGTCCAGAAGACGGACGCGAACGGTTTCGCCATCTTCCGGACCGTCTACCCCGGCTGGTATCAGGGACGCACGGTGCACATCCACGTCAAGGTGCACCTCGGCGGCAACGTCTTGCACACGGGGCAGCTCTATTTTCCGGACGCGGTCACGGACACGGTCTTTCGCAAGGCTCCGTATAGCCGTCGCGGTCGGCGCGCGACCCGTAACGCCAACGACTTCGTGTTCCGAAACGGCGGGAAAAGGTCCTTGCTCGCTCTCCGTAAGACCGGGACCGCCTATACGGGCTCGATCACGATGGGGGTCCAGCGCTAGTCCGATTTGCAGTGCCGTCCGACAAGGGTCCTAGAGTTTTCTCCATGCCCAAGCGACCTTCCCGGATCGACCTCCTCGAGCTCGACATCGACCTCCGCCTCGCCGACCTCTGGCGCGAGGCAGCCGACGTGCAGGACTGGAACCTGGACGTCGTCGCCGCCTTCATGCGGGCCGCCTACGGCAAGGGGTACTGCGACGCGCTCACCGAGGACGCTCCGGGCAGCCTCTGCGAGGACCACGGGTACCGGATACCCGCGCGCCGCCGTCCGGCGCCTCTTCGCAAAGCTGCCTGACCCCGTCATTCGCACGCGTCACTAGACTGGCCGCATGGCGCGGCAGTCACCCGTGCGGCTCGTCTTCGCGGTCTCGATCGCTGCCGTGCTCGCGGTCTTCCTGCTGTACGTCTCGGTCGCCGGGGGCACACCGTCCCTGCAGCCGAGCCAGCTGAAGAACCGGACGGGGAAGGTCGCACTGGTGGGCAAGGTCGTCACGCCCTACCGACGCACCGCGGGCAAGCAGGAGCACCGTTTCCGCCTGCGCGACGTGAAGGGCTCGGCGACCGTGCCGGTCGTCTATCGCGACTCCGTGCCAGACCAGTTCAAACCGGGGCGCGAGGTCCGGCTCGAGGGGCGACTCCAGAACGGCGTTTTCGTCGGCAAGCCGGGTACCCTCGTAACGAAGTGCCCGTCGAAGTACCAAGCAGAGAAGCGCGCCTAGGAGGGTTCCGTGCCTGAGCTCGGGCGCGCGGCGCTCGTCGTCTGCCTGGGCCTGGCGCTCTATGCGCTCTTCGCCGGCGGCTTCGCGGCGTTCACGCGCCGGCGCAGGCTTGCAGTCTCCGCGCAGAACGCGCTGATCGCCGCCTTCGGCGCCGCAGCGGTAGCAAGCGCCGTGCTCCTGTCGGCGCTCCTACGCAACGACTTCTCGTTCCAGTATGTCGCTGACCATACGAGTATCGAGCTGCCGACGGCGTACACGATCTCCGCATTCTGGGGCGGGCAGGAGGGCTCGCTGCTTCTCTGGCTCCTCGTCCTGACTGGCTTCTCGGCCACGGCGGTCGCGTTCAACCGGCGTTCCAGCCGCGACCTGCTGGCCTGGGCCGTCCCGGTGCTCGGGCTCGTCGCCGTCTTCTTCAGCTTCATGCTCGTCGCCGTCTCGAGCCCGTTCGCAACGCAGGCCGCTCCTCCCGACGGCGCCGGGCTCAACCCGAGCCTCCAGAACCCGTACATGATGGTTCACCCGCCGCTGCTCTACCTCGGCTTCGTGGGACTCACGGTGCCTTTCGCCTTCGCGATGGGTGCTCTCCTCGCCCGTCGCAGCGACGAGGCGTGGATCGTCTCGACGCGCCGCTGGACGCTCGCGGCGTGGACGTTCCTCGGCATTGGCCAGCTGCTCGGCGCGCACTGGGCGTACGTCGAGGTCGGCTGGGGCGGCTACTACGCCTGGGATCCCGTCGAGAACGCCGCGCTGATGCCGTGGCTCGCCGCGACCGCGTTCCTGCACTCGGTGATGATCCAGGAGAAGCGCGGGATGCTGAAGGTCTGGAACGTGGTCCTGGTCGTGGGCGCGTTCGCGCTGGCTCTCTTCGGGACGTTCCTCACCCGGTCCGGGATCGTCAGCTCGATCCACTCGTTCACGGAGAGCTCGATCGGGGCCTGGTTCCTGGGCTTCATCGTCCTTGTGCTGGCCGGGTCGCTGTACCTCGTGCTGTCCAGGCTGCCGCTGCTGCGTTCGAAGACACGGCTCGAATCGCTGGTGTCCCGCGAGGCCACGTTCCTCTACAACAACCTGCTGCTCGTCGCGCTCTGTTTGACGATCCTGTGGGGGGTCGTCTTCCCGATCCTCTCCGAGGCCGTGCGCGGGGAACAGATCACGGTCGGTGCGCCTTATTACAACTTCTTCCTGGTGATCTTCGGCCTGCCGCTACTGCTGCTGATGGGGATCGGGCCGCTTATCGCCTGGCGGCGCGCCTCGCTGCGTTCGCTGGGCAAGAGCTTCGTCTGGCCCGCGGCGTCCGCGCTCGTCGCCGGTGTGATCCTGCTCGCGCTCGGCGCGGGCTCCTCGCCGGCAGGTCTCATCGCCTACACGTTCGCGGCCTTCGTGCTCGGCTCGATCGTCTACGAGTTCGTGCGGGGGACACGTGCGCGGCGGGCCCTCGGAGGCGGTTCCTGGCTGTCAGCGTTCAGCGGCCTGGTCGCCCGCAACCGCCGGCGCTACGGCGGGTACGTCGTGCACGCGTCGATCGTGCTCCTGGCGATCGGCGTTGTGGGCTCGAGCGCCTACGACACCGTTCGCCAGCAGAAGCTGAGTCCTGGGCAGACGATGGCAGTCGGCGACTACCGGCTCACGTATCGGGACCTCGAGGTGCGGCAGGGGGCAAACGCCGAGGAGCTCCGCGCGCACCTGGACGTCGAGCGGGACGGAAAGGCGCTCGGGACGATCCAGGCCGGGAAGAACAGCTACCGCGCGGAGGATCAGGTCTCGAACGAGGTCGGCATCCGCAGCGACAAGCTGACGCTGGAGGATCTCTTCGTCATCGCCGAACAGGTGGAAGGAACGAGTGACGAGGCGATCCACTTCCGTGTGCTCGTGAAGCCGCTCGTCAACCTGATCTGGATCGCCGGCCTCGTCTTCCTGGCCGGCGCGCTCGTCGCCATGTGGCCGAGCGTCGCCGAGCAGCGCCGGCTCGCAGAGCGGTATCGCGAGCTGCGCACGCCCGCACGGGCATGACTACGGTCGCGGTGGGGCTCGCTGCGCTGCTGGCGGTGGTGTGCGTCGTCGCCGTGGCCCTGCCGTTCCTACGCGAGCCGGAGGCCCTCGACGATCGTCTGGACGCGCCGGACGAGCTCGAGCGCCGTCGGTTGGAGCTGGCCGAGGAACGTGATCGGGTCCTCGCCGACCTGAAGGAGCTCGAGTTCGATCACCGGACGGGGAAGGTCTCCGACGACGACTACCGTGCCCTCGTCGGACCGCTCCGGAGCCGGGCCGCGTCGGCGCTGCGCGCACTCGAGCCGCGTGCTGAGGCAGGGAATCTGCCAAGATCGGCCGCGATGTCCGAGCCGTTCCCAGCGCCGTCGCCTGAGCCGTCACCGTCGCCCGACGTGCCCCAGCCGCCGACTCTGCCAGATCCGGTCCCCCCGCCGGAGCCGTTTCCGTCGCCAGACGAGGGTGAGCCGCCTCCTCAGCCCTCGATTCCTGGCCCCGGTTCGTCTGGCTAGCCCAGGCCCCGCTTGGGGGCCAGCCGGACGATTCGCTAGGATTTGGCAACTTTCAGGTGGGCAGGGAGCCCCAGTCCGCCCCCGAAATCGACTCCTATGGCTCGACGACTCTGTCTTAGCCTGGTTCTTCTCGTTGTGCTTGCGGCTCCGGCAGCGGGGACGCAGCAGGCGCATGCCCTTTCGAATGACGAGCGCATCCGAATCCTGCAGGAGAAGATCGCCCAGGCCCAGGCCCAGGAGGCTGCTCTGGCCTCCGAGATCGCTTCCGTCGAGACGAGGATCCGCGGCCTCGAGTCCCAGGTCGGCGGCGTCACCGTCCGTCTAACGGATCTCGAGCACGACCTGGCCCTCCACCGGGAGAAGCTGGAGCGCATCACGAGGCTCTTCAACCTGCAAACGGAGCGGCTGAACTTCCTCAAGCGCCAGTACGAGCTCGCCGTCGTGCGGCTCTCGCGCCGACTCGTCGAGATCTACCAGAACGACGACGTGACGACCCTCGATGTGCTCATCTCGTCTGGGAGCGTGGCCGACATGATCGAGCAGCTCGATTACCTCAACGACGTCGGCTCGCAGGATCTCCACATCTCGCGCGAGGTGAACAAGGTGAAGGTGCAGGTTCGGAGCGAGCGGGCGAGAACGGCGGTCACGAAGGCCAAGGTGGCGACGGTCACGCGCACGATCGCGGTCAGGACGGCACAGGTGCGGAGCGAGCGAGACCGCTTGCTCGCCAGCCAGCAACGGCTTGGCTCGGCCAAGAGCCGGAAGCGCGAGAAACTCGCCTCGGTGGAAGCCAGCAAGGAAGAGTTCATTCGTGAAGTGGCGGGGCTGCAGGCCGCGAGCGCCCAGCTCTCTGCACAGCTCTCGGCCACGGCCTCGACGACATACGACGGCACGCCGTCTGCCAGTGGCTTCATCTGGCCGGTCTCAGGCCCCGTGACAAGCGGCTTCGGGTGGCGCTGGGGCCGGATGCACGAGGGCATCGACATCGGCGCCGGTTACGGCACGCCTGTGGTGGCCTCGGCCAGCGGCACCGTCATCCACGCTGGCTGGATGGGCGGCTACGGGAACCTCGTCGTGATCGACCATGGCGGTGGTCTCTCCACGGCCTACGCGCACCTTTCGAGCATCAGCGCAGGCGGCTCGGTCGCCCAGGGGCAGGTCGTCGGCTACATCGGTTGCACGGGCCACTGCTTCGGGGCGCACCTCCACTTCGAGGTGCGCGTCAACGGTG
>Ga0307318_10000638_pt1 | contig 11385 bp, 7 predicted proteins | sample ER_DNA_367_FD_194500 | JGI IMG/M metagenome (GOLD analysis project Ga0307318, IMG submission 194500) | Bulk soil microbial communities from the East River watershed near Crested Butte, Colorado, United States - ER_DNA_367 | ecosystem: Environmental > Terrestrial > Soil > Floodplain | place: USA...
GGAAACCGCAGACGCCGAGGCGCTGCCGTATGGCGATGGCGAGTTCGATGCTGTGCTGTCCTGTCTGGGCGTCATGTTCGCTCCGCATCATCAGACCTCCGCTGACGAGCTGGTCCGCGTTTGCCGTCCTGGCGGCACCATCGGCCTGATCTCCTGGACTCCGAGCGGCTTCATCGGCCAGATGTTCGCCACCATGAAGCCCTACGCACCACCGCCGCCTCCTGGAGCCCAACCGCCGCCGCTGTGGGGATCTGAAGATCACGTTCGCGAACTGCTCGGTGATCGCGTCGAGCAGGTGCGTACCGAGACTCGGGCTTTGCCTGTCACCCACTACGCCACGCCGGAGGCCTTCCGCGACTATTTCAAGATCAACTATGGCCCCACGATCTCGGCGTACAGGTTCATTGCCGATGACCCCGGCAGGGTCGCTGCACTTGATCAGGATCTCGCCGAGCTCGGCCGACGCTTCGACGTAGGCACGGATTCGTTCGTGCTGGATTGGGAGTATCTGCTGTTCACTGCCCGTAGGGCCGACTAGCGGTTAGTTGGATTGCCCACGATCTTCCGAACGGCAGCTCGGGCGGCAGCGGGTGAGTCTGCGTCACATGCCGCCCGCGCCGCCCGCCGACATGCGTCGAAGGTCACTCCGGCGAGGCTGCGGCCGACCGTGGCGAGCGCCCGCGGCGTCATCGAAAGGCTTGATATCGCCAGGCCCGCGAGGACCGGCGCCAGCAGCGGATCGGCTGCGGCCTCGCCACACACTCCGACTGGCTTCCTGCTGCTGACTGCTCCTGACGTCACCGTCTCGATCATGCGCAGCAACGCCGGCTGCCATGGATCGTGCAATGCGGCAAGGGCCGCGGAGTGCCGGTCGGCCGCGAAGGCGTACTGGGCGAGGTCGTTCGTGCCGATGCTGATGAAATCGACCTCGGCCAAGATCAGCTCAGCCTGCAACGCAGCAGCTGGTGTCTCGATCATGACTCCGATGATCGGCAAGTCGGCGACCCGGGCCGCCTTGGCGAAGCTGCGCACTTCGGCCGCAGTACTGATCATGGGCGCCATGACCCAGACCTCGGCGGACTCAGCCGCAGCAGCTTCCTTGATCGCCTTCAGTTGATGATCAAGCAGCTGGGGGTGGGACACAGTTGTGCGGAACCCGCGGACGCCGAGCGCGGGGTTGGGTTCCTCGGGATGGCTGAGAAACGGAAGCGCCTTGTCAGAGCCGGCATCGAGGGTGCGCACCACTACTCGGCGTCCGGCAAGCCTCGCGAACACCCCTCGATAGATGCTGACCTGCTCCGCAACCGACGGCGCTTCGCTTCGGTCCAGGAAGCACAGCTCGGTGCGGTACAGCCCAACGCCCTCGGCGCCACAGTCGAGAGCTGCGGTTACGTCGCTGGTCGATCCGATGTTTGCGAGCAATGCGATGCGGTGCCCGTCGGCTGTGCGGCCGGGACCAGCGAGTACCTCACGGTGCGCCGGGCGGGCGTTCGCAGCCGTGGCTTGTTGATCAATCGTCGGCTTGATGATCAGCTCACCGGTGCTGCCGTCGACGAGGACTCGTGCGCCGTCGGGAATCGCGATCGCGTCCCGTGCGCCGACGACGGCCGGGATGCCCAACGACCGCGCGATGATCGCGGTGTGGGATGTCGGTCCGCCCTCCTCGGTGACGATCGCCAGGCAGCGGCCGGCACCCAGTCCGGCAGTGTCCGCGGGTGCAAGATCAACCGCGAGCAACACAAAGGGGCGCCCAGGATCGGGTACGCCGGGCGGCGGCCGGCCGATCAGCCAGGAGGAAATGCGGTTACGCACGTCGTAGAGGTCGGTAACTCGCAAAGCCTGTCGGGGTCCTGCGGACCGGATAGCGTCCGCTGCAGCGCCGATCGCCTCCCAGACAGCCCGCTCCGGCGTCAGACCGCGATTCCGTATGCGGCTGCTCGCGTCGGCGATGAGATCGGGATCGGTCGCCATTACCGCGGTCGCCTCGAGCAACCCGCCAACTGTTCCCGCTGCAGTAGTCCGGCTACGCAGCTGAGAGGCAACATGAGCCGCCGCGTCCGCCAGTCGTCCGACGGCCGCGGGCCTATCGGCTTCGGGGACGCGGACGGTCGGATCCGGCTCGGCAATCGGATCAGGCATCCGCAACGCTGGGCCCACCACCCGCCCAGGGCTGACGCCAATCGGATACGAGCCGGGAGCGGCTTCTTGTGCCATGGGCGCTTCGACAGGCGCCGTCCTGAGCCCTTCGACAAGCTCAGGACGGCGCTTGTCGAAGGGCTCAGCGCGCATTTCGCCGAAACCATCGAGGACGAGAGCAACGATCCGATCAATCGCGACTGCAGCGTCGGGGCCGTCCGCTTCGATCCGGAGCCGGTCACCGACTCGTGTGCCCAATGACATCAGCGCGGTGGGGCTACGGGCTGACACTGGCGGCGAACCCTCCGTGGCGATCATGACCTGCGCATCGACGGATGCAAGGACGCCGACCATGAGTGCCGCCGGACGCGCGTGAATGCCTTCAGGGTTGATGATTGTGGCTTCGCCGACGATCGCGGTCGCTGAGAGCTCCGATTCAGCCGCATTCACTGGGGTGTGGGTGTGCGCCAGTTGAGTCGACTTGGCCAGGAGAGCGTCCTCAGCAGCCCGAGCGACAACGTCCAGTGGAGCACCGCCCGCGGCTGAGATGACGCCGGCGAAGATGCCCTCCACAAAGGCAGCCGAAACCAGCCGAGTCCTGATGTCAGGATCAGGCAGGAGTTCAAGAGCAAGCTCTGCACTCAGCACCGCTGAACCCAGATCCATGATCACCACAACACCCGCGCCACCGTCCGCGGCAACGATGGCCTCCGCTACCCGTGCCGCGTCGGTGCCAAGACGATCGTCTTCAGCGCCTGCCGCGATCTCTATCTGCGGTGCTGGACCGTGCACCATGTGTAATGCCAGGCTCACGGCCGCGCGGGCCAGGTCCGGGCTGTGGGAGACAACAACGATCCCCACCATCGGGCTCAACTCGGGATCTCGGCGGCCAGCGCGTCGAACAGCAGCGTCATGGAGGAGGCACCTGGATCCATGTGCCCGGCGCTGCGCTCACCCAGGTAACTCGCGCGTCCCTTGCGGGCCACCAAGGGCACCGTCGCGTCGCGGCCAGCAGCCGCGGCATCACGTGCGGCCCGCACCGCAGCGGCAAGATCACCACCGTTCTTGATCACCGCCTCCATAGCGTCGAGAGCGGGAGAGAGCGCGTCGACCATGGTCTTGTCTCCAACGGCGGCTTTGCCGCGCTCCACAATTCCGGTCAGCCCGGCGCGCAAGGCCATATCCAAAGCCGCGGCGTCAAGTTCGGTTGCTGGCCCGGCAGCGCTGGCGAAGCGTAGAAAGAAGGTTCCGTACAGGGGGCCGCTGGCGCCGCCGACCGACGTAACGAGTGTCATAGCGACCGTCTTGAACAACTCATTGGCGTGCGCCGGGCGGTCTCGCTCGAGCTTGTTGATCACGGCCGTCATGCCACGTGCCATGTTGATCCCATGATCGGCGTCGCCGATCGCCGAATCCAGCTGGGTCAGCTCAGCTTGGTTCTTGATCACCAGGTCGTAGCAGCGGCGCAACCAGCCGGTCAGCTGGTCGATAGTGATCACGGCATCGGGCACTGTGTTATATCCCCCACCGCAGACCAGCCGTGTTCACCGGAGAATCCCACAAGCGGACCAGTTCCTCGTCTGCTTGCAGCACCGTCACCGAGCAGCCGGCCATCTCGAGCGAGGTGATGTAGTTACCGACAAGGTTGCGCGCCACGGTAATCCCCGCCCTCTCCATGATCTTGGCAACTTCGCCGTACATCACATACAGCTCGATCAGCGGCGTACCGCCCATGCCATTCAGCATGACGATCACCGGACCTAGAGTGAAGTCCCGATCAGCAAGAATCGGTTCCATCAAGTGCTCGGCGATCTCGCGGGCAGTCGCCAACGGGACCCGGCGCCGACCCGGCTCGCCATGGATACCGATGCCCAACTCCATCTCGTCCATGCCCAGCTCGAAGGTCGGCTTTCCCGCGGCCGGCACGGTACAACTCGTGAGTGCCATGCCCATCGAGCGACCGGCGCCATTGATCGATCGAGCCAAAGTGACGAGCTCGGAAAGCGGTCTGCCCTCCTCAGCCGCGGCGCCGACCAGCTTTTCGAGCATCACGGTCACCCCTACCCCACGCCGACCGGCGGTATAGAGGGAATCCTCAACCGCGACGTCGTCGTTGATCACGACCGTCTCGACGGGAATGCCGGTTTCGGCCGCTGCGAGCTCGGCCGCCATTTCGAAGTTCATCACGTCGCCGGTGTAGTTCTTCACGATGTGCAACACGCCAATGCCCGAGTCGACACCCTTGGTCGCTTCGAGCATCTGATCAGGAGTCGGCGACGTGAAGATCTCTCCGGCACAAGCGGCGTCGAGCATGCCTCGTCCGACGAATCCACCATGCAGTGGCTCGTGGCCGGACCCGCCACCTGACACCAGTCCGACCTTGCCGGCAACGGGTGAGTCGCGCCGATAGACGATGCGGTTAGCATGATCAACGCGTACCTCTGGACGAGCGGCCTCGATGCCGAGCAGCGACTCCGCAAGGACATCTTGCGGGTCGTTGATGAGCTTCTTCATAGCCGCGACCCTAGCTTGCAGGAGCTCGCGGCCGACCCGTCCGCCTAGGACGCTGGTGGGATGTTCTGGTTGATGTGGAAGAGGTTGGTCGGGTCGTAGCGTTTCTTGATCCGAGAGAGCCGGTCGTAGTTGCCGCGGTACGCGGCCCTGATCCGCTCCTCACCTTCGTCTTCCATCATCATGTTGACGTAGCCGCCACCAGCTGAGCTGTCGTGGAGTTCCTGCCAGTACTGCTGCACCCAGCGAGTCGCGGCCGGTAGGTTGGCAGGGTCGGGGTCGATCGCGGTAATCACGCCAGTCCAGCCGCCATTGCGATACGCGAAGGCCGTGGCGTCCTCAGGCACTCGGGCGGCGGCCCCGCTGATCGGATACATGTGCATCGTGGACAACGGAGTCGGGATTGTCTCGGCGTAGCGGCGATGGACAGCAATGGCCTCGTCGGTGATCTCTTCGAAGAAGTCGACCTTCCAGTACCACTGCAGCCCGGTTGGTAGCAAGGGGTCGAAAGCGGACTGCAGCACCGAGTAGGGCATCGGCGCCAACCCGACCAGCAGCGGGTCGCCGAATTCGCGGATCGGGGCGAGCACCTCGTTGGCTTTCGCGTGCGGGCCGGTGTAGCACCAAACGATGATGCCGGCCTTGCGCGCCCACAGGTGTTCGGGGAATGGCGGGCCAGACGGGATGACGGTGACGCCGATCCAGCCGCTGAGCTCCTCCGGCAGTGCCGGGAGCAGTTCGCGATACCACCGGAACAGGTCTTCCACATCTGGTAGGTCGTACAGCACCGGACCGCCGATGATCACCCCCTGCTCCCCGACCGGGTGGCAGCGGAATGTGAACGAGGTGACCACGCCGAAGTTGCCGCCGCCACCTCGGAGCGCCCAGAACAGGTCGGGGTGCGACTCAGCGCTTACCTTGACGAACCTGCCGTCGGCCAGCACGACGTCGGCCGAGACGAGATTGTCGGCGGTGAGCCCGAAGCGCCGCGTCAGGTAGCCGACTCCGCCACCGAGGGTCAGTCCGCCCACTCCAGTTGTCGAGACAAACCCCGAGGGCGTCGCCATGCCGAACACACCCGTGGCATGGTCTACGTCGCCCCAGGTGCAACCACCGTCAACCCGTACGGTGTGGGCCGCCGGGTCGACGGTCGTACTCCGCAAGCCACCGAGGTCGATCACGAGTGCGTCATTCCAGACACCGAAACCACCTCCGTGGTGCCCTCCTCCGCGGATGGCGAGTGCCATGTCGTGCTCCCGTGCGAAGTTGACGCAGGCGATCACATCCGCGACGTCGGCGCACCGCACGACTGCAGCCGGTCGCCGGTCAACCGCTCCGTTATAGACGGCCCTGGCCTCGTCGTAGTCCGAGTCTGAGGGGAGCGTGAGTGCGCCCCGTACTCCTGCCGCAAGCTTGGTCAACGGAAGATCTGTGGCTCGCGAAGGTGCTGTTGTAGTCATGCCACACGACGCTAGAGGGAGCAGCGTTCGCGCAGCGTTCGGTTCATCGCCCACGCGAAAGAACGCTGCCCTCCACACCGACGCCGAGTTCAGCCAGGTCCTGCTCGCAGCGCGCCTGTAGCACCCGGCTGTGCTGGCTCTTCGCAAGGATCGCGGCCTGACGCAGTACGGGCACGGCCGCATCGCGGCGCAGAAGTCGTGCCCGGGCACGAAGCACCTCGGGCATCCACCACCGCTCGTCCTGCTGTTCGGCTGCTGCAAGAGCCGCGTCGAGGATGCCGCGAGCAGCTGCGGTACGCCCCGCCTGGACCATCACGTCGGCCAGCAGGTACAGCCAATACGGCATGCGAAGGTGCTGGCCCGCCGACCGAAGCTTGTCGATGCCCTGCTGTATGCGAACGACACCTGCCTCACCGCCACGCACCCAGCCGTCGACCACCACGCCCCACTCGCGGTAGTAGCTGAACGAGTAGCGCTCGCACAGATTGATGAGTTCGCCCGCCGCCTCGCTGGCGCCGGCGCGGTCGTGAACCAGCTGGTGCGTGATCGCTGAATAACTCAATGCCGCTGCAAGGCTGTAGGGGTGGTCGGCTGACCTCGCGAGCTCGACGGCCTCCCGACACGTTGCGACGGCCTGTTCTGGGTTTCCGAGCAGCCATTGGGTTTGCGCACTGGACGCCAGGCCGTGCACTTCGGGCAGCGTGCCGGTGATCTGCGACGCCGAGCCATGCGAGAACTCGCGGGCGCGTTCGAAGTGATCAAGTGCTTCCTCGAGACGACCAAGACTGGTCAGAGTTGCGGCAACTACATAGTGAGCCTGACCAGCTGTCTTGGGCTCGGCCTCCGCCAGATCAAGGGCACGGGTAGCGAGCAGGTATGCGTCGGTGACGTTGCCTTGCACGAAACGCACGCCAGCCAGGCCGACGAAGCTGGCCATCAGGTCGCGGAAACGGGAGAGTTTCTCTGCCAGATGCGCGGACCGTTCCAGCGTCGCCTGTAGTTGTGGCGAAGAGTAGCCGTGGATGGCGTTCAAAGGCGGTGCCATCTGCAGCAGCACGTCGAGCTCCTCTTCGTCCCGTGCTCGCCCAGGCGGCTGCTGCGCGATGAGCTCCAGACAGCGGCGGAAGCAACGCACGGCCTCAGAGTTGGCGAACACGGCGGCGGCAAGCTGCGCCGCCCGTCGGTAGTAGTGCAGCGCGCGATCGGGTCGGCCACCTCGGTCATACTGTTCGGCCAGCTGGGCGGCGACGTCATCCTCGCGCTCGCTATGGAGAATCTGGAGACTCTGCGCGATCCGACGATGCAGCAGCCATCGCTGCGGTGGCGATACCGACGCGTACGCCGCGTCACGTACCAGGTCATGGGAGAAGTCGTATCCGCTGGGTTGTTCCCTGAGGATGCCCTGCCGCCACAGCTCGTCGACCGAGCGGACCACGGCGTCGATGTCGAGATCGCTGGCCTTCGTAAGCAGATCGAGGGTGAAGTCGCGGCCGACGGCGGAGGCCAATCCGGCGACTTCCCGCGCGTGCGGCGATGCCGCTTCCAGCCGACGGCGCAGGACCGAGGAGAGGTCCGCGAGCGATGACAGAGGGCCGCCGCGGTCAACTTCGCTGGCGCTGCGAACCGCCTCCAGGACGTACAGCGGATACCCACCTGTTGCTGAAAACAGCAGCGAGACCTCCCCATCGCTGGGGTCCCGCTCGAGGAACGATGCTCCAAGCGCCCGTACGCCGTCCCGTCCCAGCGGCGGGAGCGCCATCTCGATCAAGGAATCGGCCGACCGCAACGCTGGCAGCAACCGAGAAACCTCGAGGTTGTCTGCCAGCTCCTCGCGACGCGCGGTTGCGGCCACCAACAACGGCGCCCCGGCCGCTCGACCGAGCAGGAACGGCAACCACGCGGTTGTTTCGTCATCACACCAGTGCAGGTCGTCCAACGCGAGGAGCGTTGGCTGGCCGACCGCGAGGATCCCCCGAGCGAGCCCCTCGAAGAATCTGTGCCGGCGCCAGGCGTCGACCATCGCGCGAGAGGCAGCGACGGGTTCCGGAAGCGGCCTCTCACGCTTCCCGCCGTAGGTGTCGCCGGCCGCTCCGGGAATGAGTCGATCTACTTCCACCCGCCAGATCTCGTCGAGAGTGGCCAGCGATCGCTGGATGCGAGGATGGCGCAACCAGTCAGCAACCGGTTTCAGAGCTAACGCCCCCGCCATGCCGAAACAGCGCGTGGTGGCTACGACAGCGCCGTCTGTACGGGCCTTGTGCGCCAGCTCATAGATCAGCCGGCTCTTGCCGACGCCGGCATCGCCCGTGAGGATAAGCAATCGAGGTCGGCCCTCGACGACGCTGTTCCAACACTCGAGGATTTGGTCTAACTCTCGATCGCGCCCTACCAGCCGCGCACTCTGGGCAGGCCGCGTCCGAGCCTTCCGTGGACCGCCTGAAGGTGGCAAGTCGGGGCCGTCAGAGTTGAGCAGTCGCTCGACGAGTGCCTCGGTGGCTTGCGAAGGCTTGACTTGCAGCTCGTGGTCCAAGATCTGGGCGCACTTGTGAAACGTGCTGATGGCGCCCGCTCGGTCGCCCGCGTCGGCCTGCAGCCCTATGAGCGTTCGGTATCCGAGCTCCTCGAGGGGCTCGAGACGCAGCCGCAGCCTGCCGTACTCAACGGCTTTGCTGAGGTCGTCAACGCCGCGCCAGCCGGCCACCAGGTGGTCGCACAGTTCGACGCACTGACGGCGCAGCGTCTCCCGTTCTGCCAGTACCCAATCGTCGTACATCCCCGGCAGGAGGTCGCCGCGATACTCCTCGACCGCCGCTGCACCATGCTCGAGCATCGCGTGCCGGTCGCCGGCCGCGAGCGCCTGCAGTGCCAACTGCCGCTCACGGTAGAACACGCATACGTCGACGCGGCACGTTGGCCACTCTCGCCACATCAGGGTGGCCGGCTCCACGACGAGAGAGGGGTCGTCGCCGAGCAGTCCGCGGAGATGATGTAGCTCCCTTCGCAGGTTCGTCCGCGCCTGCTGCTCGGTTGAATCGGGCCAGAGGATGCCGGCTAGGCGTTGCCGAGGCTGGGGTGCGTCGGCATGCACAGCAAGGAAGCCGAGCAATGCGATGGACCGCGACGAGCGTCCGAGGTTCGTCGCAGGCGATCCGGCGACGTACTGTTCCCCGAGAAGTGAGACTTCTAGCACGGTAAGGGGCCCTTCCCTGTTCGAGGGTAGAGCAAGCGGTCGGAGTCAGGTAACAGTTTTCCGCCGTTCGGAGCGAGCTCAAGTACGCCGAGATCCCGGGGTAAGCAGCACTCAGACCGTGATCAAGTCTGTAGACCCGCGGACCACTTCTCCTCGATGCGGCCAAACTTCCAGATTGTCAACGCGATCACCCAGGTCAGCACGAAGAGCAGGACGATCGCATAACCGACGTAATCCAGGCTGATGTTTGCAATGGCCGCCAGCGGCCCAGACCTAATGCCAGTCTTCTCCGTCAGAATCGACGCCAGCTCGATTGTCCCGACGATCAAGGCCACCGCAACAGACAAGCCGGTGATCGTGATGTTGTAGTACACCTTGCGAACCGGCTTGGAGAAGGCCCAGCCGTACGCGAAATTCATGAAGCAGCCGTCGACGGTGTCCAGCAAGCTCATACCGGCGGCAAACAAGATCGGGAGCGTCAGGATTGCGTACCACGGCAGGGCGAAGGCCGCAGCACCGCCAGCCAGCACCAGCAACCCCACCTCCGTCGCAGTATCGAAGCCCAGCCCGAAGAGCACGCCGATCGGGTACATCTGCCAAGGCTTGCTGACCGTCTTGGTTGCGCCGGCCAAGATCTTGTTCATGAAGCCGCGATTGTTCAGCTGATCTTCGAGTGCTTTCTCGTCGTACTCGCCTTGGCGCATCCTGCGGAACACCTTGATGATGCCGATCAAGATCACGAGATTGATGATCCCGATGACGTAGAGGAATACCCCGGACACGGCGGTTCCGACGACGCCGGTGATGCGCTGCAGCAGCGACGATTCGTTCTCGACCTGCCCAGCCAAGGCGCGTATTCCCAGGGCGAGCAAGGCGACCAGCACGAACACGATCGTTGAGTGCCCGAGCGAGAACCAAAAGCCCACCGAGACCGGCCGCTTGCCTTCGGACATGAGCTTGCGGGTGGTGTTGTCGATCGCGGCAATGTGATCAGCGTCAAAGGCATGCCGCATGCCGAGCGTGTACGCGGTCAGACCAAGACCAATGCCGAGTACCTGTCCCGAGGCGGTCTGGTAGTGCTGCGGGGCGACGATCGCGACTAGCACTCCCCAGCCGATGAGGTGCAGACCGATGATGAAGGCCGCCATGCCAAGAATGGATCGCCATTCCTGACCACTCAGCCTGCCGCGGAACCGGGCGGGCGCGTCTTGCTCTGATGTAGCCGCTCGGGACAAAGGCAGACCCTCCCAAGAAAGAACGTCCTGAACCATCGCTCCAAGATGCGACACTATCGCACCTTGGTTTCAGAGCTGCTGGGACAATCATGAGGTGCGAGCCGGCAAGGTGACATCGGGTGGATCACCGTATGCGCCGCGCGTCCAGGTCGCCCTGGACCTGCTCCGCGAGAAGCACGAACGCGTCACGAGGGCTCGCCAGGCCGTGATCGAAGTCCTCGACGGTACCGAAGAGCACCTGGCTGCGGACGAGATCGTCGTTCGCGCCGCAGCATCAGCTCCTGGTGTTCATCGGGCCACGGTCTATCGTGCCCTGGCCACGCTTGGTGATCTCGGATTGGTTACCCACACCCACGTCGGAGGCTCGGGCACGGTCTACCACCTGGCCGTGCCCACGCCCAGCACCCAGGCCACTGCTACGCATGCTCATCTGCAGTGCACCAATTGCCAAGCGGTGATCGACATCCCTGCTAACGCTCTGGATTCCTTGATCGCCAGGGCCGACCGTGAGGCCGGCTTCCTGGTCGAGCCGCATCACGCTGCATTGCTGGGGCTCTGCGCCGATTGCCGACCGCCTTCACCGCTCGAAAGTGGTCGAACGCGACAGGCCTGAATCGATTCAGGCCTGTCGCTTGCGACCACTTTCGGCGAGAGGTGGACCAGGCCGTGGACCGGTGGGTGGGTTCGGGGGTCCGGCCTCCGATGGCGCGGCGGCTGGTGGCGACGACGTTTGAGCAGCGGGCTGAGCCGTCGGCTGCGTAATGGCCTCGATGCTCGCGGCGCCCGGCAACTGGACAGTGAATTCGGCCCCGCCCTGTGCCGAGCGACCGGCCTTGACCCAACCGCCGTGCTG
>Ga0307318_10000639_pt1 | contig 11380 bp, 11 predicted proteins | sample ER_DNA_367_FD_194500 | JGI IMG/M metagenome (GOLD analysis project Ga0307318, IMG submission 194500) | Bulk soil microbial communities from the East River watershed near Crested Butte, Colorado, United States - ER_DNA_367 | ecosystem: Environmental > Terrestrial > Soil > Floodplain | place...
CCTCGAACTGCGAATGCTCGGACCGATAGAGGCCTGCCGCGATGGTGAGCTGTTGGCGCTTGGCGGTCCCCGTCAGCGCGCGGTCCTCGGATGTTTGCTCCTGGAACCGGATCGTGGTGTCGCCAACCATCGGATCGTGGACACGGTCTGGGGGGATGCCCGGCCGCCCAGCGTTCTGACAACTCTGCAGGCTTACGTGTTCCACCTGCGTCAGGCACTCGAGCCGACACGTGCTGCGGGAGTGGCTCCGAGTGTGATCATCACTGTCCCGGGTGGTTACCGGCTAGACACGACCGCGGTGACCGTGGACGCTCGACGCTTTGAAGACCTTGTGGCAGCGGGTCGAACGGCGTTGCCCGCGGACCCGGTAACAGCTGCGGATCTGCTGCGCCGAGGACTGGCCTTGTGGCGCGGCGAAGTGCTGTCCGACGCCAGCCTGACGAATGACTTCGTCGCACCGGTGGCCGCCCGTCTGGCCGAACTACGCCTGGTGGCTTTCGAGTTGTGGGCGGATGCGGGGCTGGCGCTCGGTGATCACGGCATGCTCGAGGATCTCGTCCCGCTCGTAGCCCAGCATCCCTTGCGCGAGCACCTCACGGCACTGCTGATGCTGGCGCTCTACCGGGCGGGACGGCAGGCGGACGCGTTGGCCGCATACCATCGCTTGCGGATTGCGCTCGATACCGAGCTGGGGATCCGCCCATCACGAGAAGTGCAGATTTTGCACCAGCAGTTGCTCCGGCAGGACGCGAGCCTTTCCAGCCCCTGGCCGGAGGCGGACCTCAGGTCTGAACCCCGTCGGCTGACCGGCGCAGTGTCATCGACGGCGTCCGCCGCCCCGTTGCGACCAACCGAGCCCAGCCCGCTGCCCGCGTTGAGCGTCGGCCCGGTCGACGAGCGGGGCCTTCGTGGAAGAGCCGTAGGCCTGGCCGGCGCGCCTTCTGCGTTGGTGGACGCCGCAAACGCCCTGTGGGCTCTCGAGGGGGATGCCGATGCGCTGATCCGGATCGACCCGATCGAGCGACGTATCACTCAGACGGTGCATGGAGTCGGACACCTGCCGCAAGCGATCGCCGTCGTGGGTGAGGAACTGTGGGTCGTGGCCTTCGGGGAAAGGGTGGTCACCCGCGTCGACATCCGTACTGCCCAGGCGGGACACAAGATTCCGGTCGGGGTGGATCCGGTCGCCGTGATCGGAGACCCCAGCGGGATATGGGTCGCCAACAGCGGAGACAACACCGTGGTCCGCATCGATCCTGCGACGGAACTTGTCGACGCACCCATCTTCGTGGGCGACGGTCCTGCTGCCTTGGCCTTGCACGGCTGGAGTCTCTGGGTGGCCAACGGGCGCAGTGGGACGGTGAGCCAGATCGACACCCGGACCGGGGAACGGGCCGCCGCCGATGTCCGGGTGGACGCCGGACCGTCCGCGTTGGCGGTGACCGACAGCGACGTGTGGGTCGCGAACGAGGGCGGCCAGTCGGTCTCCCGCATCTCGCGGAGGACCGGACGGGTGCATCGGATCGACGTCGACGACGGGCCGTCGTCGCTGGTCGTCGTCGACCAGCAAGTGTGGGTGGCGAACCGGTACAGCGGGACCATCTCCGTCATCGATGCCCGCACGAATCGCGTGGCCACGATTGCGGTCGGGTGCGCGCCGACGGCGCTGACGGAAATCAACGGTGAAGTATGGGTGGGCTCCGGCCCGCTCGACGCTAGTGAGCACCGAGGGGGAACGCTGGTCTGGGAAGCAACAGCCCTCAGGCACAGTGTCGATCCCGCGTACGCATGCTTCCCGACGAACTCGGTGTTGCTGCGATCGGTCTATGACAGCGTGGCCGCCTTCCGCATCGGGAGCGGGCGGGCCTCATTGGGGCTCGTCCCAGACCTGGCGACCAGCCTGCCCGAGCCGGCCGACGGTGGGCGGACGTACGTCTTCACCGTCCGACCGGGGATCCGCTACTCCACTGGGGAGCTGCTGAAAGCGTCGGACTTTGTGCGCGGGCTGCGCCGCGCTCTGCAACCCGGCGCTAACTCTCCGGACCTACTCCGGTCGATCACCGGCGCCACCGATCTGAGGTCGGGAGCGGTTTCGCAGCTCAACCATGGCGTGACCGCCGACGACGCGACCGGACGGTTCACCATCCGGCTCGACCAGCCGGACCCTGAGTTGCTCGAAAAGCTCTCGCTTCTGCTGTACCCGGCACCTGCCGGCACACCCACCCAGGACCAGGGATGGCAGCCCCTCCCTGGGACCGGCCCCTACATGGTCACTTCCGCCGGCTCGGATGGCGTAACCCTGACCAGGAACCCGTACTTCCGTCAGTGGTCGGCCGCCGCCCAGCCCGACGGCTATCCCGACATCATCAGCTGTCGACTGGTGACATCGGAGTTGGAAGCGATCAGCCACGTCCTCGACGGCAGCGCCAGTCTCACCGTCACCTACGGTCCGCTGCCGCTCTCCGTGACGACCCGACCCGCCTTCGTTCACCGGTTCGACCAGCTCGACGTGCAGCTGATCCATCCGAACGCCACCGTGCCACCGTTCAACGACAAGAGGGTCCGGCAGGCGCTGAACTACGCCATCGACCGCAACGCGTCCGAGATCCTGGGGAGTGCCACCGGTGAGGATGCGACGCCGACGTGTCAACTGATCCCTCCCGGGATCCCGGGCCACCGGTACTACTTCCCTTACCAGAGTGGGCCACCCAACGGCCCCTACCAAGGACCCGACCTCGACAGGGCACGAGAGCTGGTAGCCCAATCGGGGACGGCCACGATGCCCATCACCGTCTATCACGGTCCCTATGCCTCGTTGAAGGACCGAGCCGAGTTGACTGCGAACGCCCTCCGAGAGCTCGGGTATGAGGTGACGGTTGCCCCGGTTGACATGGACGCCCCTGCGTCCGTGACCGACCTGTACCAGATCCAAGCGCGCTTGGGTTGGCTTCCCGACTACTTCCTACCCGGCACCTACTTCGACAGCCAGGTCGCCTGTGACGCCATCACGTTCTCGCGTTTCTGCGACGAGTCCATCCAGACCGAAGCCAGCCGAGCCCGCTCGCTCCGACGGACGGACCCAGCGGAATCGCTGGCCGCCTGGGCGCACGTCGACCGAATGCTGACCGACGAAGCCGCGCTGGTTCCGCTTGTTAACCGAGTCGGTGCGGTTGTGGTCAACCCGGATATCGGCAATGTGATGACCCGGGCTGGTTTCGGCCCACTTCTCAGCCAGATGTGGGTCCGCTGACGTCCTGCGGCGCCAAGACCCTTCCCGCCTTGGGGTCACAACTCTCAGCTGCCGTGGTAAGCACCCTGAGCGAAGACCACCTGGCATGAGTCGTTGAAGGGCAAGCCGGCCCTCGTCAGGTCGCTGAGGATGGTGTCTCGTGCGTTGTCTGCCGCCGTCGCCTCAGTAGTCCACGCGCTCAGGTCCGACGCCTTGGCCGCAGCGATGGCCGCCGTCTGATGCTCTTGGTACACCTTGAAGTCGGACAGCAACGTCGACCACGACTCCGTCCCCGTTGCCGGTGCGCCGAGCTTGGACGTGCTCTCGGCCACTTCGTGATTCACCGCCAGGGAGTCCAGCCAGGCTCCCGCCTGTGGAAGCTGGGCCGCAGTCAGTGCCATCGGGTTGCCCATGTAGAACGGCGGCTGATGCTTGTTCCCGTCCGCTAGCCAAGCGATACAGAGTGCGTCCACCTTGGCCTTGAAGGCTTTGTCGACCGGATCGACTTTGACCGGAGCCGCGGATGTCGATGATGACGTGGCCACTGACGTCTGAGGCGCACTCGAAGCCGAGGTTGACGCGGCAGCCTCCACAGCAGCAGGAGGGGCAGCAGCACCCGACGAGCAGGCTGACAGCAGCACGGTCACGCCCAGGCTGGTGATCAAGGCGACTGCTGGCTTCATCATCGAGTCCCTCCCGCTGTTCGGGGACGAGGTGGCTGGTCACTGCCACACGTCCAGCGCGCTCTTCACGGCGCCCAGAGGCTGTACGCCTGCCGCTATTCCAGCCCGACGCGGTTGGACTCGCCTTGTAAGACCCTTGGAAGATCAGCGCCAATCGCGGGTCGCGTTCGCGAGGGCGTCGATCTCCTCGGCGGTGAGCTGGAACGTCAGCGCCTCGGCATTGGCGGCGGCCTGCTGACGGTTCTTGGCTCCGGGAATCGGTAACACGACCTCGTCCTCGATCAGCCAGCGCAGGGCCACCTGCCCAGGTGTCTTGCCGTACCGCTCGCCGATCTGCCGCAGCAGCGCGGTGATCGGTTCCAGGACCGCCAGATCCCGGCGGCGGAAGGGCTTGGCGAAGCGGCGCAGACCCCGCGGCCGGTTCCTCGCCGTGTAACGGCCGGTGAGCGCGCCGCTGGCCAGCGGCTGGTAGGCGATCAAGGCGACGCCGAGCTCCCGGCACGCCCCCAAGACTCCGTTCGTCTCGGGGCGGCGGTGCAGCAGCGAGTACTCCACCTGGTTGGAGGCCAGTGGTATTCCCCGCCGCGCCAGCGCAGCATGCGCCTGGCGCATCTGCTCGGCCGAATAGTTGCTCACCCCGACGGCGCGTACCTGCCCGCCCTCGACGGCGTCGGCCATCAGGTCCATCAGTCGCGGGATCTGCACCCGGCGCGACGGGAAGTGGTGTTGGTAGACGTCGACATGGTCACGGTGCAGCCGCGACAAGCTGTCGGCGAGCTGGCGCGGCATGTCGTCGGCGGTGGCCCAGGGGGTGGCTGGGAACTTGGTGGCAATCAAGGCTTGGTCGTTGCCGAGCTCACCGAGCCGCCGCTCCGACGCACCCCCGGCATACATCGCTGCCGTGTCGAACAGGGTGACCCCCGCCGCGATGCTGGCCTCCCACGCCCCGATCTCCTCGGTGCGGCCCTCGGCCCCGCCGTAGGCGATCTTGGCCGGGTGCAACCGCGCGAGCCCGTGCGCCTCCCCCCAGGTCATCGCCCCCACACCGAGCCGGGGTACGAGTAAGTCACTCCGGCCCAACGGCTGAAGACCTGGCATGGGACCGTCCCGTCCACCTCGACCAACCGATCACTGTACTCATGGGCAAGGACGTTGCCTGTGGACCGCGCCATGATGTACCCGTGGTGCCCGCTGTGCCGTCAGTTCGCCCCTTGGGCCGAGCCGACTTTGCCTCGGCGCGAAGCGAGCTCCAGAGGGCTTGGGGATCGGTCTACATCGCCCGCAAGGGCGAACTGGTGGACGCCTCAACTCTGGACGGATTCGTGGCCATGATCGACGACGTCGACGTTGGGCTGCTCACCGTCCTGCACGACGGGTTGGAGTACGAGGTCGTCTCCATCTCAGCCGCGATCGAGGGCAGCGGCGTGGGACAGGCACTGATGTCCCGCGCCATCCACGACGCCCGCACCCGCAAATGCCGACGCGTCTGGCTCATCACCACCAACAACAACATCCGAGCGATCGCCTTCTACCAACGCTTCGGGATGGACCTGTGCGCCTTCTACCGTGAGGGCGTCAGTGCTTCTCGTCGGGTCAAGCCGTCTATCCCGCTTCGCGACGGGTCCGGCGTCCCGATTGCTCATGAGCTCGAGTTCGAGCTGCTTCTCATGCCAGACACCGCACACAGCTCTGGTTGACCTCCGTGTTGCGTCCGACGCACTCTCTTCTTGTGGAGTACTGGACCATCGAGGTGCTGGACGGAGAACTGTCCGCCCTGCGGTGGCGGGACGCCTACGGTGACGCTCTCGTGGAAGCGGCACACACTAACCTCGTGGTCGACTGGCAGTGGACCGTGCATCCGTGGGGGGTCGCCCTCGAGCTGGGTTTCGCCGAAGCGGACCACTGGGCGCGGTTCCGCGCTCTACCGGTCGTCCGGGCCGCCCTGGACGCCGTGCCTGACCGAGTCTCCGGTCTGTTGATCTACACCGGTCGCGGCGGCTCCCATGGGTCGTTGGTGCCTCGTCGTCCTCGCCCCGCACCGAACTCGGCCGCAGCGGAGGCACCGGTTCCCGCACGTCGGGTTGAGCTGGATGTCGCGGCGCGTCTCGCGCCAGCGCCGTTCGGGTCCTTCTGATCTCGGCCCGCGATTCGTGCGGCCAGCGGTCGGAATTCGGTGACGTTCAGAGCACGAATCGGCTAGAGGTCGGTGACCTCGAAGCGCTCGTCGGGCCGTGCGATGGCGTCCTGCTCCGCGATCAGCGCCATCTCCTCGACGCCGGCTTCGTGGGTCGCCGCGAGGATCGCGTACATCGTCGCGGCGGTGCGCGAGAGGGCCACGCGAGGTCCGTCGGTCAGGGTATGCGCGAGGAAGACCGCCGCCGTGACGTCGCCCCCGCCGCGCACGGTCATCGGCAGCAGTGGCGTCGACACCAGCCACCGACCCTCGGGGGACGAGCACAGCATCTGGATCTCACCGTCCGGGGTGTCGGTGGTCAGCACGCTCGTGACGAGAACGGTCGACGGTCCCATCCGGTGCAGCTGCTCGGCCGCGGCCATGACGTCGGCCACCGTCGAGAGCGGCCGGCCGGTGAGGAACTCGAGCTCGAACTGGTTAGGGGTGACGAGATCCGCGGCCGGCACGATGGAGTCGCGCATGTAATCGGGAATCCCCGGCCGAACGAAGAACCCGCGGCCCGCGTCTCCCATGACCGGGTCGCAGCAGTAGACGGCGGCCGGATTCGCCGCCTTGACGCGGGCGACGGCGTCGAGGACGACCTCGCCGACCGCCTCCGCTCCCTGGTATCCGGACAGGACCGCGTCGATGGTCGGGAACGCGCCACGGTCCTCGACGCCGTTGATGACCTCGCGGACGTCGTCCGGGGCGATGAGCGGACCGCGCACCGCGCCGTACCCGGTGTGGTTCGAGAACGTCACCGTCAGAACGGGATAGACGTCGTGCCCGAGCCGCTGCAGCGGGAAGACCGCCGCGGAGTTGCCCGCATATCCGTAGGCGACGTGCGACTGGATCGAGAGGATGCGCATACCGGGGCGGGTCAGATCACCCGGGCCGGACCGGCGCCCTCGGCGACCATCGGCTTGCCCGCGGCGTTCCAGGCCTGCATGCCGCCGGCGACGTTGACCGCGTCGATCCCCTGCTGGGCCAGCCAGGCCACGACCCGGCCGGACCGGTTCCCGCTGCGGCAGACGATGGCCAGCGGCCCGTCGCCAATCGGCAGCTCCTCGATCTGCGAGGGCAGGTCGCCCATGGGGATGAGCACCGCGTCAGGCGCGTGGCCGGCGACCCACTCGACGCGTTCGCGCACGTCGACCATGACGGCGTCGTCGGGCAGATCGGTGACGGTGACGACCGGGACGTTCGACTGCATCGACATAGGATCAGTGTCCCAGAGCCGGCTACTTCAGCAGCCGGGACATCCGCCGGTCGGCCAGGGGCTTACCGCCGGTCTGGCAGGTCGCGCAGTACTGCAGCGACGAGTCGGCGAACGACACCTCGCGGACCGTGTCGCCGCATACCGGACAGGGCTGGCCGGTGCGGCCGTGGACCCGCATACCCTCCCGCTTGGCGTCCTTGAGCTCGGCGGCCGGCTTGCCCGAGGCGGCGACCACGGCGCCGGCCAGGGTGTCGCGCAGGGCGGCATACAGGCGCTGCACCTCCTCCGCCTTGAGCGAGCCGGCGATGGCGAACGGCGACAGCTTCGCGACGTGGAGGATCTCGTCGGAGTAGGCGTTGCCGACGCCGGCGAGGAACTCCTGGTCGCGCAGCAGTCCCTTGATCTGGGTGCGCCGCCCTTCGAGCATCGCGGCGAACGTGGCCTCGTCGAAGTCGTCGGCCAAGGGATCGGGGCCGAGCCGGGCGATGCCGGGGACCTCCTTCACGTCGCGGACGAGGTATGCGGCGAGGGACTTCTTCGTGCCCGCCTCCGTGAGGTCGAAGCCCGATCCGTCGGAGAACCGCACGCGCAGAGCGATCGGCGACTTGCCCGGCCGCATCCGGGTGTTGGGGAGAGCGTCGGACCAGCGCAGCCAGCCGGCGCGGGCCAGGTGGAAGACGAGATGGATGCCGTCGGCGTCGAGGTCGAGGAACTTGCCGTGGCGGGACCAGCCGTCGACCGGAGCGCCGGCCAGCGCCGTGGGCGGGGGGTCGAAGGTCTTGAGGACGGAGAAGGAAGCCAGCTCGATCTCGGCTACGGCGAGTCCGTCCGTCCGCTCGGCGAGGAAGTCGACGAGCGCCTGCACCTCGGGCAGCTCCGGCACCGAGTCAGTCTTTCATCGCCAGGCAGCTTCCGGGCCGCCACGGGACCCGGTGGGCGACCGACCGGGATCCTGGGGGTGCGAAACCGCGGTCCCGAGGTTTAGGCTCCGGCCATCTCGGGGCAAGAGTGAGGAGTTTCGATGCGCGTTCGACGCTTGGCTCTCGTCGCGCCCGCCGCGGCGATTCTGACGCTGGCCGTCGCCACCGGTGCTTCCGCAAGCACCCAGGTGATCCAGGCGGTCCCCATTTCGACGGAGCAGCAGATCTGCGAGGACCTCTGGGGTGACCAATTTGCCCCGCCCAGCTCTGAGCCGCTGGCCCAGTGCCAGTGGGACATGGCCCTGATCCACGCCGACCAGGCGACACACGCCCGCACCACCGGTAAGGGCGTTCGGGTCGGCGTCCTCGACAGTGGCGTCGACATCAATCACCCCGACATTGCGCCGAACCTCGACCTGGCGTCGTCGTGCTCCTTTGTCCGCTCTGACGACCCGACGATCCTCGCCGGGCTCACGGACCCCGTCGAGGCCGGTAACGGCAACTGCTCGAACAAGGCCGCGGTCCAGGACCGCAGCGGGCACGGGACGCACGTGGCGTCGAACATTGCCGCGCCCATCAACGGGATCGGCATCGCCGGTGTTGCCCCCGACGCCACCATCGTGGCCCTCAAGGCGTGCACGGAGTCGACGTACTGCTACGGGTATGCGGTGGCCGCAGCGCTGCGGTACGCCGGCGATCACGACATCGACGTCGTCAACATGAGCCTCTTCGCCGACCCGTACCTCTTCTACTGCGGTAACGACGCCGGACAGCGGGCCATGCTCCGAGAGCTGCAAAGTGCCGCTCGATATGCGCAGCAGCACGGTGTTCTCCTCGTCGCCGCCGCGGGCAACGAGTCGATCGATCTCAAGCACCCGATCGACGACACACTCAGCCCCGACGACCCCGGCGTCACCCCGATCACTCGGTCGGTCGGCAACAACTGCCGCGTCGTGCCGGCCGAGCTGCCCGGCGTGGTGACCGTCATGGCGACGGGTCCGGTCGGCTACCCGGGCTACACGATGAACATCGCCGACTACTCGTCGGTCGGCGGCGACATCGCCGCACCGGGTGGGGACTACTTCCGGGCCACCGGCACGGTCCAGGACGCGGTGATCGGCGCTACTCCGGCTGGCGGGGCCATCTACTCGGCGTACGACCCGTTGAGCACCCTTCCGGCCTACCGAGGAATCACGACGGCCGCCGGTCCGGCGACCTACGTCTTCATCAACGGGACCTCGATGGCGGCCCCGCACGTCACCGGTGTCGCCGCGCTCGTCATGCAGCTTCACCCCAAGTTGCCGGCTTCCGCGGTCGCGGCCACGCTGACCCGTACGGCCACGCCGATGTCGTGCCCGCCGGACTGGGAGCCGCTTGGCCCAAATGACGAGCGGTTCCGCTGCACCGGCGGTGGAGGACGGACGTCGTTCTTCGGCGCCGGTCTGGTCGACGCAGCGGCCGCGACGAGCTGACGGGTAGCGTGCGCCGCGCGGGTCAGCCCGCGCGGCACACGACCGTCCCCGGGTCACGGGTGACGACGATCTTCCCGGTGGCTCGGTTCTGGTCCATGTGCTCGTGTGCGTCGGCGATCTCATCGAGAGTGAACACCCGGTCCAGCGGGATGAGCCGCGGGTCGAGAGCCGCGGCGGCGAGGTAGTCCTGCAGGACGGCTGCTAGCAGGTCGGTCGCCTCGCCGGAGTAGGCGGTCAGTCGATCCCGTAGGGCAGGTAGTCGATCGGGTAGAAGTCGTCGACGACCCACGCGTTGCTGAGCATCCCGGTGAAGCAGGCGATGCCCCCTCCGCCAGGCCGAGCCGGGTATGCAACTCCGACCGGTTCAGCCCGGCCGCTCGCACCCGGATCAGCACACATCCGGGCTCCGGCTGAGGCACGGGCACCTGGTGCACCTGGAACGCACCGGTGTCCCCTGGCCCCTGCAGGACGACGGCCCGCATCGTCTGCGGCACCGATGTGCTCATGCCGCGCCGGCCAGCTGGCTCGCCCCGGTCCAGCTCGGCTTTCCAGTTGTCGAACCTGGACTGCTCGAGGGTTCGGGTTGAGGATCATGGCGTCATGTCGTTGACGATGCACACGGCTGCGGAGCGGCCCGACCTTTGGGAACGGGGCATCGAGTCGGCCACGGTATGGCCGGAGTACAACCTGCATGGGGACATCCTGAACCAGTGGTGGGGTCAGCTGGACGAGGAGCTACCCGACTACCAGTTCGTGCTCCACGACGACGTCATCGACGAGGTCGTGGCCGAAGGACACACCGGTCCCTTCCGGTGGGACGGAGCCCAGCAGTCGCTGCCGCCCGGCATCGACGCCGTCCTGGAACTGATCTTCACGCAGCACCGCGCCGGCGAGACGCCCAACACCCTGTGCGCGCTGGCGGCCGAGACGCCCCGGCAGAACCAGGCCCGCGGGATGGCCACACAGCTGTTGACCGCGATGCGCACGATCGCCACTCGCCAGCGGCTTCTCCACCTGGTCGCTCCTGTCCGGCCTTCGCTGAAAGAGCGCTACCCACTGACGCCCATCGAGCGGTACATCACCTGGCGTAGAAACGATCACCAGCTGTTCGACCCGTGGATGCGGGTGCACGAGCGCCTCGGCGCACGGGTGGCCACGCCGCTGCCGCAGTCGATGCTCATCACCGAAACGGTCGAGGAATGGGAGCGGTGGACATCCATGGCGTTCCCCGAGTCCGGCGAGTACACCTTCCCCGAAGGCCTGGCCACCCTGGCCATCGACCGCGAGACCAACCGCGGGACCTACTGGGAACCCAACGTCTGGATGATCCACCCTGACATCAGTCCCTAGGCGGCAGCATGGGGGCATCTCCCGGTTGCTCCATCGGCAGCCCTGGAGTGGCGCATACTCCTCAGGCCTGGCTCGGCGCCCCCAGCCGGCCGGCGCCGCGAAAGATCTCGAGCAAGCCATACCCGTCGGGCGCGTAGTACACCGGGACCTCACGGGGGACCCGGGGGGTGCGCGGCTGCAGCTCCTCGTTCGAGACCGGCAGACCGTGGGACAGGACCTGCTCGGCCGGGGTCAGCTGCCGGATCGCGATCACGTCGACGAGCTCTGGCCGGGCCTCGGCGAAGTCCTGGTAGATCTTCGGGTCGTGCTGCCCGTCGTCGCCGATCAGGATCCA
>Ga0307318_10000640_pt1 | contig 11363 bp, 9 predicted proteins | sample ER_DNA_367_FD_194500 | JGI IMG/M metagenome (GOLD analysis project Ga0307318, IMG submission 194500) | Bulk soil microbial communities from the East River watershed near Crested Butte, Colorado, United States - ER_DNA_367 | ecosystem: Environmental > Terrestrial > Soil > Floodplain | place: USA...
CTTCTCGACCAGAAGCGCGAAGGCATCCCACGTCGCGGCATCGAGCGCCCTGATCTCGTACTCGCTCATGCAACCTCCGTTCACCAGCCTTGCTCCGCAGACGAGCGAAGGAGTCTAGGCCGTCCTGCCCCGCATGGGCCAGCGTCGTCTCACCTGACCCGCGGCTTCGGGCCACACCGCCTCAAATGGCTGTTCCATTTCTGCAAAACGACCGAGCGACACGCGTCGGTGGGACGAAAACAGCGTCGCGCCAGGGCGGGCCGTTACCTCCGAGCGGCGAGGAGGAGACCCGCCGGATCGGGCCTCCTTGTATTTGAGACCGGATGCGCGGTTCAGGCGCGCTAGGTGTTGTTCATTGGCGGCTGATGAAGCAGAAGCAGTACTCGTCGACGCCGCCGGAGGCGAGGAAGTGCAGCTTGTCGACCATGTGGTTGTGGCCGCCTACGAAGGGCTTATAGATCCCTGTCCCCTCCAGGATCGTCAGTTCGAAGGTTCCTTCCAGGAACCTCCCGCCCTGCCCGTCGTCAACAAAGTGTGTGTTGCTGCCGGTGAACCGCATCGAAAACGAGCCTCCGGGGATGTGATACGCACACAAGTTCCCGTTGAACTGCACGTAGAAGTCGCCGACAGGCTTGTTGGGGTTCCGGCTACCCGGAGTTCCCTGAACAGGATAGATCCGCGTTGTTGAGTACGACCCGTCGTTCACGTCGACCATCGAGAGGCCGAGGTTAGGTCCGTGAGCAACGGGCTGGTAGAGCCCCTTCAGGAGGACGACGAAAGAATTGTCCGGCTGAGTCTTCGCCTGTGCTCGCACCTGCCCAGGCAACACCAGGGCAGTCAGCGCGACCAGTCCGCCGCCGATTGCGGTTTTTCGGTTGACCAGGGTTTGGTCGGTGATCGACGCGATCTCCACGACAGTTCTCCCTCCGGATCCGATTCCCCGCTTCGGTTGGAGCAGGGCTGCCTGCTACGCAGCGAGGAAAGAGGCTAGGCGTCGCAGAGGCCAGAAGATGGCGGCCCAAGAGGCGATGTCGCGCCACTCAACCCGCTGAACACAGGACCCTACCGTGTTCGTATCAGATGTGTCAAGCGCAGTGGCGATGGCAAAACTCCCCTGGGCGAGTGTCCTCTCGCCGGGCTTCACAGGGGTCTGTAACACCCTGATAGATGGCAAATATATGGACGTGAAGACGCTGGTACGGCCGGGCTCGTAGCAGCCTGTGGGCATCTTCGCAATGAGCTTCCTAGGTCCGTGTCCGCCGTACGGAACGGGCGAACAGGATCGTTTACGAAACCGTCGTCAAAGTCGCAGAGCGTGCCGGCGTGAAGGCCACCTCTCACGCGCTCCGAAAGGCGTTTTGCGGTCGCGTTCCTTACGTCCCACCCGGCCGCCATCGAGTCCCTCCAAGCACTCATGTGAATCACTCTCGCCTCGATACGACGCAGGACTATCTATCTGCACTGAACCGCTCTAAGGCGATGGAGGTCGTCCGGGATCTCTCCTGGACGACTTCCTCGGTGTTTCCGTCGCAAGACTCTGAACAGGCTTCGATGAAAGGGAAGGCCCATACGGGATTCGAACCCGTGCCGCCGCCGTGAGAGGGCGGTGTCCTAGGCCACTAGACGAATGGGCCGAGCGAAGGGGCCAGTGTAGCGACGAGCGCGGGGACGGAGAGTGCCCAAAGCCCTGAATCCACGCCGCTACAATGCGCCAACCCGTTGCGGGGTCGTCTAATGGTAGGACGCCTGACTCTGGATCAGGTAGTCGGGGTTCGAGTCCCTGCCCCGCAGCCTCAGAAAGCCCGCTCGCGAAGCGGGCTTTCGCACTCCTGACGGGGATGGCGGACCTCTCGCGAGACCGCGATGAAACACCGCTTGAAACCCGCGAGCTTCTAGGAGCGTCTTGCGAGACGGCGGGCGAGGCGAACTGCCGCGTAACCGCTGCCCGCGATCCCAGCCATCGCCACCCCGAGGATGTTGGTGGTGACGCAAGTCCTGCAGGCGTTGCAACAGACGGCGGCCATCGGGGCGTTTTCACCGTACTTCGCCGTGGCCTGAGCCACGCGGCCAGTCCAAAACTGCTGCATATAACAAAGTGTAGGGCGCATTTCCGCTGGGCGCTACGAGGCCTGCATCAATGCGGCGACTAGCTCGACCGCGGTCTCCTGCAAGACGCACGCTTGGGTGCCCCGAGGCGGGCTCACGAGGACGGTGTATATCGCGACAAGCGACCGCGACGAGAGCAGCTTCGAGGCCCGTCGATTACTTCGATTACGTTTCCGATCGATCGTCGCGGCGTCCAGCGGCACCGACCTGCGGCCCTTCTCCGTCTTCGGTGTCGGGTCAAGGTTCGAGTCCTTGCCCCGCAGCTCGACAGATCCCCGGTCGGTTCGCGTTACCGGAGCTCGACCCGGCGGCGGACGGTCCCGGCACGCGGGTGCCGCGCCTCCAGACCGATCTCCGTGCCCGCCGGCGCTTCGACGACCCACTCAAGCTTCGCGAGGTCGCCGGTCGATTCGTCATTCGCCCACCAGGTCGTCGAACGCTTGTCGGCGCGGCCTTTCAGCTGGCCGACGTCGGTCTTCGCTTCGCCGCCCACCAGTCGTGCGCGGTCCGGTAGATCGAGCTCTACCTCGAGGCCGCGCACCGCACTTCGTTCAACGGCCCGGTCGGTCACGCTCGTCGGGAGCCAGCCGGAGTTCTGCAAGACGAGCCGCACGAGGTACGAGCTTTCGCCGAGCTTCTCCACGTCGAGTGAGCGGACCTCGAGGAGCGGTGAGATCAACAGGTGGAAGAGCGCCCAGTCGGAGTGCGGCGTGACTTCGTCCTCGAGGCGGTCGAACGGAACGTTGAACCAGTAATTGATGATGTCCCACCCTCCGAGCTCGACCTTGCCGAGCTCCGGGTGGTCGAACTCGTACCAGTCGACGTACGCGTCCGGGTAGTTCTTCTTCGCCCACTCGATCAGCTTCAGATCGTCCTCGACGGGGTGCTCGCGGATCCAGTCGGTGAAGTGGTAGTCGGACAGGCCGGCCTGGCGCTGCGGGCTCCAGAACTCCGTCGTCCAGGAGAAGACGCCGAGGTGGTCGTACAGCCAGTCGTGGGCACCGCCTTTGATCGTCTGCTTCGGCTCGTACTTGAAGTCGTGGAAGACGGAGACGGCCGGGTAGCCGGTGAGCTCTGTGCCACGCTCGCCGATCAGCTTGTACGCGCGCAGGTCTGCGGTCGGGAACTCGTCGTCGGGCCGGCCGGCGTAGGGCCGCAGATGAACGCCGCTGAAGGTGTGGTACGCGATATGCCCGGTGATGTTCGGGCGCTCCGTCACCGCCTGCACCATCGCTCGGACTTCCGGCTCGGACGTCGGGTACGGGCCGGCGCCGCGCTGCTCGTGCTCCGGCACCCACTCGGCCGGGAAGTTGCGGTTGAGATCGAGACCCTCGAGCGGCGGCGGGATCTTGATCGTGACACCGTCGTAGTTCTCGATCCGTCCCTCGGTCAACAGACGGTAAAACGGCCCGTCGTCGGGAGAGTCGACCGGCTCGCGGCGAACCAGCAGCTTCTGTTCATCCGGATGCCGGCGCCACGCGCCGTTCGGGTCCTCGATCCGCATGTCGAGCACGCGACCGTCACCGTCGAGATCCTCTACGCGTAAACCGTCTTCCGAGTCCTCGCGCGGATAAGGACGCACGCTCGAGCGGATGAACCGCCGTTCCTCGAGCCCGCGCTCGGCGCCGTCCGGATTCAGACGCGGGATCACGTAGAACGTCCGGGTGTCGAGCGCCCGCGTGACGAGGTCGTTCTGTCCGTGCTCCGTCAGCAGCTTGTGGATGAGATGGAGCGCCGCCGTGCACCCGGTCCACTCCATGGAGTGGATGTTCGCCTCGATCAGGAACGCCGGCTTGTCCTGGTGATCGCCGGTGTCGCTGTTCGTGAGCGTGACGAGCCAGATGTCCCGGCCCTCGAACGACATGCCGATGGACTCCACTGTGCAGAGCTGCGGAACTTCGTCCGCCCACGCGCGCAGCGTGTCGGTCAGCTCGTCGTAACCGTAGAAGTGGTCGTACGCGACGGGACGCACGTTCTTACTGCGTGAGCTCGGCTACGAGCGGGGCCGTGTCATACGGTTCGAAGCCGAGCCGTGACGCGATCTCCTCGCTCGAGGGTCGCGTGCCCTCGGCGAAGAGTGCGCGCAGCAGCTCGCCCGTCTTCGGGTCGCGCCACCAGTCCTCCCCCACCTCGTCGACCAGGTACGCGCGAAGCTGCGCGTGCCGGATCCAGGCGCGGAGATAGTCGGCGGAGTAGAAGCCGGCGTCCATGTCGGCCAGGTGGCCGTCGGCCGGGTAGCGAACACCTGTCGCAGCGGTCAGCCGCTCGGCATAGTCGTCGCTCGTCAGGCCGGCCTCGTCGAAGTTGGACCAGAAGTCGATCTCGAACTGAAGCTTCGCCGTGTAGCGCCGAAACAGAAGCGCCTCGAGGAAGACGGTCGCCTCCGCGTTCGTGCGGGCCTCCTCGTCGGTGAGATCGAAATGCTCCGCGTGCCAGGCAGGCTCGCGGGTGATCGCCTCGCAGATGTACGAGTAGATCTCGGTCAGCGCATGATCGCGGGAGATCCGGCGAAACGTGTAGGGCAGATTCGGGTCGACACCGGCGTAGTGCAGCGCGTGACCGGCTTCGTGGAGGAACGCCTGGTAGTCGTGCAGTCCTCCCTGCGCGCGCGTGATCAGGTGCACGACGCTCGGCGGGTCGGATGCGATCACGCAGGCGCGAGGAGACTTCTGGGGCCGGTCGTCGAGATCCAGTCGGATGTTCTTGTCCGCAGCGAGGTCGAAGCCGAGCGCCGACAGGGTCGCGAGACAGACGTCGGTCGCCTGGTCCTTCGTGTACGTCGAGTCGAGCGGCGAAAGGCGGCGCACGTAGCCCATGTGCGCCGACGAGGGCTGATCCTCCCGGTCAGGCCCGAGCAACCGCTCGAACCAGCGTTCGCGCATCGCGATGAACGCGCCCTCGATCTGGTCGCTCGCCGCTGCGAGGACCGACTCGAGCTCGCGCAGCGAGATCTGTTTCTCCTCTTCGTTACGAGCGACCGCGTCAGGCTCCTCGGTCAGGTCCGCCTCGAGCTCCTCGTACGCGCCAAGCAATTCGAGCCGCTGCTGATTGAACTCCGCCGACTTCTGCCCGTGCAGCTCACCGAGCTCGTCGCGCTCGTTGTAGTCCGTGATCACCGCAAGACGCGCGAGCGCCGAGCGAAGAGGCAGCTCCTCGCCCTTGAAGGTCAGGCGTGCGGCGAGGATCGCGTTCTCGAGCTCGTCGTCCTTCTCGGCCAGCTCAGCGGCGATGAGCCCACTCTCACAGGTCTTGCGCAGCCGGTAGAGCCACTCACGCTGGTCTCCCTCCGCAGCGTCCTCCTCGTCACGCAGGGCCCGAAGCTGCTCGCGGCTGAAGAGATCGGCGTAGCGAACGACGATCGCCGCTTGCTCGGAGACCTCCTTCTCGCCGACGCGGACGGCCCGGCCTTCCTCCGACCGCTCGTAGAGGTAGCGCTGGAGCTGCTCCTCGAACTCCGCAGGGCTGCGTACGGCGGTCGTCGACATCTCGAAGACTCTATCCAGCGTCGCGGGACACGCGCCCCACCAGGCGGCCGACCGTCCCGGTCAGCTGCTCGAGCGTGAACGGCTTCGAGATCACCGCGTCCGCGATCGCGCCCTCGAGACTCGGCGAGCCGACCGAGCCCGTAAGCATCACCACGGGCAGACCCGGATGACTGTCCCGCAGCTCACCGAGAAACTCGATCCCGTTCGCGGAGCCTACGTGTACGTCGAGCAACACGATGCCGACGTCGCCGTCGTCGATCGCCTCACGCGCCTGCGGGATCGTTGCCGCCTCGCGCACGGTCCAACCGTCCAGCTCCAGGTTGACGCGGCACAGGAAGCGGATGGCAGAGTCGTCGTCGACGACGAGAACGGTGTGGCTGGGCGAGTCCACCGCGGCCGGAAGTGTACGCGTATCCCGATGGGACGAACCGTCGTTTTACTTATTGAAAATGAGAAGCGAGCCCACTCACACCGACTACGATCTCGGGCGGTCTCTCGCCCGCCTGCTCGGCAACGCGCCGCGTCCATCACCGCAGTTCCGGCGGCGTGCCTGGCTTCAGTTCCAGCGTGCCATCGACCCGCTCGCTTCGCCTAGGCCTCTACGGCGGCGGCGGCAGCGGTAAGGCGCTTCAGCGTCTCGTCCTTACCGAGCAACTCGATGCTCTCGAAGAGCCCCGGTGAGATCTTCGACCCGGTGACCGCGACGCGGATCGGCTCGAACGCCTTGCGAGGCGAGAGCTCGAGCTCCTTCGCGAGACGCCGGAGAGCTCCTTCGATCTCCGCCGCCTCGAAGGGCTCGACGCCCTCGAGCTCCTGACGCGCTGCTTCGACCACCGGCGCGCGGCCGTCGAGGAGCGAGCGGTCCGGTTCGACGTCGCGAAAGAGGAAGCCGGCGAAGTCCGGGAACAGTCCAAAGCGCTCGATCTTCTCCTGCACGATCGGCGCCGCGCGGCGGATCAGCTCCTCGTCCCAGTCGTAGCCCTCGGCTCGGAGGTACTTGACGAGCTCGTCCGCGTACTCGTCCGGCTCGAGCGCACGCAGGTACATCCCGTTCAGCCAGTCGAGCTTCTCGTAGTCGAACGTCGCGGGGCTCGGCACGACGCGGTCGAGGCTGAAGCGCTCGATCAGCTCGTCGCGCGACATGATCGTCGTCTTGTCGTCGTAGCTCCAACCGAGCAACGCGAGGAAGTTCATCAGCGCCGGCGCGTAGTAGCCGGCGTGGCGGAATTCGTCGACGGTCACCGAGCCGTGTCGCTTCGACAGACTCTTGCCGTCGGCGCCCAGCACGTGTGAGACGTGGGCATAGGCCGGCGGCTCCGCGCCGATCGCGCGAATGATGTTGATCTGCTTCGGCGTGTTCGAGATGTGGTCCTCACCGCGGATGACGTGAGTGATCTCGTCCCACACGTCTTCCATGGGCGAGGCGAAGTTGTACGTGGGACGGCCGTCCGAGCGCACGAGGACGACATCCTCCAACTGATCATTCGGGAACTCGACGCGGCCGCGGACGGCATCGTCCCAGGCGGTGACGCCTTCGTCCGGCATGCGGAAGCGGATCGCGCCCTCGTCCTCGTAGGCCTTACCCTCGTCGACGAGCCGGCGTGCGATCTCGGCGCAGTCGTCGAGGCGGTCGAGCTGAAACGTGACGTCGCCGTCCCAGTCGAGCCCGAGCCAGCGCAGCGACTCCTGGATCTGCTCCGTCGCCTCGTCGACCTCGCGGCTCGTATCCGTGTTCTCGATGCGAAGACGGAACTCGCCGCCCTCGTGACGGGCGAAGAGCCAGTTGAAGAGCGCGGTCCGAACATTCCCGATGTGCAGGAAGCCGGTTGGGCTCGGAGCCATGCGGACGCGGACGGACACGCCGTTAGGTTACTGAGGTGCTGTTCGGAGCCCACTGTTCGGGAGGAATCAAGAAGGCGCTCGGCAACGGGATTGGGATGGGCGCCGAGACGGTTCAGCTCTTCGTCCAGAGCCCACGCACCTGGCGTTTCCCGGCCCACGACCCCGCAGATCTCGAGGCCTTCAGGGCGCAGCGCGAGGAAGCGGACCTCCCGGTTTTCGTCCACGCTCTCTACCTCGTCAACCTTGCTGCCCCTGACGACGCGATCTACGCCAAGAGCATCGAGACGATGCGGGCGACCGTCGACGCAGCGTGCGCGATCGATGCGGACGGCGTCGTGTTCCACGTCGGCTCGCATCTCGGCGCCGGTCTCGAGGTCGGCCTCGAACGGGCGGTGCCGGCGATCGCGCAGGTGCTCGAGCGCTGCAACGAACGCACGTGGCTCCTCGTCGAGAACTCGGCCGGCGCCGGCGGAACGATTGGGCGCTCGCTCGACGAGCTCGTGCTGATCGTGGACGCACTCGGGCGCCACGAGCGGCTCGGTGTCTGCCTCGATTCCTGTCACCTCTTCGTGTCGGGCGTCGACGTCACAGATCCCGGCATCCTCGATGCGCTGCTCGTCGACCTCGACGACCGGATCGGCCTGGACCGCCTGCGCGCGCTGCACGCCAACGACGCGAAGGCGCCGCTCGGCTCGAACCGCGATCGGCACGACAACATCGGCGAAGGGCTGATCGGGGAAGGGCTGGGTGTCTTCCTCGCACATCCGAAGCTGCAAGGACTGCCGGTCGTGCTCGAGGTTCCCGGCAAGGACGGCAAGGGCCCGAACGCCGAGGAGATCCGCAAGCTTCGTGAGCTCCACGCCCGCGCCACTTCGTAGGTATCGCTGGACGATCCTCGCCGCCGGCGTGTTCGCGCAGGCGGCCAACTCGGCGATCCTCCTCGGGTTGCCCGCGATTGCGCCGGCAATCCGAAAAGAGTTCGACCTTACGCTCACCCAGGTCGGTGTCGTGCTCGCGGCGCTCAGCTTCGGGTCGGTTGCAACGCTCCTCTTATGGGGCATCGTCGCCGACCGGATCGGCGAACGTGCGGTGATCGCAGTCGGCCAGAGCGGGGCCGCAGCCGCGCTCTTCTGGGCTGCCTACGCATCGTCGTATCCAGAGCTCATCGCCGCACTAACGGTGGCCGGTGGAGTGGGCGCAGGGGTCAACGCCGCCAGCGGCCGCGCTGTCATGGCGTGGTTCGGCGAAGACGAGCGCGGCCTCGCCCTCGGCATCCGGCAGATGGCCGTTCCGCTCGGCGGCGCCGTGGCGGCACTCGCTCTGCCTGCGCTCAACAGTCACATCAGCCTGCATGCCGCGTTCGACGGCCTTGCGGTGGCGTGCCTCGCGGCCGCGCTCGTCGGTGCGGTCTTCCTGCGCTCCGAGCCCGGTCAGGAAGAGGACCACTCGGTGCTGGCGCGCCCGCTCCGCGACCCGCGCGTCTGGCGGATCTGCATCGCCAGCACCTTCTACGTCACGACGCAGCTCAGCTTGCTGGGGTTCTTCGTCCTCTTCCTCCACGACCACCGGGGTGTCTCGACCAGTGTCGCGGCAGCCGGCCTCGCGGCCACGCAAGTCTTCGGCGGGATCGCGCGCATCGCCGTCGGCCGCCTCTCCGACAAGCTGCATCTGCGCATCGTTCTGTTGCGCCGGATCGCGCTCGGGCTCTCGCTCACGGTCGGAGTGCTGGCGGCGCTACTCGACCTCTCCGTCTGGATCGTGATTCCCGCACTCGTGGTTGCCGGAACCTTCGCGCTGTCGTGGAACGGCCTGTCGTTCACCGCGGCGGCCGAGGCTGCCGGACGCGCACGCAGCGGCGCGGCGATCGGGCTCCAGCAAACGTTCCTGTCCGCCGGCGCGATCGTCGCGCCGATCGCGTTCGCGACGGTCGTCCACAACGCGTCGTGGCGGCTTGCCTTCGTGCTCGCGGCGCTCAGCCCGCTCGCCGGCTACGCGCTGCTCAGTCCGTTAGCCGAGCGAAGACCTTGAACGTCGGCTTGCCGACGGGCAGCTCGTGGAACTCCGGGTTCACGCAGCCGAGGTCGCCGGAGCGGTCCAGGCCGTAGCACTCCTCCACCTCGACACGGCACATCGGGAGCGCCGCCCGCGTCGCCCGCATCCCGCCGAACCCTTCCTGCCGCGCCTCGGCGTCGCGCAGCAGCTCGAGGTTGATCTCGACGCCGTACACACGCTGCATGCAGCCGATGTAGGTGTGGCCGAACTCCTCGAAGGCGTAGAGGAACGGACAGGCCCGCTCGACACAGGCCGACGGGTAGACGACCTTCTCGCAGTGCACCTCGCACCGGCGGCACTCCAGCTCATCCTGCGGCCGGAGAGGTATCTCCGTGACGCTCTGGGCCGCGAGCCGCTGGGCCGGTTGTTGCATGACGGAATTCTCCTGCCCAAAAGCCTCCGCCGCAAGACTTGACATCCGCCCAGCGGATCAGCTAGGCGGTTAGTCTGGCCCGAGTGGCGCGACGACTCCTCTGGGCCTCGCTCGCCCTCGCGCCGGTCACGATTCTCGTCGACGTTCTCGTCCACCCGGACAAGACGGTCCTGTTCGTCCTTGCGGCCGCCTCACTCGTGCCGCTGGCGTGGCTGATCGGAGAAGCCACGGAGCATGCAGGAGAGCACACGGGCCCGCGGATCGGCGGCCTCCTGAATGCCAGCTTCGGCAACGCGCCGGAGGTGATCATCGCCGTGATCGCCGTCAACGACAACCTTCCTGGCGTCGTGCGCGGCTCGATGGCGGGAAGCGTCGTTTCGAACGTCCTGCTCGTCCTCGGGCTCGCGCTGCTCGTCGGGGTGGACCGCGCCGAGCTCGATCGCCGCTCCCTGCTCGGACAACTCGGCCTCGTGATCCTCGCGGTGCTCCTGTTGACGATCCCCTCCGTCGCCGGCTGGCACGGTGATCCAAACCGGCACTCGCTCACGCTCCTCAGCATCGGGCCGGCCGTCGTTCTCCTCGGGGTCTATCTCGTCGTGACGATTGCCGACCTCAGGCGCCGCCCCGCTCACGAGGTCACGAATGCCACAGGTTGGAGCCTGCGTCTGTCGCTCGTCGTCCTCGGGGTGACCACGGTGGTGACTGCGCTGATCAGCGAGATCCTCGTCCACTCCCTCGAAGCCTTCGCAAAGGCCGCGCACCTGTCGGAGTTCTTCATCGCGATCGTGATCGTGGCGATTGTCGGCAACGCCGCGGAGCACGGTGGCGCGATCGTGATCGCGCGGCGCGGCAAGATGAAGCTCGCCACGGAGATCGCAATCTCCTCGAGCGCGCAGGTCGCGCTCCTCGTGATCCCGGTAGTCACCTTGGTGTCCTTCGCGTTCAAGCATCCGCTGTCGTTGGCCTTCCGTCCGATCGAGCTCATAGCCATGGGCGGCGCGGCGGCGTTCGTCGCCTTTGTAATCCGCGACGGCAGGAGCCGCCGCTGGGAGGGCGCGCTCCTCATCGCCGTCTACGGCGGGCTCGTCGTTGCGTTCTACTTCGCCGGGGACCGCTGACGGGATGTGCGGTTAACCGCACCTCGAGGTTGCCGGTGCACCGCCTTGAGGTGCTCTGTGTACCGTGGAAAACTGGCTCCAACGAGATGGAGGACAGATGAGCGAGACAGTCGCAGCAACACCCGCCACCGAAGCGATGCCCGCTGCAGGCGCGGTCGTCTCTGCGCGAGACCTCACCCGCCGCTACGGCGAGGGTGACACCGCCGTCGACGCCTTGCGCGGGATTTCGCTCGACGTCCCCAAGGGCCAACTAACCGCCGTCATGGGACCGTCCGGCTCCGGCAAGTCCACGTTGATGCACATCCTGGCCGGCCTCGACAAGCCCACCTCGGGGGAGGTCACGATCGCCGGCACCGCGATCTCGAAGCTGAACGACTCGGACCTGAC
>Ga0307318_10000641_pt1 | contig 11361 bp, 9 predicted proteins | sample ER_DNA_367_FD_194500 | JGI IMG/M metagenome (GOLD analysis project Ga0307318, IMG submission 194500) | Bulk soil microbial communities from the East River watershed near Crested Butte, Colorado, United States - ER_DNA_367 | ecosystem: Environmental > Terrestrial > Soil > Floodplain | place: USA...
CGACTCGATGACCACAGGCAAGGGCATCGGACTCGGTTTCCTGCTCGCCGCCGTGAACCCCAAGAACTTGTTGATGGCTGCATCTGCCGGCCTCATCGTCGGCGGAGCTGGCTTGACGCTCGGTGAGACTTCCGTCGTGATCACCTTCTTTGTGTTGCTGGCGGCCTGCACCGTAGTCATCCCAGTGGTCGCCTACCTGATCGCCGCTGCCCGGTTGGCCGGCCCGCTCGACAAGTTGCGCGGCTGGCTGGTGGAGAACAATGCCACGATCATGTCCGTGCTGCTGCTGGTCATCGGCGCTGCCGTGATCGGCAAAGGGTTGGGCGACTTTTAGCGGCCAGAAAGGTCGCTGGCGTACTAGCGCGGGTCCAAGCCGTCTACGAGGACGGTGATGTGAACATGATTCTTGTGGTTCGACGAATCGTCGCCGCGATCGGCCATGTAGCGCCAGCCCTCGCCGTTGCGTTGGACATTCCAGATGTGCTGGTTCCAGATCACGTAGTTGATTCCGAGGTCGCGGGCATTGGCCTTGGCCCATGCTGCAACCTTGTAGCCGAGGGCCTTTCCGGATGCGGACCGATAGTTGGGGATCATCAGGTCAAGGGCCCGACCGGTGGAATGATCGGTGAATACGCCTGCCCGCAGCGTGTAGTAGGTCGTGATCTGTGGGAACTTCGCCCGCGCGGCGCGATGGACCTTGATCGCATTGGGCTTCAGACGCCTCTCGACCGCTCGCCAGCTCGGTGGTGTTGATCTTGGTGCCGACTTCGAGAGGTACTTGGCGGTCACCCAACGGACGGCCTTCTGGAAGATGATCTGACGGCGGCCCTTCTTGACGACGCCGGTGATGCTGAGCTTGGTGCCACGTGGCACTTCTGCGATCAGCCGATACTTGTCGGCGTAGGTCGAGCGAATGTTCAGCGTTGCGGTGGCGTATCGGGTACCGGTGATCTTGGGCAGCTTGGGTGCTGAAGGCAAGTTGCTGCTGAGGTTTGTCAGGTACTTTGCCGTCACCCATCGAACAGTGCCGTGGTAGATGATCTGTGCTCTGCCGTTTTGAATGGCACCGGTGACCGAGAGTGCGGTGCCTTTCTTCGCCTCAGCAACGGTCTTGGAGCCGGCGCCGCTGGTGGTGCGGATGTCAAGATCAGCGGTTGCGATGCGTTTGCCGATGATCACGGGCCGTCCGGTGGTCGAGCCAGCGAGATACTGCATGCTGGACCAGCCGGTGGATCGGCCGCTGATCAGCTGGGCCCAGCCGCGGGCCGTCTTGCCGGTCATGGTTACCCGTGCGCCGTCCTTGAGAACCTTGATGACTCGGTAGGAAAGTCCTGGGCCGGCACGAAGATTGAGTGCAGTGGTGGTGATCTTGACCGTGCCGGCTCCGATCTTCTTCGGCGCCGGCAGGTCTGTTCCCTTGGTCAGGTACTTGCTGGCGACGTACGCCGTCGAGCCAGCGTATTTGATCTTGGTCCAGCCACCGGAGCTGCTGATGGTGGTAACCGTTTGGCCGCGATAGAGGCCACCAAGAATTCCCGCGTCGGTGCCGGCTCCGGAACGGATATTGACGCCGACGGTTGCCGTCATCTGCGTCGTGGCGCCGGCCTCCTGCGCCCATAGCAGGCTCAGGATCAAGCCTGCACCGATGAGCGCAGCTCCAGCTCGCGCCTTGATCACAGCTCTGCGCATGTGAGGCCTTCCGGCAGTGGGGGGAAGTAGCCACTTTTATCACATAAGTCACATAAGACTCAGATTGCTCAGAACTCTATTCCCGTCACATTCGTAACCGCAAGCTGCTAGCTCAGATTCGACCGACTCGATGGCGCTGCACCTGGGTCTACCTAGCTTGCGGCAGCCGGGTTGTGAGGCTTGGCGGTCTAGGCTGCGGCTGTGAGTCGCCCTGGCATGCACATGTCGGCCGAGGAATTCGAGCTGCATGTCGCCGAGGCTCTGGACGAGATCCCGGACGAGTTGGCGGCGCTGATCGACAACTGCGTGATCTTGGTGGAGGACTATCCGCCACCGGATCTGCCGGGCACTCTCGGGCTCTATTCAGGTATTCCGCTCACCGAACGTGGCCAGTACTACACCGGCCTGCCGGACCGGATTCTGATCTTTCGCTATCCGATCCTGTCGATTTGTGACACTTCCGAGCAGGTCATCGAGGAGATCAGGATCACCGTCGTCCACGAGATCGCCCATCACTTCGGGATCGATGACGACCGACTCCACGAACTCGGCTACGACTAAGTCTGCGTTAGGCGACAGCGACGTACAGCAGCCCGCCGAGGGCCGTCAGCACGACGAGCAGGCTGGTGAGGGCGTTCACCTTGCCGTCACCGAGCGCTTCCTCTCGATGTACGGCGACGTTGTTCAATCGGAAGCGCCGGATCGCCACGTAGCCGAGCCCCGCCGTACAGAGCAGCGCCGACAAGCCGATGATCACCGACAACATCAGGGAGACCGAGGCGAGCAGCCGGGCGACGAGCACGCTGCACGTCAGACCGGCCAGCATGGTGCGCTGCCAGGCCAGACCGGTCCGCTCGTTCTGCAGTCCGGGATCCCATGGCGCGAGGGTCATCCGAACCCCACGATGATCAACGCCACGATTCCTACGCCGGCGACGATCGCGGTAAGCACCACCAGCAGCGGCGAGGAGGGCAGCGGTTCACTGAGTCGCATCGCCCGCTCGTTACCCATCCACCTGCTGAATGCACCGATCCCGCAGGCCAGCCCGCAAATCACCAGTACAGCAGAAGCCAGCCGTATCTCGAGGCCGAGCCGGTCCGTCATCCGGGCGACGGTAGCGATTGCGACACCGGCGGCCAGAAAACCAAGGCCAGTTCGGATCCAGGCCAAGAAGGTCCGCTCGTTCGCGAAGGTGAATCGGGGGTCGGGCTCGGAGCCCGCTGCGTACACACGACGCGGCCAGCGACGGTCACGGTGCTGGGTCGGCGCAGTCACACTCGCGATGGTAATGCCGATCGCTTAAATGTTCGCTGGAGTCGGTCCAACGTTGCCGGTTGGCCTAACACCACCGAAACGAGGATGAGTACGGCGCCGATCAGCTGCCAGTGATTGAGGCGCTGGTCGAGCACGATCCAGCCGAGTAGCGCGGCAGTGACCGGGTTGAGCAGAGTCAGAAAGGTGACCGCGCTTGCGGACAGTCGCTCCAAACCCCAAAACCACAGCGCGTACGCGAGGATTCCGCTGATCAGCACGAGATAGATCAACCCGCCGACGTTGCGCGCCGTGAGATGGTCCGGCAGTCCTTCGATGATCAAGGTGGCAGGCAGCAGGGTGAGACCGGCGAGCAGGAAGGTCCAGCCGGTGACACCGACGGAAGTCATGCCATCCGGACGACCCCAACGCTTCGTGAGCACGGTTGCCGCACTGAACATGATCGCTGCCCCACCCATGGCGATGAGACCGGCCACATCCAGCCGAGCATCCGATCGCAGCACCAGCAAAGCGACACCCGCTACGCCGACAATGCCTGCGATGACTTGAATCGCACGGATTCGGGTACCGAGTAGCGGCAAAGAGATCACCACGACGAGCAACGGACTCAGCGAGTTGATCACCGCGGCGACCCCACCCGGCAGCCGGTACGCCGCGATGAAGAGCAGCGGGAAGAGCCCGGAGGCGTAGAGCACTGAGAGGACGAAGAAGCGGACCATCCAACGCCGCGGCGGAATAGGGCTGCCAATGATCAACACCAACCCGGTGGGCAGCGAGCGCATCAGGGCAGCAAGCAACGGACGGCCCGGCGGCAGGAATTCAGTGGTCAGCAGATACGTGGTGCCGAAGATGATCGGAGTCAGCGCCGCCAGGTACCCCCAACCGCCGGTGTGCCGGTCGGTTGCTGCCGCCGTAGCGGCCGCATTGTCGGCCGTCATAGAGACTCTTGCTTCGTCTCCGCGGCAACGATCACGTGGCTCGAGGTGGCTGTGCTGATCCAGCGCTCGCAGTGGCCGAGATGCTCAGGGCCAAGGTAGCCGGACTGCCGGTCTGATCGATCGATGATCATTGCATGGCAAGCCGCCGCGACGGTATTGCGGCCGGCGTCATCGCAGATGACGGCGAGCAAGCGCATGGTCTGCCTGATGGTGTTCACCTCTAACGTCGCCAGCACGTCCCGCGCAATCGCCGGCGCGGCGACCACGAGTGGCGAGTCACTCAAGATCAACTTCTCCATCGGGCCGAGCAACTCACGGAACGTATCGATGGGGTCGCCGCATACCAGTACCGCGGGATGCTCCAGTACTGCCCAACCCGAGGTGGCATCGGTGATGAAGTCGCGCGAGGCGTAGCCGACCTGGACCGTGACGGTGTGCGGATCGGCGAGCTGCTGATTGATCGATTCGCGCTCAGCGGTGCTGAGATCGGCCGGCGCTGCATTCTCCGGGCGACGGCGGGCCTGGAGATCGGAGAGGTAGTGCGGGGCTGGGGCGTCCGGTGTGAAGTGTGGAATGGTGCGGATCGGCGGGGCCAGCATCTCGGCGGCTCGCCGCTTGTTACGCCGGCGATCCCACACAGCACCGAAGATGATCGCCGCGAGCCCAACAACGATCAACGCAATGAGTCCGATGCTCCACGCATCCACGCTGTTCAGCGTGCCACATGCGAATCAGATGGAGCTCTGCAAACGAGCTGCGAGCGGTGGCCTTCAAAGCGCGATGCGCGAGGAGCTCTGGAAGAATGGGGACTCGATGCCGTACGAGTCATGGGTGGAGCGTCAGATCCGCGAGGCCACCGAGCGCGGGGAGTTCGACAACCTGCCCGGGCAAGGCAAGCCGATCAAGGGCTTGGGCGGTCGCGACGAGGAGAACTGGTGGGTCAGGGCCTACCTCGAGCGCGAGCAGCTACCGCTGCCGTTACCGACGTCGCTTGCTCTCCGCAAAGAGGTCATGGAGCTGTCCCAGACCCTGGTCGATGTGCCTGACGAGGAGTCGGTACGCGAGATCGTCAGAGATCTCAATTATCGAATCGCTGCATCGCATCGGATCCGGGTAGACGGCCCGCCGATCTTGGTCAGGGTTGTCGACGTCGAACGCATTGTGGCCGAGTGGCGCCGTCGCCGGTCCTGAGTCCGCGTTTCTCCGCACCTGGTCGCGTATGAAGCCTGATCGGAGCGTGTCAATCTATTTGGAGGCGTTTGCCGCTGGAGTTTGTGTGCTGGGCGGCGGTCCCTCGGTTTGGAATGGTCTACCGGTGCTTGACGGAGTGCTTCCTCCGCATCGCCGGCCTGCGGAGCGCAAGATAGGGCAGCGAAGCTGCTTGCCATCCGTGCGCCGCACATTCGTTGGGAATTTGCTCCAGCAGTCTCTTGGCCCTGCCGAGCCATCCGTTCCCAATGGCGGGTTTCCAAAATGCTCCGCCCTACGACGTCCCGCGGAGCGCCAGAAGTCCGACGACGCGCACTCTGGTGGAGTTAGACGGGACATCTGGCGTAACGTTTCCGACATATTCTGCGATCCCCAGGCGCCCGGGTGGGCCTGTAGCTGAGGAGGGCTCAATGACCCAGGACCTGGATCCGCTGGAAACCAACGAGTGGTTGGACGCGCTGGACTCGGTGGTCACGTTCGACGGTACGGACCGGGCAACATTCCTGCTGGATGAACTACTCGATGGCGCCCGCCGCAGCGGCGTGCCAGTGCCGTACTCGGCCAACACGCCTTATCTGAATACAATCCCGCCCGATCGGGAGCCCCAGTATCCCGGCGACCTGGAGATCGAACAAAGGATTCGGTCGCTGATTCGGTGGAACGCGGTAGCGATTGTGCTGCGGGCCAACAAGGAATCCTCGGAGCTGGGCGGTCACATCGCCAGTTATCAGTCCGCGGCCACACTCTACGAGGTCGGCTTCAACCACTTCTGGAACGCATCGAGCGAGTCGCACGGCGGCGACCTGGTATTCGTTCAGGGGCACAGCTCGCCGGGTATCTACTCGCGGGCGTTCACGGAAGGTCGCCTCACCGAGGAGCAGCTGCTCAGGTTCCGGCAGGAGGTCGACGGTGGGCTGTCGTCGTATCCGCACCCATGGCTGATGCCGGAGTTCTGGCAGTTCCCGACGGTGTCGATGGGTCTCGGGCCACTGATGGCGATTTACCAAGCCCGGTTCCTCAAGTACCTCCATGCCCGCGACTTAGCGGACACCGCAAACCGACACGTGTGGGGGTTCCTGGGCGACGGCGAGATGGACGAACCGGAGTCGCTCGGCGCGATCTCGCTGGCCGGCCGGGAGAAGCTCGACAACTTGATCTTCGTCATTAACTGCAACCTGCAGCGTCTCGACGGCCCGGTACGCGGCAACGGCAAGATCATCCAGGAACTTGAGGGAGTCTTCCGCGGCGCCGGCTGGAATGTGATCAAGGTGATCTGGGGTACCGGGTGGGACCGGCTGATCGCTGCGGACAAGACAGGCTTGCTGCTCAAGCGGATGGAGGAGTGCGTCGACGGCGAATACCAGGACTTCAAATCCAAGAACGGGGCGTACGTCCGCCAGCACTTCTTCGGCAAGTACCCCGAGCTGCTCGACATGGTCGCCGACATGTCTGACGACGACATCTGGGCGCTGAACCGCGGCGGCCACGACCCGCAGAAGGTGTACGCCGCCTATCAAGCGGCGCTCAATCACACCGACCAGCCGACGGTGATCTTGGCCAAGACTGTCAAGGGCTACGGCATGGGCGAGGCCGGCGAGGGCCAGAACATCACTCACCAGCAGAAGAAGATGGGTGAGACCGTGCTACGGGCCTTCCGGGATCGGTTCCGCATCGACCTGCCCGAAGAGCGAATTGCCGAGATTCCGTTCCTCCCGCTAGCGAATGGCAGCAAGGAGCACGCGTATTTGCATGAGCGCCGAACAGCGCTCGGCGGCTACCTGCCCGCCCGGCGTCGACGGTCAACCGAATCGCTGGAGGTGCCGGCGCTATCCGCCTTCGACTCTCAGCTGAAAGGCAGCGGCGAACGCGAGATCTCCACCACGATGGCGTTCGTGCGGGTGCTGACCACACTGCTGCGGGACAAGAAGATCGGCAAGCGAGTAGTGCCGATCGTGCCGGACGAGTCGCGCACCTTCGGCATGGAGAACCTGTTCCGCCAGTTCGGGATCTTCTCCCAGGTGGGGCAGCTGTACCAGCCGGAGGACGCCAACCAGCTGCTGTTCTACAAGGAGGACAAGTCCGGCCAGCTGCTGCAGGAGGGGATCAACGAGCCAGGCGCGATGTCGTCGTGGATCGCCGCGGCTACCTCGTACAGCACCAACGACACGCCGATGATCCCCTTCTACATCTACTACTCGATGTTCGGCTTTCAGCGGGTCGGCGACCTCGCATGGGCCTCGGGTGACATGCGGGCGCGTGGTTTCCTGCTCGGTGGCACGGCGGGGCGCACCACACTCAACGGCGAGGGACTGCAGCACGAGGACGGGCACAGCCACGTGCAGTCCGCGACCATCCCGAACTGCGTGTCCTACGACCCCACCTTCAGCTACGAGGTCGCGGTCATCGTCGCCGACGGGCTGCGCCGGATGTACGCCGACCAGGAGGACGTCTTCTACTACATCACCTTGATGAATGAGAACTATCAGCATCCGGCCATGCCGGACGGTGTGGAAGAAGGCATCGTCAAGGGGCTGTACCTGTTCCGTGAGGCGAAGAGCACCAAGGCGAAGGCGCCGCGGGTGCAGTTGCTCGGCTCGGGGACGATCTTGCGCGAAGCTATCGCCGCCGCCGACCTGCTGGAGCAGGACTGGGGCGTGGCAGCCGATGTCTGGAGCGCCCCGAGCTTCACCGAGCTGGGGCGCGACGGCATGGCGGCAGAGCGATGGAACATGCTGCATCCCATGGAGGAGCGGCGGCAGTCGTATGTCGAGGCCCAGCTCGCAGGCCGGCCGGACGGCCCGGTGGTCGCGGCGACCGACTACATTCGCGCCTTCGCCGAGAAGATTCGTCCGTACGTGAAGCGGCGCTATCACGTCCTGGGAACCGATGGCTTCGGGCGTTCCGATTACCGGCGAAAGCTTCGTGAATTTTTCGAGGTCGACCGGCACTTCATTACCGTCGCCGCGCTCAACGAACTGGCCGCTGAGGGCACTCTCCCGGCCAGCGCCGCGGCAGAAGCCATCACGAAGTATGGCGTCAACCCCGACAAACCCGATCCCGCCCACGCTTAAGAGAGGGCCTGCCAATGACTGCGGCAACCCAGGAAACAACTGAGGTCAAGGTCCCCGACATCGGCGACTTCAACGACGTTCCGGTCATCGAGGTGCACGTCAAGCCCGGCGACGCAGTCAACCCCGACGATCCGCTGATCACCCTCGAGTCGGACAAGGCGACGATGGATGTCCCCTCGCCGGCTGCTGGCGCCGTCGCCGATGTGCTTGTCAAGGTCGGCGACCAGGTGAGTGAAGGTACGCCGATTCTGATGCTCCAGCCAGGCGACGGGGCGATGACCGCGCCGCCGTCGCTGGTGGAACAGCAGGAGCCGCCACCTGATGCCACCCGACCGTCGGGACCGGCGGCGGCCCCAGCCCCGGCCCCCACAGCTGCTGCGACGACGCCACCACCTGCGGCCGCCCCGGCGCCCGCGGCACCGGCGGCGGGCGCGCCCGACGTGGTCGGTGCGCACGCCGGCCCGAGCGTACGGCGCATGGCGCGGGAATTCGGCATCGACCTCGGAGCGATCACCGGGACCGGGCAGAAGGGCCGAATCACTAAGGAAGACCTCCTGAGCTTCCTACGCGGGCCCGCTCAGGCTCCGGCGCCAGCGGCCGCTGCTCCCGCGGCGGGCACTGGCATTCCCGAGATCCCGGCGCAGGACTTCTCGAAGTTCGGCCCCGTCGAGACTAAGCCGCTCGCTCGCATCAAGAGGCTGTCCGGCCCATTCCTGCACCGGTCCTGGCTGAACGTTCCCCACGTCACGCACAACGACGACGCCGACATCACCGACCTCGACAAATACCGCAAGGAATTGGACACCGCGGCCAAGGCCGACGGCTACCGCGTGACCCTTTTAGCGTTCCTGGTGAAGGCGTGCGTGTCGGTGCTGAAGCAGTTCCCGGACTTCAACAGTTCGCTTTCACCGGAGAAGGACAGCCTGATCCTCAAGAAGTTCTACAACATCGGCATTGCGGTCGATACGCCTGAGGGGCTGGTGGTTCCGGTCGTGAAGGACGCTGATCGCAAGGGGATCATCGAACTGTCCAAGGAGTTCGGCGACATCTCGAAGAAGGCCCGAGACGGCAAGCTGTCCCCCGGTGACATGCAGGGCGGTACGTTCACCATTTCGAGTCTGGGCGGCATCGGCGGCACGAGCTTTACCCCGATCGTCAACGCCCCTGAGGTCGCGATCCTCGGTGTGGTGCGGTCCAAGATGTCCCCAGTCTGGAACGGATCGGACTTCGTCCCGCGGCTCACGCTGCCGCTCTCGCTGTCGTACGACCACCGGGTCATCGACGGTGCAGCGGCCGCTAGGTTCACGCGGCAGCTCTGCCACCTGCTCGAAGACGACCGCCGGCTCCTCCTCTAAGAGACACGAGGAAATCCCACCATGAGTGCTGTCGAAATTCAGGTACCGGACATTGGCGATTTCGGCGACGTGCCGGTGATCGAGATCCACGTCAATTCCGGCGACACCGTCGCTGTCGACGACCCGCTGATCACGTTGGAGTCGGACAAGGCGACGATGGACGTGCCCTCCCCAACGGCTGGCACCGTCTCTGAACTGCGGGTCGGCGTGGGAGATACCGTCTCGCAGGGAAGCGTGATCATGGTCGTGGAGGCCGAGGGAGCCCCGGGGACACCGCCTAAGGAGCACGTGCATGAAGGCGGGCATCCGGACCCCGGCGAGAAGGCCGGCTACGGCTCGGCAAGCGGGGTTTACGACCAGATCGAGGTAAGCGTCCCGGATATCGGCGACTTCGAGGCGGTGCCGATCATCGAGGTCCTCGTCAACGCCGGCGACACGGTCAGAGTCGATGACCCGCTGATCACGCTGGAGTCGGACAAGGCGACGATGGACGTGCCCGCCCCCGCGTCCGGCACAGTCGTCGCTGTAAAGGTGAACGTCGGCGACAACGTCTCCGCCGGGCACCCCATCTTGGACCTGCGCACTGGTGAAGCACCGGCCGCCGCCGAACAGGCCGCCTCGCCGGCCGCCCGGCCACCGACGACCGAGCGCGGCGACCTACACGCCGAGGTGCTGGTGTTCGGCGCTGGTCCCGGGGGATATAGCGCCGCGTTCCGCGCCGCCGACCTCGGCAAGAGCGTCGTACTGGTTGACCGCGGCGAGAGGCTCGGCGGTGTGTGTCTCAACATCGGCTGCATTCCGTCCAAGGCGCTGCTGCACGCAGCGAAAGTGATCGCCGAGACGAAAGAGATGGCCGCCTACGGGCTCTCCTTCGCCGACCCGCAGATCGATCTCGACAAGCTGCGTGATTGGAAAGAGGGCGTCGTCAAGCGGCTCACGGGTGGCCTCGCGGGTTTGGCCAAGCAGCGCAAGGTTGAGGTCGTACGCGGCACCGGCATGTTCACCTCGATGAACCAGATAGCGGTGACCGCGGAGAATGGCTCGGTCAAGACGGTGAGCTTCGAACAGGCGATCATCGCCGCCGGCTCCGAACCCATGACGCTGCCGTTCATCCCAAACGACGATCCGCGGGTCATCGACTCCACCGGGGCGCTGGAACTTGACGGCGTACCGCAGCGGCTGCTGGTGCTCGGCGGGGGGATCATCGGCCTCGAGATGGCCACTGTCTACTCCGAACTCGGCGCGCAGATCACTGTCGTCGAACTGATGGACCAACTCATTCCGGGCGCGGACAAAGACATCGTCACGCCACTCACCAAACACATCACCAAGCGGTACGAAAGCATTTACCTGAAGACCAAGGTGACCGCGGTCGACGCCACTGACGACGGGCTACGCGTGCGGTTCGAAGGCGGGGCGGCGCCGGATACCGACACATTCGACAAGGTGCTGGTCGCAGTCGGGCGGCGACCCAGCGGCCGACTGATCGGCGTGGAGAACGCCGGCGTGCTCATCGATGAGCGCGGCTTCATTCAGGTGGACAAGCAACAGCGTACGAACGTGCCGCACATCTTCGCGATCGGCGACATCGTTGGCCAGCCGATGCTGGCGCACAAAGCGGTTCACGAAGGCAAGGTCGCTGCGGAAGTGGCGGCCGGTCTGCCGAGCTACTTCGACGCGAAGGTGATCCCATCTGTGGCCTACACCGACCCCGAAGTGGCCTGGGTAGGGGTCACCGAAAACGAGGCAAAGGCCGCTGGCGTCAAGTACGGCAAAGGGGTGTTTCCATGGCTGGCGTCCGGCCGGTCGCTGACGCTCGGTCGGGAC
>Ga0307318_10000644_pt1 | contig 11317 bp, 9 predicted proteins | sample ER_DNA_367_FD_194500 | JGI IMG/M metagenome (GOLD analysis project Ga0307318, IMG submission 194500) | Bulk soil microbial communities from the East River watershed near Crested Butte, Colorado, United States - ER_DNA_367 | ecosystem: Environmental > Terrestrial > Soil > Floodplain | place: USA...
CTCCCGCCGTCGAATCCCGCTCCCTTAGCGGGATTCGACGTTCTCGGTCGGTCGAGGTCGATCCCTGTAGACCGCTCAAGACCGCTCGAACGAGGCGTCGGCAGCGGGGAGCCACTCGCGAATGTCTTGCTGCCACCGCTTCTCGAACACCGGTACGTCAGGCGTCGGCGTCGCCCGAAGACCGCCGGAGGGCGCGCTTGACATTCTTGCCACAAAGGAGCAGGGTCGCGCCAACGGGCGCCCCGTCACGAGGGCGGCTGGACGCGGAGGTCCAGAAGAGACCTGCCTCGGCAGGGGAGAGGAGAGGCTGTGCGGCGGCTTCTGGTTTTCATCACTGTGGCTCTGAGCGCGCTCGCAGTAGCGGCGACAAGCAGTGCGCAACGGGCCGTTCACCTCAACAACGTGATCGACATCAGTAACTCGTTCCAATCTCCACTTCTAAGCGAGGCCTGCGGGTTCCCGGTGACCGTCACGGTCAGCGGCGCGCTCGACGTGACATTGATCTACAACGACGCTGGGCTCGTGGTGCGCCACATCGAGAACACGCCCGCGGCAACGGCGACCTTCAGCTCGGCCAACGGCTCGTTTAGCTTTCCCGAGGCAGCGACTTCGGTCTTCACCTACCCCGGCGGCGCGACGTTGGGCTCGACCGCGAACTTCCATTCCTCGGGGCTGTTGAGGTTCGGTCTTGTGCCAGGGTTCGGAGTGTCCAACGCAGGCATCGACATCGTCGCGAACGCGGTTGTGGTCGACTTCACGCCGGAGGGCATCCCGATCGTCGACTTCACCGACGCGACGATCGTCATCAGCCATGGCAACCGCAACAGCGACGAAGAGATCTTCACCGCGATCTGCGCTGCGCTAGGCCCGGCCTAAGGGCAACAACAAAACGGTGTCCGACGAGGGCGGACGAACGCCGCCCTCGTCTGCATCGCGCCGGAGGTCTCTTTCGACCTCGGTGTCTGATGGGCGAAAGCCCGGCTCCGACACCTGACGGTCACTCGGGATCCGACCGAGTTGCGTGGAGGTAAGCTCGCAGCATGTCTGCTGGTCTTCGGCGCTCGTTCAGCGACCGCAGAATCGCCGTAGTCGCGTCGCTGGCGATCCTCTCGCTCTTCGCCCTCGCGATGATCGTCGTCCGGATCCTGTACACACAGTCCCCGGAGCACAGTGGGATCGCTTGGAATCTCCTCCTCGCGTGGATCCCGTTCGCGCTTGCGCTCCTGGTCTACGAACGGGTGAGGGCCGGCGTCACGACTCCGGCATTGGCTGCCGCCGCGGTGCTCTGGCTGCTGTTCCTCCCGAACGCTCCATACATCGTCACGGATCTGAAGCACGTCGGCAACGGAGGGTCCGTCCCGGTCATGTATGACGTCATCCTCCTCTCCGCAGCCGCGTGGACCGGGCTGCTACTGGGCCTGGCGTCGCTGTACCTCATGCACTCGGTTGCACGGCGTCTGGTCGGCGCGGCAACCGCCTGGGCACTCGTCATGGGCGCCCTCGCGTTGAGCTCCTTCGGGATCTATCTCGGACGCGTCCAGCGCTGGAACTCCTGGGACATCTTCGTGCGGCCGGAGCCGCTTTTGGAGGGCTTGGCCAAGAGCGCACTCCATCCGCTCAGTCATCCGCGGCCGATCGCGGTCACGATCCTGTTCACGACGTTCTTGCTGGCCAGCTACCTCGTCTTCTACTCGCTGGCGCGGCTGAACTCGCTCGCCGACGAGTAGTCGCGCGCGAGCGTTCCGGGAGCCGGGCGGCGATGTGGCCCGGCTCCCGTCGTTCGCTGACTACGCCCCTACGAGCAGGCGACGTTCACGCACTGGAGCGGATTCCCGTTTCCCGCGGCACGGTTGCCGCCGCCGTCGAGCACTCCGACCACCGCCTCGATCCCGAGGTCGACGTTTCCATTGGCGGTGTTCCGTGTGATCGTCGTGGCGGCACTCCGGACGTCGATCCCGTCGTCCGCGTTCCCGTCCGCCGCGTTCGCGAGCACCACCGTGTCGGTAGTACCGGCGTCGATGAAGATTCCGTCCGCGCTGTTCGCGGTCAGGTCGTTTCGAGCAAGCACGTTCCCGCCGGAGCCCAGCGGGAAGTCGCTCACGACCCCCAAACCGTCGCCACCGTTCTGCGCGATCCGGTTCGCGACGACGCCGTTCGTGCTCGAGTTGGCGATCAGCACCCCGGACAGCGTGTTCGCGGCGACGACATTCCGCGCGAGGGTGTTTCCGTTCGCCCCCTCGAGCAGGAAGATTCCCTGTCCCCCGTTGCCCGTCAGCGCGTTGTCGTTCACCGTGTTGTTCTCGGAGGAGAAGGTGAGCGCGATGCCGACGCCGCCGTTCGCCGTCGCGCTGTTGGCGCGGATCACGTTGCCGTTCGACCCACGCAGATGGATCCCGCCACCGTTGCCGGAGGCTCGATTGCCGATCAGCTGGTTGCCGCTGGAATCCAGCAGCGCGAACCCGTCGACGAAGAAGGCGTCGCCGAGGTTCCCGGAGACGATCAGGTTGCGCGCGAGGTTCCCGGTCGTCCCGACGAGCGCAACTCCTTGCTGGAACTCCGTCACGGTTCCGTTCTTGACGACGACGTTGTCGTACCCGCCGGTGTTGTCGATCCCGTCGCTGCCGAAGGGAGCCGCGCTCCCGAGCCCGTCGATCGTGTGTCCGCCGAGGTCGAGCGTGATGTTGTCCGAACCGATCACGACGCCGTCGCCCGGACAATCGACCAAGTCGGCCTGCAGTTTCGTGTTCGTGGTGATGATCTCGCCGCAGCTCACCGGCGCAGCGGCAGCCACCCCGACTCCGCCCGCCAGGAAGCCGGCGCACACGGCGCAGATGCCGATCATCAGCTTCACAGACGAGCCGCCTGGGCTTGTACGCCTTCCCATGGCTCTCCCCTCGGTCGCAGATTGTCCTCGACGCTACAAGACGCGGCCTCGCTCCACAATCCTCGGACGTCTAGTGGCTACTCACCCACGCTGCTAGGCGGTTAGCGTTCGACTGTGTCGAAGCCGGCCGTCCCGGCCCGGCCAGGACCGCTTCGCCGATCGCGCGACTGGCTCGAGCGGCGCCCGCTCCTCGTCCTGGTCGTGCCTACGGTGCTCGCGCTCGGAGCGGTTGCGCTCCTCGCGGATCTCGCCGGAGGGGAGCGGATCGACCGAGCAGCGCGGAACCTCCACCCCGGCTGGCTCGGGCTCTGTCTCGGCGGTGAGCTGCTCGCCTACGCGGGCTACGTGCTCGCGATTCGCGACACCGCGAAGGTCGACCACGGGCCGACGCTGAGCTTCGGCAGGTCGCTGCAGACGGTGATCGCCGGGTTCGGCGTCTTCGCCGCGACGCGCACGAGCGGAGGCTTCGCCGCCGACTACTGGGTTCTGCGCAGCGCCGGCGAGACCCGGGACGGAGCCGTGGCGCGCGTGCTCGCCCTCGGAGCGCTCGAGTACGCGATCCTGGCCCCGGCCGCGCTGTGCTCGGCGATCGCGATCCTCGTCGACGGCGAGAACGTCTCGCTCACGCTCACGCTTCCGTGGCTCGCGGTGATCCCGGGTGCGTTCGCCGCGATCTGGATCAGCTCGCCCCAGCGCGCCGCGCGCTACGCGGACGCGCGCGGGGGCGGACGCGTCCGGCAGGCGCTCGCACACGGCGTCGCGGGCCTGGCGATTCTGCGCTCGATGTTCGTCGCGCCTCCGCGCGAGCACGGGCTCGGGCTGGTCGGCACCGCAGCGTACTGGGCCGGCGACATCGCCTGCCTCTGGGGCGCGCTGCAGGTCTTCGGCAACCCGCGGCTCTCGATCCCGGCGCTGATCCTCGGCTACGCCACGGGCTACGTGCTCACGCGGCGCTCACTGCCGGCGGGCGGCGCCGGAATCGTCGAGATCGCGCTCACCTTCGCGCTGCACTGGGTCGGCTTTCCGTTCGTGCGCGCGCTGCTGGGCGTCGTCGTCTACCGATTGTTCAACCTCTGGCTGCCGATCCTCCCGGCGCTGGCCGTGCTCCCGGCCGTCAACGAGCTTCGCCGCGAGCTCGCAGAGGCCGAGGCGGCCGCGCCCTAGGAAGGAACCGCCGCTTGCCGCGCCTGCCAGCGCATCGCCGCGCTGGCGCGGGCGAAGCTGCGCGCGGCGGTCTCGTCCACCGCGAGCACGATCGGCCCGTGCACGATCAGGCCCGGCTCGGCCCGTTCCTTGAGCAGGTCGCAGAAGAAGCTGTCCACCAGCCACTCGCGACCGGGTGCGGTCGTCGCGCGCACGGCGATCCGCACGAGCGACTCGGACAGCTCCTCGACCCCGTCGATCCACGGGCGCCGGACGAGCGTCGTCGGTCCCTCGGGCAGCATCGCCGCGACCCAGGCCACGAGCTGCTCGGCTCGCTCACGGTCGGAGACGAAGAGCTCGACCGCGAGCTCCTTGACGCCGCGCGGCAGCACCCGGACCGCGGGGATCTGCGAGTTGTGGATGTGGATCGACTCGCCGTCGAGGGTGCGCAGCTTCGTGCGCCGCAGGGAGACGTCCTCGACGACGCCCTGCATCTCGAGGGCCGGGACCGCGATCGTGTCGCCGACCGCATACCAGCGCTCGGCGAACATCGCGAAGCCGGCGATGATGTCGGTGAGGACGCGCTGCACCGCAAAGCCCGCGATGATCAGCAGGAACGACGCGCCCGCGAGGGCCGCGAGGCGGTCGACCCCGCCGATCAGCTCGGCGAACGTGAGGACGGCTGCGGCCACGAAGCCGGCGTAGGCGATTCCCGTCCGGATCAGCGCAACCAGGGTCTCACGCCGCTTGACCTCGGCGAGCTTGCCCGTCTCGCCCGGGTCGGTCTCGGCGTGGCGCAGGTCGTGCCAGGAAAGGACGCGCGCTGCGACGGCGCCGCTGGCGCGCGACAGCGCCCAGGCCGCGAGAAACGCGGCGAGAACGATGAGGACGCCGTTGTCCATGACCATGAAGGCCGAGCGCAGCATGGCTGCCAAGCTAGCGAGAAGCGCCGAACCCATGGGCCGCGCGGCTCGAAGGTTTACCTGCTCTTAATTCACGTTGGTACGGCCAGGGTCGTAACCCTCAGTCCAAACAGCTCCGCTAGCTCTCTGGGTATGCCCAGAAAAGGAGGGGCGGCTCGCTTCGGCCGCCCCCGTTCGTCCACTTCGAATTGATCGACTGGCTATCGAAAGCCGAGAAAGCCGAGTAGAGCCAGTACAAGAACCACGATCAAGATGATCCAGAGGATCGACACTTGGTCCTCCTTTCTCGATCCTGCAGAACTACCCGAAGTCCACGACGGCTAATCCCTCCTGGCATGCAGCGAACTCCCCCGGCATGGTTCCGTGTCAGTTTTGTGAAAGCGGCTACGTGTGAAAATCCCCGCCGCCAAGCGCGCTAGCACAACATGCACGACCTGATCCCATAAGCCTGAGCGTTAACACAGCCAGAACTGCATGGTCAAAGAGCAAGCCACTTATCAGTCCCGTCGTCAGCCGTTCCGAAGGAGTTGGTGGGCGGGCCGTAGCCCGGAGCCGGCGAAAACAAAGACTGCTTCGTCTTAACGGCGGCCCCTGCCCCAAGGCGCCTCTGGTTTCGTCTGGGAGCAGCCACAGCGGGGCCGCCAGAAGCGGGAATCTCTTCCGCGATAACCCGCCTCGGCTGCCACGGTACCGATTGACGAGCCAGTCAAACGGTTAGGTCTGCATGAACCCGGGGCCGCACTTCGCATGGGAATCGAAGCACCGGGAGAAGGGGGAAGAAACCGGGTGGCTTCTCCTCCCCTCAACCTGGGTGGCTTGAAGCCACCTAGGCGCAGAGGAAGGCCACCCGGCCTCGAATAGACGCGGAAGCCGAAACGAACTTGCCGCCTGCGCGTCTCATCGCACCACACGCCACGAGGTGACTGGGACAGTGAACCCCTCTACGCCATCGCTGCGGTTTCCTGTCCCGCCGGTTCGACCCGATCTTCAGGTTCCCCTTTCCGGGGGATCTCCAGCGGGCAAAACCTCGGGAAACTACAGGGGTGCGGCATCTCTTTGCGGCTGTGCCACCCGTGCTCACGCTGGACGGCGATTCCGTCGTCTCCGAAGCCCCACGCCCTGAGAGCCTCGTCCAGTCCTACCGGCAGCTCGCGGACGTCTTCCACGACATCCTCTCGGAGCACAGCCTCGACAACCTGCTCGAGCGCATTGCGGACACCCTCGCGGAGCTCGTCCCGCACGACACGCTCTCGATCTACCAGGCCGACGAGGCGCAGACCGTCCTGACCCCGGTGCTCGCCCGCGACAAGTGGGCCGAGAAGATCATGAGCAGCCGCTCCGAGTTCGGCGAGGGCATCACCGGCTGGGCGGCGCTCCACCGCGAGCCCGTGCGCACGAACCAGGCCCACCTCGACCCGCGTACGAAGACCGTCCCCGGAACCCCGGCCGACGAGCCCGAGGCGCTGGTCACAGTGCCGCTGATCGCGCGCGACATGGTCAAGGGCGTTCTGAACATCTACCGGCTGGGCGAGGACGCCACGTTCAGTGACGAGGAGTTCGAGCTCACGACGCGGTTCGCCGACGCCGCGGCACTCGCGCTCGACAACGCGCAGATCCGCGCGCAGCTCGAGTTCCAGGCGCAGACCGACTCGCTGACCGGCCTCTACAACCACCGCTACTTCCACGACCGGCTGCGCGCCGAGCTGACCCGTGCGAGCAGGTCTCGCGACGCGGTCGGCCTGCTGATGCTCGACATCGACGACTTCAAGCGCGTCAACGACGTCCACGGCCACGGCTCCGGCGACCAGGTTCTGACCGAGCTGGCCGAGCTGCTACGCGGCGCGATCCGGGGCTCCGATGTCGTCTGCCGCCTCGGCGGCGAGGAGTTCGGCGTGATCATGGCCGGCGGCGACGCGGGCGATGGCCTCACGCTGGCGCGCCGTCTGACGGACACGCTCGCCGAGGTCGAGTTCGGCGCCGCCGGGAAGATCACGATCTCGGTCGGGATCTCGCAGGGGCCCGACCACGCGATGAACCCGCGCGAGCTGGTCGCCTGCGCGGAGGCGGCGATGATGACCGCGAAGGCGCGCGGCAAGAACCAGATCGTCCTCTTCGACGAGACCTCGAGCGAGCGCCCGGACAGCAAGCCGGCGGGTGGCCGCGACGTGCGCTCGATCGCGCATCTGAAGATGCTGCAGAGCCTCGCGGGCAAGCTCAACCGCCTCAGCGACGTGCGCCAGATCGGCGAGGTGATCGCCGACGAGCTGCGGCTGCTGATCGATTACCACAACTGCCGCGTCTCGGTGATCGAGGGCGACGACGTGGTGCCGATCGCCTTCCGCGGCGAGCTGGTCTCGCGTGACGGCGAGCACGTCGACTTCCCGCGCACCAGAATCGGCGAGGGGATCACCGGCCACGCAGCGGCGACGGCCGAGCCGCTCCTCGTCGGCAACACGCTCGAGTGCGAGTACGCCGTGATGATCCCCGGCACGCACACGATCGAGGAGTCGCAGGTCGCCGTGCCGCTCTGCTACGGCGCCCGCGTGATCGGCGTGATCGCGATCTCGAAGCTCGGCGTCGACCAGTTCGACGAGGACGACGTCCGGCTGCTCGAGGTGCTGGCGGGCCACGCCTCGGTCGCGCTCGAGAACGCGCGCCTGTACGAGGCGCAGCGGCGCGAGGCCGACCACCTGAAGGCGTTGCTGGAGTTCACCGGGGCGATCTCCCAGGCCGCAACGCCGGACGCGATCGGCACCGAGACCGTCCGCGCGGCGGCGCAGATCCTCGGCGGCAAGAGGTGCGCGCTGTGGCTTCCGGACGAGAACGGCGACTTCCGCATCGACGCGCATTCCGAGTACGACGCCGACCCTGAGCTGCTCCCGATGCTCGAGATCGTCCTCCCGGCGGAGGCCGTGCGAGCAGCGATCGGCGACCGGACCGATCCCTTCCTGATGGACGCGGAAGAGGCCGAGAGCTATGCGCCCGCGCCTGTCGGGGTCTCGTGGCCCGATCTCGCGCTGGCGCCGCTGCACAACGACGGCGAGCTCGAGGGCTTCATCAGCGTCCGCGACCCCGCGAGCGAGAGCGAGCACACCGTCGAGGAGATCCTGCGCCTGCTGAGCGGCATCTCGTCGCAGGCCGCGGTCGCGCTGGAGCGCGCGCGGAACTACGAGAGCCTCGAGGAGACGTTCGTCTCGACGGTCGAGGCCCTCGCGAACGCGCTCGAGGCGAACGACGAGTACACGTCCTCCCACACGCGCTGGATCACGGACATGGCGTTGCGGGTGGGCGAGGCGCTCGGCTTCGAAGGCACGGAGCTGAAGGGTCTCGAGCTCGGCGCGCTGTTCCACGACATCGGCAAGATCGGGATCCCGACCAGCATCCTGCTCAAGCCGGGGCCGCTCTCGCCGGACGAGCGGAGGATCATCGAGATGCACCCGGAGCTCGGCGAGCGGATCCTCGAGCCGATCAGCCGACTCGCCGAGGTGCGCACGATCGTCCGCAGCTGCCACGAGCGCTGGGACGGCGCGGGATACCCCGACGGCAAGTCCGGCCAGGAGATCCCGCTCGAGGCGCGGATCATCCTGGTCTGCGACGCGTTCCACGCGATGACCACCGACCGGCCTTACCGGAAGCGGCTCAGCGTCGACGAGGCCTGCAAGCGGCTGCGCAGCGGCGCGGGCACGCAGTTCGACCCGGCGGTCGTCGACGTCTTCCTGAGCCTGCCGCTCGAGGTGCCGGTTCCGCTCGAGGCCGCCGAAGAGCGGCTCGCCTCCTAGCGCTTCCGGGCCATCCCCCGAAGGAGGCAAACAGCCCTTCAGGGCGAGGCTGCGGATTCCGATGACAGGAGCATGCGGCCGACTTCTCCACGGGCTCTTTTTGTCGTTCTCGCCTGCGCGGTTGCCGGTGCGCTCGGCCTTGTCGGCTCCGCCGGCGCCTCGCAGCTGATCGCGCGGAACGCCTCGCACATCAAGCTCGGCGTCAACGCGAAGGGGACTGCGCTCGTCACCTACTCCGTGCGCGGCAAGGTCACGCACCTGCTCGCCTGGGGCGCGGTGAACGCGCGCACGCGGCCGGCCAGTCGGAGGATCCGCCAGGTGGAGCTCAAGCTCGACTACTCGGGCGGCTGGAAGCACCACCGGCTGGTGTGGAAGCACTTCAAGAACAGGTGCCGGCCCTACGACGGGCCCGAGCTCCCCTGGCTCGTGAGCGCGTGCAAGGCGCCGAACGGGTCCTACTGGGCGCTGCAGAGCTGGCAGACCGCACTGCCGAATCTCGGCATGGCGCCATGGCTCTCGCCGCAGAAGACGTGGTGGCTACACCTCTCGCACTGGACGGGGCCGCTCGCGCAGCTCGAGGTCTACACCGACTGGATCTACGGCCACCGCTTCCAGGAGATTTTCGGGCAGTACACGTACAACGGGGTCGGGATCCGCGGCTTCGGCACGACTCGCTTCGGGGCGCCCACCGACGGCTACGGCCGGCTGCTCTTCCTCGACACGTACAACTCGTCGTACGGGCCGGGCTGGCTGCGCGAGAACTCGTTCGTCTCGCACGGGCCGCCCGGGATGTTCTGTTACGGCTTCTACCGGCGAAACCCGTGGGTCGGCGGCTACGCACACCCGCGCTCGATTCCGAAGCGCAAGCGCGGGCCCGGCGCCGGCGAGCAGTACCGCATCACCGCCAACGGGCCCGGCGTCACGCCCGACGTGATGTGGCAGGGGCCCGGACTGCATCCGTTCGACAAGAACAACCCGGCGGATGTCGAGCTCGAGAGCGAGATGAATGCGACGCTCGACTCGATCCGCGGCAGCTGGACGAAGTGCCGCACGCACTAGCGCGGGCTCACGCACCGGGGTTGGGCGCTCGTATGATCGCCGCGTGGTGGGCGACGAATTGCGCTCGGTCATGCGGCGGGTGCCTGCTGCTGTTGCGGTCGTCACCGTCGACGTGGGCGGGCTGCGCGCCGGGCTGACCGTGGCCTCGCTCGTCTCGCTCTCGCTCGAGCCGCCGCTCGTCGGGTTCGCGATCCGCCGCGACGCCGCGCTGCACGAGCTGCTCCGCGAGGCTCAAGAGCTCGCCGCCAGCGTCCTCGCGGCCGGCCAGGAGCACATCGCCCAGCACTTCGCTCGCGGCGTCCCCCCCATCGCCCTCTGGGAACGCATCTCGCTCCGCGACCAGCCCGAGGGGCCGCCTCAGCTGGAAGGCGCCGTGGCCTGGCTCCGCTGCCGCCTCACCGACGAGCTCCCGACCGGCGACCACACGTTCTTCGTCGCGGCGGTGGAGACTGCCGAGCCCGGCCCGCCCGACGCACGCCCGCTCGTCTTCCACGGCCAGGCCTACGCCGCCTTGTGATCGAGGCGGTCGTCTTCGACCTCGACGGCGTCCTGCTGGACACCGAGCAGGTCTGGGACGCCACGCGCGAACAGCTCGCCAAGGAGCGAGGCGGCCGCTGGCACGACCGCGCGCAGCGGGACATGATGGGCATGAGCTCGCGCGAGTGGTCGCGCTACATGCACGAGACGATCGGGCTCCCGGAACCGCCCGAACAGATCAACGACGAGGTCGTGCGGCGGCTCAGCGCCTCCTACCGCGAGAACCTGCCCGCGATCCCCGGGGCGCGGGAAGCCGTCGAACGCCTCGCCGCCCGCTGGCCGCTCGGGCTCGCCTCATCGTCGAACCGAGAGCTGATCGACCTCGCGCTCGAGCTGCTCGGAGTGCGTTATCTCTTCAAAGCCACAGTCTCCTCCGAAGAGGTCGCCCGCGGAAAACCGGCACCCGATGTCTACCTCGAGGCCGCCCACCGCCTCGGCGTCGATCCCACCCGGACGGCCGCGGTGGAGGATTCGCACAACGGCATCCTCGCCGCCAAGGCCGCGGGCATGCGCGTGATCGCGATCCCGAACCGGCACTTCCCGCCCGACGAGCAGGCGCTCGGGCAGGCCGACGTGGTTCTCGACTCGCCGGCGGGGCTGACCGCCGAAGCGGTCGAGCCCCGCTAGCGAGACGGAAGCGCTACCTCCCCGTCGACCCCTTGCCGACGGTCAGGCTCACCCGCGCACAGTTGCGCAGCTTCCTGCCGAACCTCGGCGTCTGAACGAGCACCTTCCCCTTCCTCGCGCGCGCCGAGGACTTCCTGCTGATCGTGCCGACGCTGCAGTGGGCCCGCCTGATCTTCGTCCGCGCCTTGGCGAGCGACATGCCCACCACCCTCGGCACGGTGCAGGTGGGCGACGCTGCTCCCCGCCTGGCGAACGTCGCCGTCACCGCGTGATCGGCCGTCATCGACAGGACGCAGGTCGACTTGCCGGAGCAGTCGCCCGACCAGCCGGCGAAGCGAGCCTTGCCGGTGGGCGTGGCCGTGAGC
>Ga0307318_10000645_pt1 | contig 11314 bp, 13 predicted proteins | sample ER_DNA_367_FD_194500 | JGI IMG/M metagenome (GOLD analysis project Ga0307318, IMG submission 194500) | Bulk soil microbial communities from the East River watershed near Crested Butte, Colorado, United States - ER_DNA_367 | ecosystem: Environmental > Terrestrial > Soil > Floodplain | place...
AGTTGTCGCGGTACCCCATCGACCTGCGTTCGGTGTCCCATGGCACGGGCACCTTCAAGCGGTCGTTCGTGCGTTACGACTACATGCCCGCCGCACTGGCTCGGGACGTCAACTCGGTCTAGCGTCCAGCTGCGTGGGATCCTCCCAGCCGGCCTGGATTTGTCACGAAAGTGGTCGAAAGCGCCATCTCTAGAACGTTTCAGAGTTGTCGTTTCTGACCCCTTTCCAGGCGCCCGAGTAAGCCACATTAGTGTCCGCAGAACGCGCAGATTTTGTCGACAGGGTAGGAAATTATTGCTCGCTGCTGCTCTTGTTGTTTTCCTTAGAAATGCTTGATCAACGGCACGATCCGTGGTTTAGTGCAGTTGTGGCCGAGCAGCGCGCCACAACATCATCTTTCATTTAGGAAAGGGTGGCGCGCTCATGCCAAACGCCCTTCTTTCTGTCGCCCCGTCTCCTCAGCGCACCGCGCGTGACGAGCTGGCCGACCGTACGCGTGACTTGCTCGTCGAGGCCGAGACGGCAGGGCCGGTCCGGCGACAACAGATCTTTGACGAGGTAGTCACCTCACATCTGTGGCTCGCCGAGAAGCTGGCCCGCAAGTTCCTGCACCGCGGCGAGGACGAGGATGACCTCGTCCAGGTCGCCTCCACCGGCCTCGTCGAGGCCTGTTTGCGTTTCGATCCGCGTCAAGGATCCTTTATCGGGTTCGCCGAGCCCACCATCACCGGCGTGCTCAAGCGGCATTTTCGCGATCATGGTTGGACCGTGCGCCCGCCACGCCCGACTCAGGAGCTCGCTGCCTCGATCTGGCGACGCTGGCCAACTCTGGTTCAGGAGATGCGCGCCATGCCGTGTGCCAAGGATCTGGCCGACGAGCTAGGCGCGACCGTGGATGCGGTGCAGCAGGCCCGGATGGCGAGTGAGGGCTACAGCGGCTTGTCCATCGAGGCCGCTACGGCTCGAGGAGCTTGCTTTTGCTCGAGCGAGAGTGAGGTGGACGCCGACCGCGCCGAGGCGAGATTGATCATCGATCGCGCTCTGGCACGACTCGACGAATCCGAACAGCGGCTGGTCCAGCTGCGCTTTTTCGAGCAGCGCTCGCAATCCGACATCGCCGATGAGCTCGGCATCAGTCAGATGCAGGTCTCGCGGCTGCTCTCCCGGCTGCTGCTCAAGCTACGCAGCATGATCGGCGCATCCGAAAGCGCCGTCGCCTGACGCTAACTTGTCAGAAGGGAGCGGGGTTGTAGCACTGCTCCCTTCTGACACGGTCCGCGGGCGAAGTAGCCTCGGACTCGTGGCGGCAGGAAGTCAAGATCGGTTGCCGTCGTTGGAGGCGGCTTCGGCGGAGTCGCTGCTGCGGTCATGCTGCACCGCGCTGGCTACGACGATGTCAGCGTCTTCGAGCGAGGCGCGCGGGTCGGCGGCGTGTGGCACGCCAACACTTATCCCGGCGCGGCGTGTGATGTGCCCTCACACCTTTATGAGCTCTCCTTCTCACCTAACCCGAATGGTCCCGCCGCTACGCCCCGCAAGCTGAGATCCAGGCCTATGTCGAGGATGTGGCGCGCTGCCACGGCGTACTCGACCGCATCCACACCAACACCGAGGTTCTGACCGCGCGCTGGAACAGCCCCCGAAACCGGTGGTTGATCACAACGAGCGATGGTGATCATGAGGCAGACATATTGATCACCGCCTGCGGCCGACTGTCGGTGCCCAAGATCGCCCAGCTCAATGGTGTCGAAAGCTTCCAAGGCCCGGCGTTCCACACGGCGGAGTGGCGGCACGATGTCGAAGGACGGCACGGAACGCGCGGCTGATGTTCTCGTGTTCGCCACAGGCTTCAAGGCTCATGGCTTCGTGGCTCCGATGGAGGTCATCGGCGAGGCAGCCGTACGCTCGCGCAGGCATGGGACGGCAAACCCCGCGCCTACCTGGGCATGAGTGTTCCCGGCTTTCCAAACTTCTTCTTGCTGTACGGGCCAAACACCGGCGGTGGTACTGGCTCGGTGATCTACACCATCGAGGCGGGGATGAACCATGTCATCTCTGCCCTCGACGCGCTGGAGAGCTCGCACGCGCAACGGATTGAGGTCCGCCAGGAGGTCGCGGACAGCTTCGATGCTGAGCTACGCGGGGCGCTGGCCGACACGGTCTGGCATACCGGCTGCAGTAGCTGGTACGTCGACCAGAACGGCCACAATCCGACCTTGTGGCCGTGGACTGCTACGGCGTACCGGCGCCGCACGGCCACCATTGACCCGGCCGCCTACCAGATCACGTCCGGTGAGCAGCGCCTGGGGTAGTGGGGACGCGGCTGGCTGCGCTTCCGCTGCCGTCTCGGCCACGTATGGTCATGGCACTCGTTACTGGTCGAGCAGGGCATGCTTGAGCTCAGCCAGCGGTGTCCGGACCATCAGGTCGGCAGCCGGCCCGTGGAGACCAGCCGTTGCGCCACATCGCCGATCTTGCTCTGGGTATCGCGAGCGGCTCGGCGCAGCTTGTTGAAAGCGGTGATGGAGTCCACCTGATCACGAGCCATCAGGTAGCCAACGCCGCGCTCAATGATCACCCGGTAGTCCAGCGCGTACTGCAGCTGAGTGGCTAGCTCGCCTGCAGTGTGTGCTGCCACCGCGGTAGCGAGGGTGGATTCGACCAGATCGCGGTAGCGACCGAGGGCTTGACACTCCTCGTCCTGCCAGACATGCGGCTGGCTGTAGAAGACGTCAAGTGTGCCGACGGTGACACCACCCAAGCGGACCGGCAGACCCAAGACCGCGCGTATCCCATTCGGGCGGATTGCGGCGGCAAGATCCGGCCAGCGATCTTCCTCGGTCACGTCGGTGCTGGCGACGACGGTGTTGTTGACAAACGCCTCGGTGCAGGGACCCTGCCCCGTGTTGCTCTCCGCGATCTCGAGCGTGCGGCCCGGCCCGTCGGACGCTGCGACGTAGCGGGGAACGTTCTGCTCGTCGGCCAGCATGATGCCGCTGCCCGCGACGCCGAAGAGGTCGACACATGCCGCGGTTACGTGTTGCAGCGCCTCGACGACGCCGGTACCCGGTTTGCCGAGAGTGGCGAGCCGGCGCAGGCTGGCTGCGAGCATCTCGGGATCAATCGCCATGATCCGCCTGATGAGTGGCGCAAGCGCGGCGGGCCAGGATCCAGGATTTCGTGGGCATCGTGTTCGATCATGGTCTACGCAGCCGGAAGTGTCGAGCCCAGATCACTGCGGGCTGTCCTTGCTGGGATGCTGGCCGTCCAGACAGAAGCCGATGGGCTGTACGCCGCCGGGCAGGTGCATCTCGATCGAGGAGAGGATGTCGGCGTCTGCCGGGCTGAGGCGTCCGCAATGCGCGTTGATCATGGCCTGCGCGATGTCGCGTACCTTGACGTGGCAGTTCTGGGAGAGCCGCACCAGCAATGACCAGGCCCGCTCCGGGGTAATGGCGAAGCGCTGGGCCAGCAGTCCGGTCGCCACTCCTATTTGCTGGCGCTTTGCCAACGCATCCTTGAGCTGTGCGATCTCCGCTTCCAGCTCTGCCACGCGGGAATTAGCCTCCAACATCTCGAAGGCTGACTCAACCTCTGTTCGCAGCTGCTGCGGGATCATGCGCCACCTCAATGACGTCACGTCCGCAGACACAGGGCGGAGACCGATTAAGAACTCAGGTGGGAGTCTAGTCGGCCAGGGAAACGCCGCGCAGGGAAAATGGGAACGGCCCCGCAGCATGTCTGCTCAGCTACGGGGCCTGGATCGCGGCAACTCCCTAGGTTGTGCTCGCCATCCTGTTTGCGACTTACCCAATCGTCGGAGAAGTCAACGTGTCACGCTCAATGAACTGGCCATGATTGCGGGAAACTTTCTGTTTCAAGCGCAGCCGGGTTGGGCAGACTTGCGGGTTTCATGATCATTTAGCTCGCTGGGAGCGACTGCGCTCAATGGATGATGGTCATTATCACATGCATCATTTGTGCGTAAGTATCGATACGCTTCTTAGAGATTTCTTCGCTTCTGGGATAGTCCAGAGGGGTTGCCGTCGAAGCGGCCCTAGTGTTTGATCGTGGTGTGGCCGAGAAGCGCGCCACGCCCGTTTCACACGGAGGGTGTCGCGCTCATGGCGATCACCGAAACTGCCTTCAATTCTTCGTATCCGCAGTCCTCGCGGGATGAACTTTCCGAACGGACTCACGAACTTCTCATCGCTGCCGAGACCGCCGGTCCGACGCGGCGTCAACACATACTCGACGAAGTGGTCACCTCTCATTTGTGGCTGGCTGAGACGCTGGCGCGGCGGTTCAGCCACCGCGGCGAGGACGAGGAAGACCTGCTCCAGGTTGCCTGCACAGGGCTGGTCGAGGCGTGCCAACGCTTCGATCCGCACCAAGGGTCGTTCATAGGCTTCGCGGTGCCAACCATCACCGGCGTACTCAAGCGGCATTTCCGCGATCGCGGTTGGGTGGTACGTCCCCCCCGGCCTACCCAGGAATTGGCGTCGACCATCTGGCGGCAGTGGCCCACATTGGTGCAGCGGATGGGTGCCGTGCCCCGAGCCAAAGATCTCGCCGACGAACTCGGAGAGCCGGTCGGCGCAGTGCAGCAGGCTCGGTTCGCGAGCCGCGGCTACAGCGCTTCCTCGATCGATCTGGCGATGTCGAGAGGGATCTGCTTCTGCTCAGACGAGGCGGATGAGGACATCGACCGTACCGAGGCGCGCATGATCATCGACGAGGCTGTGGCTCAGCTGGAGGACGATGAGCGGCGGCTGATCTGGCTGCGGTTCTATGAGCAGCGATCGCAGTCGGAGATTGCCGTGGAGATCGGTACCAGCCAGATGCAGGTCTCGAGGTTGTTGGCGCGGCTGATGATCAAGATGCAGTCGATCATCGGCCTACCGGATGCGCTGCCCGACGCCTCGTAGGGATCAGGGAGGCCCGGGCCGGCGTACGCGACGTCGGCCCGGGGGCTGCTCAGGGCCTAGCTCCGCTCGGGCTGGCGGGCCTCGTTGGGGCGTTTGCCATCACAGCCGTGAAAACGACCCCCCAAGGTCGCGTTCGTGCGGACGTTTCACATCACAGCCGTGAAAACGGCTCCCGGACCCGCACGACGTGCCCCGGATATGGTTTCCCGTATGGGGTAGCTGGGAATATCAGAACGTATGACTTTTGATCCCCGCTACGCCATTGTCACCGCCTCCGACTCCGGGATCGGCAAGGCCACTGCCGTTGCCCTGGCCGAGGCCGGAATGGATGTCGGCATTACGTGGCACTCCGATTCCGCGGGCGCCGACGCCACTGCCGAGGAAGTGCGATCCCACGGACGAAAGGCCGTTGTCAAGCAGCTCGACTACACCGATCTACCTGCCTGCGCCATCACCGTCGATCTGCTGATCGACGAGCTAGGTGGGCTCGACGTCTTCGTCAATAACGCCGGCACCGGCGGCTCGACGCTGCTGGTGGACACCTCCTACGACGAGTGGCGCACGATCATTGCCACCAACCTGGACGGCACCTTCATCTGCATGCGGCAGGCCGCGCAACACATGGTGAAGACGGGCACCGGCGGCCGGCTGATCGCTGTCACGAGCGTCCACGAGCATCAGCCGCGGGTTGGGTCCGGTCCCTACGACGCCGCCAAGCACGGCATCGGCGGATTGATCAAGACCTTTGCCCTCGAGCTCGGACATCACAACATCACCGCGAACGCGGTTGCTCCTGGCGAGATCGCGACGCCGATGACTGGTCAGGAGGACGAGGATCCGCACGACGAGGAGCGCCTCGGCATCCCGCTCGGTCGACCCGGCGACGCTCGCGAAATCGCCGCTGTGATTGCGTTTCTCGCAAGTTCGCAGGCCAGTTACGTGACCGGTGCATCGTGGGCCGTGGACGGTGGCATGCTTCAGATGGGGCCGCAGGCCGGCTCGCATCTGACCAGCAACGACTGGCGTAAAGCGTGAGGCAGAATTGAAGGCTGTTACCTGGCAGGGCCGCCGCAACGTGTCGGTAGAAGAAGTCGCCGACCCGATCATCAAAGAGCCCAACGACGCGATCATCAAAGTCACCAGTACCAACATCTGCGGTTCCGATCTTCATCTGTACGAGACTCTGGGCGCTTTCATGAGCCCTGGTGACGTACTGGGCCACGAGGCCATCGGCATCGTGTTGGAGGTCGGTAAAGAGATCACCCAGATCCATCCCGGCGACCGGGTCGTCGTGCCCTTCCAGATCTCCTGCGGCCACTGCTGGATGTGCGAACGCTGGCTTTACACCCAATGCGAGACGACTCAGGTACGCGGTGAGGGCAGCGGTGCTGCCCTGTTCGGCTATTCCAAGCTGTACGGCCAAGTGCCGGGCGGCCAAGCCGAGTACCTGCGGGTCCCGGAGGCTCAGTTCACCCACATTCTGGTGCCAGAGGGGCCCTCCGACGACCGCTTCATCTACCTGTCCGACGTGTTGCCGACTGCCTGGCAGGCAGTGGAGTACGCCGGAGTGCCGGACGGCGGCTCCTTGTTGATCTTGGGTCTCGGGCCGATCGGTGAGATGGCGAGTCGGATCGCCCAACAGAAATGGATCGACAGGATCATCGCGGTAGACCTGGTGGATGAGCGCCTGGCCCGGGCCCGGGCCCGCGGCATAGACGTGATCGATCTCCGGGATCACGAAGATGATCTTGCTGAGGTAGTGCGTGAGCTGACCGACGGGCGTGGCCCGGACTCGGTGATCGACGCGGTGGGCATGGAGGCGCACGGTTCGCCTGCCGCGGCGTTTGCGCAGCGCGTCACGGCTGTGTTGCCCGACGCGGTCACCGAGCCGCTGATCAAGAAGGCCGGGCTTGACCGGCTCTCCGCTCTCTATACGGCAATCGAGACCGTACGCCGTGGCGGGACCGTGTCACTGTCGGGCGTGTACGGCGGTATGGCCGATCCCATGCCGATGATGTCGTTGTTCGACAAGCAGATTCAGCTTCGGATGGGACAAGCGAACGTGAAGCGCTGGATTCCCGACATCATGCCGCTCCTGACCGATGAGGATCCGCTCGGCGTGGAGGAATTCGCGACGCATCGAGTACCGCTGGCCGAGGCGCCACAGGCCTATGACATGTTCCAGAGCAAAGCCGACGGCGCGATCAAAATCATGCTCAAGCCGTGGATGTGATGTCGTAGGTACATCGCCGGTTACAGCGACTCATTGTCCTTCCTGAAGTGGCAGAAATTGCTGTCAACGTTTCATAAGCTGTTAATGCCTTTGGGCCTCCGCTGGCGGGGGGTTTGAACAAGCGATCCGGGGTGATCTTCATGGCCAGCACCGAGTACGCGCCCGACACCGACAACCCAACTGACACCGACAACCCAACTGACACCGGCGACACAGCACGTCCGGTCTCGTTCCTGCCGTCCCGTATCGATCGGGCGGTGATCGCGGTCGTGCGCGTCGGCGTCGGGCTGCTTTGGCTGCAGAATCTGGGATGGAAGACTCCGCCGAACTTCGGCAAAGGTGACCCGCCGGGCGGTTTGTACCTCTCCACGACCTACGCCGTCTCACACGAGGTGTTGCACCCGTACGCCTTGCTGGTGAATCAAGTGGTGCTGCCGAACTTCACCTTCTTCGCCTGGATGGTGCTGCTGGTCGAAGCATCACTCGGGGCGTTCTTGACATTCGGGCTGGCTACTCGCTTCTGGGCGCTGGTGGGGATGGCACAAACGGTCGTGATCATGCTCTCGGTGCTGAACGCGCCGAACGAGTGGATCTGGTCGTACCTGTTGATGGTGCTCGTGCATGCAGCACTATTCGCAACGGCGGCCGGCCGATACGCCGGTTTGGATGGAGTGTTGCGTCCAGCATGCCTGCCCTCCCAATCCTGGTTGCCACGCTTGTTGGTGCGTGTGTCATGAAACCGTGGGACCCATTGGACCGAGCGGCGCTGGTGCTAGGGCTGGTATCCATCGCCAGTGCAGTGTTTGTGTTTGCGAGTGGGGAACTGGAGATTGTCCGGGTCCAGGTCGCTGGTGTGGTTGTGGCTTCTGTCTTGGGCCTGCTTGCGATCGCCGCGGGTTGGTTGGAAAGTTCCGCATTGGCGTTTGCGGCAGGCGTCCTTTTCCTGCTCGCCGGGGTTGTTCAGCTCGTCCTCCTAGCCGGCGGCAGCGGTAGCTTCCTCGGCGGCAACAGCTCGACATTCTCGTTGTGGCTGGGGCTGGGTGTTGGGCTGATCGCGATAGGTATGGTGCCCCGACCTGAACTGGCCGAAGAAAGCCCATCAGACTGATCGGACTCCGGTTCACTTGCTCCTGGGACCGCGACGGGTGCCTCGCATCCGGACGTGACGCCTGCCTCTAGAGGAATTCGTCACTCATTGGCTACCGCTGGCCGAGGCGCCCACGGCGTACGAGGTGTTCCAGAACAAAGTCGACGGCGTGATCAAAATCATGCTTAAGCCCTGGGCGTAATACCGCACAACACATTTCAGCGATCAGTTGGCGAGTTGTGTTTACGTTGTCAAGCCCTTGGGTACGCGTGACTCATCCACAATCGATCCGATTGGAGAAAGTCGTGACGAGCCCTAACAACGACCCGACGAGCCGACCTGGAGAGTCGGACGTCGAGCAACCTGACGTTCTTAGTCAGGACACCCGCTTCGGTGAGGACGCCGAGGTAGGACAGGCTCCGCAGCCCGGCGGCTTCGCCGAGTCGGAGCTGGAATATGGCCAAACCGATGCTGGTCGGGAGGAGTACGGTCAGACGGGCGATTACAGCAGCCAGTCGACCTCGACCGTCGATACCGCCAAGGGTGAGGCCACCAACGTCAAAGACACCGCCGCAGGCGCAGCCTCCGACGTAGCGCAAACAGCCAAGAGCGAGGCCTCGAACGTGGCGGGTGAGGCCAAGCAGCAAGCCAAGAACCTGATCGGCCAGACGCAGTCCGAACTGCGCGGCCAGGTCAGCAACCAGCAATCGGCCATCGCCCAAAAGCTCAACGGCTGGGCATCCGAGCTCGGCTCGATGGCCTCCCAGGGCGAAGAGTCCGGGCAGATGAACGATCTTGCGCATGAGGCGTCCCGCCGGGTCGGCGCGGTCTCCCACTGGCTGGACAATCATGAGCCCGCCGACGTCCTCGACGAGGTCAAGCGGTTCGCTCGCCGGCGTCCGGTCGCGTTTCTGGCAATCGCGGCGGCGGCTGGCGTCGTGGCCGGCCGGGTGACTCGCGGCGCGGTGGCAGCCAACACCAGTGTCGATTCCGATAACGGAGGGTCACCTGCCCGGGCGTACGACAGCGACGTCTATGGGAGCGGCTACCAGAGCGCTACGCCGGGCGGCACCGCATACGGCGCGCGCGGATATGACGACGCAGGCTCCGGAGAGGGGGGCTACGGCACTCGCTACCGCGAGGACGTGGGTGCCACGAGCTATTCGGTGGCCCCTGACACGGCCACCGGCACGTCGTACCCGGACGTGACGCCGGCCGGCGAGGAGCCCTCCTACCCGCCGCCAGTCGGAGGTGACGTTCGGCGATGACGGACACCGGTCAAGCGCCTCCGCGGCGCGAATACTTCGATACACCAGAAGGCTCCAGCGGGACCCGAAGCATAGGTGAGGCGTTCAGCGAGGTCACGCGGGACCTTTCCGTCCTGGTCCAGCAAGAACTGGCATTGGCCAAGGCCGAGATACGCCAGGCCGCCAACCGGACCGGGCAGGCAGTCGGCATGTTCGCCGGCGCTGCGATCGCGGCGTTCCTGGTCATCCTCTTCTTGTCGCTCGCCCTATGGGTAGCGATCAGCGACCGAACTGGGCCCGGCTGGGGAGCGGTCATCGTGGCCGCCATCTGGCTGGTCGCCGGAGCCGTGCTCTATGCGGTCGCACGCAGTCAGATGAAGAAGATCGAGGGGCTGCCGCAGACGACTGAGACCGTTCGCCAGGTCCCCAATGCACTCAAAGGACAAGAGGAGAGAAACAGATGACTACCAGCAACGACCCGGATGAGATCCGGGCGGATATCGAGCGCACTCGGGCTGCGTTGAGCAACGACGTCGATGAGCTGGCGGATGCCGTCAAGCCGCAGAACGTGGCTCGGAGGCAGGTCGACAAGGTCAAGGATGCCGCCGTCGGGCTGAAGGACCGGGTGATGGGCAGCGACGACGACGACAGCTATTCGACCAAGGACGCGGTCTCAGATAAGGCGTACGCAGCCAAGGATGCAGTCACGGATAAGGCGTATCAAGCCAAGGATGCGGTCGCTGACAAGGCCTATCAGGCCAGGCAGACCGTGAGCGATACGGCATCCGGAGCGGGCGAGGCAGTGCGCCAGGCACCTGACACGGTGAAGCGGAAGACCCAGGGTAATCCGTTGGCTGCCGGCGTGATCGCCTTCGGCCTGGGGATGTTGGTTTCCTCGCTGATTCCTTCCACGGAGAAGGAGCGGGAGGCCGTGTCTTCGCTGCAGGAAAATCTCGGACCGGTCAAGGAGAAGGCCTCTGAAGTGGCCAGGGATGTGACCGACAACCTGAGGCAGCCGACCCAGGAGGCTGCGCAGTCGGTCAAGGAGACCGCTCAGGAAGGTGTCCAGAACGTCAAGCAAGAGGGCCAGTCGGCGGCCACGGACGTGAAGGGCCAAGTCTCAGATTCCAAGGAGACTGTGCAGGAGCAGCGCTCCAGCTGATGTCAGATGCCCCGCGTCGGATCTCGATAAGGGGCGTTGCGGAGCCTACGTGAACGTAGCGAGTTGACGGTGTGCATGGGTTACAACCTGTGCACACCGTCAGTAAACCGTGCAGAGCTTATCGAATCCGTCAGGGCAAACCGTTCTCGAATCTGTCCGGAATGAAGGGGTCGGGGGAGGCGCTCAGCGATGCGCATCTTGATGTGGGACGTACATGGCGGTTATACCGACTCACTCGTCGCCGGTACGCATGAGTATCTGTTCCTGCCGCCGGAGCCCTCGGGTCGCGGTGGGCTCGCGCGCTATGGCAGCTCGCCGCCCGGCAACGCGTACGAGGTGACCGCGGAGGAGCTGCGGGACCTGCCCCCCGATCTCGTCCTGCTCCAGCGGCTTGAGGAGATCGCGCTGTGCACCGAAAACCTCGGCCGACGGCCAGGAGATGACCTTCCGACGATCTTCCTCGAGCACAACACTCCCAAAACCGATGTGCCCTCGACCAGGCACCCACTCGCCGACCAACCTCGGATACCCGTTGTGCATGTCACGCATTTCAACGAGCTGTTCTGGGACTGCGGCCGTACGTCCACCCGAGTAATCGAGCACGGCGTGGTCGACCCGGGCCTGCGCTACACCGGCCGTCTGGCGCGGCTCGCGTTC